>OCZV010000006.1_pt1 | contig 87199 bp, 82 predicted proteins | sample 1539051 | NCBI WGS metagenome assembly OCZV01 (sample SAMEA3113581, study PRJEB22503) | soil metagenome
ACCAAAACAATTAGAGCATTAGCATTAAATTCTGGCGTATAACTGGTCGTTCCTCTTCCGCTGTGAACCTGCGGTCTGGGAGCTGAACCTCTTCCCTTTGACTCGTAATATGTGAAACCACCTAACTCTAATTTCTTTAAACCTTCAAAGGTTCGGTCCAATCTTCCATGGGGAACTATGGCTTCGATTCGCTTCATTAGATAATATCGTGGAATTATAGTATTTCTCTTTTATTAAAGTATTTTGTGACATGACAGCATTTTCGAAGGTTTAGTTAATTAGGATAAAGCACTTTGGTCTGTCTGTCTTCCTCAGAATTTCAGCAGGAACTAGATCAGATTGAGGATTCTTGAAGACAGTATCGGTTATCGGAAAATAAAAGAAGAAAAGAGAAGAAAAGAAAAGAAAAGAAGTTAGTAGGTGAGCGCTGCTTACTTGGCACTAACCGGCTGTTGCGTTAGGTGAGACGCCTTCGGTGATGGTTATGTTTGCACCACTACCAGTAGCGTTTTGCTCTGCTGGTAACTTGGCCTCCTCTGGCGTACCTGTCGCTGTTGCGTTCCCTGGAGCGGTAGCATTCGCAGCTGCTACAGGGCTACCTTTAGGAGGTACCCATGTGCCTTCTGGATGATCGTTGGCTGTCGAATTATTGGCTCCCAGTACGGCAAATGCTCCACCCTTTACCACATCCTTCATTGCATGGTCAACACCTACGTAGATTCCTTCTTCAGGGAATGTTGATTCAATAACGGATGCTGATCCTGGAGGGATCCACCATGTTTCGTCATTCAAAAGTTGCGTGCCATATCTGTTCTTTATGAAGCCGTCATGGACGTCTATCTGCCCGGATATGAAGTGGAACGAAACACCATCATTTGGTCCTGGATTCAAAATGTACCATCTCGTCAATTCACCTGGCTTGACTTTGAAAACTGTTGCATTCTTGTTCAGATCAAGTTTAGCTATGGTACCTACAGATGGAACATATTTGTGTGCCATTCCGTTTGTCAAAACTAGGTCTGGTTGATCTGTTATGAATTTGACTAGGTCAAAGCTTCCTGTGCTGTTAGCTCCTTTGAATGGTCCCTGATCTGCGGTATTATATAGCTCGCTAAATGTCATGTAGAATTCTTTGGCTGGTCTTTCGTTTTGTGGATGAACTACAATTGCGCCATACATCCCATTAGCGATGTGCTCCCAGACCCCATTAAGTCCGTCAGCACCGCAGTGGTACATAAACACGCCTGCTTCATCGGCCTTTATATCCCATGTCTTTGATTCGCCGGGCTTTAATGTGCCACTGCCTACGGCTTCACTTGGACCAAGTCCAGCGTGAAAATCAAGGCTGTGAAATGCTTGGCCATCGTTTCTTAATGTGACTCTTAACGTATCTCCTTGATCGACTGCGATCACAGGCGCTGGGATTGTGCCATTAAATGTCATGGCATTGTATTTAATTCCGCCTGGATGAAGTGCGTTATCTGGAGCAACGTCGACCACTACTTCTTGTGCTACAAGTAGTACTGGTTTTACTGTTCCTTGTGGTGGTGCTTGCGCATCTACAGTTGGAGTAATTCCTGAGAGACTTGGACCCAACAGGAGACCTACCGCCAATACGCCAGCAAATATACCTGCAAAAACGTTCTTATTCATTAAACCGAATAAACTTGTTCTAGTATTAATAGTTTTAAAAAACATATTATTTATAGCTTACAAAAAATGTTAAAATATAATTTTAGATGTCACTGTTCTATACTGCTTTTCACACATTAATTCTATTTCCTTGAAATTTTTTCGCGGCAATTGCGGCAAAGATCGGAACGAATTTGAAGTTCGCATAACATATATACATTTTTTGCGTATAATAGGAAGATTGCGTCTTTTTTTGGGCTTTGGGAAAAAGAACAAGGATATGAAGGCAACGCGCTGCGCTGTCTGTTCACGAGAGCTCAAGCGACATAAATACAAACCCTCACCTGATTGGAACATAGAGGGGTTATTATGCAGCGACTGCCATATTGAAAAAACAAGAGACTTTATTCTCACTGCTGAAAGAGAGAAGAAAAAAGAATCCGAACTAAAAGAGATTCAAGACCGTACTTGTCATATGTGCAATAACATAATCGACTTGGACACCGAAAAGAAAAAACCTGATTGGAAGTGGGGAATGGATGCTGGAATTGTTCTCTGTCTTGAGTGTTACAATAAACGGGAATCTGATTTTAACCGTAAATTGAATTACTGTGCGATTTGTGGCGGAAAGATTGGGTTTTTTAGGTACAACCCAAAACAAAAGTGGAGGATTGATGGTCAACTTTGCAGGCAGTGCTGGGATAAGCAAAACTTGAAAGGAAAGGTAAGCGGATAGCTGTGTAATTGATAACGTTGGACTTTATGCATCAGTTCAAATAGAGATGTGAAGCAACAGAAATGAAACGGAAACGATGGAATAAATGTTACCTAGCATAGGAATAAGGTAGGTAAATTAATTATGAAACTGAGGTTCTTTTCTTCGCTGCTGCCAGGAAAGAGATGTGATAAATGTAAAAGGAGGTTTTATAAGATTGAAGAATTAATGCAACACAAGCAGGTAGTACATGGAAAAGATCTTTTTTATTACTGCAAGCGATGTAATGTTAATTTTGAAGGAATGGAGCAGATGCGTGACCATCTAAAAAAGTTCCACACCTACAGTAAAACAAATTCGAACAAGACAACTAAGAAAATATAATACCGCCCTACAAATCAGCTACTGAAAAAAAAGCCGGTAGCATTCGGATATCCCAGCATCCAATTGCGGTTCGTCCCATAAACTTGCTCTGCCTTCGTGAGCATCTTATATCATACACAAAGTTCATTGAGGATAAGCATAAAATAGACATGAAGTTAACTAGTAGTTCTAAATGACGAAAACCTGTCTGAAATGTGGAAAAGAGTTTGATGAAAAAACTGTGGAGGATCCAGCGGCTGAAAAATATCCGTCATGTCAAGATTGTTGGAAGGAGTGGACGACCCATGCTGTAATGGTAATGAATGAAATGAGACTTGACATGTCACTTCCAGAGCACAGAAAGCTGCTTCGTAAGTACGAGAGAATGTTCTTCGGCCTAGAGAAACCTGAGGGTGAATTTCAGAAAAATCCTGACAGGCGACCAGATGAATCTCTATAGTCCTGTCTCACATGGGGGCAAGCGAGTATAGACGGGTAAATGAATTCGACCGATAAGACGAGGAATCAGAGGGGAAAAAAGTGAAGTATGAGGATCTGCGAGGGTAGGCAGCGAGAAAGCTGGAGGGCTTCATATGCTATTCTTATTGCATTCCTAAAACTTGAAGTCCGGATGGCGGTATCAGATCTATTATCATGTTTCGATTTGGAAAAGTTAAAATGGCTTCCTTTAAACAGTCCGCAAGTTTTTTCCTTTGGGTGTCCTTCATACCATTAAATGTTTTGATAACCATATTGATTTGTATCCTTTGAATTATAGTTGGGTCGTTTCCTAATTCCTGACAATATATTCTTAACATCTCAACTATGTGAGCCCCATCGAAACTAGATAATACGACCATCCAGGTTTTTATCAAAGCTGATATTTTTTTCTCCTCTAACAAAGGAATAGTCCTCAAAACGCCGGCCACTATTTCGTGTTTATCTTCAACATCTAGGGTGTAAAATTCTTTCAATCTTCCTTCCAAGACGGGTTTTCTCAGATAATCTGGGAGACCAATCAGCGTATTCATGATATCATGTACGGGATTCATGTTGTGAGAAGATTTCAATTATTTTGTTTGTGCTGCTGCATTTTATTATCAACTATAAAAGTACATCCTTTTTGTCAGAATACAAATATTTAATTTCCTAACTAGCCTTAAATAACCTCGCGGAGCATCAATCTTTAATGCCGTGTACTGTGATAGTCGGTGGATTCTATGGCGATGAAGGTAAGGGAAAAATTATTGCTTATTTTGCTAAACATTATCGCCCTACAATCGCCGCACGTGGCGGGGTGGGGCCGAATGCAGGGCATACATTCATTATTGATGGAAAAAAGTTTAAGGTTCGCATGTTACCCAGTGCCGCTTCAAACTCATCCACTAGGCTCCTCATTGGTCCAGGTGTCCTGATCGATCCACAAATCCTCCTAGAAGAGGTAAGAAATTTTAATGCTGCTGATCGAGTCTTCATCGATTCCCAATGCGGCATTATAAGCAATGACCATATAGAAAAAGACCGTTCAGACTATCCCAAAACAAAAATTGGCACCACCGGAACTGGCACAGGACCAGCAAACTCCGAAAGAGCTCTCCGAACTCTTAAGATTGCAAAGGACATCCCTGAACTTTTTGAATATATCGAAGATGTTAGTTACTCCGTCAACTATGCTATTGACAACGGTGAGAATGTAATCATTGAAGGGACTCAAGGAACATTCCTTTCGTTATATTACGGCGACTATCCATTTGTAACTTCAAAAGACGTCACATCTTCGGCTATTTGTTCGGACGTAGGTGTAGGCCCAAAAAAAGTAGATAATGTTCTTTTGGTCTTCAAGTCTTATATTACCCGAGTTGGACAGGGTCCACTTAAAAATGAAACAAATGAGAATGAAGCGAGAGAGCGTGGATGGATTGAATTTGGGAGCGTGACTGGAAGACAAAGAAGAGCTGCGCCATTTGATATGGAACTTGCTAAAAAATCAATAAGATTGAACAGCGCCACACATCTCGCACTGACCAAGCTTGACGTTGTATTTCCCAATTGTGCAGGAGTGAAAGAATATTCGAAGTTGTCTACTGACGCGAGGCAATTTGTCGAGAATATAGAGCAAGAAACAGGGTTAAAGGTCACAATGATAGGAACAGGGGAAGAATTAATAGATATAATAGATAGGTCTGCGCACCCTTATTAGTTGAAGATATCGTAATGTACTATTTTATAGGAAAATATGCGAGGCTATAAATCGTATCGCCTTGTTACGGTTGTCAAGTGAACAGCCAATAGAAATGCCAATTCTTATCATGGCGCATGACTTTAATACCATCGGTAATAACATATTGAGAATTGAAAGTCAAATCTCCATACTACGTTGAACTTCACGGTCTAAATGATTTTGGGAGATTTGTATGTGCGCTTGAGCGTACGCCAATGCCCACATTCTCTTTATCATTAAATTTGAACAAAGTTTTAGCGGTGCAAGCTGATATTGTGGACGGAAGACCCATCATCTATTTTGTGAAAAATACTTTTGCAAGACTAGGCCAATATCTTGCATACAGAATTACAGGAGCCGCAGAGGAGACAACCATCGTTGATTTGATAGGAAATCCAAGTTTTGTCTATTCACCTATTATAAATATCGAAAAACTCCCTTCAGTTATGCTTAAAAATTCCCGGGTAATCAAAAAGTCAGGGTATACCGCCGTTAAATTAACGGACATATACAGTCTGGCGAAAGTTGCTGCATACAAAACAGTTTACGATGAACCTCCTTTACCTTTATTTCTGTTTACCAAAGAAAAAATCACAGTTAACCATTCCCCGTCTGGAATTCACGAGTTTGTCCTAGGGGCTACAATAAATCTGACAGAAACGGATTCTGCTTCATATTTCTACTATACAATAATAACTGAAGAACCAAAATTTGGATATATGAAATTCTCAAGTCAAAGTCTCGAGCAGCCATTGTTTTCCAACAGAATAGATGAGCACGGTTATGTTTATCTTAAAGTAATCAGACTCGCACAACCACATCCCTTAGTATTATCTTATGACTAGAGTCCCCTATTTGGCCTCCTTTCGAAACAGAATTGAACAAAGCTCGAAACTAAAAAATAGTCGTATAGTACTATCAATTGATCCGATTCAGTCTTCGCAGCCGAAAAGATTTGCATTGAGATCGATAAAGCATTTACAACACACTATTTGTGCTGTTAAGTTGAACTTTCATTTAATTTTGCCGCTGTCCAAGTCTGATCTCTCTGAAGTTAATAAGTTAGCTCACTTCTATGGATTGCAGTCAATTGCAGATGTAAAATTAAACGATATTTCCAATACAAATCAGATCGCTATCCAGTATCTTATAGAAATGGGCTTTGATTCAGTCATCGTTAATCCGTTTATGGGAAGGGATGTATTAAGATCGGCAGTACAGCAGACCCATCGAAGTAATTGTGGTGTGATCGCCCTTGTATATATGAGCCATCATGGAGCCAAGGACTGCTACGGTGCGTACGTCGTGAGCCCGAAGACGAAGAGAATTACGAAAATGTACGAATACTTCCATAATATGACCATCGACGAGGGAGTGGATGGTATAGTTATTGGAGCTACGAACATTTCCATCCTAAAGGAGATTTCCAAAAGGAAGACTGCTCCTATTTACTCGCCCGGCATAGGAGCCCAAGGCGGCAGGATAAATTCGGTTACGAAGAATGGCGCTGACTATTTGATAATCGGACGCTCTATCTTATCATCAACTGATCCTGTTAGGGAGGCAAAAAAATTCCAACGCTTGGTGTCAAACCGCTGATATTTGTATTATGTTTCCAATTTATCGTAATATGAATCCCAACATAACACAAAACCGGGTTCCCGAGGAGAATACGACCGGGAGCTACAGGTTACTTCATTGCGTGCGCATTATAAAACTCCGCGCCTGCTCTAGGACATCTCTTGCGCTTCTGTAGGTCAGTTTGGCTAGCGAACTATCAAAATCACACCATGAGTATCCAATATGTTCATTCGAAAGTATTACTCTTAGAGAATCTGACCTGGCAAGAAAGAACACGACTTCCTTATGTACCAAATTTCCGTCGCGTTTGTAATAGTATTCAATTCTCACTCTAAAGCCCTCCAAAAAATGTACGGATTCGATGCCAGTTTCTTCACGTATTTCGCGGAGGGCGGCCTGAGATTCATTCTCCCCATACTCAATATTACCTTTGGCAAAATCCCAGTGGCCGGCGTTATGTTGCAGAAGCAGGAAACTTACATCCCATGAAGAATTTATTGAAAATATTATTGCTCCTGCAGACCTTTCCTTCATCATGACGTGGATACTTGCATTTGGTCTTTAGTAACTGTTTCTGGGTTTTAATTTGGTTACTTGTTCCGCTCTTCTGTCCGCTGCATCCTAATGCCTCTAAAACTTTACTCGGATACCAATTTCGAGCAGTAAGCCCTTTAACCCTAATCAATTTGATAATTAGCACTTATTTTCCAAATCTCCGCAACCTAGATTGGTAAGTTCTTATTGCTCTCATCAAATCAATCTTCCGAAATTCTGGCCAAAAAACGTCCATAAAGACTAACTCACTGTAAGCACTCTGCCAGATAAGGAATCCGCTAAGTCTTTTTTCTCCTGATGTCCGCAAAATCAAGTCCGGCTCAGGCTGGGGAAGATGAGATGTATACAAATAAGACTCAATAAGTTTTTCGTTAATATCCTCAACCTTTAGATGGCCTGTCTTCGTCCTTGATGCTATTTGCCTTATGGCATCCACTAACTCTTTTTGTCCTCCATAAGCAACCGCAATATTCAGGAACATTGAGCTGTATTTGTCAGTCTCTTTCTCTAGCTTATGGAGGATATTCTGCAGCGAACTCGGAAGAAGTGACATATTACCAATTGCTTTGATTTTCATTTGTCGTTTATGAATCCGAGAATCCGCGTAGAGTCTCTCAAGCTTCTGCTGAAGAAGCTCAAAGATATTGTTTAGCTCGTCATCAGACCTATCAAGATTCTCTGTGGAAAGGACGTAGAGGGTGGTAATTCTAATCCCCAGGTCATTGATCCAATTTAAGAGCTCTTCAGCTCTGTCTGCTCCTTGTAAATGTCCGATTTTCGTTCCAGCAAGACCATACTTTGCCCATCTCCTGTTGCCGTCAAGAATGATTGCAATATGGTTAGGAAGGCTTTCGCCTAGAATTTTTGATTCAAGTCTCTTTTCATACAAACCGTAGAGACCACTCTGTTTAAGAATTGTGTCAGCAATCGCCCTCTTGGGAATATCCTGTATCCACATAAAATAGCACTAGAATTTTAAGGATAACTCTTTCTTCGCCAATATATAATAGTGTGAGTCATAGGAATTAGGCCCAACCGGTCAGTGTTTAAGAATTTCCCCACCCTTCCTGCTCCTGAAGTATTGGAAAAGGAATGTTGCAACTACTAAGGTTATAGCTAGTCCTATAAAGAGCGATGATATTAATGTGAATGGGTTTGTTCCTTCAGTTAGAACCGAAGTGAACTGCAGAATAGGAATGTAAAGCAAGGCCAATACAACTAGCCGTAAGATGTCTGACATTGCCCTTACACTCCCTTTGAACCAGTTGCTAAGCAAAGATCCTATAAGTATTGTTCCGATTCCTATCCACATGAGCGTAATGGTTCCGTGCACAAAGTTTCCAATTATTAGCCTATTTGAGATGATATCTAGAAAATTCATATCTCTTGTAACTAGAGCTTCACTGGGGATACTCGATAGCCCGTTTACGATTGATACTATTATGATAAGTACGCCTGCAAATACTGAAAAAATTCTTATAAATCCAGTGGGAGTTGGCCTACCTAATGATCCTAATGACTTGTCGATATCGAAAGCCCTAATTATAAAGGCACCTCCAAGTATACTCATAACAAGTGCCAAGGCTTCTCTGGTAAGACCTAGAACGGTGGCAAGCCCGCTAACAACAAGCAATGCTCCTGGTACTCCGAGAAAAAATTTTGAATATCTTGGATCATACACTAGCATCTTGATGTACCTCCCGAGAACAGCGTATGAATATTCGACACTTCTGCTATGTTTGATAATGATTCTCTGAACTGAAATGACTGGTATCATCGTCTGAATGATGGGAACGAGGGCTTCGTCATCTTCGCCGTCAGAAACTATAACAGCTGCGTCGGCATGATATCTAGCAAGCACACGGTTGACCTCGCTCCCGATTTTTTCATCCGCTTCAATTCCCCGGTTTACCTTCCCGGCAACCAGAGCCACTTCAGAGTGGTAACCTTTTGACAGCAATTTCTCATATTCTTTTACCGCTCCGAATATTGCATTAGCGTCCGGATCCTCGGGGTCTTCAATCGCTAATCTTAGTCCTGCGTCAGCACAGCGATCTCTTCCCATAATGGGCGTCTTTACGCCACCTTTCGAACCAATGTCATCATCTCGATCTATACATAATACGAGAATTCGATTGTGACCACCTCTTGGGTCTGTTGGACTCCCGTAGTGAGTCGTTTCTTTTTCAAGATCGTTTAAGTCTGACGGCCTGAATGTCATCTATCTTATAAATGTTATTTCTAACACACATACTAATTAATTTATCAATCCCTTTTAATATTGTCTTGCTCCCAAAGTCTCATTTTTTCCAGTTTGTGTTTTCTTCTCTCCTCTTGTAACATTGTATAGACTGTTTTATGAGTACTGCCCTTCAGAATCATTGTTACCGCGTCATTGGCAAGCCTAACTTCTTCATACTTTCCGATAAGAGCAACACTGTGTCCGGAGACTGAAACATATGCGCCGCTCAGTTCCTCTATAGTTTTTCGAGCTTTTCCGCCCTGACCTATTATCCGACCCTTAATTCTGTCCATTGCATTTGCCGATTTTCCAGTGTACTCCTTCAAGTCAATGATTTGAAGCATCAGTTCCTCATCATCAAGCAATCGATACGCCCGCTGGGGAGAAAATCCCCTTGAAATAGCCGAAATTATTTCTATCGCCTTAAACGGCTGCATTTCAGGCATTTCTGCCGACGTTGATGAAACTACAGCATCGCCATTTTGACTGTCTATTTCTATCTGAACGTTACATTTGTCTTCAATCTCATGTTTGACTTGGCCATTTTTTCCGATGAGCACTCCTATTCGGTCATCAGGAATTTTAATCAGATGTTGGAAGCTCAATGTGTCCTCTACGTATGCTTTGTTTTTTACCAAATTTAAATAAATTTCCCTTTGAACCTATGACCGCAAATATTTGCATCAATAAGTGGCTTTTCTTGGCCTGACGCCCTCTTATCTTGCCCCTACAAACTGTAAGTATCGCGTTAAATGATGTCGGCAGCATAGGCAATAGTTTGATAGATCCTGTTCTAAAGCCTAAATTTATAAATCATCAAAAAAGGAATTCCGGAAATATACTTGACACTGATTTTGTTCGCTAAACGGAGGTTAATAGCCTGGGTAACAATTCTGGTCCCTACCAGGTTGGCTATTGAGCACGATTTCAACAATTCAGGGGCCCGTACTTCTTCAATCACTTGGTCTTGAAAATACTCCTTTGAAAGATATATTACCACATTACCATCATTCAAAGTCGTGCCAACTAATTCAAGATCACAAATGCTGATCATGATGGACCCCTGATACCTGGTAATCCTCATAGCATACATTTTCTCTGTTCCTTCACTGATTATCCATCACACAAATGCAGATCAGCTCACATGTCTTGACTTTTCAAAATGCTCTCTGAGGAACTTTTCTTAAAGTGATATCTCCCATGCATATACCTTGAGCAAATAATCACCGGTACTCTATGACGCAATAAACAATTCATCATAACTAGATGCGTAATCTACTTGTCTCCGACCCGTCTTTCGAGGTTCCGCCCCATCTTTCGAATATGCTGTGCTCAATTTCAAGTTGATCTAAAACCTTTCCTATAAGGTGGTCTGCAAGGTCCTCTATCGTCTTTGGTTTATGGTAAAAACCCGGCATTGCAGGCAAAATCACCACACCGCACTTACATAGCGTTAGCATATTCTGAAGATGAATTACTGACAAAGGTGTCTCTCTAGGAACAAGTATGAGCTTCCTACATTCTTTAATGCAAACGCCCGCAGCCCTAGAGATTAGATTATCATCATATCCATTGGCTATGCTGGATAGGGTTTTCATGCTGCATGGCACAATTGCCATACCCTCCGTTCGAAAAGAACCGCTAGATATAGGAGCAGCCATATTGGAATTGTCATAGATCTTTGAACTCAGGGATTTCACATAGTTAATTGTCTTAGATGTCTCAATTCGAATATTCCTTTCTCCCCAGTCACTAATTACTAAATGAGTTTCTACATTCAATTTCTGCAAAGTTTCGAGCAACCGTATCCCGTAGATTACTCCTGAGCTACCAGTTATAGCCACAATAATTGTCATGTATATGCATAGTGTATAAAACCTGACGGTATTAAATTTGCTATAAGGCTCGGGCTATGGTTTATTTACAGGGGGGAACTTTTTTCGCTTTATGCTTGCAGTGTTTGGGACCATAGCGCTCGATACCACCCGTACTCCCTTCGCAACACAATCGAAAATTTTGGGCGGAGCCGCAACATTTGCATCAATTTCATCTAGTTTCTTTACTCAAACGTCGATCATTGGGGTAATAGGTTCTGATTTTCCGGCCGAATATAGAAATATTCTTGATGAGCGAATGGATACGAGAGGAATAGTTAAGGATGAGAATGGAAGATGTTTTCACTATGATTCCACATTTGATTACGATCTCTCCTATCGTACAACAAATAAAACAGAGCTCAACGTAATTGCTGGTTTTAGGCCTAGACCTCCGTCAGAGTATGCGGAAAGTGAATTTATTTACCTTGCCAATAATGATCCAATACAAAATATCAAGATTTTAGAATACTTCTCTAACCCTAAACTAACGGTCTGTGATACGATTGAATACTGGATACTTAATAGACGCGATGAGGTTACTAAAATGATGAAAAGGGTAAACGGAGTAATAATAAATCAGGAGGAAGCCAGGTTGTTGTGTAAGGAATACAATTTGGTCAAATGTGCAAAATACATCATGTCCCATGGTCCAGAATTTACTGTTATCAAAAAAGGCGAGAATGGTGCCCTGCTCTTTTTTGAAGATACGATATTTCCTGCTCCGGCCTATCCGCTAGATGCGGTTGTGGATCCTACTGGGGCAGGAGATTCATTCGCTGGCGGCTTCCTCGGTCACATAGCACAGGAGAAAAAAATGACAGTAAACGTAATGAAGGAAGCCGCAATATACGGGAACGTGATGGGTGCATTTGCAGTCCAGGACTTCGGGGTTTCGTCCCTACTTTCCCTGTCGAAAAGCGATATTCAAAATAGATACATTAAGTACCGGGATATGGTCTCGCTCAGTTAAATGTGTTATCACCGATCGAAGAAAGCAGTACGAGCCGAATAGGAGTACAACGGGTGATATCTGCTGCATCACGCTCCTTCTGGTTAATATAAATGTCAATCGGAGGTTCTGTAATGAGCTGCCCGGATAGATCATTTTACTTACGACCCACCGAAATCGTAGCAAAAGAGCTCATAGGCAAGAGGCTTGTACGGATTTTGGAAGACCGAAGTAATCATCGGCTAGAGCGACTATCTGGGATCATCGTTGAAACCGAAGCGTACGGCGAAGCAGACGATCGGGCTAGTCATGCTTACAGAGGCTTAACCTTTAGAAACAGCCCTATGTTTGGAGAGGTTGGCAGGACATATGTTTATTTTATTTATGGAAATCATTTTTGCTTAAATGTTTCTGCTCGTTCTGATGAACGAAGGGCTGGTGCTGTTTTGCTCAGGGCACTAGAGCCCTGCGAAGGAATTCATATAATGAATAAACTCCGGAATTCTCAAAGTATTCATGACTTGACTTCGGGTCCGGGAAAGCTATGTCAAGCTATGGATATAAGTAAGTCTCAAAACTATTTAGACATGACTGATCCCCAAAGTGAACTCCGCATAGAATATGTGAAGGAGGATTGTATAAGGGACATCGCCGTTACACAAAGAGTACGGGTCAGGTATGCGACCAATAAGAAATGGAGGTTTGCGTTTAATCCTGTTCCCAGTTAGAGAAAAACCTTCAAGCTGTTGATTCTCGATAGTACCATGCTGAAAGATTCAATGAGTCAAAATATTCTGGACCCACCTTCTGACCAGAGGCAATTTCTCAAGGTGGTCAGTAGGAAGTGTATTAATGATAGTTGATGAGTTACGGCGAATTTCAAAAGGAGAGGTGCTCTTCGATGATTGGAGTAGAACGATATATTCAGTTGATGCTAGCCATATTAGTGTCAGGCCTGAATTGATTCTAAAGCCGATTGATGTGGAAGAGGTAAGAAATATTTGCAAGCTGTGTTCTGCAAAGAATATTGCGATTACAGCAAGAGGTGCCGGAACAGGTCTTCTCGGACAATCCTTGTCGTCCGGAATTGTTCTTGATTTCACGGTAAACATGAATAGGCTAGTTGAAATTGACAATGATTTTGTGGTTGCACAACCCGGCATGGTGAAAGCAAAACTCGATAAGGAGCTAGGAAAAAAAAGTAAGGTCTTTCCTCCCGATCCCGCAAGTAGCAATTTTTGCACAATTGGTGGAATGATTGCAAACAATGCCGGTGGACCCCATTCACTTAGCCATGGAAGCACTATCGACCACATACAGGAGATTTCCGTTGTTTACGCTGATGGAACCAGTTCGATCGTCGGACATAAATTCGAATTTGACGAAAAAATTTCTAAAATGCTTAGTTTAGTAGCACCTCGCACCGCCTTGATACGAAGAAAATATCCGAAAGTTAGTAAGAACTCGTGTGGGTATCGTCTTGACGAAGTTCTATCCGATCGAGGATTCTTCCCACAAAAGGTATTTGCAGCCTCCGAAGGGACACTGGGAATCATAACTTCCGCCAAACTAAAAATATTTGATATGCCGCTATACCGAAGCCTATTAGTAATAGGATTTCAGGATTTGGAATCATTAATGAAGGTGGTCCCAGCGATATTGAAGTTCTTTCCATCTGCACTTGAGCTGCTTGACAGTTCCGTTTTATGGCCACGGCCAAAATGCTTCGGTATTGCTAGTTGTTCGTTGTACATCGAATTCTCAGGGGATAACCTATCCGATATCGAAATGAAGCTTCTAAGATGCCAAAGTAAGCTTGAAGGCAAATACGAAATATTGCAGACCGCATTCGACCCAATCAGTATCAGTAAAATTTGGGAAGCAAGAAAAAATGCCCTAAACAATATTATGAAACTGACTGTCGGAAGCAGAAAGCCCGTTGGATTAATAGAAGACACTGTAGTCAATCCAACTCAGTTATTCGAATACTGCATCTTCTTGAAAAAACTGTATTCACAATATAACTTGGATTACACAATGTACGGTCATGTAGGCAATGGGAATTTGCATACTAGACCTTTAGTTGACATTGAGGAGAGGCAAGAAGTCAATCTCTTAGAGGATCTTGCACGAAAAGTGTTCAAAAGAGTGATCGCTTATGGAGGAACGATAACTGGAGAGCATGGTGATGGTTTGGTGAGGTCTAAGTACATTCCCCAATTATACGGATCACAAGTTTACTCACTTTTTGTGAAACTTAAGCGGATATTTGATCCCCAGCTGATTATGAATCCCGGTAAGAAAGTCCTTTTTTCAGACGTCAGACCTTAGTGGTCTTCTTCATGTTGGCTGAATTTTATCCTTCTTGGGAATCCTTGCCCCTTTTGGACCCGGTAGAGCTTTGATGTTCTGATTATTGTTTATCAGGGTCAACATGTGGGTCACGAGCTGTAATATATTTCCAGGAGCCAAATAATCGTGGGGACTCATAAAAGTGGCCACTGAGATCTATTAGGTCCAAATGCCAGAAGTAATAAAAAACTCCCCCGTACTGATATGATGAAGTTGCAATACAGGGATATAATCAGAGCAGGAGCAATTTTCTCTTCTTTCGGAACAGCTTTGCTCATACTATTTTTGATTATACTCTTATCTTTTCCTATAGAGAAGGACTGCTCAAAACACCAAAGGTGTGAATTTTATTCTAAAGCGCCGGAGCCCTTGAATTATTTAGTTTCTCCTAATTTTGTTGTAACAACATTATTTGTGATTTCGGCCGGTATTCTAGTCATGAGATTTGCGAAACGGTACTCAAATCGGGTTTAACTACCAATCTAAGGCGATCTTAAAAAGCCGGTTGGACCCTGGTCTAAAACTAAAAATGCTATTCTAAATTGATCAAATCCGTTCACCCGGGGTTCCTGTTTGCAACCAAGATGCGATTACAATGGTGGGGTCGAAGGGATGTGTTCTGATACAGCTTCCAACTCTGATCAATTGAACCCTTGATCCACGGGTGTCTTCAACTATATTGCCCTATCTTTGAGATCTGGAGCCCGTTGCGATGCCTGTCTTCGCTACGACCCCGCCATTGTTCGATCTCCCGCGAATATCTGTATAAGTCTTACTAACGACACGGAAGATTACAACATTCTCGAATAATTGTTGGCATCAACACGATAAACAATTCCAATTAGAGTTGTCATTCTAATAAAAAGGTCGAGTAGTATTATGTTTTCACTAGGCTGAACAAGGTTTCGGGAGTGCAGGGATTTTGAAACAAGATGACATGAGACACCCTCCTAGTAAAAGATAAATAATTTTAATGGATATTGATCTTGTTGACTGGGGAGATTCAGCTACGAGCCCGAAGAACGCGAATAAAGATACTAAAGGCTATAGCAGGTTTGAATCAATCTGCAGGCTTCTCCGAAATTAGGAATGCTACTGGATTATCAACTGGTTCAATTTATTATCACTTAGGAAGGATGAATAAATATGTCTCCAAAGATCTGAAGCAATATAGACTTACTGATGAGGGACTGCGGCTTTTGCATGAGATTGGCTTCAAATCGTTAATCTCGAGTCATTAGGAACAACTAGGGGCAAAGAGGATATAGATATTAGCTGCAATGTTTTCCGTCTTTTCCTCTGCGCAGTTTATTGCATAGGATTATATTATCCACGATTACCCTTGAGTACCTTGCCGGCAGTGTATCTCATATCTTGACTAATGTAATTATTAAAAATAAGCTTGAATCAGAGAAAAGTGTCTAGGATTGCTAGCTGATTGAAATTGGCTCAGATAGATAATACAGAACACAAGCACAAAAAATCACCCCGTGAAAGCTCTAGGAGACTATCTGACCGTGAAAGTCTAGCTGCGAAGAATATCTTGGAAGCGCTCCCCTCTGAATCGCAAATCTCGATAGCGAAGTTTGAAGGCCCTAATATTGCCCTTTACACGAAGAATCCGAAATTTTCCCTAACTGAACTAACTTATCATCTATCGTCACTCTCAAGGACTATCAAAAAAAGGTTTGTTGTCCGAACAGATCCCTCAATCCGATTGCCCGAGGATGAGACAAGGGAAACAATCTCTAGGTTGCTTCCTAAGGGGGTTATAGTCTCAGCTGTCTTTTGCGATGAAGCGACAGGAGAGGTAGTTCTCGAAGTAAACAAACCTGAAGTTGTAGATGCAGAGATGGTAATAGAAATAGCTCAATCGACAGGATGGATATCACATACTCGGCTCTCACCTCATATTCCATCGACTAGCATAAATACCATTCATTCAACACTCAAGGCTTCTGCAAAGGAGAGGAGCAATTTTCTCCAAGAACTTGGAAAGAAAATATTCCGACCCCCACTTCTTATTCGTCATAAGAACACAGAAAGTGATTACTCTAGAGGTAGGAATCCTGAGTATAAACAAAAATTTACAAATAAATATGATGGTGGCACAGAACATAGACTTCTCAACAAGGAGGAAGTTACGCTATTCTGTTTAGGTGGTGTCAAGCAGGTGGGTAGATCTTGCTTTATTGTCATGACTCCTGAGAGTAAGGTTATGTTAGATTGTGGAATCAATCCGGCTGAGCCGGAACCATTAAATGCGTTCCCCCGTTTGGATTGGTTTAACTTTAATCTTGATGAACTGGATGCTGTAATCATCAGTCACGCTCATATTGATCATCAAGGATTTCTCCCAACGTTATTTAAGTTTGGATATAACGGTCCGGTTTATTGCACAGAACCAACTTTACCCCTGATGACATTGCTTCAGACTGACTCCGTCAAAATTGCAAAGAGCAATGGCGCATACATACCATATGAAATTCGTGATATAAGTGAGGTTATCAAGCACTGCATTACCATTCCTTACGGCAAGCCCACTGATATTTCTCCTGATATCACCATTACGTTAAACAACGCAGGACATATAATGGGAAGCGCAACCGTTCATCTGAACATTTCTGGGGCACATAATATTCTTTACTCTGGGGACTACAAGTATTCTAAAACACAGCTGTTAGACAGCGCCTTATCTATATATCCTAGGGTCGAGACATTGATAACAGAAAGCACATATGGAAACAGCACAGACATTATGCCTGAACAATCCGTAGTGTATCAAACGTTTACAAGCAATATCAACAGGACGTTAACAGGAGGAGGAAAAGTCCTAATCCCAGTCCCGGCAGTAGGTAGGGCACAGGAGATCATGCTGGTGCTAGACAAGGAAATGCGTGAAGGAAGATTAATGGAGTCTCCTATTTATATTGAAGGAATGATTTCAGAGGCGAGTGCAGTCCATATGTCATATGCACATTATCTCGGTTACGACGTAAGAAAGTCTGTATCTCAGGGAATTAATCCATTTAAGTCAGAATACTTTACTGTGGTTAGCGGACCAGGAAACCGGGCGGACATTCTAAACGACGAGGCTCCTTCAATAATAATGGCAACTTCGGGCATGTTAGAAGGCGGTCCCTCAGTAGAGTATTTTAAAGAGATAGCCCCCCAAAAAGGAAATAGGATTATGTTCGTTTCATACCAAATTAATGGAACCCTGGGCCGACGGGTCCTCGATGGAGCAATGAACGAAGTCAGCATGCTAGACAAGAATGGAAAACTCAAAGTTGTTCCTGTCAAGTGTGAAACTAACCGCATTGACGGCTTTAGCGGACATAGCGATTTCAATCAAATAATGAGCTTCGTATCACGTGTAAAGCCCAAGCGAGTTTTGGTTAATCACGGAGAGAAATCCAAATCAGAATCTGTCGCTAGCGCTGTCCACTATCGATACAAGCTGAGGTCAAGCGTTCCTGATAATAGAGAAATAATAAGATTGCGATAATCAAATTTGACACGATTTGTTTGCATATCTTTTTAGCCATGTTCCGGATATAGAATCTGAAGGAAGTTGGCCATAAGATATCGATGCATTAATTGTAATATTGTACTGAGCGGAGAAGGTGCGTCGCGACACTATCTAGCATATCCATCACACAAACTCGAGAAACTTCCACCACCAATTAAATCGGTAAGGAACACGGATATGAGGTAGGTTGATCCTGTTTTATAGTGTACTCTCCGTGTCCGAATAGGTTTGAAAGAGCATTGTTCAAATGTGAAACTGCCTTACATTTCTGCATTATAGTAATATTGGCAGCTCTCTTTGGTCTTGTTTCCAGATTGTTGGCTTTTCCACTTAAGCCGTAGTTACACAAAAGATTTGTACTGTTTCACAAGGATCTAAACATTAAATTTCTACTATGATATATCAGGCCATGCACAATCGAGCCCCTAGCACTGAAATCTAACTCGATTTATGTATACTAATAGTGCTTTCACGCAGCCAGGAGACTCGAATCTCAATTCTAGACAATGTGCATGTGCCGGAATAGTTTCCCCCTAGCAGGTGTGCTTAGAATTCGTTCTAATTCATGCTGATTTTACTAATAGGCAATTTTAGGCTAAAATGGTCTATAATGCATCCTCAGCGACTTGGAAAATTAACCTGCAAGCTACGAGCAGGAGATAGATGGAAAGAAAAATCTGTAACAGTCGTTCCCTTAGGCGGCCCAAAAGCTCAGCTCCGATTAGCCCTCCTGCAAACGCTCCGACTGCCAGCGAGAGAGCATGTAAATAAGCGGGATGTCCCAACATGACATGAGTCGTTAGTCCGATCAATGCGCTTATCATAATAACAAACTGGGATGTGGGTGCCGCTTCATACATTCTCATACCCAGCATTATTAACAGTAGGGGAACAAAGATTATACCACCGCCTACTCCAAAAAGACTCGATACTACGCCCGCAGCAAAGGCACAAATATACGCAACTGGTTGATCAAACTGGCTCTCTCCTTTTTCAACTTTCCTTTCCTTAAAATGACTGTTGAATAGCATGTATATCACGACTGATATCAATATAACGGAAAAGATTAACTTGAATAGTTCGGTTGAAATTATAGCGGAAAGGTAGGCGCCTAGGACTGCGCCCGGCGCCGATAGGATAGCCAGCTTGAAGGCAGTCTCATACTTTATTCTTCTTCGCCGCGCGTAGGAGAGCGTGGATGAAATACTAGTAAACGCAACAGCAATGAGACTGGTGCTTGAAACTGATGTCGGCTGAAATCCAAGTAGGGCCAGCGTTGGAGTAAAGATTATTCCACCTCCCACACCCAGGATCGAGCCAACCATTCCTCCTGCTATCCCTACGACTACCAAAATAATGATAGAAGTGATATCGATCATGAATGCCAGCATAGTAAGGGAGAGAGATAGCATATTAAAAGTGCGATGTTTTCGACTTGTTTATTTATCAATGGATAGAATTCAAAATAGATTACACATTTGGAACTCGAGGTGAGGGGGGTCGCTGCTGGTTTTATATATTCCTTGGAGTTTATTTTGTCGTCGTATCGCATTGGCCATTGATACTGGTGACACCACTTGGATGCTCATTTCCACGGGCCTGGTAATGCTAATGACACCAGCTTTAGGATTCTTTGAAGCTGGGCTCATTCGAAGCAAGAATTCGCTGTCCGTCCTAGTTCAAACTTTCTCTGGTCTTGCAATCTTGTCGGCTTTATGGTTCATTCTTGGTTTTACTCTTGTCTTCTCCCCCTCTCAGTCGGGGATAATAGGTGGGTTTGATTGGGTTTTCTTCAGGGATGTTCCAGTGAATGATTCCTTGGATTATGCACCAACTATTCCAGGTATAACTTTCGCATCCTTTCAGATGATGTTTGCAGTAATTACACCGCTTCTCATTACCGGAGCATTTGCTGAAAGGTTGAAGTGGTCTTCCTTTTTTGTATTCATAATAGCGTGGAGCATTCTCGTATATTATCCTCTGGCGCACTGGGTATGGGGTCGGGGATGGCTAGCGGATCTAGGTGTCTTCGATTTTGCAGGGGGCATCGTAATCCATACAAGTGCAGGGCTTGCGTCCGTGGCTGCTGCTTTGATTTTGGGCCGCAGAAGGAATTTCGGTCCGGATATCATGGTTCCCCATAACATACCGCTGGCTGTCTTGGGAGCAAGCTTGCTATGGATAGGGTGGTTCGGATTTAATGCCGGTAGTGCATTGGCATCAGGAGGCTTGGCTGCCAACACCTTACTCGTAACCCACATCGGTTCGGCAACGTCTGCAATAGTATGGTTGTTTCTTTCGTGGAAAAGAGCAGGGAAACCCTCCACCACCGCTGTCATCAATGGTGCCGTCTCTGGTCTGGCCGGAGTGACCCCGGCTGCGGGCTTTATTACCGCTCAAACCTCATTTTTACTAGGCATTGTACTGGGCTTTGCATCATACTACGGGATTTTGCTTATCAAAGAACGTCTTAAGATAGACGACGCCTTGGATGTAAGCTCTGTGCATGGCATAACAGGAATAGTGGGTTCGATAGCCATAGGATTGGTTGCTACAACAATCATTAACCCTGCTGGTCCAAATGGTTTGCTGTATGGCAATTCTACTCAGTTAGCCGTCCAGGCTTTAGGGGTGGCCATAGCCGCTGTATTGGCTTTTGTTGGAACTATACTGATAATGAGAGTAATTGACATGACGATAGGTCTAAAGGTTAAAAGTGAAGAAGAGGAGATTGGTCTAGACATAACACAACATGCAGAGAGAGCGTACGTTGACTAGCGTTGGACCTGCTGTCATTTCCTAAGGTTACATTTCAGGTTTCTAGGCGCGAACAAAATCTTCTGCTAATTCGGATGATTATATGCAACACAAAAGGGAGGGGACATGAGGAACAAAAAGTCTTCTTGAGGCAGAGAGGTCCTCGTGGGATAGGTACCCAAACAATGCCCAGAACCTGAACGAGAACCTTGATATCTAATCGGTTGATTGCTCAATATAAGATCGTCCCGACCAGCACAATGCAGGTTTTTCTTCCGACGCAAAAATAGTCGCTTTCTCGAGCTAATACATACAACGCAGCCAATACATAGAACACAGGGACCAACTGGATGCGACTTTGCATTACTACAGAGATAAGAGAGCATAATAAATATGTCTGAGTAATCAAAAATCACAGTTCAAATTGCGATTAACAATTATTGGGTTTGGAATTGTAGGTCAGAGTTTTGCCAAGCTTATACTAGATCGCGCATCTGAATTATACAGTGTGTATGGTGTCAATCCCCGTATTGTTGCATGCGTCGATACAAAAGGGGTTGCCATTTCTCCTGGGGGACTTGACCTTCGGAGGTTACTAGACATCAAAAAAATTAAAGGAACTGTAGGAGAGTATGATCCGGAAGGATATAAAATTAGAGAAGGCAGCATCGCAGAGCAAATTGATTGCGAGGTGATGCTAGAGCTAACCCCAACCAATTTGCAGAACGGAGAGCCCGGGATTTCCAATATAGTGGCAGCGATGCGGTCTGGAAAACACGTCATAACAGTAAACAAGGGTCCTCTCGCACTCGCGTTTCCATCTCTAATGGAGCTTGCAGACTATAATAATGTCATGCTGCGCTTCAGCGGTACTGTCGGCGGAGGAACTCCTATCCTTGAATTTGCAAAAAAGTGTCTCAAAGGAGACAAAATAACCTCGTTTAAAGGGATACTCAATGGTACAACTAACTACATTTTAACCAAAATGGAAGAAGGTCTAGCATTCGAAACCGCGCTGAAAGACGCTCAGAATAGAGGAATTGCAGAAGCTCTTCCCCATCTGGATACAGATGGCTACGATGCGGCAGCAAAAGTTTCGATCGTCGCTAATTGGGTCATGGGAATGAAGAAAACAATTTGCGACGTGGACAGAACCGGTATAGCCGGAGTCACACTTAAGGACATTGAGGAGGCCCGGAAGAGACATAGTGCAATAAAGCTAATCGGAGTTGCTGAGCAAAAGAAGCTTTCTGTAAAACCCACAGAAGTCTCAAAAATGGATCCTATATGTGTAAACGGGACGTTAAATGCAGTTACCTTTTCATCGGAACATTCTGGACAACAGACAATTATCGGACGAGGTGCAGGAGGTATTGAAACCGCTAGCTCAGTACTGAGGGATCTTATAGAAATAAAGAACACAATTTACGAAATATGATACGCATCGAGCTGTGGATGGTATCAATATAGGCTGCTACCCCATTACAAATTTCCTCCGACAACAACATCGTTGTGGCTGTCATTAGACACGATGTCCCCGAAGCATAAGCATACCTTGCACTCGATAATCAGGATTTCTGAGTTATATCATTTATCTCATGGTGCGGTAACGTACTCAATATTGAAGAGATTATTTCAAAGGGGCCCCTCGAGAGCAATTGGAATGGAATTCTATTTACGATCGTTTCGTTCTCGGTAAACGGATAAGCATTTAGAATGAGTGGAATATGTCTTAGCCGGTTTGTCCAGGAGCGCTACGCCCCGAGACAACACCTGAATGCAACACTATAAGTCGATACCACTTGTCTATCTCATTAATAGCATATTGCAGGAATTTCTACGTAATAAGGGGCATTGAGTGAACGTGTTGTTGAAAGTCGAGCGCGTGAATAAGGCAAGTATATAAATGCATAGAGGCCATGGCAGTTAAGTGTCGAGACGTCTAAGGTCCAATGACAACATTTCCCCTGAAAATGTAGCACAATCAATCGACGGTGTTTTAGTTGGGAATAGAATAGTAGTGTGGGATATAGAAAGCTCTCGCCTATTGTTTGGGAATGGCTATTTCGGGAAGCCGATGGGTATAGCAAAACCCAAAGGAACTCAGTTTAGCCATCCTCTCATCCTAGATCTCATGGAGGGATACTATCTCTCCTTAAAATTGAAACTTGTATTACATACAAATGACGGCAAGCCATTGTCCGTGTTAGATATTAAATCAATCTGCAGAAAACAATACGAAGGATTTGATACAAAATATTTAGTTTTCCATGACTTAAGAGATAGAGGCTACGTAGTCTCTCCTGGTATTAAGTTTGGTTGCGATTTTGCTGTTTATGAACATGGCCCTGGAATTGATCACGCTCCTTACTTGGTTCAAGTCTGCAAACCGCACTTTGATCTAACAGCGACATCAATAGTACTCGCTGGCAGGCTTGCAACAACAGTAAAAAAGCAGTTTATAATAGCAATTCCTAAGCCAAACGAGAAGAAGGTTGAGTTCATTGGTTTCGATTGGTGGCGTGCATGATCTGTACATTTATTGAATTATCAGTAGAAGAGGCTTCAATCAAGCGACTGCATTACGGTTTGCACTTTTTCCTTATTTTGCGGTAGATCGAATCCAACAAAGTTTTCTCCTGAAATAGTCAACACCGTGGACAACTTGTCCGAACCCTGAGTAAGCCATCCTTTATACCTTATGGAGTTTTTCACTATGTCGATAATGCTAGGTTTTTTTTCATCTACTTCGTCATAGCAAGAAAGTATTTCGCCAAACTTCACTTCTGACTGTTTATTAAATTTAGTTAGATAGTAGACGAAGACTGCTGTTTTTTCGTAGTGGTTAGCAGGTCTCTTTTTGTTATAAAATTCTCTTAAACCAACCTTATCACTTCCTGCTTTCAAATCCACCGGTATAGGAGGCAAAACCATGTGTTGTCTGCTTAGATGTTTGTTGTTGGTTTTTACGGCATGCAATCCGACCGTCGTCCGAGATTCATCTCGTTCAAGCATCCTGTCAGTATTTCTTCCATCTTCATTTCTCATCCTGCCGATTCTTTTCACCATAGCTTCCTGTATTGCTGATTTGCATATTTCCTCAAATTTTTCTAAATGTCTTTCAACAAACGTACTGCTTCCTTCTATCTCCACTATGCCTTCTCTAACATTTATCTTGAATTTGGCTTCAGAAGGGGTCATTAGACTAACCACTCTTCAGACTCTAATTAACGTGTCGGTACAATACGGTAGCGGTCCTTCTCCAAATTGTATTAATAGCAAATATTGGATTTGGCGGCTACGCAGATAGCAAGTGGGCTGGATGAACCACATAGATCCTCCTCATGAACCTCATGGCGAGTAGGAAAAGTTTATACTAAAATTGTCTACGAGATATAAGCTAACGAGCGAAAAAAGAATCAGCGTTCAGATTAAGGAATGAAGTTGAATAACATGACTGTACTTCTGGAGAATAAAATAATGATGAGTATTTTCGACTTGGTCGAAAGTTAACTTTAATAATATACAAAATGCTCATATGTCATGGAAAAGCAGGCTCTTCGGTCATATTCTAGTCTAAGTAACAAGGTCGTTTTAATTACCGGCAGTGGCACAGGAATTGGCCAGTCAATTGCTAAGAAATTCGCAGAAAATGGTGCAAGCATCATCATTATGGGCAGAAGGAAGGAGCCACTTGAGCAAACAACAAGAATATTAAACCGAATTATTGCAGATAATGGCTTGTCTGCTCGAGTAAAATCTTTTTCCGGAATTGATGTTGCAGACGAGACAGGAATTAACAACATGTTGAGACAGATAGCAGAAGAATTCGGTCGTATTGATATTGTGATTAATAATGCAGGCGTGTCGGGACCAGTGAAAGCATTTACTAATGCCAATTTCACTGAGTTTAAGGATTGTGTTGCTATTCACCTTACGGGCACCTTTTGGACTTCTCGACAGTGCATACCTTTGATGGGCCAAAATGCCAAGATAATTACGATATCCACATTTTTTAGCGAAGAAAATCGGTACGAGCAGAGACCATATAGATTTAGAACACCTTACACAGCTGCTCAGGGGGCTAAAAATAGGCTTGCCGAGGCCTTAGCTTGGGAACTGACGGACAAGGGTATCAAGTCTATTGCAACCAACCCAGGACCGGTTCACTCTGACAGAATATACAAAACTGTCTATCCAAAGGCCGCAGCCGAATTCTTGAGGATCAGCGGGTATTCGGGGCTTTCACCTTCACAAACAGAATATGCCTGCACCAAATTACTGCCATTACTTGGAGAAGATAATACTGTAGTTTTATCTGCAATAAATGAAACCGCTCAGCAACTAAGCTCAGGTCGGGACAGCTCACTAGACCCCGCATACCTTGTTCAAGTGTTGTCCGGACTATTAAGTAAAATACAAGAAATAGCAGAAAAGATACAAGCAAATACCAAGAAGATGATTGTGGACAGTGAATTCCTCACACAGGAAGACGTCGCTGATATTGTGTTGAACCTGTGTGATGAAAAGATATCTTCACTAATAAATGGAAGAATTGTTCCCAGCGATCGGGTTTTCTACCCAGTTCGACCATTAATACGAACTTCCCTAGATGACAATTCTTCGTCCTTAGGTATTAAGGAAAAAGTTGTCATTCTTTTAGGAAATCCCTCAAATGCTAAGGATTTAGATCGTCTAAAAAACTTAGCAAATGCTTTAAGGGTTGAAGGAGTAGGGAACATGACGATTTTCCTACATAGTTGTAACTTGCCATTCAAATTTGAGAGCTTTTCTTATGAAATGTTTAACCTGAATGATGAGGAACAGATTGGATATAAATTCCAGGAGGTGGCCAAGAAATATGGATCCATTGACACTGTAGTCTACATGACTGGTAATTACGACTATGAACGGTCACTCTTATCTCTCAGCAGAAAAGAATGGGACTCCCTCGTTGAACAGTTTATTAATATCCCAGCGTTGGTGACCAGGGAATCGGTAAATGCTATGTGTCCAGGCGCAGTAATAGACCCTCCACGATATAAGAATTCCAACGGAAGAATTATTATAGTAGGTCCTGAGAGTCCCGCGGGAGCGAAAATCTCCGGTCTTGTCCGAGCTAGGTCAGAAGTTTTTCGGGGTGCCTTAAGACCGTTTGCGGCAACAGTCAACCAAGAGCTCTTCGAGGTATTAGGTTCGAATATCAGGTTATTCCTTATACTTCCGGGGACAATAGCGGGATCCGGGTCAGACGCACAAAGGCTCCATCGTTCTGCGGCACAGATAATTTCTGGCCATGTGGGAAACAATGCTGATGCAATCTTTTACGTAGACGAAATTAAAAAATGAGATGTATTACAATAAGCGAATAACCATTAATTCTGACCGGGCTACAACTTGCAGGATAACTCAGGACCGGGTATTGCCGATCTGTACTGTTTCTCCTACTGTGACGACTTAATTTTCATTCCCGTCAATTAGGCAATTCTGGGAACCACATCAACGTGGCGGATAACGAATAAAACACAGATGTAGTTAGCGACTACTTCAACAACCATGCCTTGCTCTAAAATTTGGTTACGAAGACTGATCAGACGCTTCGCCTGTAATACTTTCCTTCGGTTGACCGTCGATAATTTCGGCAGTGGCGAATCTATTGCCTACCTGGGTTATTCTGATTTTTGCATTCTGGCCAACCTTTCCGTCCTTGACAAAAATAACAAAGCCTTGAATTCTTGCTATACCTTCGCCTTTCCTGCTTATTTCAGTTATTTGTACGTCATATTCTTTCCCTGTTTCTACAGGTTTTGGACCGAAGCTATCGTTCCTTCTGAATCCTCCATCACTCATTCTTAATACCTTGATCCAAGGACAAACAAAACCCTATATAAACTGTCAAAAGCAATATCTGTTTAGGAATCTTAATAATTCTATAGTCAGGTTCCTATTCTAATCTTGTTACCACACATTCTTCTGAGACATTCAATTGCTGACAATGAAGCGAGAAAGCTTGTCCGGGGGTTGGAGGGACTCGGAACATTCCGAACCATTATTGAGATTTCTCCAAACTTACCTATCGCGGTAATTTTGTGTTCGTTCAGTGTCGCACGAGGATCTGCGATTACTCTTACCCTAGTATTCCTAGCTCCTCGCCCTGCCAAGCTAAGTACCATAGCAACATTGATATTCGAAGGAAACATCGTGGCTGCATCTATTGCGTTTCCATCGTATAGCAACGTTCTCTTCTTAATACTTTCCGGTTTTGTCTTTCTTAGATCAAAAAAAGGGGCCCCTGCAAGAGACTTTGGGTTTTTTGTGGTAGTGAGCATCACGAAGTCAAGGAGATGTCTTACACTGCATATAGCATCGATACCTGCAATGGCACCCGTTGGCACATAGATATGACCATCATGCTTTGATGCAGCGTTGTATAGCGCGTGTACCAAGCGAGAATCAGATAACGCGCCTGTGCTCATGATCATAAGGCTTTTGTCCGATAAAACAATTTTCTTTGCATAGGCTCTAACTGCTTCCTGTGAGGCTGCTTCAACCACGATATTTGCCATTCTAAACTGCTTAGAGGAAATCAGATCCGAAAAATTCGAAAAAGTGGCAGGACTATTGTTTACAAGGCTATCTTTCAGACTTATCGAAGCGGTGGTTATTGTATCAAATAAAAAAACTAGAGCAGCGTTCTCGACACTTGAATTATCAATAGCAAAAGATAACTCATGACCTATCGTTCCACAACCAATTATTCCTATTTTTTTCTGCATTTATGAAACACGTACCGCGAGCCGCAAAAATTCGCTCACTTTCAATAAAAATGGTTTTAAGAGATATATCCTAGCTTCACTAGGTTGGTTTACGAGCAATACTTCTAAAGATGTCTCATTATCTTCGTCCAGAGCGCTCAGGCTTTCTTTGACCAGGAGATCGTCTTTTTTCGAATCGCTTGATAAAGTTGGTTCTGTTGCGGATCCGAGAAATTGGACTGATCCGCTGTCGAGCAGCAATCTTTGGTGTTTGGCCTCGAACTTTTCCGGCCTTTGTTAGCGAGCCATGTGTTGGCATACCGTAGATGAAATTAAGCCCCAATATATGGTTTGAGCCTTGTTTATTATTGCCGTGTGTCTAGGGTGGCAATACTTGCCGCAAAGCGCATTTCTAAGGCAAACTTAACCGGGAGTATACTACTTTAAATGGGTTGCAGCTATCAAGATCTCCCATGTCACAAGTTGCGGCAGACCTTGCAGAGAAAATTACAGAGTTAAAAAAAGCAAAAAAAGCTGTAATACTTGCCCACAACTATCAATTGCCTGAAGTTCAAGATATCGCTGACTTTGTGGGCGACTCATTAGCCCTTTCGCAAACTGCCGCCGGAACTGCCGCTGATACTATAGTCTTTTGCGGAGTCCATTTTATGGCTGAAACGGCTGCAATAATTTGCCCTGAAAAACAAGTACTAATACCAGATCTCGAAGCGGGCTGCTCCCTTGCATCCAGTATCAATGCCGACGAACTGGTTTCCTGGATCCATGAACACCCAAATGCGATAGTAGTCAGCTACGTCAATACTACTGCCGAAGTTAAGGCCTTGTCTGATTATTGCTGTACGTCTTCCAATGCCGTTCGAGTCGTAAATAGTATCCCCCCCGATAAAGAGATATTGTTTTTGCCAGATATGTTCCTAGGGTCTTATGTTGCAGATATTACCAAGAGGAAAAATATGTTTGTTTGGCCGGGTGAGTGTCATGTTCACGCAGGTATCAGAGCTCAAGACATCAATCAGATGCTTAGGACGAATAAAACTGCAGAGTTACTTGTCCACCCAGAATGCAGTTGTACCTCTTCGACTCTTTACGACATAGGTTCAGGTCAAGTGCAAAGAAACGCCCATATTTTGTCTACCGAAGGTATGATGAAGTATGTGCGGAGTTCCGGCGCTAAACAGTTTCTGATTGCGACTGAAACTGGGATATTGCACCGGATGCGAAACGAGAACAGGCAAAAAGATTTTATTCCTATAAAAGATGATGCCGTGTGCAAATATATGAAAAAAATTACTCTTGAGAAAGTGTACAACTCCATTTGCAATGGAGTTTACGAGGTAAAAGTTCCAGATAGGATTGCCGACAAGGCGCGACTTTCAATACAAAGAATGATAGAGTTGGCATAAATTCGATGGCTTTGTCGCAAACTAAATCGTCCGCGCTAGATAGAACTAGAGGGCATTATACAATCGTACAGATTGTCATTTCGATTTTGTAGAAAGATTGTCTAATTAAGTCCGAGGATATAGGACAATACTTCGGTCGGGATCCAAGCCTCAGTATTTCTTTAAAATGGATAGACTGTAGTCGATGGCCCTCGAAGAATGAGTTAGGTATCCGACTGATATGATGTTAGGTTTCGCCTTTGCATAATCTATAACGTTACCAAGGTTTATGCCCCCGGATAACTCTATTTCCACCTCATCACATGGGTGGAGATCTCTTATCGCCCTTACCCCTCTTTCAGCTTCAGAAGGACTAAAGTTATCCAACATAACTACATCAGCCCCAGCCTTGGCGGCACGTACTGCCTCCTCGATGCTCTTCACTTCGCATTCTATCCTAATGGCTGACCCTACCTTGTCCTTTGCTGTCTGTATGGTTCGTTCTATTGATTCCGCGGCTGCCAGGTGATTATCTTTTATCAAAACCATATCATCTAGCCGCATTCTGTGGCTATAACCCCCTCCTATTGATATTGCTTTTTTGTCAAAGTATCGTAGTCCTGGGGCTGTTTTTCTAGTTCCTGCTATTTTTACCTCAGGATAATATTTGTGAGTTAAGTTAACAAATTCTCTTGTAATTGTGGCAATTCCACTCATTCGCATAATTAGATTTAGAGCAGTCCTTTCTGCTTTTAGCACTGATCTTGCTTCACCTATAATATTCATTACGATATCACCCTTCCTTACTGCTGAACCATCACGCGTAGCCGGTTGGGCGTTACAACTGCACATTTCAAAAACAGTCTTCGCTTCCTCAAGACCACAAGTTATGGAACTTCTTGGACCGGTGCATGCAACTGTAGCGTGAACTACTGTATGGTTCGGAACGACATTATTGGTCGTGATATCCCCCGTGCCTATATCTTCCTGTAGAAAATTCAATATCGACCTACGAACGTCAAGATAACTGGATAAAACGCCCATCTTGATATCTTTAGGATACCTTTAATGCATACTTATGTGAGGCATGGATCTCCAATAATGATGCCACTTTCGATTTATTAGCATCAAATATCAGAATAATTCCGTACCAATCTGGAGTCAGTTCCGTGGATTTGCAAATTGGACAGACCTTTCCTACAGTTACCGCTCTGCACTTCTTGCATGCCAACTCTCTAGGCACCTACTTGTTCACGCTCCCCTTCTTCTCCTTTGTAGGCACAGGAGGCTGTGGTTGTTTAGCCTTCTTTATTTCCTGCTCAATCCACTCTAGTGCGCCGAGAAATGGTTGTCTGCAAGTTATGCCGATTTTGCCCATTGCTGCTCCCTTCCCTAGGCTTACTGCAGTTACTCTCGAACGGATTCGAGATCCAATTTTCAAAGATCTGGCACTCTGATTAGCGATGATTACCCCCTGTTTGACATCACTCCTAAGGTAATCATCGGTAATTTGTGACAGGTGTAATAATGCATCAGTTGGTCCGATTCTGACAAATGCACCGAAATCCGTTATCTCTACTATTTCGCCTTCAACTATTTCTTGTAATACTGGAAAGTATGTTAAAGCCTTGAAACCAACCTTGTGATAGGTGGCGCCGTCACCCGCGATGAGCTTACCTGTGGAGTTAGCGTAAGCGTCTATTATCGTTACTATGTATCCTATTTCAGGACTAATCATGCTTTCATATTTCTCCTTGAGGATCCCAATTGCAGTGTCCTTTAGAGAATTTGTTAGCTTGTTAGGGGGAATTCTGACTACGTCTGACATATGTATGATTGCAAACATTGCTTTGATTACAAGACTTGGATACCAAGTTCAATTTATGAACCTTTTGATACTCCAATACTTTGTTAACTTTTACTATGCTGAATAACGAGAAGAGCCGTCTTTGATATCGAATTTAAGAGATGAATCGGTGATTTCAAATCTCGCATCTATATTCAATATTGTCTTGAGAGCAGAATGAAAGAATGCTTGAAAAAAAATGGAGCCTTTTCTACCCAGACGATGTCTTATTACAATTACTCTGCTGTCAGGCTGAAATATCTCATCGAATGTACCCAGATGACCATACCTGCAAATAATCTTCTCTATATATTCAAGAACAGAATGCTCGTTTAGTTCCTTCTTCCAAAACATAATTGTATCAGAGGGGATTATTTGACCTAGTTTTGTCCCCATTGAAAATACGGAATCGTCATCATATGTGTCCAGGAGGTAGGTTAGAAATTCGCGGTTAATGACGATCATATCTATTTTGGACAAATAACGTGTAAACTCGCAATATCTTCGTAGTATTACTCCTACTAACGCATTAACCGAAATCCCCATCCTTTCTGCCTCTTCGTCTAGAATTTGTGATAACTGATGTTCAAATCTGAACGACCTGGTAACTGTAGAGGTTCGAGCATCACTATTCACATCAGATCGCATGTCATACTCAATATTGCCAAGCTGACTTATGTAATTTGTGTTCATCTTCGCTGCTATGTAGCTATTTGCAAGCCAGTTTCGTCAATTGTACACATATTCCTTATATGATCTGTACAGGTCCATGGTGTTAATGAATATAAGATATGTGTTTAAACCGCTTCAAATTAGCCCTGTTGGAGGTAAGCCAATTTGATTAGTTCTGAACAGGGTACAGTATCCTTGGATAAAGAGGAATGCAGTCTTTGCAACAGCAAAGCAGTCGTCTATGATGCTGACAGCAGTGAGGTGATATGCAGTGCCTGCGGAATGGTTTTGCATGATAATATTGAATCATTAACGCCCGAGTGGAGGGTTTATTCTAATGATGACATGGAGAGTAAAAGTAGAACTGGAATGCCAACTTCTCTCGCTTTTCACGATATGGGACTTTCGACATTTATCTCATATTCAAATGTAGATGCTAACGGTGCCACAATTAGCCCAGAACAGCTAAGCAAGGTACAAAGAATGCGAAGATGGAACAAAATTTCTAGCAATAATAGAAGTTACCATAGGAATTTAAAAAGTGCCTTTGCGATTCTTGGCACAATTAAAGACAAGCTATTTTTAAATGATGCATTGATAGAAAAATCTGCGTATAACTATCGCAAGGCACTTGACAAGCGCATTATTAAAGGTAGGTCGATTCGTGCGCTCGTGGTCGCATCGGTGTATGCAGCTTGCAGGGAGTTAAATGTTCCTAGGACCCTTGACGAGATTGCGAATACGGCAAACACCGATTCAATATTTGCCGGAAAGTGCTACAGGCTTTTAGTGCGGTACATGAAACTTCACTTACCCGTAATTGACTCCAATGCTTATCTCGCCAAGATAGCAAATAAGGCCAAGGTAAGCGAACTTTCGTACCGACGGGGCCTTGAGATGCTTAGCAAAATCAAAGAAAACCCAATCTCTCATGGAAAGGATCCAAATGCGCTGGCAGTTGCGGTACTATATGCTGCCTGTCTCAAGGAAGGCGAGAAAGTGAGCCAGGCCCAGATAGCAGTGGCGGGTGACACGAGTATCGTAACGTTAAGGAAAAGATTCCAAGATGTAAAAAGACTCTTTCCATAGCTAGCCAAATGCCTGAAGGATTTAAATAGGCTGCTAAACAATTTTTTGATTAGGTATGGCAACAGTTGAACAAGTCCTATCTTCTCTACGGAAAGTCGTAGACCCAGAACTACATAAGGATATTGTGTCTATGGGCATGATTAAGGATCTAAATATTACGGATGGAAATGTTTCTTTTACGTTAGAGCTGACTACTCCAGCATGTCCGTTTAACGATGATATTGAGAGGGACGTTCGTGCCGCGATATCAGATATAGGGATACAGAATTTAGATTTAAAAGTTACAGCACGGGTAATGGAAGGGCGAGCCATATCAATGGACGAGTTGATCCCTGATGTAAAAAATATAATTGCAATTGCTAGTGGAAAGGGAGGAGTAGGCAAGACAACAATTGCTGTAAATCTGGCACTTGCGCTGGCAGAAACTGGAGCGAAGATAGGGCTTTTGGATGCAGATATTTATGGACCCAGTGTACCTCTTATGATGGGAGCCGAGGCAAGTCCTCAGGTCATAAATAACAAGATCCAGCCGCCAAATGTCGAAGGAGTTAAAGTCATCTCTATGGGTTTTTTTTACGAGCAGTCACAGCAAGCTGGCATTTATAGGGGACCTATTATTTCAGGAATTATAAAGCAATTTTTAACAGACGTTGAGTGGGGATCTCTTGATTATCTAATTATAGACCTGCCACCAGGGACCGGGGATGCTCCATTAACCATGGCTCAAACTATTCCTGTTACTGGAATCATAATAGTAACTACTCCTCAAGATGTGGCCATGAACGTGGCGGTCAAGGCTTTAGGAATGTTCAGCAAACTAAATGTACCAATCGTAGGAGTTATAGAGAATATGAGCTATACGCGATGCCCGCATTGCAATGAGCAAATAACCATATTTGGTGAGGGCGGGGGCAAAAGAATAAGTGAAAAATATGGCATCCCGTTTCTTGGAGAAATTCCATTATCTCCCCAGATCATGGAAGGAAGTGACAAAGGTAAGCCAGTTATAATTTCTGATGCAGATTCAATCCAAGCAAAAGAACTAAGAAAAGTGGCTAAGACAGTAGCAGGTCGTATAAGTGTAATTGCAGCGGATCTGAATTCAAAGGAGATAGCGTCAAATGAATCGACGTTAGCTCCTTCCACCACAGCCGCTGATTAATAATGGTTCTCCCTCACGAACTGGATAAGTTGCTTAAAGAACCATTTGGGGAACTTATAAATGACAAGACTATAACAAAAAAAAAATTCAATGTTATACAAAAGATGCTCGCATCCTAGTGACGGTTGGCGATGCTACAACAGCAAGGTTGCTTTTATTTGGAATAGTTCCGGATCTTTCAGTCATTGATGGAAAAGAAAGGAGAACAAAAACTAGCAGATCTAAATTAGTTGCACTTACTGAAGATGGGGATTCGAAGAATTTATCGTTTTTGCATTGTTCGAATAGGCCAGGAACAGTATCAAGAAGTGCCATTGCAACAATCAGAGAGGCATTGAAAATGCCTTTCCCAGTCAGAATACTAGTTACCGGTGAAGAGGACTTGCTTGCGCTACCACTATTTGTTATAGTACCGAATGGATCAGTAGTCCTTTATGGTCAGCCACTTGAAGGTATGGTCATAGTCAGGATAAACGAAAAAATTCGTCGCAAAGCTCAAGAGCTTTTATATAGGATAGGAGCTCCCATTAGTCAACAGTTGAGACAATAGCTATGCTATGGACGAATGCCTATTCTTGGTTGTACCCATTTACAATCAGCACAGCCGCCACTGAAGGGTGGCTCTTCTATGACGCGACTAGCAAGCTCCTGCGATATAAGAGCCTGTCATGTCTTTCCATTATTTTTCAGGGCTGGTTATGAATTATGACACTCACAGCCACATGGGGACAAAGCAATATCAAAAGAGCAATCATGAGTACATTCATCCGTAGAATCCGTCGGCCAACTGCCAGGACAATCGGAATGATTGCCACGCTTACAAAAGAACGTCAGGTTCAAAACTATAATTCGTTGTGTAATTTAACATATAATACTTCCGCGAAATATGGTTTTGTCAGTTATCGTCTTCATGATCAATAGAAGGTCTAGGGTCTTTGTTTAATAATATGAAATAGCCCATCAAAACTGGGGCTAAGCTGTACTCTTGGGCTCTGAATGAGTATGACCCCGATGTCTTCTTAGGCTCCAAAGTCCTAGGATTACAAATGCGATGCCGATCACTAATATAAGAACATCTGCCCAGAAAAGCAGCGCCCAGACAGAATTTACTGATCCTGCTATAATAAATAATGTCGCTAAAAAGATAAGAGATATCCCTGTGATGGTTTCCCCATTTATTCTCTCCATAATAATTGTTGTAGAAATGGTTAATATAAACAATATTTTTCGTGATCCTCAGATTTCAACGTAACAGACCATAAGTCCGAATAAATTTACAGATCGTCGCAACCTGGACCCACGCTCATTTTAGAATGAATACTCTAAACTTCTGGAATAGTTATTCCTGCCGCTGGCTTAATTATGACCTTTATTTTGCAGCTTGACATAATGTCCTTGCACCTATTGCGGATTGTGACCTCTGTTACCCCAGCAAGTGTAGAAATGTCCATCTGCAAAAGATTGATCCCTAGTAACAAGGCAGCCAGGTAAATATATGCCGCTGCCAAGCCATTTGGCGCTTTGCCATCAGCTATAAGGTTACTGTTAGTCTTGTGTGCGAGATCTATTGCAAGCCTCTCTACTTTCGTATCAATTTTTGCCATATTGGTAAGTTTTGCGATATATTGATCAATTGAGAGACTCACGGGAATAGGTGTATGATGATTGACCGGCTGAGGGCTTTGAGAAGGGGATGGTATGCGTGGAGTAGGGCCATCATCTGACGAATCGCGCGTTGTGAAAACCCCCATCTCAATCACCATCATCCGGTAGTATTTCGACGCAAGTTTCAATGTGGATCTGTCATTTTCTTGTATACCTTCGGCCCTTACGATCTCCTCAAGCGATCGTACAATCGAACACCTTTTGCATGCTAGATAAATTGAGGCCGCCGCTATACAAGCTATTGACTTTCCCTTTGCCTCGCTCATTGTTTCGTAGTTTCTGTACAACATAGCCGCGGTCTCCATAACCGTTTTCGAGAGTGACATTATAGAGCAAATTTCATTAATTTTGGACAGGACATTTGAAAGTCTTCTTTCTTTTGGAGATGCGACCCTTATTCTTGAATGCCATTTTCTCATACTATTCATCTGTTCTGCTATCTGATGGTTAATCGATTTTCCGCTATAGTCCCGCGATCCAAGACCAATTTCAGTTCTTAAGCCATAATCGTGGAGAGAAACACTTGTATATCCACTAGCACGTGTATTTTTTGACTTTTCTTCTGAATCAAACGAATGTGACTCAGGGCCATAATCTAATCCTTGCTCCATAACCACGTAACCGCAGCCTGGGCATATGTGCTCTCCCTTACTATGATCATGAATCAGAAGTGATTGACATTCAGGACATCTACTATTAAATTCCGATGTCATAGAACTCGTGTCCATTTCGACTATTCATATCTACGATTCATATCAATGAATTGGCAGGAGTAATTGTAATAATTCGTGAGCTGATGTTTTCCGGGCTTATACCCTTATGAAGTCGCCGGTCCTTATATCGATCAATCAAAAGATGGGCCCCTGGTTCTTTTATGCCAAAACTGTCCACAAGATTCTGCTATCAACATAATGTTGATTCGATAGAGAATAGCATTATATTTATTCGGATATGTCATAAGAATTTACTGTCATAGGAAATAAATCTAGATAATATTAGCAATGGCCGTATAGGAGATTTCATGCTCCGTTGTTGACTCCCTTTTTATTCATAAAATTTGACAATTGGATTTAATACCTCAACCATTGTTAGAACATCATGACCCATTGCAACCGCCGTTTAGCACCTAATACCAGAGTTTGCTTGCTAGTACAAAGAGGCAGACAATATGTCTAGAAAGTTTGCTATCTTCTTAATCTGGATGTTGGGATTTGGAATAGGGTTCATAGGATATTCAGTACTTCCTGGATTGACAGATTGGTTTTCATATGCATTGCCAAACTATTTGAGCCAATCAATGATTGGAGCCCTAATTGCTGGTGTGGTGGGTTCGGCTATTAGTACCTTTACCATAGTATGCTGGGCCAATCGGACAACCTAGTATCAATCCTAAAATTTTTGTTGGTTTGACTGGACAGCGATCTCCCAAAAGATTGACTTATTGTCTTATGTGTGACACCAAGTCATTCGGCATTTTTCTAGTGACACAGATCTCAGCTTCAAAAATCCTCCCCGTAAGCTTGTAATCAGATTGCGATGAAAATTTTTTATCCCATCTTCGTGGGATGATCTCTGGATAGGCATTCTATGTTGGGACCAGCCAGACTAGGTCAAACCACCTATTCCTATCCATATAATTTTTCTTTACGAGGAAACCAGATTTTTCTGCCAACCGTTTGATTTGGCTTATAGAGTATTTGTATGAATTCTCGGTATGAATCCTCTCGCCTTTCTTTAAGCTGACGGTTTCATCCAGACTTTTTATATAAATTTCTTGATCACACTTGGATACGATAAACATTTCTATTCTCTTATTCTTCCTATTGTACACTGCATAATGGAAAAAATTTCTGATTCTAAACTTTCCCCCCAGATCCTTGTTAATACGCCTTAACAAATTTAAATTGAATTTTGATGTCTTACCTGCATTATCGTTGTAGGCTGCTTCCAACATTTCTATATCTTTTTCTAGGTCGAAGCTGATGAATAGATTATCTTGGGTTTCCGTTCTCATAGTGGACCTGATGGATCTGAGGAAGGATTCAGTTTCATCTGGTTCAAAGTTTCCGATGCTTGAACCTAGAAAAAACATCACCTTTTTCTTTGGGATGCTATTACTTGCATCAATCAGGTTGGATATCTTATCCAGTCCTCCAAGATAGTCGGATGAAATAGCTATAACACCTAAGTTTTTGAATTCCAAAGAGATTTTTTTTACACTAGAAATAAGAGCTGTTTGAGAGATGTCTATTGGAAAATATACGACAGAAATTCCTTGTTTCAAAAACTGCCTAAGAAGCAATCTTGTTTTCAATGAACTACCGCTTCCAAATTCAATCACACTGGCTGACGTGCAATCAAGATTGGAAACAATATCCAGGGATGATCTTTTCAATATTTCAATTTCTGTTCTAGTCGGGTAATATTGCGGCTGAAGACATATCTCTTCAAAAATGCGTGAGCCCTTATCGTCATAGAAAAACTTCGGGTCAATCTTTTTTTGTCCAACTTCCCTCACAAGACTATCTCTGATGTGAGTCGCAAATTCCTTCCGAGTAATTTCAACGTAATCCTTTAACGCATTTCCATAACCTCTCTCTGATGTCAGCATATCATATTTGATCAAAAGACTTTACCTTTAACAGCTGAATTATCATATTGGATCGATGGAGAAGGATTCCTTCAATCATCCCATTAGTAAATTTATGATGTATCTGCCAAGGTCTGCCGAAGTAATATCTTGACCAGATTTACTGATGTTTTCCGTCATACCTGTCGGCCGACTAGAGATATACAATGCATGACCTTCGTCTTCGTAGTCATCCGGGACAAGTCCATGAGAACCCTTTATCAAACTTGTATCTTGAGCGATTGATTTGGTACTGTAATCAAAGAATAATTCAAGCGGGTCGTATCCCGGCTTTCTGTGTATATCGACGGTCTTTGCAAATTTTGGAGCTTTTTCCGTATCATACCACCATTGGTAGCTGAACCATTTGTTCTTTTGAGAGATCGCTATCAGATCGCCACTACGTCTGTTATGGTCTATTTTCAGTTTCCTTTTCTCGTCCTGGGTCAACACGCATTCTACTCCGTCAATGTCCTCTATGGCTTTTTTTGTTCTGTCCTCAAAGCCCTTTCTTGTATAGATATGTGCTACCTGGTGATCCACCATTGCAAATGCGGTGCTAAATTCTAAGTCTAAGTATTCTTTATTATAGATATTGCGAACAGCAAGTAAATTTGCATCTCGAAGTTTTTGGTTCAATGGAACAGAACCCGTCACATCATTAAATGAATATTCTGAGAATATAAAAAAGAGCGTCTCGTCCTTCACCCCCAAGTCTGTGACCTGTTGAACAATTCTTCCCACTAGCTCATCTGCTCTTCTCAAGTCATCTCGAACTTCATTGCTGTTTTTGCCAAACTTTTGGGCTGAATAATCCACATGCGGTATATAGGTGAACATAAAGTAGGGCCGCTGGTTTTCCAAAGTATCGACTGCTGCATTAACTATCCATTTGCTCGATTCCTGAGAAGCCAGGGGACCCCAGTAGCTTGCTAGATTAAATTCCCCAAGCCTGGACTTTAATTCCTCGTAATATCCAACTGGTTTCGAATAACACCACATTATCGTTTCATCTGCCATATGGAGAGGCCTTGGTGTAACTACAATGTCTGCATTTGAAAACATTGTTTGCTGTCCAAATAGAATGGCCGTTTTGTTAAACGGACTTTTCTCCTTTATCAAGTCCCATACCCTCTCAGTTTGAACTAAGCTGTTGGCCTGCTCCCAAAAAGATACATTGTGTGTGTTCCTGTCATATAATCCGTTTGAAACTATTCCATGTTCGTTCGGATATTTACCTGACAATACGCTGGCTTGGACTGTACAAGTCACAGCAGGAAAAACGGGCTGCACTTTTGAATATTCTCCACCTGTGGCGACTTTGGATATATTTGGCAAGAGATCTCCTGATTCTAAGTGTCGAGGTTCCAGGCCCACGATATCGATTAATAATACATGCTTAATCAAGTCCAGACGTTTCGGCTATGTTTGGTATTTATATTTATAGCTAAGAAAAACCAGCTGCATCTCGAATCTGAAATGCAGCTGACAATAATTTATATTGTAAGTGCAGTCCTCGATCCAGTCCCAGTCGTAGACCGACTAACTATCGATTTCAGCTTGTATACGCTGTAGGAAATCGTAAGATTTGGCAGCCGCGTTCATTGGATCGTCTTGGTAGGGATACAGTTCTACTGTTACAACTCCCTTATACCCTAAATCGTTTATTGCCTTAAATACTGCTTTGAAGTTAATCGAGCCTTGGCCGGGAATAAGGTGTTTATGAATCCTATTATTAGCTATGTCTGATAAGTGAATATGTTCTATGAAATCTGATAACCTGTAAAACGCCTCTGTAGGATCTTCTCTTGTGCAATAAAAGTGAGCAATGTCGAAATTTAGCCTGATGTAGTCGGATTTAACATGCTTTATAAATGACGAAAAGTCTTTGGAAGTTTCTAATAATAGTCCTGGCTCTGGCTCTAAGAGCACCTTAACCTCATGTTCTTCTGCAAATCGTGATAAAGCATTGATCTCCTTTATGAAACGACGTATCAACACAGTCTTATTATTGGTTGCCTCGTAGAATGGTCCTCCCGCTTCCGTTGATATATTCTTGCAGCCTAATTTACTGGCGAGCTCTATACAATTTATTGTATGCTGCAAACGAATTTGCCTCATTTCACTTGCCTCGTCTATCCAGGAAGGATGATAAGTGTCCTGAATCGCGTACAGAGTAAAGGTGTTAAGATTAGAAACTTCCAAGTTGTGCCTTGAAAGGAGGGTTCTGATTCCAACAACATCTTGGTGTTGAGGTGGGTAAGCGTGTGGTACGTCACATAATATTTCAACGGCGGAATAACCTATCTGAGATATCAAAGGGATACACTGGTCTAATGAATATTTCTTAAAGGCGTTGCTACTAAATCCTAATTTCATAATTGAAAAATGGATACTTCATATCAAATCTATATCATGTACTAGATACAAGACAGCGAGTTTCTTTATCATGTGTACGGTCCCTCCCTTAAATTTGTTTTTCTTCATGGATGATGTTTATTCTGAGCGTCCTACAGGATCTAACTCGAGAGACATTAGAATTTGCTTGGCATGGTATTGGAAATTAAACTTGCGATTAATATGACTATCTAGGAATGCTGGGGGAGAGGACTGTGTCAAGCCCTCCAAACGATCTATTTGAACTGAATATTGTTAGCAACATGCAACTTGAGTAACTCTACAGAGGTTCATATGAGAAAAAGTTTATACTGGTACATCGTAGTTTGCTGAGGATACACGCGAATTGAGAAGACAACAACGTTTAGCGGACGATAGCCTTTCTGTAAATTTTGCAGGTATATGTATGCGTAATCCAACTATGCTTGCCTCAGGTTTCCTGGGTATTTCCATGGATCTGTTTAGGAGGCTGTACAAGTTAAACGTAGGAGCCTTTGTTAGTAAGTCAATTAGTACTTTCCCAATAGAAGGATATAGAAATCCTACTATTGTTTCATTGGACAATTCTGGTTATCTAAATGCAGTAGGTTTGGCAAATCCGGGAGCTGATGCTTTTTCACAAGAAATCGGAGAAAACTATGATCTACCCATCTTGGTGAGTCTCGCAGGTTCATCCGATAGGGACTTTCCTTTGATAGTTAAGAAATTTGACAGTTTGAATATTACTGGCTATGAGATCAATCTTTCATGTCCGCACGTAGCTAAGATGGGGATGGAACTAGGCGATGACCCTGAATTGGTTTACCGAGTCGTCAAAGCAACCAAATCGTGTACAACTAAACCCGTTTTCGTAAAGGTGGGTATAGGAAACGCTGATGTGCTTTCAGTCGCGTCCGTTGCAAAGGATGCTGGAGCAAATGGAATAACTGCCATTAATACGCTCAGGGCTATGGCAATAGATATCGAAACAGGCATGCCTATCCTCAGCAACAAGATCGGTGGTCTCTCTGGAAAACCAATCAAACCTTTAATGATTAGGTGTGTCTATGAAATTACTAGACAAATCGGAATCCCCGTAGTAGCGTGTGGCGGCATTTTCGAATGGGAGGACGCAATAGAAGCGATGCTAGCAGGAGCGTCCGCAGTACAGTTAGGAAGCGTCATAGCAGCCAAAGGATTGTCTAGTTTTGATGCTATATGCTTGGGAATGCGGACTTATCTTAAGCGAAAAAGTGCAAAAAATGTGATGGAGATAATAGGTCATGCGCACAAATATTGACAGGCTGCGTATTGTTGATATTGAAAAAATAGTTGAAGAAACCTCAACAGTACGAACCTTCGCCTTCCGAGACGAAACAAGCTCTAAGGCCAGAGCAGGGCAATTCTTAATGGTTTGGATCCCCGGGGCAGAGGAGCTACCCATGAGCGCGATGATCTGGCGTGAGCAATTATATGCAGCAGTGACAGTACGAAAGAAGGGGTACGGATCAACCTCACTATACAACAAAAAAATAGGAGAGAGATTGGGCGTGAGGGGTCCGTATGGAAATTCTTTTGAGATTCAGAAGAATGCCAGGAAAGTAATACTGGTTGGAGGAGGAACTGGTTTGGTTCCATTACTCCGGTTAGCAGGTTCTCTTAATAGCGCTCGAATAGATACAACATTAATTATAGGGGCAAGAACTTATCCGGAAGTTTTCTTTGAAGAGCTGGCGCTAAAAAGTTTAAGCGATACGACCCATCGGGTCGTAGTCACAACCGAGGACGGCAGCTATGGAATAAGAGGACAGACAACAGATGCTATGCTGAGTCTGATAAACACCGAGAGGTTTGATACTGTATACACTTGTGGTCCTGAAGGTATGATGAAGAAGGTGTTCGAACTTGCTCGGAAGAAATCAATTCCGATTCAGGCGAGTCTAGAACGTTACATGAAATGTGGAATTGGAATATGCGCTAGCTGTTGCATAGGAGACAGGCTCGTTTGTAAAGATGGAACTATCTTTAATGGTAACGATCTATCATCCCTTTCAGAATTCGGCCATGAATATCGAGACAAATCAGGACGCAGATGCAGGTATATTTAGATTGTCCTAAATTAAGGAGGTGGTTTGATTTTTATTCTATCAATTAATCAGTCAGAGAAAAAACTGTGACGCTTGAACGCATATTGTTTGGATAGTATTCCATTATCTTACTAATTGGATCGCTGCCGCGCAATGAACCGGCATTATGAGGGGTTATTTGGTCTCGGTCATAGTTTTTAGCGTGCTTTGTGTTTGGAGATTTTTCTTGCTTTGATGTAATCTACGAAATAGAAGAGATAAGTTCTCTCGCTTATTTTGAGAATCCAAGGAATAAAGGACTCCTTTGTATCCGTCTTGTCTTCAACTCTGAACTTGGAGATTTTGAGAAATTCTCTGAATGATTGACTGTTGAACATCTTCTGGGGCTGAGGTTCGTGATTAAAATCAAAAGGGTCTGCTATAATAGTATAGCCCGAGGGTTTCAAGATGGAATGAATTGAAGGAAGTAATTTCGACGCATCTATTAAATTTATCATATTAAACACAGTAACTAGATCGAATTTTTCTGACTTAAATGGCGGTAAGAGGCAATCTGCAACACAAAATTCCACATTCCCTATTCTAGATTCAAGCATCCGCTTTCTGGCCTCTTTAATAAAAGAAAAAGACAAATCAATTCCCGTGGCAAACGCATACCTGTTGGCAAGTGTTAAGGTACTATAGCCTAGCGAACAACCCATGTCAAGGGCTATGCCGTCCATTTTTGGGCTTATTCCATGAATTACTCTGTTGTATAATTCATTTGGTTTTAGTCGCCACCTCAAAGAGCTCAGGAATCGATCTTTCGGATCATGGTCATATTGCGTCCATCTATACGGTGCAAACCAAACGCCTTCCTCTTCGTAGCGGTCGCTTTCAATTTGGGATGTCTCTATATGCCTACTTGCTTCTCTTAGAAAGCCTTTCATTTTCTCAGTTCTTGTCGTCATTAACCATTTACCATATGTGGATGTCCTTCTTTGGACATATGCTGAGAAATTTTTTACAATGATCGGGATACCCTCTAGTATTGGATAAACAGCTTCACAATGAGGACATTGCAAAAATCCTTCAATACATTCTGTGTCGCTAGCCTCATGTAGTGAAACTAATGAAAGCCTAATCTCCCTGTCTTCATGTTGAAGACATAAGAGATGGTTAGCAAATTGTTTTTTCACTGTCTAATCTGCATTGTGGTTAATGGTATTTATCATCATACCACGCTAGGGCTCTGACAACCCATATGGCACCTTTATTCCAAACTTCAAACTAACGAATCAGATGTTTCCGAATAATTTAGCTTAAATAGGTTAGGAAACTTACCTTATTGCCTTGTAAACCCAGAATATATTTTTTTGTATGACATCTGCAAATCAACATTTCGACCAAAAATTGATTTAGCCCTAATCATGTCGCTTAAGAATTCGTTATCTCTTTTTTCTTTGATAATCCTCGTAAGTGTGTCGGTCTGAGCAAGATACTCGGAAACATATTTTTTGGTGTACATGTTCTGAGACATTATAGAAACAATAAGATTAGGATCGTCACTCAGAATCCCTTGCATAAGAAGGAGTTGAGTTCTAAAAAAAGTTCCAGCTATTTTTTGCAAATATGGAATGTCCTCATTTGATAAAAGCTTGGCAAATGTTATATTTACAAAATAAGTTAATCCTAGAATTATAGCCATGTACCTGTCATGAACTTGGGGGGTAGGTAGTACTATAATTTCCGATCCTCGCAGTAGAGACGACAGAACATCAGATTCTGTTTTCTCGTTTTTGACTGGAACGAGGAGCACCCTTGTATCTCTAATACGGGAAGCCCCCGGCCCAAACATCGGATGAATGCAAAGAGGAAGAATCTTTCTGGAATATTTTTTCAATTCCACAAAAGTTTTGGCTTTAACTGAGGAAACCTCTGCAAGGATTCCACCTGATTTCATACTCAAAGCACAGTTCCTAATGACAGAGGGAGCGCTAACAATAGGCACGCAGACCAATACAAGATCCGCTTCTCTTACGCAAAGTTGCATATTCGAGCACAATGTCACATTGGGAGGGGGTTTCCGCAGTGCTTTCCGGTCATACGCCAAAACTTTCAATTCTGATTTCTTAGAAAAGTGTCTCAAAAACCATGAACCCATTTTGCCGCCTGCGCCAATGATAGATATTTCTTGGATCATTTCCATCATCTCACGCTCAAGACTGATGCGATAATTTCTAATCCTCTGTTTAGCAGTTCTTTTGGCTGACAGGCTGAGATTCTTATAAATTGTTTATAGTTTTCTCCAAATCCGCTTCCTGGTGCAACCGCGACTCCTAATTCTAGGAGTGTATTTACTAGTTCTGTATCGGTCTGGATCGAGCCATTTAAACGTGGGTAAACATACATTGCCCCTTGAGGACTAACGAAATCAAGTGACATCTGACGTAGCTTCTTTGATATTAAATCCAATCGTTCCTTGATTAATTTCACGTTCCCAGCAGGATTGTAATCAATTGCGCTCAATGCTGCATATTGCATGGGTTCTGCTACACTTGTCAAAGCGATCGCCTGAATCCTCGCCATCTTATCAATAATCTCCTTCCGAGCAATTCCGTAGCCAACTCTGAAACCCGTCATGGCACATGATTTAGAAAATGATGAAACTACTATGATTTTGTCATATTTGTAGTGAGTCAAGCTTGTAAACCTACCATACACATAATCTGAATAAACCTCGTCGCTTATCAGATACAGTTCGTTATCCCTGGCTAGGGAGATTATTTTTGAAATTTCCTTTTCATTCAACACTTTGCCGGTAGGGTTGTTTGGATAGTTTAGAATGATCACTTTAGTATCTCGACTTATCATTTCCTCCAGTTTTCTTAGATTAGGTGTCCACCTTTCTTCGATGGTCGTCTGTAGGATTTTTATTTTTCCACCTGCAAAGTCAACAAACTCGCGATAGGCGGGCCAGGATGGATCAATTGAAATTACCTCCTCTCCTTGCTTTAATAGAGCAAGCATGGCCGAAAATATAGCAAATCTTCCTCCAGATGTTATAATCACCTCGTCATCCGTGATCCCATTGCCAACTTTATCTGCTATGGCCTGACGTAGCCTGAACAAACCTCTAGAATCTGTATAATGATACTGTTTCATATTATATGACTCGAGTAACGCGTTTTGTACACTTTTAGGAGGCGGAAAGTCAGGCTCTCCCACCTCCATATGTATGATCTTCTTGCCTGAGCTCTCAAGTTCTTTGGCCTTCATAAAAACGCTTAAATGAGTATTTTTCAATGTAATATCCTCAGTTCTTCTTTGCTGTATCTGCTGCAGCCGGACCGACTCGGCCAGCAATATATTTAAAAGCTTTCCTGAGAAAGAGGGATCTATTCCCAGTTTATTAGACAATTCGATAACAGAGCTACGTATCTCCTGCTCAACACCTTCATCCTGTATATCAATATTTAGATTCCCTTTGATGGTTCCTATCCGTTCTGAAAGCTCCATCCTTTTGTGAGCTTTGGCTATAATATCAAGGGTAACGTCTCGGATCTGAGCGCGCAACTTGCCTAGTTCTTCGTGTTTTGTTTTTTTGACCATATCTTTAAAACAGGTCCTATGAATCCAGATCTGATAGCATGGTCCGCGATAACTGCAGCAACTATAGATTCTACAACTGGGGGCGCCCTTGGTACTACGCATGGGTCGTGCCTACCAGCCACACTGATGTCTACTTCGGAGAGGCTAGAAAGATCTATGGTACTTTGTGTACGGCTTATTGAAGAAGCGGGTTTGAAGCCAATACGCATTTTTATAGGCATGCCGTTGGATAGTCCACCTAAAATCCCGCCTGCGTTATTTGTCTTAGTCACTATTTTATTGTTTTTGATGGTGAACAAGTCATTGTTCTCAGACCCTTTTTTTTCCGAGCCGAGAAATCCTGATCCAAATTCGATCGCTTTGACTGCCGGGATGCTAAATACTGCTTTGCTAATATCTGATTCCAAGGATGAAAAAATGGGTTCGCCCAGACCTACTGGCAGACCTGTGCATATACATTCGACAACTCCACCCAAAGAGTCGCCTTCTCTCTTGGTTTGAAGTATTATTTCTCTCATCTTATCTGCGGCAGTCAGGTCGGGACACCGAATATCATTAGCATATCTATTCTTTTTTGCATTTTCCAAATCAATTTCGTTTGCCTTTATTTGACCAATCTGGACCGTGTAAGCAGTAATCTCTATACCTAAAGTAGAGTAGAGCAGCTTCTGAGCGACTGCGCCTGCCATTATAAAAGTTGCAGTCAACCGTCCTGAGAATCTACCTCCTCCTCTGTAATCTGCATATCCACTGTACTTTACCTTCGCAGGATAGTCAGAATGCCCAGGACGAGGTTTGCTTATAATCTCCTCGTAGGAACGAGAATCAGAATCTCTATTCCATATTAACATACATATTGGCGCACCCGTGGTGAAACCTTCAAACACTCCTGACAGAATTTCTACCCTGTCTTCTTCCTTTCTTTGTGTTGAAATTATAGACTGTCCGGGTTTTCTAAGATCAAGTAGAGGTTGAATATCCCCTTCATTCAGCTGTAACCCTGCAGGGCACCCGTCGATAACCATCCCTACACATTTGCCATGACTTTCCCCAAAACTAAGGCAAGCAAAGCGTTCGCCGATTACGCTACCCACCATTGTACAAGTAGAGAAAGCTTATTGCTACTCTATATATATTCCACTCCAGAATATTAACTAACCACAAATTGTGATAAGACGATCGTTCTTAATGTTTTGCAAGTGTTTAGCGCGAAACACTGATGTCTACCTTTTCTATTGATACCGCGAGAAGGAAAGTTTCGATAAAGTAATTATCTATTGTTGTTGAAAACTTATCTTCGCGCCGAGCCGTTTAAGATCAAGTAAGAAATTTGGGTATGAAACATCAATGGATTCTGCACCTTCAATTTCTGATTTTTCTGTCATTAATGATGCGATTGTAAAGGCCATGAATAACCTATGGTCGTTAAAGGTTTGAATATTAGAATTTCTGAGAATCCGTGGAGGAAGTATAGATAATTGATCTTCTCCCTCTACAACTCTGGCTCCAAATTTCTTTAATTGGGACGCTATAATCGCGACCCTGTCGGTCTCCTTCAAACGTGCGTGAGCAATGCCTGTAATTTTAACAGGAGACGTAGCTTTCAAAGCCAGTATGGAAATAACCGGTAACAGATCGGGAGCATCAGTAAGGTCGAAAGTACCTCCTTCTATTGTTTTGGAACCAGTTACTCTAACCTCTCCTTGTCTCTTATTGACTTTTATTTCAGCGTTCATTTCCTTTAGGATTTCCAATATCTTTGAGTCGGCTTGAGGTAGTGAGAAATTTAATCCCTTTAAGGTGAGGGTTCCTCCTACCATAACACCAGCTACTAGTAGCAATGCGGCTGCAGAGAAGTCTCCGGGAACCTGGAATTGGGTAGGCCTGTATTTTTTGTTTTCAATATAGTACTCTGTCAAATCCTCTTCAGAATCAACGAGGACTCCAAACTTTTGCATGCTGGATAAAGTTGATTTGACATAGGGTTTCGACACTTGTTGCCCCCTCACTTGGATAGATACCGGCCTTGTTGCATAGATTGATGATATTAACAACGAGGAAAGAAATTGGCTTGAAATATTCCCATTAATTGTAACATGACCCCCACGGATACCCCCACCCTTGATTAAAAGTGGAGACAGACCATTCATCTGTGAAGAAAAACATACAACGCCAAGTTGGTTTAAGCCATCAAGTAAGGGTTGCATAGGTCGCCTGCGAAGGCTTGCGTCTCCAGTCAGGACAGTAAATCCTCTCCTTGTCAGGGCGGCCATTGCAGCATATATTCTAATTGTGGTTCCAGAATTTTCTGCATTGATGATGTTTTGGGGCGTATCTAAAGGATATTTTCCATCAATAGTTATTCTGGCTCTATGTTGATCGATGTTTATTCCAAGAGCACGGGAAGCGGATAATGTTGCTATTGTATCTCTGGATATTAAGGGCATATTGATGATCGACTCTCCATTGGCTAGTGAGGCGATAGCTATTGCTCTGTGAGTATAGCTTTTGCTCGGTGGGCATCGTACTACACCGTTGATTCTTGACCGCCGTAGTTGAATTCTAACCAACTATTACCTTGACACTTGCCTTTTCATTATTAACTTTGGAAACTAGAGTGACACCATCGTATTGATCAAAGATTTGTCTGATGTCGTCCACATGTTCCTTGTATGTGATAACGGCTATTGACGGTCCATTTCCAGAAATGCTGGCTGCCAATGCTCCCCTTTGAATGCTTGCTAAGATCGGTTCATAGTCACCACATAGTGCAGAAGTAGTTAGTAGGCCGTTCAGCTTCATAGCTTTCCAGTAATGTCGAGCATTAGCCAAGTCAAACGCTTCCATGAATAGATCTGAGAATGCATACAAATTGCAGATTTTTCCTCGTCTCTTATTGGCTGGAAGAAAGATTACAACGAATAAATCAGCTGGTGCCTCTTCCCTATGCATAAGGTTGAATCCATAGTTGTTTGTTACAACAAATCCCCCGAAGTAACATGCAGTCGAATCATCGTAAGCTCCAGTTATAGTCACGCCTGCATCTAATGATGCACGTATTGCTGATTTCAGAATAACATTATCGTCCAATTCATTGCCAACAAGGCCAGAACAAGCAAGTGCCAGAGCACTAGATACGGCACTGGAACTTTTCAACCCCACTCCAGCAGGAATTTGTGACTTTACATCTACTTTCACTAGGTTGTTTCTTGCTATTTGTTTTGGAAGAAGATTGTTAATTACATTTTTGAGTAAATTGGTTCCCGGTCTGGGTTGAAAAAGGATCCCTTGGCCCTCTTGTAATTCTAGTTCGACTTTTACCTGTAAGGATATCCCTAGGGCCGAACCATAACCAGTTGCAATTGCGTTAACTATCGATATGGCTCCATGTATAGAGGATTGAACTCGAGTATTTATGAAGGTCCACCTATTGTTCCCAATAATGCCTTTTTCATAGCGTAAATTGGGGCGGGTATCCCAGTCCAAATCTCAAATGATTTCGCCCCTTGGTAAAGCAGCATCTCATATCCATATACTACATCTGCACCTGCATTTTTTGCGTTTTCCAGAAATTCGGTGTTAACAGGTCGATATACTATATCGTAGACTATTGCATCTTTATTTATGTCCTGATAGTCCAATAAACCAGGCTCATTGCCCATTCCAATTGTTGTTGCATTTACAATCAATTCCGCCTTTCTCGAGTATTTTGAGATCTCATCCCATGTAATCATGTTGCAATTTAGCTGGCGGGTCCTTGACATTTCCAACAAAACCCTTGCTTTACTTTGCGTACGGTTTGCTATATTCACTTCCGAAATTCCCCTTTCATCTTCTAATGCTGCCAATATAGCCCTCGCAGCACCTCCTGCTCCTATCAGGAGAACCTTTATTCCTTTAAATTTAACGTTACGCAGGTGCAATGGATGGATAAAACCGTAGATGTCTGTATTGTATGCCTTGAGAATGCCACTGACGTTATGAACCGCGTTTACTGCATCTGCTTTAGAGGCGCTAGAGTCAAACTCATCCAAATATTTCATGGCTTCAACTTTGTGTGGCACCGTAATGTTGAACCCAGATACCCCGGTGGCGCGAAGTGAGCCAATGGAATCGCCTAGCTCTCCCTTTTTAACTCTAAATGCTAGATAAGAGCTATTCAATCCTGCAGCCTTGAACGCAGCGTTTTGCATTGCTGGTGAAAGTGAGTGTTGTATAGGATCACCTATGATACAATAGGTATTGCTACTATCTTTAATTTGCATCTGGTTTGCAGTAATTAAAGGAATTGATTCTGTCAAACAACCTTCTCATATAACCTAGTTCTGGTTGGCCTGGGGCCGTATTTCCGTCTACTGCTGCGTACGTAAATGGTGCATTGCCTGCCATCGTGCAGAGAATTCTCGATATAACTCCAAGCTCACCCATAGCAAAAGCAATTAACTCTATTCCTGTAATACCTTCATAAAGCTCAAGCACTCTGAATGCATCTTCTAAGTCCTTTGCTGTTGTCACTATTTTTGCAAAATTGCTATACATTCTCAATTGGTTTAGGATATGCCGTAATTGATCATTAGGAGGAGTACATTTGAAGTCATGCCAAGAAACGAGAATAGGTGTTCGCTGACTTGTCAAGAAGTCGGCTAGCTCGTCATTATGTTTAATGGTGAAGTACTCAACGTCTAAAAGCATTGGTTCTGCTATGGACAATCTTTTTAACAATACAATTCTTTCATCCTCGCTCCCTTGAAATCTACCTGCTTCACGCGGTGGCCTCAATGTGAATACTGCTCTGGACTTTATTGATTCAGTAATTTTTATGGCTGCATCTATTTCAGAGCTTTTCAAGAAGTCAAAACGAATCTCCAGGTAGTCTGCTCCCATGGAAAAAGCTTTCTTTATTTGTCTTTCTAAATCCTCCGTGTTACCTGCTCCTATTGATCCACAAATCCTTATCAACTAAGATCTTGTGCTTCAGGTCAATTATAAAATAGTTTATAGTATCGCTATGATCAGCCTACATAAAGTTGCATTAGAATGGAAGTCGCAATATAAAATAACCCTAAAATTGATTAATACACTTGACGTTGAAGGCATATTATCTACTATATCAAGAGAATAAAAGTATAGTAAAAGCTTTACCAATTAACCAGCTGAACTTAAATTCCCATAATGCGAAGGGATTTTCTTCCAATTCACAATTAATGCCTCAGGTCTTATGTGAACCTTCTCCTTGGTAAGGCGACTCGATGCTAATCTGTTGTACTGTTCCATCACTTCAATTCCGATGTAGTGGCGCTGAAAGTGAAAGGCTACCTTGGTTGTCTGCCCGCTGCCGTTAAATGGATCTAGTATGACATCATTTTCGTACGAATATAATTTCATTAGGCGATAAGGAATCTCCTCAGGAAAAGGGCATGGATGCTCAATGAATCCTGGAGGAACTGGTGCAATATGCCATATCGAATTTGCTATCTCTTTTGTCCATTCCTCGTGAGTAGCTGGCAACAATTCGCTCCTTTTTGTCCTCCCGCTGGTTACTTCTCCTTTTCGTAACACGAGCACAAATTCATGCATGATGTTAGCTCTATAGTATTTTGGATAGGGATTAATAACAAACGAGCCATACCTATTAGTTCCTCCCGTAACCTTGTGCCATATTATTTCCTCGTGAAGGTTCCAATTACCTGCGGGTTGCACGAGTTTTGATAGCAGCATATGTGGAAGTGGTAAAATTGTGCCATTTACTACTTCGTTACCTATTACAATACAACAATAGCCTCCCTCCTTAGTTGCCCGGTAAACGTGATGGTTGAAAATTTCGGACATGCCATCCAGATATGCTGAGGTTCCGATCTTAGTTTTACCTCGATAATATCTACCATTACCCGAAACGTGTAGATCGTAATCTATTGCATTTCTGTAAGGGGGAGAAGTAATAGTGAGTTGAACAGAATTAGCCGGAATGTCTTGTAAGACATTCTTGCAGTCACCAGTAATGATTTGATCTACAAAATTCCCATCAAGGAACATGATTGTGAATGGATTTTTGACGCATATTCGGGATACTTTAAAATATTGAACTTTCAGATAAACAAAGATTGTCTGTTTACTGGGGAGTAAGGCTAATTAATTATTTTTCTATGACGTATTCATTGACCTCCATTCCGAAATGGCGGCCAGATTTTGGGGAAACATGAGTCAGGATTTCATTTCCGACCTCAAGGTCCGTTACGGAAATCAGGTTTCCTCCCTTGGAAACCGCTCGTATTGTTTCGGCATTTTGGAGGATAATGTTTCCCTGTTCATTATTTGTCTCTGCTTTTATTAGCCGTAAAGGACGTGTTTCAATTTTGGACCGCCCCACGATCACGGGGCGTGTTAATCCTTCCTGGTTAACAATAAGAACTTCAGTGCCTGATTCTATTTCAGAGAGATATTTTGTTTTTCCGTCGGGCAATAGTGTGTAACAGTAAACTGCTCCCGCGTTTACTCTAAATGGACGAGGCGACGTGAACGATGAACCAATGGACTCATTATGAATAAGAAAAAGGAAGTTTGCTTTACTACCTACAAGTAACCCTTCACCAGTCTTGAGCATAGACACCGTATCGATACATACCCTCTCCCCTGGACCTACGTCTTTGATCTCAATGATTCGTGCTGCCTGCAGTGGCAAACTTATTTTTTCTAATGTTGTTCCCAGATCGGTTACCTGCTTTTCATCGTCAGTCGTGAAAATTACTCCATCGGTCCCTAGTTCCAATACTGCAAACATGGTTCTCACTTCATCAACACTGTTTGCAGTAGTAAATATTTTGATACCTGATTTATGGAGTCTAGCAATAATATTCTCTAGAGGGATTATCTTCCAATTCGTAGTTTCAATTATTACGAGGTCTGGACCAATATAAGACGCTGCTATGATCTCTTCTAAGTCATCATTGCTAGATACTTTCTTTACGAACCCACAAGATCTTTTAAGAGACTTTAATTTTTTTAATTCTTCGATCGTTTCACATATAACGATGTCAGCTTGGTCCGAAGGGTAGATAATCTTAAAGTCATGGTCTCCAACCAGCTTAGGGTCCAAATATAATAGTTTAATGTTCGCTCGTTTTATCTTTGAGAGGAAACCATGGATATCATTTGTTTCTACAGCCGGTTTGATTACTAATTCTTTACTTCTGAGCGTGTCGAAGCACCTCAAATGCATCTTCATGACTTATACCATCTATGATAACCCTATGTAATGCCTTTACGATAGAAGATGGGTTCTCATGTTGAAAGATATTTCGACCGAATGTCACTCCCTTTGCTCCTGCCTTCATTGCAGATTCGCACATTTCTAGAATCTCATAATCAGTATTAGCTTTTGGACCTCCTGCTATTACGACTGGAACAGGACAGGCTTTAGTCACTTTTCTGAATGATTCTATATCGCCAGTATAAACTGCCTTAACTACGTCAGCCCCAGCTTCAGCACCTATTCGTGCAGCATGGGCTACAACTTCAACATCATGAGGATTCTTGATATTCTCCCCACGCGGATACATCATTGCGACCAATGGTATACTCCAAGTTGTGCATTCATCAGAAACAAGTCCCAAATCATGTAACATACCGGGTTCTTCTTTCGCGCCAACGTTTACATGTACGGAAACAGCATCAGCACCAAGTCTAATAGATTCTCTTACTCCCCCCATCAATACCTTTTCGTTTGGTGACGGACTAAGAGACGTACTGCCCGACATATGGGCTATCAGGCCTATTCCAATAGGTCTTGGCATAGCCTTAATGATACCTTTATTTACCAAAACACATGTGAGACCAGCGTGCTCGCATTCATAAATTAAAGATCGGGGATCTTCTAGTCCCCTGATAGGACCATTGCTAATTCCATGATCCATAGGTATACAGATCATCTTACCGTCCTTCATAATTCGATTTAGTCGAATCTCTCTACCTATGACCATATCTATAATTTTTAGAGCCTATTTAAAAGTTGATATGCTTTAGGTCATAGCTATCAGTAAAAAAGAGGCTATGGCTTCCATAGCTTTTCTTGCTAGTCTGACCTCCAACGTGTTTCGGCATTACACGAATCTTCAAGGGTCTTTTAAAAACCTTGCAGCTTTTCAAATTTGTCCACCCGGTAGTGGTTACATGCTATTTTGTTGCATGCAGTTGAAAGAACTTCATAAATAAACGTCTGAACTTAGGTTAGTTTTACTTAACTCTTTTAGAGGAACTTTATTTGAAGACGAAATTATTGAGCAAGTATTTATTGGGAGCGTGAGTCTAGCGAGACATCTGGCAGGATAAGAATACCACAATAGATAATGATACTAACAAGCGTATAACACAAAAATTCAGAGCACTACCATTTCAGTGAGCAGTAATAAATAAGGTTTGTTTAGCAAGAATAGTGGAGCAGTCAAATGTGCTCTAACCATAATTGTCCTGCAATACTTTGTTTATCTGTCTAGTCGGAGATTTGATAAGCTAGCCATATTCTATTGACTCAGCACCAACGTCGGAATGATGATAACTTATAAGATCGAATAGTAACTAAACTGTCATGGGAGCAAATAAGAAAAAGTCTAGCGCCGCTTCGGAAAAAGCAACGTCATCGGGGGTTACAGAAACAAAGAAGGATAAAAAGGAAGATGGAGCTAAAGTAGAAGACAGGGGGAGACAGAAACAGAAACTCGCTGTCTTTGTAGAGGAATCTCAAGGCAGGAAGACACTTCAAAATATGAAGGCCATCACGCCGCAGGGTTTTGCTAGAGCTTCAGGGGTTAAGGTTTCTGTTGCAAATAGCTACATTAAATCCCTAGAATCTAAAGGGATAATAAGGAATATTGGAGGATATAGCGGACATAAAATCTACAGGTTGGTAACGTAGTTAGGAAAGTCTATCTTTTGGTTTACCAAGAATACCTGTGACTCACTGGGCCCGTTTGATCACCAGAATATCTCCTGGCTTGACCGCCTCCATAAGCTCCAAATGAGAGTTGATCGACCCTACTGGATTCATCGGTGCTGAGACAGTTTCAGTTAGAAATATACATATCGATCCATTCAGAGTCATAAATGCAATTTCTCCCCTTTTGAAACTTGTTCTCTGCTTTTCTCGCCCTAACCCGAGATCTGTTTCCACATAAACGAATTTATTTTCGAACATGTTTGCTCTTCCTTGAATGGGCAATGACCTTAAAATAGTGGCTGAAGTTAAGGGGGAGGAATGACGCACTATTTCACCTTCTGCTATGCCCTTACCTGAAATTTCAAAAATTACTTTGACCCTGGAGACTGATACCCTTTCCATGTCGACCGTACCCTTGTAGCGTACGACGAATCTAACTAAAATATAAATTGACTGACCTCGATGGTATTTGCAAAATTCGCAACATTTAATTAGATATTTATTATCTTTTGCATTGTTCTTGGTAGTAAAATCTTCAAGTAAGACCATTGCACACAAGAAGGCGTCACAACCAAAGCAAAAACCTGCCAAGAAGGCTACGTTAAATAAAAGCAAAATGGATTCTCACAGCACACTGAAGAAGAGTTCTACTCGCACCAAAGTTCTAACTGAAAGTAAGGACAGGACTCAAGGTAGTGTAGAGGAGATAAAGAAAACGACTCGACCGGAAGACGAAATCGTCACTTATGACGAAGTTGATTTTGAACTCAGAGAGATAACCTACAGCGGGAGGCAGGTTTTGGTGGGTCCAAATTCACTTACGAGATTTGAGAGAGCGAGAATAACAGGTGCAAGGTCGCTTCAACTGTCATTAGGTGCTCCCTCTCTGATTAGTGTTCCAGCTGAGGTTAAGGACTCCGTGTCCCTAGCAACTCTTGAGCTAGATGCCAAGGCATTACCAATTTCAATCAGAAGAGTTCTGCCAAATGGGTTGTATCAAGACATTCCTGTCGAGTGGTTAAAGTGACTAGTGATGAGAAGACAAGACGTTGGTTGATTTTGTTTTTTATCGTAGGCAATTAAGAATTTTCAATCTTGTATAATGTTCCACTACTACGATACTAGTAAATGATCCTAAACGCCAAGATGATTATAGTCCGTATAACATGAGTGTAACACTTAAATTTCTAATCCTAAAATAATTTTAGGGTTTAAAATTCCTAGACTTAAGCAATTGTATTGTGGTTATAGAGCTAAACTGATGCTCGATGATGGAAGCTCCTATTCAGGTATAGGATTTGGGTATCCGACTGATTCGGCGGGCGAAGTGGTTTTTAATACTGGTATGGTAGGGTACACAGAGACTCTGACAGACCCATCGTACAGGGGGCAGATCTTGTGTATAACTTATCCCCTAATCGGCAACTATGGTGTTCCTAGCAACAGGATAAGGGATCCTTTTGGCTTGCCAAAATACTTCGAATCCGATAACATACAGGTAAAGGGTCTGCTAATTCACAATCTATCGGTCGCGGCAAGTCACTGGACCTGCATCAAGACTTTGGATCAATGGATGTACGAAGAACGAATTCCCGGAATCTATGGTATTGATACAAGAGAGCTCACCAAGAAGCTGAGAGTCCGGGGAGTTATGACCGGGGCAATGTCTGTGTCAAGTAGTCGGGTTGCAGACAAATCCAGGTTATTTGAATTGATGGATAGCGAAAACTACAATGACAGAAATTTCATGACTGAAGTTTCAGTGCATCAAGTGCGCCAGTACGGGAATGACAAAAAAGAATGTATTGTACTTGTAGATACAGGTACAAAATACAGTATAATAAGAAACATTTTAAGATCGGGATATAAGGCAGTCGTACTACCCTGGGATTCTAGTTTTGAGGAGATCATGAAATATAATCCTGCTGGTGTAATAATAAGCAATGGTCCAGGAGACCCTGCACACTGTCTAGAAACAATTCGGACAGCCACAAAATTAATTGATACTTCAACCCCCACATTAGGCATCTGTCTTGGAAACCAGATATTGGCTTTAGCCGCTGGCGCTAAAACGTTCAAACTAAAATTCGGGCACAGGGCGCAGAACAAACCGTGTAAGGACTTAAACAATGGCCTGACTTATATCACTACTCAGAACCATGGATATGGGATCAGTCCAGAAAGCCTGGATGGGAGTGGATTTAGAATATGGTTTTCAAATATTGATGATACTACTGTGGAAGGAATAGAGCATAATGAAAAACCCATTGTTGCAGTTCAGTTTCATCCGGAAGCTTCTCCTGGCCCTTATGACTGTACATTCGTGTTCGATAGGTTTTGGGAGTTGATTAAGAATAGAGATAACTTTGTAAGAAGACATGAGTCATCCAGTCTGGATAAGAATAGTACATTGAATGGAGGAAAAATTGCCCAAGCATGAATCGATAAAAAAGGTTCTAGTTATAGGAAGCGGCGCAATTAAAATCGGAGAAGCGGGCGAAAGTCAGTAACACTGGCCGCCAGTTTGACTACTCCGGTTCTCAGTGCCTAAAAGCTTTAAGAGAAGATAATGTTAGGAGTGTACTAATCAATCCAAATATTGCCACAATCCAAACAGATAGCAGGTTTGCCGAAAGGGTATATTTGGCACCGATCAACGTTACGTATGTTCAAAGAGTCATAGAAAAGGAAAGACCCGATTCTATAATGTTAGGCTTTGGAGGACAGACTGCTCTTAATTGTGGAGTAGCCTTAGAAACAGAAGGGATATTGAATAAATACGGGATAAATGTCCTAGGGACACAAATAGATGGCATCAGGATCACAGAGGACAGGCAGCTGTTCAAAGAGGCTATGCAGAAAAGCGATGTTCCCGTTTTACCTAGCTCGCCAGCATATTCCCTGTCTGAGGCCAAAAGGATTGCTAGGGAAATTGGTTTTCCGGTCATCATACGTGTTGCTTACACTCTTGGGGGAAGAGGAGGTGGCGTTGCTTACAATGAATACGAATTGGAAGAGATTGTGCAGCGCGGGTTGTCACTCAGCGTAGTGCATCAAGTACTAATTGAAAAATATGTTGGAAATTGGAAGCAGATTGAGTATGAACTCATACGTGACTGTCTTGGAAATAATGCGGTAATTTGTAACATGGAAAATGTTCTTGCAATGCGAGTTCATACTGGAGATAATATAGTCGTCACTCCCTCCCAAACTCTCAACAATATCGAATACCATAAACTTCGCTCTGCAGGTCAAAGAGCAATATCGCAATGTAACATTATCGGTGAATGTAATATTCAATTTGGCTTGGATCCCTATTCTGAGGAATACTGTGCCATTGAAATTAATGCGAGACTTTCGAGATCTTCTGCCCTGGCTAGTAAGGCAACCGGATACCCTCTTGCATACATGGCCGCTAAAATTGGTCTTGGCTATAGTCTTCCAGAACTTACCAACAGAATAACGAAAGTTACCACTGCTTGTTTTGAGCCCTCTCTTGATTATATTACTCTCAAAATGCCACGGTGGGATTTTCAGAAATTTGAGAACGTTAAGCGAAGATTGGGAAGCACAATGAAATCAGTTGGAGAGGTAATGGCCATAGGAAGAAATTTCGAAGAAGTAGTACAAAAAGCAATTAGAATGTGCGACTTGGACAAGGACGGTCTAGTGTCCAACTGGGATGAGCAGGTCGTTGACTCCCCCGAAGAAATAGAAAGGATTGAACAATCCCTTCTTCATCCGGATGATGGGATATTGTTTACGGTTCTTCGGGCCTTAAGAGCAAGAATTCCTGTTGAAAGAATCAACCAGCTGTCCCACATTGATCCCTGGTTCTTGTTATGCATAAAAAATATTATAGAAATAGAAAATCGCCTACGCGAGTCATCGGATAAATTTGACGAGTCTTTGGTTGCAGAGGCAAAAAAAACTGGATTCTCAGACAGACAGGTTTCACGCTGTTTGGGTATCGAAGAGAAACAGGTGAGAAGCTTAAGGCACAAATTTGGAATAATGCCGGTGGTTAAACAGATTGATACACTTGCAGCCGAGTGGCCAGCTAAAACTAACTATCTCTATATGACCTATAACGGTGACTATGACGATATCCAATTTAATGAAAAAGAGCCGAGTACCATAGTAGTAGGAGCTGGCCCTTACAGAATAGGAAGCAGTGTTGAATTTGATTGGGCTACTGTTAACATGGTGTGGGGTTTAAAAGACAATGGTATTAGAAACGTGTCTATAATTAACTGTAATCCAGAAACCGTTTCTACTGATTATGACATCTCAGATCGCCTCTACTTTGAAGAGCTTACCTTTGAGAGGGTTCTTGATATATATGAAAGAGAGAACGCTTCCGGAATAGTGACCTGTGTAGGAGGCCAAATAGCGAACAATCTCACTCCCAAACTGTCCAAGAGCGGAGCGAATATTATAGGAACAAGAAGCCAAGACGTTGACAGGGCAGAAGACCGGGCTAAATTTGGAAAACTGCTAGATACACTCAACATAAAACAGCCAGCGTGGAAAAGGTTTTCCCATGTAAGCGAGGCAAAGAAATTTGCTGAAACAGTGGGCTACCCAGTTCTTGTTAGGCCTTCGTACGTTCTTAGTGGCGCAGCAATGAAAGTGGCTTGGGCTGAGCACCAATTCGAGGAGTTCTTGACCTCGGCAACGACTATTAGCCCGGAACATCCTGTCGTGATCAGCAAATTCATTCAAGAGGCAGCAGAGGTTGAGGTCGATGCTGTGTCGGGAAAGAATGGCGTGATTGTAGGATCAATCATTGAGCACATAGATAACGCTGGTATTCATTCCGGTGATGCAATAATGTGTATTCCTCCTTGGAGACAAGACAGGAAAACTTTGGAAACCATCAAAGAGTATACATCAAAAATAGGTGTGGCCCTCAATATTGTTGGGCCTTTCAATATTCAGTACTTGGTAAAGAACGAAGAGGTATTTGTCATAGAAGCCAATGTAAGAGCTTCCCGTTCGATGCCCTTCGTTTCCAAGTTTATAGAGGCCAATGTAATAGGTCTTTCAGCAAGAGCTATGGCCGGCGAAGTTCTTCCGGAATCGGCCAAGGATTTATGGTTGAAAACATCTGCCTTTGCCATCAAGGTCCCTCAGTTTTCTTTTATGCAGTTGGAAGGCGCAGACATTGTTCTTGGCGTAGAGATGCACTCGACTGGCGAGGTTGCTTGTTTTGGAAAGAGCTTCTATGATGCGCTTTCAAAGGCCTACTTGGCAGCAGGATATTCGCTACCATTATCAGGTTCTGCGTTAATTAGTGTTGGAGGACAGAAAAATAAATTGAGGATTCTTTCTTTAATTTCGCTAATTTCTTCTTTGGGATATCAGATCATGGCAACGGAGCACACTGCAGAATTCCTGGAATCAAACCTGTTTGGACCTGTGGAGAAAGTATACAAAATTAGCGAGCCAGATAGAAAGCCTAACATAGCCGACCTGCTGTTTGAGCAAAAGATTGACTATATAATTAACATCCCTTCGACCTCTACAATCGAAAAATATGTTGGAATGTTGTATGATGAATACCAGATAAGGAGAAAGGCTGTGGAAATGGGTGTCCCGGTTCTAACTACAATAGAGGGGGCAACATCCTTTGTTAAGACACTTGAATGGCTCACCTCATCAGAGCCTACAATAGATTATTTAAGAAATTATAGACATTTTGAATAAGGGGATTTCCTCTGCTAGATATCAAAGAGTAATATCCTCTTCAGATGAAAGATCGGCGACTATAGAACCATCAAGCGTCAGACACAGCATTTCTTTAATTGCACGATCCTTCATTATCCGATCAACTATCGGTGATACGACACTCCTTTGGTTATGTCGATGGATTGGAGGAGTACCAATGTAGAATGATGGCATTATCACAATTTGCAATAATCCGTCGCTAGCGGGAAAAACTGCTTGCTTACTAACCTTCAGATATACCCAAATTCTTTGTCCGCTTACGATATTATTTGGTTTTAGGAAAACAGGGTGGACGTGGCCCATTATAATTCTTGATACAGAAGATCTTAATATTGATGGCATTGTGTGGCCGTGTATAAAAAGTGTATCCCCTACCACCATCCCGCTTGGAGAGATAAGATTAACGGTATCTGACACAATATATTTGATAAAACTATCGTGGTTACCAGGTACGAGGTATACCTCGGTATTGCGTGAAAGAGAAGATAGAACCATTGATATGCTGTCTCGCTCCAGTCTTGTGATGCCGGAAATATTTGATTTGAGATCACCAAGAAGGATTAATCCATCAGCGTTAGACGACTTTACTAATCTGAGTAACCTATCATTAATATTTTGGCTGAGGATTTCGGGATTAAAGTTAATTTCATTCTTGACACCATAGGTCTCAGAACCTATATGGAGATCTGCTGCTACAATAAACTTTTTGTCTTCCCTCTTTGATTTACCTTCTACTAGTAGCACTGGTTCTGGGTAAAGAGGGTCAACAGAAAGGATCGGCATTCTATCGAGTGTTAATTGTGGTGATTCTGCTATTCTCTATTTATTGTTGTCATTTAGGTATGCTGCAAATGTCTGAAGGGCCGAACTATTTACTGTTTTACAAGTACACCATTGATGCAACCATCCTGTCCAGGACGTGATATCACTTTTGCTAAACCAGATTCTGTCTCCAGCAAGGCACCCTTGCTAATTACTCCTCTTCTTTCATAGTCCTTATTGGCTGGATTTTTCACTACTTGCAATATTTTTGTGTTAGTTGTTTTCCTCGACACGGGGTCTGAGAGATTGACAAATGCACCAGACTTCACGGATGACTTCGTATTGTTACCTCTTACTCTCCTTGTTCTGATTTGATTTTCGCCAAAAAGACCCTCATTAGGATATCTGTCAATTTCAAATTTTCTCCGCCCTCTCATAGCGACTTTGCGGCCTCCTGTGAACTTCCGCCCAGACAGATTTTCTATTGATTTGCGCATAAGGTCTAAAATGCTAATTCGTTATTATTAATGCTTCTACACGCTGGATCTTCTAGCCCTTGTCAATTGTTAGGCTTCCTTTTAAATTATTAATGTCCTTTATACCAAAATAATCTTGAAATTTCTTACTTGTCTTAAATATTTTAAGCCTTCCAACTTTTTCGTGCTGGACAAAACCTAACCTTTCAAGTTCTTTCAAATGAGAATAAACTTGACTGCCCCTAATTTGAACAAGCCTCCTTGAAAGAATTGGCTGTTCGTAAGCAATAAATGATAAGGTCTTAAGAGCACCTGCAGATACTATTGGCTGATTAGCAAATTTCCTAATTACAGGCGCGTATTCGGGTTTTAGCTGAAAAACAAAAGTTCCGTCCTCCAATTGGGCGATCTCCAAAGCTTTGAAGACAGTTTTCGTCTTCTTCACCAAGTCGGCGACTACCCTAAGTGTCTTTTCTCTTGAGTTTATTCCTCCCGCTTTGACAAGCTCTTCCACTGTAAGCGGTCTCCCAGCTGAATAAAGGGCCGCCTCAATCCTAGCGCTAATTTCATCTTGAGGAAACAAGTTGTATCGCCTATAGGCTTTACTAGATTATCAGTTCACCCTTCAGTCATACATTCTTGAGGGTCATTTTAATGTCATCGGCCTCTTCTGGCTGCTCTATGTCCAACGTACCGCTCATCCCCAAATAAAGCACTGCGATAAACGTTCTAGCAATTTCAATAGGTTGTAGACCGGCTACTAGCTCTCTGAAAGATTTTGATCCTTCAATTCCTATAGAGGCTAAGATACGATCCTGATACTCCTTTAATATTTCCTCAAGCTTTACTAGGTATTGACTAAAGTCAAACGTAGGATTTGCTTCCAAGTCAATCTGTCTCTTCTTTTGTCTAGGATTCGCTAGTTCTGAAATCATATTCTCTAAGACGTATAACAAATCCGTCAGGGATACAGGGTATGTAGATTCAATTCTAAAAGGAACTTCGATTGGCTTAAGCTCTGGTATCGTATCGTCTTTCTTAGAATATTCCAAGCTTTTATGCTGCATTGCTATTTTTTCAAGTTCGAATATACTCTCGACTTTTATTCTATGAATCATAGCTGATGAAAGAGCAGCAAGGCCACATATCCTCAAATCTTTGATGGCAGCTCTGTTAATTATTGCAAGAAGCATCTCAAGAAGAGTCGTTATATTTATGTTCCATATGTCCTTTCTACTTACAAAATTGGGATTGAACAGTAAATTCAAGGGCGGAGTTGCTATAAGTTTCTTTGTATCATCTTCAACCTTCGGTATTTCGGTCAATTAGTCGTACTAAATATTAATAGTCTGATATAATAGGCTAGTGTTGATTTACAGATCCGTCAAATATATGCATTGCTTAGGAACTTTATTCGTGATAGTGCGGATTAATTTAAATAACCTAACACTACCATTTAATCAAATTGCAGCAACAGAATAAGGTTCGTGTGGAAAGAAAACTTGTTTTGTTTCTCATTCATACACCATATGGCATAAGTTTTTTTGATAAAATAGCAAAAACCAGAGCTGCGAGAATTTACTCTAAGTTTAGTACCTATCTTATGCCACTAATTACTGCCTTAGCGGTATTTCTTTTTGTAGTTGCAGCGATAGGGATGTTTTCGAATTCTGCTGCAAGGGAAGGAGTTCGTGATATAGGGCCACAGGCCAACTTATTAATCCCTGGGCTAAACCCCTTGCTCCCGTGGACATATGGTTGGATCGCTCTTGTCGTTACGATTGTTATCCATGAAGCAGGTCATGGCATAGTGGCTAGAGTTTATAACGCTAAAGTTGAATCTACAGGACTAGTACTTTTTCTGATATTTCCCATCGGGGCATTTGTGAATATCCAGCGAGAGGAATTAGAAAAGACCCCTCTTAAGCACAAATGCTCAATATTGACTGCCGGTCCCCTTAATAATATGATACTCGCGGCAGCATCATTAATCGCTCTCTATTATGTTATGTCGACTCTCAGTCCGTTACCCGGATTTGATGAGGAACCTAGTGTAATAGTTGCAGATATTCGACCTGGATCACTAGCCGAGCAGCTCGGAATTACTCAAGGGTCTAAAATACAGTCGATAGACGGACAGAAAATAGAAAATTTAAATGATGTGGGGGAAGTCCTTCGTTCGATGGAGGGAAAAGACATTGAGGTCATATGGGAAGATGATAAGGGAGAAGTTTTTGCTAAATCTGGACAAAATGAAAACAGCTTATTGGGAGTTAGTATTAGAATGGAGGCGTCTCCATCGGATGTATTAGAAGGATACAAGGGAGCTTTTCTTGATCCGAGAGTTTATCTATTCTTGCTTACACCCCCAACTCTAGATGGACCAATTCCTGTACCGTATTCTGACACCATGGCGTCAAAATATGAGTCAAATATATTTGGATCTTATTTTCCTGTGATCTCCAATATGCTATTTTGGCTATGGTTTATCAATTTCAATGTTGGTATATTCAATGCTCTTCCCATTGGACCTTTCGATGGAGGACAGCTATATGCTTCACTTATTGAGAATAAACTGAAGTCAAGAAAACAGATTAATGCTGCGGCAGTAAGTAACACTATAACGTTTATTTTTATTGCAATAGTGCTGCTGCTCATTGCAGGACCGTATTTGTTACGATAGCTCCTATATGTTCTGAAGCTTGTTCCATAGAGATGAGGATAAATGGCTGAATTAAAATCGTCGTAGATAGAGACTAATCTGCCTGACCTCCCACACGAAGTGGCAATAAAATTGAAAACCGTTCAGCGTAAAGATTCTTGTGACCTGCGCGTCGGTTAAGAATGACGCTCTCAGACACATAAGTACCCATGGGCTGCTACGGGATGACATCTTCCACCTAACCATTGCATAGAACTACTTTTAACGAATGCAGAAAGTGAGGGAGTCTATCAGATATCCAAGAGTTTGCATGCAACCATTGACATTAACTAGCCCTTTATCTTGTGGAATTTGAACTACAATATATCGCATCCTGATATTTCCAATAAATCCTATTCTTCAGACCACAATGTTAAAAAATAACTTCTAGAGTTGGTTATTTTCATTGTTGCCTGATATCAGTCCTTTAGAAAAAGTTCTCATCTCTGAGCTAAGACTTTCGAGCGACGAGTCCAAAACATTTCTTCTCATAGTAAAGGATGGAAAGATGACTCCGGATCGAATATCCAAGGCCCTGCAAATATCCTTACCGCAGGCACTGCGAGCCGCGGATTCCTTGGTAAAAAAGGGAATGCTTATTGAAGTTTCTACTAGCCAATATGAATCACTCCACCCGAGATTTGCCGCGTCAAATAGATATAGAATGCTCTGTGAGCAAGAGAATGTTGAATTCAAAAAGAACGTGAAAATAGATAATATCGGAGTGGCATTGCAGAACCATTATGAAAATGCAAGGACTAAATAATCTCTGCCAATTTATAGTTAGATTGTAAATTATGACGCAGGAAAGTAAAAACGAGGATAAGGTAGTGTACTTCGGGGTCATCAACATAAATGAAAACCAGAAAACTATCGGCGCGGTAGACGTATGGCGTAGTGTTATAACTAAGGAATTATTCTGTGAAGAAAAACGATTGGGAGTATTAGATATAGTTGAGTTTATTGGTATGCCCAGGATAGAAGAAGGCAAAAAATGGGCTGTCGCCGTTAGCAGGAAGATCAAAGGACGAGATCGTTGGAAATTGGTCAAATTGGTTAATCAAGGAAAATTTCAATTCTCCGACCCTCAAGATAAGAACGTTACAGTTGAAGTAAGGGAGTATAAAATTGTCGATCCAGAATGGTGGTCATTTCTTGTCGAAAAAAACATAAATCGCAATTTGGATATTACAAGGGAAGAAAATGCAAAATGACCTCTACATTTAGCGATAATTCGGAAGATATCGCTGTAGATGTTCACGTGAATAATGTAACAGGCACAGAAATTGCGAGCAAGCTGTCTGGTTATTTTGTCATTGGAGGTAACAGAACGTTTCGATTCAAAGCAATTGCTTTTGGTAGGATCGGTGGACACAACATCAGCCTATCTGTATCTAAAAAGACATTAGTGGATATAAAGAGAATGGGACTAGAACCAGAGTTAGTGGAGCTTAAGGTCCAAAGAAAATTGGTAGAAGGCGATATTTCGATAGAAGTTTCCAACAAACAAGAAAACAAAACCTAATCAGATGAGGGCGCCTTCTAATGCCCTTGAACAGTTGCAGATGTTTCTTTCCGCAGGAATAGTGCTGGCTATACTTGATATTATTTTTTTAGATCTTTCTATGTTCCTATTTAGAACTTCCAAGACAGCCTTGGTGCTTACAGGCGAATCCGACCACACGTCGTAGTCAGTTATCATTGCGATTGAGACATAACATAATTGCGCTTCTCTTGCAAGTATGCACTCGGGTATCAATGTCATTCCAATTATGTCGGCACCAAGAACATCTTTGTAAAATATTGATTCCGCCCTGGTAGAAAATCTAGGTCCCTCTATACAAAGATACGTCCCCTTGATATGAACATCATAATCAAGATTTTTGATACATCCTATCGCAATATCTCGAAGTTCTGGACAGAAAGGATCAGCCATCGAGATGTGACAAATTTGACCGTCCTCGTAATATGTGTAGTCTCTTTTTCTTGTAAAATCGATAAACTGGTCAGATACTACTATATCGCCTGGCTTTAGTTCTTTCTTCAGGCTTCCCACAACTGAGGGAGACAGTATCCTTGTAACACCAAGTTCCTTCAGAGCCCATATATTTGCACGGCTGTTTATCTTATGGGGTGGGATCGTATGCTTCTTACCATGCCGCGGTATAAAGGCAATAGGAGTTCCCATGCAGTCACCTAGAGTTATTAGATCAGAAGTTTCTCCATAGGGAGTTTCTAATTTGACTTGCTTAATGTATTTGAAAAAGTTAGGATCATACAACCCAGTGCCACCTATAATTCCAACGTCTGCGTTATGATTACTTGACATTATTCATACACCACAAGAGAGCAAACATCGTATCCTAATTTCCTTATCTTTTTAGCTCCTCCTATCTTTGCAAGTTCAACGACAAATGCAAACCCGACAACTTCCCCTCCTAGCTGGGATACGAGTCGCTCTGCTGCTATGGCAGTTCCTCCCGTTGCCACGAGGTCATCTACTATCAGCACGTTTTGACCACGCGCAATAGAATCTTTCTGAATTTCCATTATCGAATTGCCATATTCGATATCATAGGATTGCTTAAGTGTTTGTCCAGGAAGTTTACCAGCCTTCCGGACCAAAACTAATCCTTTGCCCATGGCCAACGCCAGAGCAGTTGCTACAACAAATCCTCTTGATTCTATTCCGATTATAAAGTCTATATTGTACGCGCGCAATTGGTTACAAAATTCTTGGGATATGAAGCTTAAAGCATCGTGCCTTTGGAAGATAGGATTAACGTCTCTAAATAAAATCCCCTTTTTTGGAAAGTCAGGAAAGGTCTTAATTATCTTGGTTAGTTCTAAACCATTCGCTCTCATGGTATTCAAGGAATAATCGGTCATAAAAAAGATTGTGAATAAGTGTTGTTCAAATATTTTAGATCAGAGTAAATGAACCTAAGCTTCGAAAAAAGACTAAGGAAGATCTTTTCACGAGCAAAAGAGAGCGCGAAGCAGACCTGTACACGCATACCAATTTTCTCCGAAATATTTCCATATGAGTCTATTTTGTATCGTCAATGTTGAGTATATTACTTGAAAGTCTCAGCAGTTAATTAGCGAGTTGCATTAGGTTATCGTAGTATCTGCAGAATCTACGAAGCCATGCCAAATATTTATCTACCTCGTTTCTGTTTCCGGGGATAGATGTAAAGAGAGCAAGTATATGCATATGTCTATCGAGAGAGGCTGATGGACCAAACCGCTGGACGAGCAATCTTTTAACCTCTGCCAGGTTTGATACGCGACTGAATTCATCATAGTGTTCATTTTGCGTTATTTTATTGGATAAGTGATGAGATGGCTCATGTATAGTAGCTCCGAACCCGGACTCGAGGTTATCCATCTTCTGTTTCCTAATAAAGGAAGGTCTTCTAAATCGTCTATTAAATAATTGATTAGGGGGCAAGAAACGGCCGCAACTTCTCCCGATTATGCATTCTAGCATTTTAACAATTATACCTTGGTTGAAATGAAGATTAAAATTGTGTCTACGCGCACTGCTCCCTCTTGTAAAGGTTTGTGTACAAGTTACGCAGACATATAGTGGTAATTTCAATTTTTTTTCTATCATTATTGGTATACAAGACGTATTAAACGTTACTACTCTGAGGTAACGCCTTCAATACTAATCCATAATCCCAGTGCTACGCAGTGTTGCGTTTAGCAATGACATACCTCTACAACATTCTTCTAACAATTATTTATATCCGTCTTGCAAATGCCAATTGATTCCTTTCAATTATGCTGCAGATTTAGGCGATAGATATTCGTAAAACATAATTTTATGGCAGGTCAAACCGGCCCGTTTTCTTTTCATGGAGAAAGATATGAGTCTGGACCCTGGGTGTCGTTGACCACGGTAAAAAGAACAAGACTATTGTACACATCACTTAATTTCTTAACTGTTTCTGCGAGTTGAATTTGTTAATTTTCTTATAAAATTCTAATAAGATATAAATAATATTCGCGTGATATTTACCTATTATGACTATAAGAAATGGGGCTGAATACATTGAGAGCCTCAGAGGGAGGGACATGAAAGTCTATTTGTTTGGTGAACTCATAGAGGAACCTGTTGACCACCCTATGATTAGACCCTCGATTAATGCAGTGGCAGAAACCTATGATATTGCAAATAATGAACCAGAGATTGCTTCTTCTCATTCCTCTCTTACTGGAATAAAAGTCAACAGATTTCTTCATATTGCTGAAAGTGCCGCAGACTTGGTTAATCAAAACAGAATGCAGAGAAAACTTGGTCAGATAACTGGAACCTGTTTTCAGCGTTGTGTGGGAATGGATGCGTTAAACTCCCTCTATTCAACAACTTTTGAAATTGATAGCAAGTATAAGACGGGCTATCATAAACGTCTCGTGGAATTCATTAAGGAAATTCAAACTGAAAATTCTGTCATCGGAGGGGCAATGACGGATGTCAAAGGAGATCGGAGTTTGTCTCCATCTCAACAAGCCGACCCTGATCTTTTCGTTCACATTACAAAGAGGGACGAGAATGGAGTGTATATTAGCGGCGCCAAGGCGCATCAGACCGGCTGTATCAACTCTCACTGGATTATAGTGATGCCAACTATGCGACTCAGACAGGAAGATAAAGACTATGCTCTGGTCGGTGCTGTTCCGGCTGATGCCAAAGGAATCACTTACATTTACGGCCGCCAGTCGTGCGATACTAGAAGCATGGAGGCTGGGGATTTGGACTCAGGCAATGCGAAATTCTCCGGACAAGAGGCGATGATAATTTTTGACAACGTCTTCATTCCCAAAGAATATATTTTCATGGACGGCGAGGTTGAATTCGCGTCCATGCTTGTAGAACGATTTACATGCTACCATAGGAGAAGCTATGTATGTAAGACAGGTCTGGGAGATGTACTCGTTGGGGCAGCAGCGGCAATTGCAGACTATAATGGGGTGGATAATGCATCTCATATAAAGGATAAGCTTGTTGAGATGACACATCTGAACGAAACTATATTTGCAGCAGGTATTGCTTCATCTTATCAAGCTCACAAGACTACGGCTGGAAATTATCAAAATGATGATATGCTGGCAAACGTTTGTAAGCACAATGTTACAAGGTTTCCCTACGAAATAGGAAGGCTCGCGCAGGACATTGCTGGCGGACTGATGGTTACTATGCCATCAGAAAAGGATTTCAGAAGTCCAGAAACAGGTCCTCTGTTAGACAAGTACCTAAAAGGCAGAAAAGGGGTCTCAACTGAGAACAGAGTAAGAATCCTGAGACTTATCGAAAACATGACCCTAGGCAGAAACGCTGTCGGATATCTCACCGAATCAATGCACGGAGCGGGGTCGCCTCAAGCCCAAAGAATCCAGATTGCTCGCCAAATGCAGCTAGAGTACAAAAAGAGGTTGGCTAAGAATCTAGCAAGTATTGAAGAAGGCGAAACGGGTGACCTGAGTAAAGAACAATCAGAATATTTCGATAAAATCTTTGGCAAGACCTAGGTTTATGGTCCACTGCATAACGAATAATTATGAGTTAACTGTTTTATAATTATATTAGGGTCGACACTTTGGCTGGAAATTGGACTGATAATGAAGACTTGGCGGGCAGGGGTCTTAGAATTATTACCGATAAAGGAAAACGAGGCATAGTCCAATCACAGTTGTGGAAGGAGCTGGAACTTAATAGCAGGGACGGCTCTCGACTTGCCATCTCCCTTGAGAAACGGTCGCTTATTAAGAGAGTGAGATTTTTCGAGAATGGAAAGTGGACATATAGGCTTATTCCTACCAATCTACCTATTAGTATGGAATGCATTGAATCTGCTCCTTGTCTAAGTTGCCCTGTCGAGCACATGTGTTCGATTGAAAGTTTCTATAGTCCTCATAGTTGCAATCTAGTCGAAAATTGGATTACCTTGTCCTTCCAGGAGAGGACACCAATTACACAGAAGCTTGAAAACCAGACTTATCCAAATCCAAGGTTACACCGGTCCGATAAATCAAACAAGGGAAGACCTCCAGCTAGGATCCCAAAGGATAACGTGAAGACTAAGAAGAACCAAAAGTGGCAACGACGAAAGTGATACTTTGTTCTCTATTGATAATTTCACGATGGCTTGCTAAACACATATTTCAGCGTCTCAAAGTTCGCAAGGATGAAGCTTGTATTTATTACGATTTAAACCATTTGATGGAATTAGGGCCGCGTTTCGAAATTTATTCAAACGGGACTGACTGCTTTCTTCGATGAAATTAACTGATGCTAAGAGGGACTATTTTCGCAAGTTATCAAAGGAAGAAGGATACAGGAGCAGGTCTGCCTATAAGCTAGCTCAACTTGATAAATCATATCATATCTTAAAAGCGAAGAGCAGTGTAGTAGACATAGGCTGCGCTCCAGGAGGGTGGCTACAAGTTGCCAAAAGAGCGGCAAGTCGAGGCAAGGTTATCGGAGTGGATATCCTAAATGTTGCACCAATAGAAGGTGTTACAATTTTGAAAGGTGACATTGAGGATACTCATACAATCAACTTACTCATACAAACTCTCAACGGTAAGGCAAATACCTTGCTATCGGATGTTTCTCCCACTGTCAGCGGAATTTGGAACGTTGATCATGCTAAACAGATTTCTTTAAGTGAAAAGAGTTTGATTATTGCCACAAAAGTATTGGTTAGAGGTGGGAACGCCATACTTAAGGTGTTTGAAGGAGAGCTACTAAATGAATTCAGGAAAGAGACAGAAAAACACTTTAGCAGGGTTCTTCTGACCAAGCCGCCGGCGAGTAGACAGCAGAGCAGCGAGCTTTATATGGTGTGCCTAGGATTCGAGTATATTCGATAGAAAACTTATGATAGTGATGCAGAAGTTAAAAAACAATGATGGTATGCTATCTTGAGGATGATTGACTTAGATAAACTAGAAACTATTTTCGTCGTAAATCAACCGAAGCTCTTCGAGAGTCAACTTGGCCCCATCTTGCATCTTCTTTCTAGCTGACTCTTTTATTTTGTATAAACTTTCGTCATAATCTGGCGGGATTCGTGCTTTTCTCTTCCTCCTTTTTTGATCTGCTGCCGTATCCATCTGTGTGTTTAATTTCTTCAACTGCAAGGATATCTCATTATATTCGGATAGACAGCGTGAACGTTCTTCGATTATTCTGTGTTTGCTATCATATGAAGTTTGAATTTTCTTTTTACATCTGTGGATTTCTTGTTGTAGAGATTTACTCTCATCGTCTAGCATCACGAGCGATTTCTTAGTGCGTTCGGATTGAATCTCGAGCTGTAGAAGTTGATCCTTAATTATTCGGAAGGCCTTGATTGCTTCCAGCTTCATGGAGGCGTCTCTTATTACTGAAAGAATCTGATCCTTCTCTCTTGTATTATTGTACTTTCCAGCATGGATAAGAGATTCGTTATCTTTAGCTCTTTGCAATAGTGAATCTTCTCTTTCATCAGGCAATCTATTTTGCATTACACTTAGGAAATTCTTCGACTGGCTAACCTTTCCACTAAGCCCGAGTAATTCCTCATTCGCAAATTGAATGTCTGACTGAATATGCCTAGATTTTGTTAATAGGCTGTTAAGAAAGGTTTTTTCTTCGTGTATCTGGTGGTTAGCTTTCGGAAGCTTATTTGTGTCAATATCAATGATGTTATCCGTGATTTGCCTTAGTGATGTTGAAAGCTTACGTTTCAAATGAACCAGATCGTTCCACCCTAAAGACATTGTATTGGGAACCGAATTGTCCTCCAATTATTACTATATGACCTTCCTAGCTCACAACCTAAAGTATTTCATAGAATAAAAATATATGGCTCTTTTTGAAGCATTGATACTCAGTACCTTCTTGACTATTTCAAATGATATAATGCAATCATTTAGAGTTATGATGCAACCACTTAAAAAATAATTGTTAGATCTTGGTCTTATCATCATTATCATAAATACTCACAACCGATTTCGTTAAGTTGCGATTATACACAGGACGACCAGGTTGATCTTTCACTCGACCATCTGTGTTGGAACGATAAAGTCTGAGATATACGAGAGCCTGAAACAGGTGGACAATGCAATGGATCAGGTAGATGCCCTTTCGTTTCTTGGAGGCCGGAGACTTCTAGATATATTCAACAAAGTTCCTAGTTAAACAAGTCATTGGAGAAATCTTTTCTCCATTTCTTGTAATACCTGTATTCGGCCACAACGTCGTATGTAATCCGAAAGTTTTTTCTGAGCTCTACCGTCACTGATAGCATCACGAGCAAGGTTGATTCCCTCTCGAAAGTTTGAGGCCGACTTTGCAATAACCAATGCAGCTGACGCATTTATTAGTGCTATATCTTGTTTTTGTCCATCGGCCTCCCCGTATATTACCTGCAATGTCTCCCTTACCGCTTCTTCCTTAGAATATACAACCAAACTCTCTAGCTTGGCGAGGTCTATTCCTACATCACTGGGATGGAGACTAATGTGTTCTACTTCTCTCTGCCTTATCCACGTGATATTGTTTTCACAGGTATTGGAAAGCTCGTCTAGACCGTCCCGTGAATTTACTAACATTATATTTTCGGTATCAGATTGTTGTAGTGCAAGGGCTAACATTTCAATTATCTTCGCGTCAGGAGCGCCTATTAATTGCCCACCTAAGTGGGTGCATGGGTTGCTAAGCGGACCGATAATATTGAATATAGTTCTAATTCCAATTGCCCTCCTGGCAGACGCAGCATTTCGTAAGGCGGGATGAAACTTTGGCGCGTAAAGAAAGCCAAACCCGATTTGTTCTATTGAATTAACAATGTCGGGTATTGGACGTTCTAAGTTAAGTCCAACCTGTTCCATAAAATCCGCACTCCCGCAGATACCTGATGACGACCTGTTGCCGTGCTTAGCTACCCTTGCTCCGGCCGAGCTTGCAATTATTGCAGAAGCGGTGCTAATATTAAACGTGTTTACCTGGCCACCTCCCGTTCCGGAGATGTCAATCAGTGTTCCGCTAGTTTTTGGAGTAATCCTGATTGCATGTTCTTTAATTATTCGCATCATTATGTTAAGTTCGTTTGCTGTTTCTCCTTTCATGCTAAGGGCTACTAGAAAGGATGCGGTAGAAGCTTGAGACGCTTTGCCCTCAAGTATTAAATTCAAAGCATAAACTATCTCGTCCTCGAAAAGCTCTTTTCTAGATACTAACTTTCGTATTATCCGAGGAAAGTCTTGCATCGGAGCTATTTTTTTAACATATTTATAAAATTTTGAAGTATCTGTGGACCATTAGCGGTTAGAACTGATTCAGGATGAAACTGAATCCCTTCAATTTGGTATTGCTTATGTCTAACTCCCATCACTTCACCGTCGTCGAGTGCCCGAGCGGTTACCTCCAGACAGGAAGGAATATTTTTTGGGTCTGCAACAAGAGAGTTATATCGCGTAGCCTTAAATGGGTTTGTTATATCTACGAATAGTTTGCTAGATGCGTATTTTATTGGGCTGGTCTTTCCGTGTCTAACCCTTTTGGCATTTATTATGTTGCCCCCGAATGCATTGACTATCCCCTCATGTCCTAAACAAATGCCCAAAATAGGTGTTATTGGTCCTAATTGGACTATAATATCTGTACAATTTCCGAAGTATTTTCTGTCAGCGGGATGTCCGGGTCCTGGTGATATGATGATACCTTGCGGATCAAGCTTTTGGACAGAATCAGAAGTTATTTTGTCATTCCGTACTACTATGGCCTGAGTATCCAATTTCCCCAATAACTGGGCGATATTGTAGACAAACGAATCATAATTATCTATAATTAGAATCCTCAACGCCCTCTATCACTATGGTTTTGAGAAGAATTAGCATAAAAACCTTGTAGGATATCAACGAAGACAACTGCAAATTAAGAAGATGGGTGTATATATCTAATGACTTCGCTTGTGTACAGGGGACGCCGGGAAGAGAAATTACAACGAGTAATAATTCCCTGATGAATTATCTTAGTTTCCGACTTTTCAACGATAGCCAAGTCACCGGTTCTTTAACCATTTACTCGCAAGCTATATTAAATGTCTAACATACATCCAACTTAACTTCATTTGTGATCCATATTGACTAGAGTCTTCATTAACGGTTACGGTAACATAGGTCGCAGACTTGCCAGCGCTATTTTGGGTGACAAAGAGATTCAGCTTTTAGGTATCGCGAAATATACTGCTGATGAAAAAACTCAGGAGGCCCTTCAAAATGGTTTGGATATTTATGTTCCGAAAGAGAAAATGAAAGAATTTACAGAAAAAAGCTATAAACCTATGGGGACTATAGAGCAAGCCGTAGAAGGATGCGATATAGTTATAGATGCAGCAAAAGAGGGTGGGGGATTTCTTAACAAAGGGAAAATATACAATCCTATGAATAAGCCAGCAATTTTTCAGGGCGGCGAACACAGACATGGCAAGTATTCAGTCGCAGATATGATTCACAATTCGAGGGTCAACTATGAAAAAGCTAGTGGCAGAACGTATGTCATTCAAGGGAGTTGCAACGTCTCAGGAATGGGAAGAATTATCCAACCTTTGATCGAAACGTTCGGGGATGAAATTACACGGTTCGACGTAGCACTGATAAGGCGATGGGCAGATCTAGAGGATTCCAAGCAAGTGAAGGATTCGATTGAGTGGGACGTTAATCCTCATCACCAGGACGATGTTAAGGACTTCATACCCACAGCAAACCTGTATGTTGATGCCTACAAGGTGCCTTCAAGAATGATGCACCTACACCAGATGTCGATAAGATTCAAAACGAAGGCGCCGAACAAGGATTCAATCATAGAAACTTTCAGGAAAGAATTTGGGATTGCGATTCTGAACTCGGCATCGGGAACTGCTCAAGTAAGGAAAAAAGCAATGGAAATGGGATTTTCTCATGGAGACACCAATATGGTGCATATCCACCAAGAGGTTGTTCGCGTAGAAGAGGACATAGTAAAAATACCCTATTCGGATGACCAGACTGGAATGGTGATACCTGAGAACTATATACTTCTACAATCTATGCTTAATAAGCTCAGCAAGCAAAATGCACTAGCAAAAGCTGACCGTCTATTTCAAATGAGCCACAAAAAGAAGACCTTAGAAGAGGAATTTAACTAACCGGTTACTAGGCTTTGGCATAAATCTCGGTTTGAACCAATAATCTGTTTTATCTGCCAAGCATCGGGGCAGTAAATTCCAACCCCCTAGCATCTTGGACCGAATAATGCAAAGGTTTCTAACGGTTAATCTAGGCATTTGTGGTCTGAAAGTTACTTGACTTATTGAGAATTTTTTACTGCCTAAAAGTAGATATTAATAAACCTGATGAGACTGAAGACGCATAAACATAACCCCTGTCATTCTTTTAAGCAATAGTCAGGTTGCCATAATTTTGGTCTTAGAATTTCCTGAAGCCAAATCAAGGAGTTGTGAAAATTTATATTGTCCATTCTAGAATGGCCTCCGGCAATCCACTGAAGAAATCTTCTCAAGCATTTGTCGTGGTAACTGCGGCAGAATATTTAACTATAGTATACGTTCACAGTATTTAGATTAGTGATAAATTCATTATTTTCTAAAAGTAACATTGGTTTACTCTTTTTCATAGCAATCATAGCAACAATCCTATCGATTCTATCTTACCAGTATTCATCTTTTACTGCTAGTAAAATTGCAGGAATATCATCTGAAGATGTTCGATCAAACGCTAGAATAGAGGCTTATCACTTATCACAAATATTGATTCATAGCATTAACTCAATTACAAACAATTTGGAAGCGCTTACAACCTCGGTCCCTTTGTTATACTCAGATAATCAAACCATCAAGTTTCTATTAAACAATGCACAGGACAGCACCAGAGAGTTAACTAGTGCTTATTATTTGATGGACTCCAACGGGAAAGTTATTTCTTGGAGTAACAGCGGTGACTCAGAATTGCAGCTTCAAAGAGATTTGGACCTGAGCAAAATGGAATACTACTTGTCCCCGAGAAACACAGAGATGCCATATTACAGCACGGTTAATCGCTCCCCAAGTGGCGATAAAATCTTTATTTCATTTCCTATCTTGAGTTCAAGTGTAGATACAGCAAGAAATACAGATACATCCAACGCAACGGAAAGCTTCAGAGGCGTAATTGTGTCTGCAATAGACGTAAATAGGGTAGGAAAATTTTTGCAGGACAGGCTATCGCCTGAGCTCGTAAGCAATGTAGGCCTAATGGACAAGAATGGTATTTTTCTCTATGCAAGAAACGAGTCTCTAATTGGCAAAAACTTCTTATCGAAAGATTTTCAGTCCACGATCCCTTCGAATATCAAAAACTCATACAATGATATTCTGAAGCGTTCTCTCGGACCTAGGGCTGGTGCCCAAGATGTTTCGATAAGTGACAAGACTACCACTATCTCGTACCGACCCATAATAATCGACGGAAAGCAACTTTGGACGTTATACATAGGATCGCCTCATACTCTGACAAGCGATGTTGGGCTCCTAATAGATCAACAAAAGAACTTTAGTACAATGGTAGTCGTCATTATCGGGGCTATTGCTATTGGAATTGCATTCATTATTCTCTCTTGGAATAAGAGACTTAAGACCTCAGTGATGAATAGGACACTCGAGTTAAAGAGGGCAAACGATTCCTTAATCGAATCAAACAGGCTACTTGAAGCTGCCAACGAGCAACTTAAGGTTCACGACAGGATGCAAAAAGAGTTCATAAACGTGGCCGCACATGAATTGCGTACCCCTATCATGCCAATATTGGGAGATGCACAATATATTGAGCGTCAATTTGATAACGATGATCCTAGGATACAAATAGAAAAGGACCAGGTATCTTCGCTAATACGTAATGCAAAGAGACTAGACAGACTTGCATCCGACATATTAGATGTTACCAGAATTGAGAGCAAATCTTTAAAACTGAATAAGGAAAAATTTAATCTTAAGGATATAGTACTTAGTAATCTCGCCGATATAAAGAGATTTGAGTATGAGGGATTGGGTTTTCCAGATATAAAATACACACCTAAGGATATAATCGTAAATGCTGATAAAGGTAGATTATCTCAAGTAATAGCCAACCTGCTTAGTAATGCCATCAAATTCACCGATAAGGGAGTGATATCGATAGAAACCAGTGAGTCTGACGGTGAAGCTATAGCCAGTATAAGGGATTCAGGAAGCGGAATTGATCCCGAGATATTCCCGAAACTTTTCTCAAAGTTTATCACGAAATCCGACAGGGGAACGGGATTGGGACTTTTTATATCGAAAAGCATTATTGAATCCCACGGCGGGAAGATCTGGGCTGAAAACAATCGATTTGAACCCGGAGCAACATTTTACTTTTCATTGCCTGCTGTAGATAACGGTCTTGATAGGCATTGACTGATGCTGTTCATTGAATTGCATTCATTGTCTTATACCTCGATTGATTAGTGGTCAGTTTGACAATGTTTAATAGTAGTTGCACTATTGTGGAACTATCATGGTCAACAATTCGTCATATCCAGGGCCTATAAAGTTGATGGTTGTTGATGACGAAAAAGACATTTTGCGTATAATTAAGCGAGATCTTGAAGCCGATACTAATTCATTTAGAGTAGATACTTTTAGTAGCAGCGAACTAGCCCTTCAAGCGTTTGATAATCACCCGAAGGATTATTACGATCTAATATTGACTGACATTCGAATGCCCAAAATTAACGGGTTTGAGCTATATCGTCGAATAAAGGAAAAAAACCCATCAATGAAGATAGCCTTTATAACGGCCTTTGAAATCAATAAGGAAGAATTCAACAAAGTTTTGCCATCTATAGACGTAAAAGACTTCATAATCAAACCAATCAGCATGTCCCATTTAATTGTCAAACTAAAATCAATAGTAAATAGATCCTGAATTATTTTGGCTCCTAATAAGTACCTTAGCGCCATGGTTCATATCTTGTCCTTTGCTAGTTTGTAAGCCATTATGAGGGAGGAAATCAATTAAAATTATAAAGACAAACGTGAATATATCACTAAATCCTCCCTAACCATTGTGCGTTTTCGCCAAAGCATATAGGCAAGTAAAACATGATAATAATCTAGGATTGTAATGCCACAAAACATGGAGGGAAGTTTTCATGTCAACAGATTTTAAGAGAATGATAGAGATAATCCTTCAAGAGAAACCAGAGATAAATGCTGAGACTGTAAAGGATATGATTGAAGAAAAGAAGCGAACTGTGGGTGCTGGTTATCTTACTGACCAAGGTGCGTTGTTTCTTGTGGCGGCGGATCTCGGGATTTCATTTGACGGCACTCCGAAAAAAGATTCCACACTCAAGGACTTGTATATAGGTGCTAAAGACATCACAGTTACAGGACGAGTCATGAATATTTATCCCACCCGTAGGTTTGTAAAAAAGGAAACTCATGAGGAAATAAGGAACAGAACTATTGCTATCTACGATAATGATTCCGCAGTTAAAGTTAAGTTGTGGGACTCGCAGGCCGATTTCCCCGATGATAAGGAACTGAAGCCGGGCGATCTAATAAGGATATCGAGGGGATATGTTAAATCATCGCTAAACGGAAGCCCTGTCGTTAACCTAGGCTCCAATAGTACCATCGAGAAAGTATACGATAACAATTCAGCTGTTCCCGAGATAGATTCTATAACGATCAGCGTCACTGATATCAAGGAACCACGTGATTTTGCTGTGGTAGCGGGCAGAGTGAGTTCTAATCCTAGAATCAGCGAGTTTACCAATGCGAGAGGAGAAGCTGCCAAATCTCTTCAGTTACAATTGAGCAATGATGATAAAAGTAGATCCGTTCGTGTTATAATTTGGAATGTAGATGAACTCAAGATCCCTAAGGTATTAGATGATGGAATAGAACTGAAACTGATAGGGGTTCGAATTAAACAAGGAAACCCCCAGTACGGAAATTCAGATTTTGAGTTGCACGGTGACGAAGGAACTTCAATGGAGTTCTCCGGAAATCAAGTCGAAGTAGAAGTAATGCCTTTAAGGATAATATCCGTCGGAAGAGAAACTAAGAGAGGAATTGTCAACTGTCTGGCTGTTGACAGGTCGCGAAAATACTTCACGCTGAGCATTGATAGGAGCCTGATGACTTCCGAATTCACCCAGGATACTGTTGTCGAATGTATTCCAAGCAGGATCTTCGGGAGTTCTGTCGTATTGTCCGCGGACGACTCCTACATTAGAGTGGTAGAGGATGATTCTTCATTTCCCCGGGCCTCTCTGCTTGAGTCTAAAATCAAGGATATTAACTCTTCTCAGGACCCCGTTCTTATAGAAGCCATAGTGCTTCAAATGCCAAACGAAACAGAAGTAACTACTAAAAGCTCAGAAGTTATTCCTCTTACCGATACCATACTAGGTGATGATACTGGTGAGATCCGAGTAACAGGTTGGAGGGAGCAAAGCTCAGAAATCAGGAAATTGAACATAGGGGACAGAATAAAGGTTGTAGGAGCTACGATCAATAGTAGGGCAGGGGCAAAACCAGAACTTACCTTAAGGCCGTTCTCTTCTATAGTAAAGATGAATTGATCTGACCCACTTGCCTTTCCTTATGAATTTCCACTAGGATCCAGTACGAAACCTTGCGTCCTACGCTGGTGACACAAGAAGATGCGCACTTTATGTTATTTTTCAGATCTTGCAACTAAAAGCGAGTCATTATAACAAATCTAATCTTTCCAGAATCCTCTGGTTATCACGTACTGCCTTTCCGCTTCGTAGATTGCCCTATACAGTTCTGAATCTTCGTCTACGTTACGCAGTATGCGGGCAGCGCTGTCGGCACCTATTCCGTATCCGGCCAAGACTATGAGTGCCTTTTTTCCAAAGTTGTTTATAAGGGACGCTACCTTCCATGCCCGATTAAACTTGTGATCTTCATCTGCGGTTAGCTGCCCTCCATAAAGTTTTCTTGTTATTATTCTGTCCAATTCAATGTCAAAATGGGATGTGGCCGTTACCAGCCTGGAATGACAAAGAGGACAAGAAATCCTATCAGATACCTCTCTTGTCTGTATCAGTTTTTCCCACCTGCCACATCTCACGCAGATTAGCTTGTGTTTTGTCTTATCTAGTCTTTCCCTTACTAGTTCTATAACACCCTTCTCTATACTCAAAGGGCTAGCTGAAAATTTGGTCGTGTGTTCCAAAATTGGTTTTGCTAACGCCGAGAACTCTTCGACTTCCCTCCAATGTAGGGTAATAGATTTTTCGCGGAATTTTTTGAATAGATTATGTGTCCTATTGATATCATATTTATCATGAACTAATTCTCGTATCGATTCCTTACTAACCGGTGTCTTTGAATATCTATCGTATATGACACGAGCTACTCTCTTGTCATATACAACGCCTTTGTTGACTATTCCGAACCTTTTCGACACCATCCAGACCTTCCAATTTATATTATGGGTCCCAACCAAAGAGGCAATTAGAACTGCTTCTATATCAAAGTCATCGTTGAAAAAAGCTTCTACAAGACTCTTTCCAATCCTAGCACTAGACGTAAGAACGATTCTATAGGAGTCAGCACGTGTTTCAACCAAATACCCCAACTGTGACGAAAATATTGTAGACATCAGCGAGGCAATGGTATTATTTACCTTTGTCCCAAAAGTGCAGTGAATTATTATCGTATTCTTTGAGATAGAGCTTTCTACGACAATATTGGATGAGTTCGGGATTACATCCAAAGCCTGAAGCGTTTCATCTATGATGGTGCTTGAAAGCTTCACTTTTTTCCTTGCTGCTTGGCCGCGTATATTTCCAACTTCACCTGCTGTCTCATAATCGACGGGTATCATTTCACCGTTCCAGTATGGTATATTGATGGCAGCGCCCCTAAGGGGCTCAACACTCACCCGTGTCTTCGTTTCGTCCACAGACACAATTCGCCATTGAGACCCTTTTAGCACAAAGACATTTCCTTTCTCGCCATAGTCGCCTACGAACTCTTGGTCTAGACTGCCAATTCTTCTATTGTTTATTATATCAATAACTTCAAATTTTAGAACCTCTGGAATCATGGATAGGTTATCGAAGTGATACTTGTATGCCCTTATCGTCCGGCGGTAGGACTGGTTAGTTTGGTCGTACTTGATAAGACCCTGGCTATGAAGAAGTTCTAAACACGCAATCAGATTTTGGTAAGTAAGTGTACTAAATGGATATGCCTCAGTGAACATTTTGAATGCCGGTTCTAAATTAATCGAATTTTTTGCTTGGATACTTAGACCTACCACATGATGGGCTAAGACATCAAGTGGTTCTTTGTGAATCATTTGTTCCTCTATAAATCGCTTCTTCATTTTTCTCATAATAGCTAGCGCCTCGATTTCGTCATCTGGATTATTTATTACAATCAAACCTTTAGCGGATCTTGCTAGCCTATGTCTACTTCTTCCGATCCTCTGAATCAATTTCGAAACCTGACGTGGCGATCCATAGTGGATTACAAGTTGGACCGATCCAATATCTAGGCCCAATTCAAGAGACGAAGTGCAGACAACGATTCCCGCCGAACCAGACCTCAACCTATTTTCGGTTTCTTCACGCACATCCCGTGATAAAGAACCGTGGTGAACATCTACCTCGACTTTGTTGGTGTTCCTCAATATAGCGCCCAGATATTCCGCTTCGTCTCGTGTATTAGTGAACAGCAATATCGAGCCAAGTATACAATTTGTAGCGATATAATCTGCTATGAACCGGGATACATCATTCAAGGAGCCATTGACAAATTTCAAATCTATGTCATATTCCCTCATACTCCTGTCGACTAGAACTGCACACTTTCTATTTGTGCCCGCAACAAACTTTCTTGTTTCATCCAAGCTACTCAATGTTGCAGAAAGTCCTATCCTTGTGATAAACTTCGAGGAGACCGACTGCAGCCTCTCTAAACTCAATGACAAATGCGCCCCTCTCTCGCTTGATATAAGCTCATGGACTTCGTCTACTATTATCCATTCGAGGTACTGCAAGGCAATTACCATTTTCTGATTTGTAAGGATGACCCCCAGAGATTCAGGAGTTGTGATCAATACTTCAGGAGGGTCGTCGACGATTCTCTTTTTAGTTGCGGTACTAGTGTCACCATGCCTTATTTCAACGCGGAGACCTTCAGATTTTGCATACTTCAAGATTCTTCGCAATACATCGTTGTTAAGTGCCCTCAATGGTGTGATATAGATTACTCGAATTTTTCCTTCTGGTGCGTCTAACCTACTGATTCTGGATAGTATTGAAAAAACAGGTATAACGGCGGCTTCTGTTTTCCCCGATCCGGTTGGCGCGACTAAGAGACAGTTAATTCTCCGTGCAATTACAGGGATCGCCTTAGCCTGGATCGTTGTGATATACGGAAATCCTTGTTCCCTGAATTTTTCGACGATTAATTGGTCTATGTTCGTCTCCTAATCACTTTGAGTGCGTGGTTTGGGCGAGGGTTGTTGCTTGCGCTGCTTCGTTTTGAGAGTGGTAGTATTATCGTATATCAGAGTCGCCACGACACCCGCCACAAACAATAATAGAGCAATCCACACGTACAGATCAAAGTTCGCCAGTATTTGGCCCACCATGGTGTAAATCCATTATTCTCTCATTAAATATAATCGTTATATCCTAAAAATAAATATATGTTCCCTAACGTCTGTTAGCAAATAGCGAGCATGGGAGACGAAGGGCAGCAAGAGGATTTGGACAAAGGTAAGAAGACCAAGGCGGTTGCGTTGCTTTCAGGAGGATTAGACAGCAGCCTAGCAGTCCGAATGATGTTGGATCAAGGAATTGATGTTGAGGCAATCGCGATTAAGACACCATTTTGTGATTTTGATTGTGGCAAGGGGTGCGGACATAGGGTGAAACAGGTTTCTGTTGATCTAGGAATTCCTCTGAAGACAGTTTATTTTGGCGCAGATTACCTTAAAATGCTTAGGAAACCAAAGCACGGGTATGGCTCAGGAATGAACCCATGCATCGATTGTAGGGCGATGATGTATCGGGAAGCAAAAAAGCATATGGAAAATACAGGCGCTGACTTTATAGTGACAGGGGAGGTCTTGTTCCAAAGACCTATGAGTCAAAATAGGCGTGCACTCCACATTATTGAGGAGGAAACAGGTACCGCAGGTAAGGTCTTGCGACCACTCTCTGCAAAACACCTTCCTCCTATTGAGGCTGAAAAGAATAATCTTATCAAAAGAGAAATACTAGGTGACATAAAGGGTAGGTCTAGAAAGGGGCAACTCAGCCTCGCAAGACACTATAGCATGGAAGACCCACCCAACGCTGCAGGCGGCTGTCTACTAACTGACCCCGCTTTTTCAAAGAGAATCAAAGATACTTTTGAACACGCCGCTGGTATTCCAAGCATTAACGATGTGGAATTGTTAAAGTTTGGCAGGCACTTTAGGATGTCGAGGGACGCCAAATTAGTTGTAGGGCGTAATATGGTTGAAAATGAAAAGATTAAAAGTATGTTTCTTCCAGGCGACATTCTTTTGGAAGCCAAGGACTATGTGGGTCCTACTTGTCTTCTAAGAAGTAAAGCCTATGACGAGTCCGTTGTAAGGGCCTCTGCTGGCATCCTCCTCCGCTATGCTGATTCTCCTAAAGATGCTAAATGCATAGTTATGGCAACTAATGGCAATAATGATATGATAGAAATACACACTGAGTCTGCTCAGGATGAAGCTATTGCGAAATTAAGAATCTAAATCGACTAGACTGTAAATGACTTTTGACCACTAGGACTATTTGGATTGAACTCCCAATTTACAATAATCGTTAACAGATGGATAGTGCATGCAAAAGCCACCAATATATTTGAAAGCAGTTACTCTAAAAAATATTAGCGAAGTTTCTGAGATTAAAAAAGATGCCAAGAAAGAGATGATAATAATTCTAAGAGTTACACCTCTAGCACATAAGGATGTGGAACAGTTGCGAAAGGCGATTGACGATCTCTATAAGTATGTCCAATCTTCAGGAGGAGATATAGCTCGATTGGGAGAAGAACGCGTAGTTATTACCCCTCCGAGTGTCAAGATTTGGAAAGGAATTTGAACTCAATGTAATGGGTAACAGTTATTTGGGTGGAATTTTTTGTGTGCAATGGGTTTGTAAGATACTGATGGGATGCTGGCTTCACTCTTGCCCTAAACCAATTTCACTGCCTCAAGAACCGATGGATGTTGTGTTTGTATTTTTAGCATCCTATTTATTGATGCGGCAAGATTTTGAACCTTAGATCGCTCACCATTATTAACTAATACACGTCTTAGTTTTGGTCTGAGCTTACTTACGTAACTGATGAGCTGATTGTAGTCACTATGAACGTCTAACCCCTGAATTTTCTCTACCATACAGTGGACTTCAATTTGCTGTCCTGCTACAGACATTTGTTTTCCACCTTCCTGAATGAATCTTCCCAAACTTCCAGGCATCTGATATGAAGTTAATATGATTTTACTATCGTGTCGTTGTGATATCTGTTCTAAATAATTTAGAGATGGTCCTCCGTCATTTGAAAACAAAGGAGCAACTATTACTGCTGGTTCATTTTCCAAAATATGTGACTGAACTACAGTAAAGTCCCCTGAAAAGAAGCGATTCTGGTTAATTTGTTGAATGAGGTTGCTTATTTCTTCAGAGAGATACTCGGAATATATCTCATGAATGGACCAAATTTCAGCTATAGATTTCTCTACGAAGATTTTAGTTTTAGCGATCTTACCCAATGCCATGTATCTATCTATAATTAACAAAATCTCTTGGGCCAATCCAATATGAGGAACTGGAACTAATACCGTCCCTCTATTGCTAAGCGTGGTATTCAAACTATCGACAAACCGTTGAACTGCAAGTTCGTAATCTGGAAATATATCATCCTTGTTGCCATACGTACTCTCAATTATTAGAGTTTCTGCTCTCGGAAAGTTAAACGTGGGTCTGCTGAATAAAAATGATTCCTGGAAACGCATTTCACCAGTATAAACAATGTTATGATCACCGTTTCCAATATGGAGATGCATCATGCTCGACCCTAAAATATGGCATGAGGGCGTAAGTGTGAGCTTTACATCGGGCGAAATGTCGGTTACGGTACCTAGATTTAGAGGAATGGTATGCACGATTACTTTTTTTATATCCTCAGTGGAATATACTGCTTCGTTTGCTGCTTTTTTGATATACTGCGTTTGCTCACATATCATCAGAGGCAAGGTTGGTTCTGAACAATATACTGGACCTTCATATTTGTACTTGAAGAGAAATGGCAAGAAACCACTATGGGATAGATGTGCGTGATTCAAAATTACCGCATCTAGGTCGTTAATCTCGATCCCTGTAATGTCCAGTCGCGGGAAGACGTTCATGGACTCCTTAGCAAACTCATTTAGCCCACAGTCAAGTAAAATCTTGCTCTCGTGTGTGGTTAGCAAAATTGCTGACCGACCGACCTCAGCAAATCCCCCTAATGCTATGATGCTCGCCTCGGTGGACGAATTACCTAGTTTCGTTCTAAAGATTCGCTCTCCAACATCCTTGTAGAACTGAATACGATCCGTTGCTGTCTCGTTGAGGACATTGTGAATATACCTCATGACGTTCATATCCGAAGGGCTTTTTCTAAATTTTAATTTCCATCCGGTTTTATCAACTATTTCGTAATTACTACGTTCTATACTAGTTCTAAGTTTGACTGGGTTTTGAACGTAGATGACTACCTCTCCCAGCGCATAATCAAAGAAAAGATATTCTGTTTGAATTTCCTTTGAGATAATACTATTTAACAGACCTATTGTTTCTTTCTCTGGCTTTCTGATCGATTCATCCGTTCGAACGACTATTCTCTTTCTTAAGGTATTAACCATGTTTGATATAACCTGATTGTTCTTCAAGAGATAGGCGGGATTATCAGAATACAGTGCTATGCTAGGGCCTTCATACTCTATTTTGGTGAGGCTAGATTCTTTTGGAAGACTCTGAAGTATAGAGGCCACGATATTTTGATTATTAGGACCATTATAGGATGATTTATTTTGCATATTATCACTCTAGGATCTAAACAACAAGAGAGCTTACCGACTACGGGTTTGATATGTTCACAATTCACCTTTAAAGAGTGTTTCGTTTCATAATACTGTTGTTAATGGAGTATAACCGAATTGATATTAAAGTTGAAATAGTATTTTGGTTTATAATAATCACTGAGAAAGTTTGGAAAATATAGATTCAGGTTCTGGTGAAGGAAGATTTGGAGATAGCGGTAGGGCTGGTGGGTACAGGCCTCAGAGGGACTATGGTAGTTATGGCTCAAGGGGTCGTGGTGGCTTTGGGGGCCCAAGACCATTTCGACCATCACCAGTAAGAGTAGGAGAACAATTTGATGTTAGGATAGAATCAATGAGTAAGAGAGGGGATGCCGGCGTTGCTA
>OCZV010000007.1_pt1 | contig 81088 bp, 71 predicted proteins | sample 1539051 | NCBI WGS metagenome assembly OCZV01 (sample SAMEA3113581, study PRJEB22503) | soil metagenome
TGGTGGAAGGGCGAGCTCGAGACCAACGTCACCATGGACGCCGAGGACCTGCTGCTGCGGCACGTCCTCGGCATCCTCGACCGGCCGACCGCCATGGCCGCCGCCGACTGGATCCGGTCGCAGCAGCGACCCGACGGCACCTGGGCCACGTTCCACGGCGGCCCGGGCGACCCGTCGACCACAGTCGAGGCCTACGTCGCGCTGCGCCTCGCCGGCGACGACCCCACGGCGCCGCACATGGCGCGGGCCCGCCGCTTCGTCCTCGATCGGGGCGGCGTCGAGCGGACCCGGGTGTTCACCCGCGTCTGGCTGGCCCTGGTCGGACAGTGGTCGTGGGACGACCTCCCCGCCCTGCCGCCCGAGGTGATCCTGCTGCCGCCGGGCCTCCCGCTCAACGTGTACGACTTCGCCTGCTGGGCCCGCCAGACGATCGTCCCTCTCACCGTGGTGGCCGCGCACCGCTTGGTCCGGCCGCTGCCGTTCGACGTCAGCGAGCTGCGCGCCGGCTCGGCGGCTCGGCCAGGTCGGCCGCCCTCGCGCACCCAGCGGTGGTTCGACCGCCTGGACAGGGTCCTCCGGGGCTACGAGCGCCTGCCCGCCTGGGTGCCGCCCAAGGTGCTCCTGCGCCGCCTCGCGCTGCGGTTGTCCGAGCAGTGGATCGTCCGGCGCCAGGAGGCCGACGGGTCGTGGGGCGGCATCCAGCCGCCGTGGGTGTACTCGCTGCTCGCCCTCCACGTGCTCGGCTACCCGCTGGACCATCCCGTCATGGCGCGCGGGCTCGAGGGCCTCGACCGGTTCACCATCCACGACGAGCGGGGGCGCCGCCTCGAGGCGTGCCAGTCCCCGGTGTGGGACACGGCGCTGGCGCTGGTGGCGCTGGCCGACGCCGGCGTGGCCGCCGACGATCCCGCCCTCGTGCGGGCCGGGGAGTGGCTGCTGGACCAGGAGGTCACGGTGGCGGGGGACTGGGCGGTGCGCCGGCCCGGCCTGCCGCCCGGTGGCTGGGCGTTCGAGTTCGCCAACGTCAACTACCCCGACGTCGACGACACCGCCGAGGTGGTGCTGGCGCTCCGCCGGGTCGCAGGCCTGGACGCGACCCGGCGCGAGCACGCCGTCGCCCGGGGCGTGACCTGGGTCGAGGGCATGCAGAGCCGCGGCGGGGGGTGGGCGGCGTTCGACGCCGACAACACCAGCCGCTGGTGCGCGGCGCTGCCGTTCTGCGACTTCGGCGAGGTCACCGATCCGCCGTCGGCCGACGTCACCGCCCACGCCATCGAGATGCTGGCGGACGAGCCGGGCGCCGACCCCGGGCGCCTGCGGGAAGGGATCGCGTGGCTGCGGTCCGAGCAGGAACCCGACGGCTCGTGGTTCGGCCGCTGGGGCGCCAACCACGTCTACGGCACCGGCGCGGCGGTGCCCGCGCTGGTCGCCGCCGGGATCGGGCCCGACGATCCGAGCATCACCCGGGCGGTCGCCTGGCTCGAACGGCACCAGAACGACGACGGCGGCTGGGGCGAGGACCTGCGCTCCTACCGCGATCCCGACTCTGTCGGGCAGGGGACGTCGACGGCGTCGCAGACGGCGTGGGCGCTGCTGGCGCTGCTGGCGGCCGGGCGGCACGACAGCGAGGCGGTGCGCCGGGGCATCGGGTTCCTGGTGGACACGCAGCGGCCCGACGGCACGTGGGACGAGGACCTGTACACCGGCACCGGGTTCCCGGGCGACTTCTACATCAACTACCACCTGTACCGGCTCACGTTCCCCCTGACGGCCCTGGGCCGCTACTGCCAGGAGGCGAGCCAATGAGCGCCCGTCGCTCCGGGATCGTGCTCACGCCCCGCCGGGCCGAGGCCCGGGCGGTGGCCGGGGGCGCACCTGCGCTAGAGGTGATCGCCACCGGGGTCGGGCCCGAGCGGGCCCGCCGCTCGGCCATCAACCTGGCCGCCCGCTGCCAGGGTGCGCCGGCGGTCGCGGTCGCGGGCTGGACCGACGCCGCGGGGCGACCCCACCTCGAGCCGGGTGACGTCGTCGTCGCCAGCGAGGTGCGGGGCCCCTTCGGCACGGTGCCGCTGCCGTCGGCGCCGCTGGTGGCCAGCGCGCTGGCCCGGACGGGACTCCGGGTCGACGAGCGCGCCGTCACGCCCGCCCACGACGAGGAGAGCGCCTGGCTGGTGGAGGCGGCGCCCGATCGTCCCCGGGTGGTGGTGCGGGTCGTGGCCGACGATCACCACACCCTCGCCGCCTACCGCAGCCTGCGCCGCAGCGCCCGGGTGCTCGACCGCTGGGCCGCCGCCGCCCGGCCGCGCACCGTCCTGCTGCCCGAGCCCCGATCGTTCTGCGCGGGCGTGGAGCGGGCCATCGAGGTGGTCGAGCGGGCGCTCGACCGCTACGGGCCGCCCGTCTACGTCCGGCGCCAGATCATCCACAACCGCCACGTGGTCGCCGACCTCGAGTCCCGGGGCGCCGTGTTCGTCGAGGAGGTCGACCAGGCCCCCGAGGGCGCCCGCCTGGTGTTCTCGGCCCACGGCGTGTCCCCGGCGGTCGAGGCGGCCGCCGCCGAGCGCGGCCAAGCCGTGATCGACGCCACCTGCCCGCTTGTCGCCAAGGTGCACCGCGAGGTCCGGCGCTTCTCCGAGCGCGACTACAGCGTGGTCCTGGTCGGCCACGCCCACCACGACGAGGTGGAGGGCACCATCGGCGAGGCCCCCGACATCCGCCTCGTGTCCACGGCCGACGATGCCGCCGCGGTCGACGTCCCCGACCCCGAGCGGGTCGCCTACGTCACCCAGACCACCTTGGCGCTGGACGACGTGGCCGAGGTGGTGGACGTGCTGCGCGATCGCTTCCCCGGCCTGGTCGGCCCGGCGGCCGACGACGTCTGCTATGCCACGCAGAATCGCCAGGACGCGGTGCGGGCCATCGCCGACGAATGCGACCTGTTGCTGGTGGTCGGGTCGCAGAACTCGTCCAACAGCCAGCGCCTGGTCGAGGTGGCCGAGCGGGCCGGCTGCCCGGCCCACCTGGTCGACGACGAGCGGGACATCGACCTCGCCTGGCTGGCCGGCGCGGCCACGGTCGGGGTCACCGCGGGCGCGTCGGCCCCGAGCTGGATCGTGGACCGGGTGGTCGCCAGCCTCGGCGGGCTCGGCCCGCTCGACGTTCGAACCCGGACGGTGACCGCCGAGACCGTCCGTTTCTCGCTGCCCGAGGAGGTCCGCTAGTGGACAGGGAGGTCCGATAGCCGATGGTGCCGATCCGACAGAGCACGCGTGTGGGCCTCTACCTGCTGCGCCAGAAGCTGGCCCGCCGCGACAAGTTCCCCCTCGTCCTCGAGCTCGAGCCGCTGTTCGCCTGCAACCTGGCCTGCGCCGGGTGCGGCAAGATCCAGCACCCCACCGAGGTCCTCCGCCAGCGGGTGTCGGTGGACGACGCCGTCGGCGCCGTGGAGGAGTGCGGCGCGCCCATCGTGTCCATCGCCGGGGGCGAGCCGCTGCTGCACCCCGGCATCGTCGAGATGGTCGAGGCGCTGATCGCCCGCAAGCGCTTCGTCTACCTGTGCACCAACGCCGTGCTGCTGCGGCGCAAGCTCGACAAGTTCCGCCCCTCGCCCTACTTCGCCTGGACGGTGCACATCGACGGGCTGCGCGAGCGCCACGACGAGTCGGTGTGCCGCGACGGCGTGTTCGACGAGGCAATCGAGGCCATCGCCGAGGCCAAGCGGCGGGGCTTCCGGGTCACCACCAACACGACGTTCTTCTCCACCGATTCGCCGCAGACCGTGCGCGAGGTGCTCGACTTCCTCAACGACGACGTGGGCGTCGACGCCATGATGATCTCGCCCGGTTACGCCTACGAGAAGGCGCCGGACCAGCTGCACTTCCTGGGCGTCAAGCAGACCCAGCGCCTGTTCCGGGAGGCGTTCGCCGGGCGGCGCCGCCGCTGGCGGCTCAACCACACGCCGCTGTTCCTCGACTTCCTCGAGGGCAAGGTGGACTATCCCTGCACCGCCTGGGGGATCCCCAGCTACTCGGTGTTCGGGTGGCAGCGGCCCTGCTACCTCATGGGCGACAGCTACGCGTCCAGCTACCGCGAGCTGGTGGAGACCACCGACTGGGAGCGCTACGGGCGGGGCCGCGACCCCCGCTGCCGCAACTGCATGGCCCACTGCGGCTACGAGCCGTCGGCGGTGATCGCCACCACCACGTCCCTGCGCCAGTCGGTGCGGGCTGCGCTCGCCCGATGAACCTCCTGGACACTGTCCGGTCGCCGGCCGATCTCCGGGGGCTCACGCTCGACCAGCTCGACGAGCTCGCCGCCGACGTCCGCCGGCTCCTGATCGACACGGTCGCCGCCACCGGTGGCCACCTGGGATCGAACCTGGGCGCGGTGGAGCTGACGATCGCCCTGCACCGGGTGCTCGACTCGCCGACCGACGCCATCGTCTGGGACACCGGCCACCAGGCGTACACCCACAAGCTCCTCACCGGCCGGCGGGCGCAGTTCCCCACGCTGCGCCAGCCCGCGGGGCTCTCGGGCTACCCCAACCGGGCCGAGTCGCCCCACGACTGGGTGGAGAACAGCCACGCCTCCACCGCGCTGTCCTACGCCTACGGGCTGGCCGCCGCCCGCCAGCAGGAGGGCCACCCGGGACGGGTGGTGGCCGTGGTCGGCGACGGGGCGCTGACCGGTGGCATGGCCTACGAGGGGCTGAACAACCTGGGGTGGCGGGGACTGCCGGTGGTGGTGGTCCTCAACGACAACGGCCGCTCCTACGCCCCGACCGTGTCGAAGCTGGCGGACAGCCTGAGCCCGCTGCGGGTTGCCGCGGCCGACAGGGCCGGCGCCGCTGCCCCCCGATGCGGGTTCTTCGAGGCGCTGGGCCTCGACTACCACGGTCCGCTCGACGGCCACGACGTCGCCGCGCTCGAGTCCGCACTGCGGGCCGCACTGGACTCCGGCCGCCCGACCGTCGTCCATGCCCTCACCCGCAAGGGCCGCGGCTACCCGCCCGCCGAGGACGACGACGACAAGTGCCTGCATGACGTGGCCCCCTTCCGGCCCCGGCGCTACGCGCCGCCGGCCCGCACCCGGCCCCGCTACACCGACGTGTTCGCCGAAGCGCTGGTGCGGGCGGGTGCCCGCGACCGGCGGATCGTGGCCATCACCGCCGCCATGCCCAGCTCGACCGGGCTGCGGCCCTTCGCCGAGGCCTTCCCCGACCGGTTCTTCGACGTAGGCATCGCCGAGCAGCACGCGATCACCGCCGCCGCCGGCATGGCGCTCGGCGGGCTGCGGCCGGTGGTGGCGATCTACTCCTCGTTCCTCACCCGCGCGCTCGACCAGATCAACCTCGACGTCGGGCTCCACCGCCTGCCGGTGGTGCTCTGCGTCGACCGCGCCGGCATCACCGGCCCCGACGGGCCGTCCCACCACGGCGTCCTCGACCTGGCCCTGCTGGGGCGCGTGCCGGGGATGACCGTGTTCGCACCGTCGTCGGCCGCCGAGCTGGAGGTGATGCTCGACGAGGGGCTGACCGCGACCGACGGCCCCTGCGCCCTGCGCTGGCCGAGCGGCACGGTGCGGGAGGTGTCCCCCGACGACGGCGGCGGTGTCGGGCGCGGGCGTTCCGGACGCCGCATCCGCACGGGACGTGACGTCTGCATCGCCGCCGTCGGTCCGCTGGTCGCGGCGGCCGAGGAGGCGGCCGGCCTGCTCGAAGGCTTGGGCGCGTCCGCCACCGTGTGGGACGTGCGGGTGCCCAAGCCGCTGGACCCCGAGCTGGTCACCGACGCCGCCCGGCACCGGCTGGTCGTGACCGTCGAGGACGGGACGCGGGAGGGCGGCGCCGGCGCCCGGATAGTCGACGCCCTCGGGCAGCTCGCCGACCACCCCGGCGGCGCACCGCCGGCGGTCGTGCTCGGGGTCCCCGACGCCTACGTGCCCCACGGGGACCCGGCAAGGATCCGGTCCGAGCTCGGCCTCGACGGCATCGGCATCGCCGCCGTGGCACGGGACGGGCTGCGCCGGGTGGACGAACGGGCGGGGTTTGGTGACCTGTCCGACGCGTCCGCCATGCTCTCGCGGTGAACGGACGACGAAGCACGAGCTGGGCGACAGCGGGATTGGCGGTCGTGGCGGGGCTCGCCCTCGGCGCCTGCGGCAACGACGACGAGGGGCCGATCCCCCAGACCGGCATCCGCCAGACGACCACGGCCCCCTCGTCGACCACCACGACGACCACCCCGGCCACCACTGAGATCGGCGGAGCCTCCACGACGACGACGCCCTCCACCACGTCGACGACGGCGGCCGACGAGAGCGCGGCGCCGTCCGACTCGGTGGTCACCATCGGCTTCTAGGCCACGAGTCGAGGGGCGCGGCCTGACGCCGGGTCGCCGGCCTCCAGGGGAACCGGGGCCAAGAGCCGGTAGGGTCATCGGGTCACTCGCCGGCACCCCCGCCGGCAGCTGTCGGCGCCGAACGCCGACGGGGCCATTCGAGAACTCCGTTCGAGTTGGCCTACCCGCCATTCGAGGAGTCTCATGTCCCCCACGTTCGCCGACCTCGGCGTGCCCGCGCCCCTGTGCGCCGTCCTGGCCAGACGCGGCATCACCCAACCGTTCCCCATCCAGGCCGCCACGTTGCCCGACCTCCTCGCCGGGCGCGACGTCGCCGGCAAGGCCCCCACCGGCTCGGGCAAGACGCTCGCCTTCGGGCTGGCCATCGCCGCCCGCGCCGCCGGGTCGCCCGCGCCCGAGCCCCGCCGCCCCCGCGCGCTGGTGCTCGTGCCCACCCGCGAGCTGGCCGCCCAAGTGCAGCGCGAGCTGCAGGCGCTGATCGACGAGCGCCACTCCGGTCCGGTCGCCACCATCTACGGCGGCGTCGGTTATGCACCGCAGCGCCGGCTGTTGGCGCGCGGCGTGAGCACCGTCGTGGCGTGCCCCGGGCGGCTCGAGGACCTCGTCGCCACCGGCGACATCCGCCTCGACCGGGTCGAGCTGGTGGTGCTCGACGAGGCCGACCGCATGGCCGACATGGGGTTCCTGCCCGCCGTGCGCCGGCTGGTCGACCTCACGCCCGCCGACCGCCAGACGCTGCTGTTCTCCGCCACCCTCGACGGCGACGTCGACACGCTGGTCAACCGCTACCAGCGGGATCCGGCCCGCCACGCCGTGGCGGGTGGCGACCTCGACGACGGCGAGGTCACGCACCTGTTCTGGACGGTGGACCGCACGGACCGTGCCATGCTCACGGCCGACATCGTCGGTCGCAGCGGCCCGACCATCGTGTTCTGCCGCACGCGCCACGGCGCCGACCGGGTCGCCCGCCAGCTCGGCCAGGCGGGGGTCAGGGCCGCGGCCATCCACGGCCGCCGCACGCAGGCGCAGCGCGACCAGGCCCTGCGGTCGTTCAGCGCCGGCCGGTCGGCGGCGCTGGTGGCCACCGACGTCGCCGCCCGCGGGATCCACGTCGACGGCGTGGCCTGCGTGGTCCACTTCGACCCGCCCGCCGACGCCAAGGACTACGTCCACCGCTCGGGCCGCACCGGCCGGGCCGGCGCCACGGGCGTCGTCGTGTCGCTCGTCTCGCCCGACACTCACAAGGCCGTGCGCTCGCTGCGGCGCGACTTGGACCGGTCCGAGCCGATCGAGGCGCCGGACCTCGATCGCCTCGCCGGCATCGCGGTCCAACCCGCTCCCGCTGGTCCGGTGTCGGCGGACATGGCTCCGGCACAGCCGGCCCTGGTCACCGCCGGCGCGGCAGCCCCGCGTTCCGCCCAAGTGCACGCCGGCGTGTCCCGAGCCCACCGCGAGCGCGACAGGGACCGCGTCCCCCGTCAGCGTCCGGCCACCCGAGGGCGTGACCGCCGGGTCGCCGGCACGGTCAAGTCGTTCCATCCCGCCAAGGGCTACGGCTTCATCGCCCGCCGGGGTGGGGCCGACGTGTTCGTCCACGTGTCCAACCTCGACGGCCGGCACGAGGTGCTCGAGGCGGGCCAGCGGGTCCGGTTCGAGGTGGCTCCGGGCCGACGGGGCCAGCAGGCCATCAACGTCCAGCCGCTGTAGCGCGAGCTTCTCCCTGCACGCGCACTCGCGACGACCTAGCGTGGTCGGCACCCCGGCCGGCGGACTCCCCATGCGTCGCCCAAGGGAGGGAGATTCGATGGCGGACGACGATCCCGTCCTGCTCGAGGTGAAAGGCGGCGTCGCCGTCATCAGCCTCAACAGGCCCGATCAGCACAACGTGATGGGCGATGCCGCCGACTCGTTGTTCTTCCGGTACGTCGACCTGCTGCGCACCGACCGTGACGTGCGCGTGGTGGTGTGGCGGGGCAACGGTCCCTCGTTCTCGTCGGGGCGTGACCTCGGCCAGCTGAGCGACCACCCCGGCAGCACCGACCTCGACTTCGTCGAGCGCAACCAGTGGCAGACCCGGCTGCTGTACGACTTCCCGGTGCCGATCGTCTGCGCCCTCAAGGGGTGGGTGCTCGGCATCCAGCTCGAGCGGGCGCTGCTGTGCGACATGCGGGTCGCCGGCGAGAGCGCGGTGCTGGCGCTGCCGGGCGTCGACCATGGCGTCGTGCCCGACTCGGCCGGCATCGCCAAGTTGTACGAGATCGGGGGGTCGGCGCTGGCGCTCGACCTGGCGCTGACCGGTCGGCGGGTGGGGGCCGAGGAGGCGCTCCAGCTGGGACTGGTATCGCGGGTGGTGCCGGACGACGAGCTCGACGACGTGGTGCTGGGCCTGGCGGAGACCATCGCCGAGCGCCCACCGCTGGTGGTGCGGCTGATCCGTGAGCACGTGCAGGGCCTTAGCTCGCCGGGCGTGCGCTCGACGCTGCAACGGGAGCTGGTGAGCCAGGCGCTGGTGCTCGGGTCGCACGACCATCGCGAGCTCCTCGAGGCTCGCGCCGAGGATCGCGAGCCCCGCTACGAGCGCCGCTGACGCTCACCTTCGCAGAGTGCTCGTCGTCGGACGCTTCGCAGGGTAGGTTCCGGGTCCATGAGCGAGCGTCCCGTAGGGCGAGAGAGCGAGCCCTGGGCCCGAGCGGCCCGCCGCGTCGAGGGTGACGGGACAGCAACGCAAGAGCGGAGAATGCAGCGTCGGAGCCCGAGCGGCCCGCTGCGAAGGCAGCAAGAGCGGGATTGATGGCGTACAAGCCTGAGAGCAGCGATGTGCCGCTGGAGGAGTCCAGCGACGGTCCCGATCTGAAGCTGATCACCCGACTTGTGGTCGCGGCGGCCGCGATCGTCCTCGCGGTCCTGTTCGTCCTCCAGAACAGCGACCGGGTCAAGACCAGCTTCGTCTTCTTCGACGTCACCACCCGCCTGTGGGTGGGCCTGCTGGTGGCACTCCTCCTCGGTGCCCTGCTGGGCCAGGGTGTCGAGGCGATGTGGGACCGCCGCAAGAAGAAGAAGGCGTCCTCCTAGGTCGCGTACTCCCCAGTGGCTGGGCCCTTCGACGGACACGCCGCGGTCGTCACCGGCGGCGCCCACGGGATCGGGCGCGCCGTTGCCGGCCGGTTGGCGGCCGACGGCGCCCGAGTCGCCATCGTGGACGTCGACGACGGCGCCGCCGACGCGTTGGCCGCCGACCTCGGTCCGGGCCATGTGGCGTTCGGCGCCGACGTGGCCGACCCCGAGGCGCTGGGGGCAGCGATCGAAGGAGCGGCCGCGGCGTTCGGCGGGCTGACGATCCTGGTGAACAACGCCGGCGTCGGGGCGGCCAAGCCGCTCGACCGCTACGGCGACGTCGAGTTCGCCCGGCTGCTGGCGGTCAACCTCACCGGGGTGTGGCACGGGATCCGGGCGGCGGTTCCTCACCTGCGGGCGTCGGGCCGTGGTTCTGTGGTCAACATCGCCGGCACGGTCGCAACCCGCCCCACGCGCGGCGAGGGACCCTACGCGGCGGCGAAGGCGGGCGTGGTGGCGCTCACCCGCACGGCGGCGCTGGAGTACGCACCCGGGGTGCGCGTCAACTGCGTGTCGCCCGGCTACGTCGCCACCCGGATGACGCAGGCGGTGCTCGGCGACGAGCAGCTGCGTCGCCGCATCGAGGACCGCATCCCGCTCGGCCGGGTCGGCGACGCCGCCGAGGTGGCCGGGGTGGTGGCCTTCCTGTGCTCGCCCGACGCTGCGTTCGTCACGGGCCAGGACCTGATCGTCGACGGCGGCAGCGGGTTGCCGAGCCACCAGTCCGACGAGCTGCTCAAGGCGATGCTGGCCCGCTGGGACGAGCCGCCGGCGTCGTGACAGGCTCGGGGCATGGAGCTGTGGCACAACCCCCGATGCTCGAAGAGCCGCTCGGCCAAGGCGATCCTCGACGACCGCGGCGTCGCCTACAGCGAGCGGCGCTACGTCGACGACCCGCCGACGGCCGACGAGCTCGACGCCGTCCTGGTGGCGCTCGGCCGCGAACCCTGGGAGGTCGCCCGCATGGGCGAGCCGGTGGCGAAGGAGCTGGGCCTGCGTGACTGGCCGCACGACCGCCGGCGGTGGATCGAGGCCATGGTGGCCAACCCCATCCTGATCGAGCGCCCGATCCTGGTGGCCGACGACGGCCGCGCCGTGCTGGGCCGGCCACCCGAGGCCGTCGACGACCTGCTCCCGGCGGGGTCATGACATCCGCCGTCAAGGTCGAGGAATAACGATCGTTGGCGAGAGGTCGAGGAAGTAGCAGCCGCCCGGCGTCGGCTATTTCCTCGACCTCTACGCCGGAGGCGGGAACTCGAGCCAGTAGCCCGGGAAGTCGGGGTTGACCTCGGCCGGGTTGGCGTCGCCGGTGAGCGCGGCGACGGCGGCCATCATGTCGGCGGCCAGGTCCCAGCCGGCGGAGTTGGTCTCCTCGTAATGGCCCTGCGCCTCGCCCAGTGCCTGCCCGTAGCGGCAGCTCGCCGACACCGCGAGGGCGGCATCGGGCGGATAGTCGTCGAGGCGCGACGGGTCCTCGGTGATGGCCTTGCAAGTCGTGCCCGCCACGGCGTCGGGGTGCTCGATCAGCCCCGCCTCGTGCAACGCCTGGCAGGTCCCCGGACCGGCGAACTCGTCTGCCACGCACGCCACCCGCCAGTTGCTGATCGGGAAGATGTAGCCCAGCTCGTCGTTGCCGAGCCCGATCGTGAACTCGTAGCGGTCGTGCATCCGGTTGAGCACGTAGCCGCCGGTCGTGAACTCGTCGCCGAAGGCGTGGAGCCCGGCGGCCTCGTCGTACCAGCGGCCCGGGTCGGTCCGGAACTCGGCGGGAAGGCCGACCACCAGCTCGCCCGCCACCTCGCCGGGCAGGAACATCATCCCCACCGTTCCTATCCGCAGGTAGCCGACCTCGCTGCGCAGGTGGTCACCTGCACGGATCGTCCCGGCCACCGGGTCCTCCTCGGTGGCGAAGCCCACGTCCGTGCAGGTCTCGGCGGTCTTGGGCCCCGTCGCCGGGCAGGTGTACGCGGTCGGCGGCGTGTGGCCCAGCTGGGTGAAGCCGGTGGCGGGATCCACCACCAACAGGACACGGAACCCGAGGTTGGACAGCCGCGAGAAGAACGGCTGGCTGCGGTACGAGATCGTCGGGCGGCCGATCCACTCGCCGTCGTCGATGACGTCCAACGCCACCCCGGCTGCCTGGTCGCCGATCACCACGGCGCGGCGGAAGTTCTCGTCGGTGTAGGTGAACCCGTCACCGCCGGGCACGCCGGCGCCCGCCGGCGGGTGGAACTGGTCGCCGAGTGGGTGATCGTCGTCAACCTCCCACACGTTGGCCCCGCCGGGTCCGACGATCTCGCCCAGCGCGCCGACGAAGTAGAGGGTCTCGCCGCCCACCTGGTCGGAGATCGCCTGGGACAGCACGCCCGCGTAGTCGGACGTGAAGTAGCGCCCCTCGGCCGTGCAGTTGTCTCCCGTCCAGCCGAGCGCGGCACATTCCGCGCTGATGTCGGCCGGCGGTGCCCAGTTGAGGGTGGTCTCCGGATGGTTGTTCCACTGGACCACGGTGCCGATGACCCGCCCGTTGGTGGCGACGGCCTGCAGCACGTTCATGCGGGGATCGATCACCTGCGGATCGGTGCCGTCGTCCATGCCGAACCAGTGCTCGCCCTCGCCCACCCGCAGCCGGGCCGGGCGCAGGTCGCCGATGGCCTCGACCACGGCGTCGGCCGCCTGGTCGGTCATGTGCTCGTACCACTGATGGTTGACGTCGAACGCGGTGTCGGGGCCGTGGTGGTTGTGGGTGGATCCCACCAGCACGTCTACCCGGCCCTTCAGCTCGCGGGGCAACCGCTCCTCGACCTTGGCCCGGATCGAGTCGGCGTCGACGCGGAAGATCATGTAGACGTCGGCGGCCAGCAGCACGGTGACGTCCTTCGCAGACGGCTCCCGCAGCGCCAGGGCACGCACCCGCAGGTCGTCGTGCACCCAATGCGACTCGGCGTCCCCGTTGCCGACGGCGATGCGCCCGTCGTCCCATTCCGGCACGAAGATGCCCGGCGAGACGGCATCGTCGGGCGAAGGGAATCCGGCACGGGTGTAGTCGAGCGATCCGTCCACCAACGGCAGGACCGATCGGCTGGCGGCGCCCGCCATGACGAGCCCACCCCGGTCGGCCCGATCGCCGCCCGCGGCCGACGTGGGCGGAGCCAACAGCCCCGTACCGACCGCCACCGCCGCCACTACGACCGCCGCGATCCACCTGGTTAGCATCGTCATCCCCCTCGTTCCCCTCGCCGACGCCCGGCCAGTATGCCTGTGCGTGGCGTCGATGTCCCGCTACTAGCCGTGGGCGCCGCGGTCGAGGCGGTACGCTGTGTAGGGCGGAAGCGGGGAGGCGTGGCGTGGGCGACATCTCCCTCGACCCCGGTCACGTGGCGGCCAATGCCGGGCTCGTGCTGCTCCTGCTGCTTCTGACCGGGCTGCCCGCGGAGGTGCTGAACGCCACGCTGAAGGAGAACTATCACCAACGCCCGCGAGGGTCACGCTTCCCGCGGCTGGTCGCCCTGGGGTCAGCGATCAACGCGCTGCCGAACCCCGTGCTACTCGTCGGCTTCGGGCTCGTGGGCGCGTTGATCCACGGACAGCTCGACCCGCACGTCGGGTTGAACCGGCAGTCGCTCATCCTCGTCGCCGGCCTGGCCGCCGCGTTGGTCGTCGTCACCGGGCTCGCTGAGGCCCTCCGGATGCCCTACCTCCGTCGCCGGGGTGGCCCGCCCTCGCACCTGAGGATGTTCCCCCTGGCACTGGCGGCCGCCGTGTCGCTCGTCGCGGTATCTCGAGCCTTCGGGTTGCAACCCGGGCTCATCTTCGGCATCACGTGTGGGCTCGCTCTGGCCGGCGAGATCAACGAGATCGAGGAGGGCCGCAGCATCGCGGTCGCCGCCGTGGGTCTGCTCGTCGTCGCCATCGCGAGCTGGCTGGTCTGGACTCTAATCTGGCCGAGACCTGATCGTCCTGCGCCCCCTGCCGTACCACCGCCGTGACCGCAATCCCGCTCACCTGCCACGCTGGTTCCCGTGATCGACTGGTCTGACATCGACAGCGTGGTGGGGCAGAACTGGTACCGGCTCGACCCCGACCTGCAGGCCCGGGTGCGGCGGGACGCACCGGCCGAGGACCGGAAGTGGGCCGAGACCACGCTCGACGGGTTCGGGGCGCTGGTGGGGGGGCCGATCGCCCGGGCGGCCGACATCATCGACGCGCACCCGCCCGAGCTGGTGCGCTACGACCGCTGGGCCAACGAGGTGGGCGAGATCGCTCACCATCCGGCCATGCTCGACGCCAAGCGGGCGCTCTGGGAGGCCGGCTATCCGTCGGGCTTCGCCGCGCAGGCCCGGCAACGCAGCCGGCCGACCCCGGGCGTCGTGCTCGGCGCCAGCAGCTACCTGCTGTCCCAGGCCGACACCGGCATGGTGTGCAGCCTCGGCATGACCTCGGGCGTCGCTGGGCTGGTCGATGCATACGCACCGTCGGACGTGCGCGACGAGCTCCTGTCCGGTCTGCGGGCCGCCGACGTCGAGCATGCGATCGACGGGTCGATGTTCCTGACCGAGCGCGACGGCGGGTCCGACCTCGGCCGCACCGTCCATTGCACCGCACGCGACATCGGCGACGGGCGCGTGGAGATCACCGGCGAGAAGTGGTTCTGCTCCAACGTGGACGGCGCCGCCATCGTGCTGCTGGCCCGCCCCGAGGGCGGGCCCGACGGTCCGGCCGGGCTCGGGCTCTACCTCGTCCCCCAGGTGCTCGACGACGGGTCGCCCAACCGCTACACGATCCGCCGCCTCAAGCAGAAGCTGGGGACCAAGAGCGTGCCTACCGGCGAGGTCGAGCTGCATGGCGCCCTCGGCTACGCGCTGCGCCCGCCGCGCTCGAAGGCCTCGGGGGAACCGGCCGACACGGCCAGCACGCCCACCGACCAGGCCACCTCGGACGCCGGGGGGCTGGCCCGGATGATGGAGATGGTCAACGGCAGCCGCTTCGGCGTGGCGCTCATGGGCCTGGGGATCGCCCGGCGCTGCTTCGCCGAGGCGGCCGCCTGGGCCCACCACCGGCAAGCCAAGGGCCGGGCCCTGGTCGACCTGCCGCTCGCGCGCGAGCAGCTCGTCGACCAGCTGGCCGAGCTGGAGGCGGCGGTGGCGCTCGGCTTCGAGTGCGCCGCCGCCAGCGGGTTCGACGACGGCGCCCGGCTCCGGCGCATCCTCGTCCCGGCGACCAAGGTGCGCCTGTGCCGGCTCGGCGTCGAGGCGGCCTCGTTCGCGGTCGAGCTGCACGGTGGCAACGGCTATTGCGAGGACTGGGGCCTCACCCGCCAGCTCCGCGACGCCCAGTGCCATCCCATCTGGGAGGGCAGCGAGAACATCTGCATCCTCGACGTCCTCCGCACCGTCCGACGTGAGGCCGCCCACGAGGCCGTCGTCGCCCGCGTCGACCGGGCGGTGGTGACCGCCCGCGGCGGCGCCCCCGGTTGGGTCCAGCCAGCCGTGGACGGCGTGGTGGCCGCCCGCGACGAACTGGTGCGCCGGGTCGAGGGCCTCGCCGGCCTCGAGCCCGACGCCGCCGAGGCGTTGTCGGGGCGGCTTTGCGACCACCTGGTGCGCACCACGTCCGCGGCGCTGCTGCTGGAGCAGGCCGGCGAGGGCGGCGAGCTGGCAGCGCACAAGGGGCTGGTGAGCCTCCGCTACGCCCGCCGCCATCTGTTGCCGGGCGCTGCGTGGTCCGATGCCATCGCCGCCACGGCCGGGCGTGAGCTGGTGGCGTTCGCCGGGCTGACCGACGACGCCGCGGCCAAGGCGGCGGCCTGACCACCGCCTGACCCTCGGCACGAAGACGGCCCCTATCCCTACTCTCCGCGACCTGGTTGACTGTCGCCGGGCGGCAGACTCCCAGGAGGAACGTAATGCCATCGGTAGCCAAGACGATCGAGCTGAGCGCCGAGTCACCCGACAGCTTCGAGGACGCCATCAGGGTCGGGATCGCCAAGGCTGGCGAAACCCTCCACAACATCGAAGGCGCCTACGTCAAGGAGCAGAAGGCCGTCGTCACCGACGGGCAGATCACCGGCTTCCGCGTGCACATGCAGGTCACGTTCGTCCTCGACTGACGGCGACCCACCTACCGGCGCCGGCTCTCGGCCGTGGCGGGGTCGTCGGGCCAGTCGTGCTTGGGATAGCGGCCGGCCATCTCCCTGCGGACCTCGCGCCACGACCCGGCCCAGAACCCGGCGAGATCGCTCGTGACCTGCACCGGCCGCCCCGCGGGCGACAGCAAGTGCAGCACCACGGGCACCCGCCCCCCGGCCACGGTGGGCGTCTTGCTGGAGCCGTACATGTCCTGTACCCGGATGGCGAGCACCGGGGGGTCACCCGGTGCGCCGGCGGTGCGGTAGTCGAGCCGCACCCGGCGGCCGCTCGGCACCGTCAGCTCCGACGGAGCGAGGCGGTCGAGCTCGCCGGCCACCTCCGGCGGCGCCGTCTGCCGCAGCACCCGGACCAGATCGATGCGGTCGAGGTCGGCCCTACCCGTCGCCCCGGTGGAGGCCAGCAGCGGCACCAGCCACTCGTCGAGGCGCCGGCGCAGCGCGGCGTCCGAGACGTCGGGCCACGGCTCGCCCACGACCGCGTGCAGGAAGCGCAACCGGGCCTGCAGCGAGCGGGCGGCGTCGGTCCACGGCAACGCCGCCAGGTTGGTGGACCGGACCCGGTCCACCAACGCCGTCGTGGTCGCCACGCCCGCTGACGGCCGCCGCTCGACCACGCCCAGCCGCAGGCGGCCCAGCTGGCGCTCGACCCGGGCCACGAGGTCGTCGCGGTCGCGATCCCAGACCAGCCGGGCGTGCTCCTCGACCTGGTCGCCGGCCACGTCGTCGAGCTGGTCGGGCGCCAGCGGGGCGGCCAGGCGGACGCGCCCGTTGCGCCGCCGCCCGTCGACCTCCGCCACGGCCAGGAACGGCTCGCGGGCCAGGGCGTCGGCGGCCGCCACCCAGCCCTCGGTGCCCGCCCGCAGCACGAACCGGCCCGGACCGCCCCGGGCCTGGGCGATGCGGTCGGGGTAGGCGACGGCCAGCAACGGCCCCGCCTCCGTCGGGTCGGGGCCATCCGGAGCCACGCCCAGCCGCCGGGCGAGGTCATGGGCCCGCTCCCGGGCGCGGCGCAGCGCCCGTCCATCCAACATGCTTCCCGCTCTGGCAATTTCGCTGCGGGCCGCTCGGGCTTCGACGCGGCGTTTCCCGCTCTTGCGTTGCTGTCCCGTCACCCTCGACGCGGCCGGCCGCTCGGGCCCCGGGGCCTCGCTCGTTCGCTCGGCCTCAGGTGGATGGCGGTGCCCGGGATCGTCCACCAGCGCCAGCCGGAGCCCGACGTCGGCCGGGATGTCCTCGGGCCGGCCCCGCAGCACGTCACGGTCCTCCAGCAGCGCCGCCAGCAGGCAGCCGAGCCAGCCGTGCCCGCGTCCCCGGCCGGCCAGCAGCATCCGGGCCAGGCGGGGGTGCAACGGCAGGGCCACCATCTCGCGGCCCGTATCCGTTGGTGTCCCGGCGCCATCGAGGGCGCCCAGCTCGGCCAGCAGGCGCCGAGCCTCGTCCAGCGCTCGCGGCGGTGGGGGATCCAGGAACGCCAGCTCGCCGGGAGCACTGCCCCACACGGCCAGCTCCAGCGCCAGCCCGGCCAGGTCGGCCTGGCGGATCTCGGGCTCGCCGAACCGCGGCCGCGCCGCGTGCTCGACCTTCGACCACAGCCGCACCGCCACACCCGGCCCCAGCCGGCCCGCCCGGCCGGCCCGCTGGTCGGCCGACGCGCGCGAGGCGGGGACGGTGGCGAGGCGCGTCAGCCCGGTGTCGGCGTCGAACACCGGCCGGCGGGCCAGGCCGGCGTCCACGACAACCCGCACGCCCTCGACCGTGAGGCTCGTCTCGGCGATGTCGGTGGCCAGCACGACCTTGCGACGCCCGGGCAGGCCCGGGGCGAGGGCGGCGTCCTGCTCACCGGCCGCCAACGCCCCGTAGAGGGTGTGGACGTCGACCGCGGCATCGGCGGCCAGCGCGGCGCCGAGCTGGTCGGACGTCCGCTCGATCTCGCCGGCGCCGGGAAGGAAGGCGAGCACATCGCCTTCCGCCTCGGTGCCGGCGGTGTCCCGCAGCACCCGGCGGATGGCGGCGGCCATCGCCGGCTCCAGGCGCTCACGGGGCCGGCGCGGCGCCCAGCGCACGTCGACGGGATGCGACTGGGCCTCGCTCGTGACCACCGGCGCCGGCTCCGCCCCCGGACCCAGGAGGCGGGCGATCCGCTCTCCGTCGAGCGTGGCCGACATGACCAGCAGGCGGAGGTCGGGCCGCAGGTGCCGTTTGGCGTCGAGCGCCAGCGCCAGGCCGAGATCGGCCTGGAGGCTGCGCTCGTGGAACTCGTCGAAGATCACCAGTCCCACGCCGTCGAGCGCCGGGTCGTTCTGCAGACGGCGGGTGAGGATGCCCTCGGTCACCACCTCCACCCGCGTCCTCGCACCGACCCGCCGATCGTCCCGGGTTCGGTAGCCGACCGTGTCGCCCACCTGCTCCCGCAGCAGCGCCGCCATCCGGCGGGCGGCGGCGCGGGTCGCCAGCCGGCGGGGCTCGAGCATGGCGATGCGCCCGCCGTCGAGCCACGGCTCGTCGAGCAGGGCCAGCGGCACGGCGGTCGTCTTGCCCGCCCCCGGCGGAGCCTGCAGGACCGCGTGCCCGGGCACGGCCAGCGCCGCCCGGAGCTCGTCGAGGCAGGCGGCGACGGGCAGGGACGCGGCGGCGGGCGGGAGGGGCACGGGCACGGTGAGTCAGCGTACGGTTGGGTTCGTGCCGGATGACCCAACCGCACCTGACGCCACCCACGATCCGGACGCATCCGACGACATGGAGCTCGCTGGGTACGGTCAGGCGGTCGATGTGGCGGTCCACGTGCCGACGCTGTCGGGCGCCGTCGTCTGCGCCGTTGTGGCCGCGGTCGTCTGGGTCTGGCGCCAGGTGCGTCGGGGTCGCGCCGCGGCTACGTGACGTCCGCCAGCTCCAGCTCCCGGATGAGCTGGTCGCGGGCCCATGCCACCCGTGAGCGGATGGTCCCGACCGGCCAGCCGCACACGCCGGCGGCGCCGGCGTAGTCGAACCCCAGCGGCTGCGTGAGCATGAACGCCGTGCGCCGGTCGGGGTCGAGGCGGGCGAGCACCTGGTCGGTCAGCACGCCATCGCCCAAGCCGAACTCGACCGTGGCGGGCTCGGTGCGGGCCGCCACCAGCCGGGCCAGGCGCCGGCTGCCCCAGAAATTCTGTGATCCCCGGAACAACGGGGGTAGGGGGCGTGTTGCAAACCCGCGAGGCCGAGCTGGTGCGGATCCGGGTCCTCCCCCTGCCAGGAACCGCAGGCCGCCGTCACCGTCGATCTCCCCCTGCGACGGTGGCGGCGGCGCCGGCCTCCTTTTCGTTCTCGGGGTCGAGAGCAGGCGCCTGCTCGCCCTCCATCAGGGCGATGCCGCTGCCCCACACGACGAGGCCGGCCGCCGCCAGCGCCAGTCCCAGCCCCAGGGCGGTACCGGCCCGGTCGAGGCCGGCGTCGAGGACCGTGGGCAGCACCGGCGTCCACAGCACCTCCAGGCGCAGCAGGGCCCATCCGGCGACCGCCGCCGCCCCCGCCAGCGTGGCGGCCGTGACGAACCGGCGACCCAGCCGCGGTGCCAGGGCCAAGGCCAACCCCGCAGCGACGAGCCCGGCCAGGGGCACGGCCACCAGCAGTGGACTCACGCCGCTGCCGGCGGGCGCGTCCGTCCACTGGGACCAGCCGACGCCGCCGGCCAGTGCCGCCGCGACCAGGGCGGCGATCACGGCGGCCAGCAACGGTCGTCGGCGCCCCGCGATCGCGACCGCCACGGCGGCGGCCAGCCCGAGCGTCAGCCAGGGCAGCGGGTTCACTCCCTCGACCAGGGCCAGCGTGCCGGTGATCCGGGTGGGCGTGCCGTCGACCGTGATGTCGACGGTCCACGGCCGGGTCCACTCGCCGGGATCGGCGCCGTCCGGCCGCCCCGATCCCATCCAGTGGATGCGGTGGTCGTGCCAGGCATAGGTCCCGCCGTCCGCCACGGTCTCCCAGTCGGGCTCGGCCTCGGCGTCGGTGCCGGCAGGGGGCTCGGCGGCGCCGTCGCGGCTCTCGTTGACGTAGGTGGCGGGCGAGCGCCGATTGCGCTGGACCGTGCCGTCGGGCCGGAACGCCAGGTAGGGCTCGCCCTGGTAGCCAGCGACCACGACCTCGCGGCCGGGCTCGACCGTCAGCTCCAGGAAGGCGTCGCCACCAACCACGCCGGCGTCCACGCCGTCGGCCGCCGGCTCGATGGCGTCGACCACAGAGCGGTAGTCGCTCGGTGCCGGCGGGTCGGCTGCCGCCGGATCGGCCCGCAGCAGGCCGACGAGGGCGGCCAGGGCCACGACCGCGACGGCCGCCCCGGTCCGCCCCTCGCTCACGCCCCGGCCTTCGTTCCCGGCTCGGGGCCGCCGTCGGGGCGGTAGCGGCGCACGGTTCGCAACGCCATGAGCCCGCCGCCCACCACCACGACCGCGGCCGCGGCGATGACCCACACGGGCATGCCGCCGTCCTCGTCACCGGCGGCCGCCTCGCCGCTGGCCCCGGTGCCGTCGTCGGCGGAAGCGAACCCGCCCTCGTCGCCACCGTCGGACGAGGTAGTCGTGTCGCCGTCGCCGGCGGTGGCCGGGGCGGCCTCCACCTCCTGGGTGACCTGGGCGGTACCGGTCGGATCGATCGACGTGAACCGCACCGTCCACGACCCGGGCGCGTCGAAGTTGACGGAGTTGGCGTAGCGGCCGTCGTCGTCGATGGGTGCCAGCGCCACCGGCGTGAGCTCGGTGCCGTCGCTGCTCACCGCAGTGGCGGTGACCGTGGCGTCGGTGGCGGGGTGGCCGTCGTTCTCCCAAGTGACCCGCACGATGAAGTGGACCGACGTGCCGGCCGGGTGAGAGGCCTCCATGGTGATGATGCCGTCGCCCTCGTGGGCGCCCGCCGGCGGGGCGAGCGCCACGCCGGCGGCGAGCGCGGCGGCGAACATGCCGCCGGTGACCAGTGGACGGAGTCTCATCGAATCGGTACCTCGAAGCTGAAGATCAGGGTCGCGCCGGCCCGCACCGCGGTGACCTCGACGGTCCAGGTGCCGGGTGAGGGCAGAGACGCCCCGACGACCGATACATGGTCGGCGGTCACGGGGGTCACGGGCAACCTGCGGGCCGGCACACCGGAGGTCGCGGCCGTGACCTGCACCGCGTCGACCGCCAGCGGCCCGCCGCCGTCCAGGAAGTAGAGGTGGATGTCGTTGCTGCCGGCCCGGGCCGGGTCGACGGTGACGTCGAGCGTGGCGTCGAGCGTTGCCCCCGCGGTGGCGCCGGCCTCCGCCTCAGTGGCCACCGTGCTGGTGAACGGACCGGTGGACCCCGCCCTGGCCGGCGGCTGGTGGACCAGGGCGGCGGTGAGCGCCAGCACCGCCCCGGCCACCAGCGCCTCGACCCGGAGGGACCGGGTGAGCGGTGTGACCGTCCGCCGGACCAGCGGCACCAGCCGGGAGCGGTTGGCCCAGCCGATGGCGACCAGGACGGCGACGCCGGCGATCTTGGCCAGCAGCAGCTGGCCGTAGCCGGTAGAGGTGAGCCCCTCGAGCGTGCGGACCTGCTGCAACCCCGAGACGGTCCCGCTGACCGCCACGACGGCCACCAGGCCCAGGGCCAGCGCCGAGAAGCGGCCCGCCAGGCGTGCCGGGTCCGCCGCGACCGGCAACGCCACCAGCAGCGCCACCAGGCCGCCGATCCACACCGCCACCGCCCCCAGGTGGGCCACGTCCGACGCCACCGCGAGGGCGCGCGAGGATGCGGTCCACGCGTGGCCGGCGAGCGACGCCGTCACCAGCGAGCCGAACGCCAGCACCAGCGCCGGCACCGGCGTTCGCCGCCACAGCGTCGGGATCGCCGCGGCGCCCGCCGCCGCCAGCCCAAGGCCCGCCCGGGCCAGGGCCAGTTGGCCGGTGCGCCCCTCGGCGGCCAGGTCGGGCACCAGGCTCACGGCGTCGAACAGGCTGCGACCGGCGCTATCGGCCACGGACGCCACCAGGGCGACGAGCACGCCCACGGCGCCGACCAGCGCCCCCACGAGCGCCAACGGCCGCAGGCGGCGGCGCACGGCGTGGTCCCGGTCCCGGTTCGAGTCGGAGCCAGTGTCCGCGCCGGCGTCGGGGCCGCGGTGCCGGTCGGTTCCCACGCTCGCCACCAGCGCCAAGGCGCCCGCGCCGACGGCCACGAAGGTCCCTGCGAACCCCAGCCAGCGGCCGATGCCGCCCGCGAGCTCGGTGCTGCCGTCGTCGCCATCGGCGAAGTCGACTGCCCCGGTGCGCGTGCCCACGTGGAACACGAACGAGCCCGACAGCGTGTGGCTGTCCTCGCTGGTGACGCGCCAGGCCACGGTGTAGGTGCCCTCCGCATCCCCGCTGCCGGGGTCGATCCCGGCCCGCACGGTGGCGCCGCCGTCGGCCGTCTCGACGCGGGCCCGGTCCACTCGCCGTCCATCCGGCCCGAACACCCGCACGGCGTCGTCCAACGCCTCCACCGGCTCGTCGAACCGCAGCTCCACCCGCTCGGGCACCGCGTCGATGAGCTCGTCGGCGCCCGGCGTCGTGGCGATCAGCGTGGCGTGGGCAGCCGCGGCCGCGGCGCCCAAGCAGAGGACCACGGCCACGACCGCAGCCGTCACCGCCAGCGGTGCGAACGTGCCCCACCTTCTGGGACCGAACTGGTTGCCAGGCAACCACTTCGGTCCCCGGAACCGGGCGGTCAGGGCGACCTCAACTATCCCGGCCAGTCGGGTCGGCGGCCGAACGCGGCGATCAGCCGGTCCTGCGGATCTTCCGGCTCGTCGCCCGGCGGGCGCTCGGCGATCATGCCCGCCGACCGGTAGGCATCCTCGCGATCGGCGAACCAGGCGGCCAGCGCCTCGACCAGATCGGGATCGAAGCGGCGGTCGCCGTCCGTGGCGGCGGCCAGGTCCCAGCCGTGGACCAGGTGGTCGGCGGCCAGTTGGTAGGCGTACTCCTCGGCCGGTGCGTCGCCGAACGACAGGTGCACCGTGCGACCCGCCACCAGGCCGCTGGCGGCGGCGATGGTGGCGGCGTCGGCGGCGGCCCGGGCGGCGGCCACCGGATCGTCGCCCAGCAGGTCCCCCTCGAACCGGTCGCCCACCTCCTCGACAGTGGCGCCCTCCATCATCGGCACGGTCCACACGTCCTCGTAGACCACGTGGTTGACCAGGGTGCGCACGTCCCAGTCCTGGCACGGCGTCGGGGCGTCCCAGCGGTCGCCCACCCCCTCGACCCGCTTCACGAACTCGGCCATGGTGCGGCGGTGCAGATCGGCGACGTCCATCGGCATCCTGGGCCGTCCTCCTCGTTCGGCTGCGAGGATAGAACGGTGGACACAGGGCACGCCCACAGTCACGCACACTCGCACCTGCCGCCCGCCGGCGATCGGGCCGGCGCGCGATACAAGGGCCGGCTGCTGGCGGCGCTGGCGGTGCTGGGCGTGGTCACGGTCGTGGAGGTCGTGGCGGGCTTCGCCACCCGGTCCCTGGCGCTGCTGTCCGACGCCGGGCACATGCTCACCGACGTGGGCGGGCTGGGCATGGCGCTGGCGGCGATCCACGTGGCCGACCGTTCGTCGCGCCGGCGGGGGCGCACCTTCGGGCTCTACCGGCTGGAGATCCTGGCGGCCCTGGCCAACGCCGTCCTGCTGTTCGCCGTGGCGACCTACGTGGTGGTCGAGGCGGTGCGGCGCTGGAGCGATCCCGCCGACGTGCTGGCGGGACCCATGCTGGCCGTGGCGGTGCTGGGCCTGGCCGCCAATCTGGTGGCGGTCGGGCTGCTGCGGCACGGCTCGAAGGACAGCCTCAACGTGCAGGGCGCTTACCTGGAGGTGCTGTCCGACCTGCTGGGATCGGTGGGCGTCATCGCGGCCGCGGTGGTGCTGCAGGTGACCGGCTGGGACTGGGTCGACCCGGCCGTCGGTGTGGCCATCGGGCTGTTCATCCTGCCGCGGACGTGGCGACTGGGGGTCCAGGCCCTGCGGATCCTGGTCCAGGCGGCGCCGCTCGGCACCGACCTGGCGGCCATCGAGGCGGAGCTGCAGGCGATCGACGGGGTCGTCGACGTCCACGACCTGCACGTGTGGACGCTGACGTCCCAGATGGACGTTGCCTCCGTCCACCTCATGGTGCGCGACGGCACCGACTCCCACGGCGTGCTGGACAGGGCGCGGGACCTGCTGCGGGACGGCCACGGGATCGGGCACGCGACCCTCCAGGTCGAGCCCGACACCCACCAGGGCTGCGACGAGCTGGCGTGGTAACAGCGGGGCCGTACGGGTAGTTCGGATCGTCAGCTACCCAGGAGGTCGCGATGCCCGCAACCGACACCGGTACCGTCGCCGCCACCTACGTGGAGGCCTGGACCAGCGGCGACTTCCACACCGCCCGGTCGACGCTCCGCGAGGACGTCAGCTTCGTCGGTCCGTTGGGCACGGCCAACGGCATCGACGAGTGCATGCGGGGGCTACAGGGGATGAAGCAGATGGTGGACGCTGCCCAGGTGCACAAGACCATCGCGGACGGTGACGACGTGTGCGTCATCTACGACCTGGTCACGCACACCCCGGCCGGCACCATCCCGACGGCCGGCTGGTTCCAGCTCCGGGACGGCAGGATCGCCTCGATCCGGGCCTTCTTCGACGCCCGTCCCTTGGACCCAGCTCGCTAGCGGCCGCTAGCGCCGGTCCCGAGGAAATAGCCGTCGTCCCACCGAGGACGAGGAAATGGCTGCCGTCTGGCGTGGGCTATTTCCTCGACCTCTCCAGCGGCGAGCAGTCGGCTCAGCCGGTGACCGCACGGAAGACGATCTCCGTGTCCTCGGTCGGTGGGACTCCGAGCTCGTCGAGCTGACGCAGGCACGTGCCCATCGCCCGCCGGGCGGCGGCGCGGTCGCCGCGGGCCATGTGGGCGGCCACCGCCAGCCGATGCGCCGGCTCCGACCACGGCTCGGCCTCGAGCGCCCGCGACGCCAGCTGCAGCGCCTCGTCGGGGTCGCCCGCCGCGAGGGTCAGCTCGCCGGCCCGCACCGCCCCCGCTACGAACCGGGCGACCAGCCGGTCGCGGTGGGGCAGCGCCCATTCCTCGTAGCCGGCGTCGGTGAGGTACGGGCCCCGGTACAGCGCCACCGCCCGCCGGTAGTTGTCGAGCGCGGCCGACGGCTCGCCGAGACTCTCGGCTTGGGCCCCGGCGTCGAGCAGCCGCTCCATCTCCCAGGCGTCGACCCGCAGCCACTCCTGGCCGGTCAGGCGCAGCCCGGCGCCCTCGGTGCGGACGAAGCACGACGGCGCCCCCTCGGGCCGGTCCGGCTCCAGCACCGCCAGCAGGTACGACAGCGTGACCCGCAGGTTGCGCTGCGCCGCGCCCGGGTCGAGGTCGGGCCACAGGGCCCCGGCCAGCTCCTCCCGGGTGCCACCGCCCCGGGTCATGAGCAGCAACAGCAGCGCCCGCACCCGTTCCCGGCGCCAGTGGGGATGGTCGACCGGCCGGCCGCCGCGGCGTAGCGTCGTCGGTCCCAGCAACCCCAGCTCCAGCGGCGCGGCGGGCACGGTGGGCAGGGCGTCGAGCAGCGTGCGGGCCCACGTCTTGAACGGCCGGGGTGCGCCGGACCGGTCGGCGAGCCGCCGGAGCGCCGGCCGGGCGGCCGGGCCCAGGTCCTTCACCAGCATCTCGGCGTCGGCCTGCCCGCCGGCCACCGCGGCGCACGCCAGCTCGGCACGCCAACCGAGGGGCATGAACGCCCGGGCCGCCGCCCACTGCTCGGGCGTGAGCGCGGCGGCGGGCGCCAGGTCGCCGTGCTCGCGGACCGCCACCAGCGCGCGGGCCAGCGCCAGCCCGGTCTCGTAGGCGGGGCCCAGCTCCTGGTCGGCGAACGGTTCCCGGGTCCCGGGGACCAGCACGTACAGCAGGGCGATGCGGCGCAGGTGCCCGTAGGCCTGGCGTCCCTCGGTCAGCTTGTGCTCGGCCAGCTGGGCCTCGAACAGGGCGGCGGCCCCGGCCTCGTCGTCCCTGGCCAGGGCCAGCGTGGCCTCGGCCGCCAGCAGCGACGCCTGGAGGGACGGTCGGGGCGCGGGGCCCGCATGCTGGCGGGCCCGGGCCATGTGCTGCTCGGCCCGGTCGAGCTCCCCGTCGAGGGCGCAGCGCGACACCACCATCGTGTGGGCCAGGGCCAGCAGGTGATCGTTGCCCGACGGGGCCAGCTGGGTGAGCATCCGGTCGAGCGCGGCCGCGGCGGCGTCGTGCTCGCCACAGTGGGTCAGGGCGTTGACCTGCAGCATCGTCAGTCCGCCCCGCAGCGACGGGCCGGCCTCGGCCACCGCCACGTCGACGCCCCGGCGGGCCGCCTCGGGGAAGCCGAGGGCCAGCAGGGCAGTGGCACGCAGCCACGCCACCTGCGGCGACCAGTAGGGCGCCAGCGCCCCCGGGTCGATGCTGTCGAGCGCCGCCAGGACCCCGCGGGCGTCGCCGGCGGTGTCGGCCAGCAACGCCTGCCCGAGCCCCAGCAGCCCCTGGGCCTCGGGGATCCCGACCAGCTGATCGGCGTAGGGCAGCAGCCGCTCCAGCAGCTCGACGTCCTCGCGCCAATGGGCGCAGATCGCCAGGTGCTCGACGGCGCTGAGCAACCCGAGCTCGTCGTCGTCCCTGTCGCCGAGGGTCGCGGCGAAGCGGCGGGCGGCCGACTCCAGCAGCTCGACGCCCCGGTCGATGTCGGTGGCGGCGGCGGCGATGCCCGCCAGCAGGTCGCCCTCGGGCGTGGACCGGACAGGCCCCGGCAGCTGGCGGTGCAGCCGGCCCAGCCCCTGGGTGGAGGCCGGCAGGGCGTGGGCCCGGCACGAAACCCGCAGCGCGGCCCGCAGGTCGTCGTGGGCGCCGGCCCGGATCAACAGACCGGCGGCCTGCTGGAGGTCGCGGCCGACGAGCGCCTGCCCGGCACGCCGCTGCGCCTCGGCGCGGGTCCCGGGGTCGAGCCAACCGCTCAACCGCTCCGACCACAAGGGATGGATGGCGTGCCAGCCACGGTCGTCGCTGCTGACCAGGGGGATGCGCGCGACCACGGAGGCGAGGTCGACGCGCTCGTCGAGGACGGCGTCGAGCAGCGCCTGGTCGGCGCCGCCGACGGCGGCCACCACGGCCACGGCCCGCCGCTCGTCGTCGGACAGGTGGGCGACCACCTCCTCGGCCAGGAACCCGTCGACGTCGTGGCCGGATCCCAGCGTGCGCAGCTCGGCCAGCGCCGGCCAGCCGCCGAGGTCGTTCACCCGGTGGAGCGGCACGTCGCGCAGCCGGGCGAACGACTCGAGCTCGTCGTCGGCGAAGGCCAGCTCGGACTCGTCGATGCGGGCCAGCCAGCCCTGGGCGGCCAGGCGGGACAGCGGCACGGGTGGCTCCTGGCGACCGGCCAGCACCAGGTGGCCGTTGGCCGGGAGCGAATCGACCAGCGTGGCCAGCAGCCCCGCGGCGGGCGAGTCGGCGGGCACCTCGTGCACGTCGTCGAGCACCAGGCAGACCTGCCGGGGAGCGCTGCGCCACACGCTGTCGGCCAGGGCGGCCGCCAGCTCGCTGGGGCCGGCATCACCCGGCTCGTGCACCCGGGGGACGTCGGTGCCGAGGGCGTTGGCGAGCCCGTCGGCCAGGGCCCGATGATCGCCGTCGCCGGCGTCGCAGCCGAGCCAGTGGTCATTGCCCCGGGGCGCCAGGGCGTTCTCGTCGATGGCCTGGACCAGCAGCGAGGACTTGCCGAAGCCGGGTCCCGCCGCAAGGACCGTGACGCGCCGGTCCCACCGCTCGTGCATCCGCTGCAGCAGCTGGGACCGCCGGATCAGCGGACGGCCCGGCCGGGGCGGCGCGAAGCGGTAGGGCCTCGACACGGGCCGCGACTGTAGTGAGCGACTAACGCGTGGCTGATCTGTTCGTGGTCGAATGCGGCCGGCGACCCGTGCATGCCCCAGGTGGTGTGTGCTCTCCGGGTCGGGCCGTGTCGAGCACGTTCGCGAGCAGTCGGTCGCTTGGCGGGTGACCGGGCTCGCGGGCGGGACGTGCGAGACACGGCCTCCCCTCGCTGCGGTGCGGCCGGTGTCTCTCCCCCGACACCGGCCGTCAGCCGGCCAGCGCCTCCCGTACCGCCGCCTCGACCTGGGGGGCGGAGATCTCGCCGAGCCGCACGCAGCGGGCGCGCATGCTGGTCGCCAGCTGCTTGGCCAGGCCGAGGGGAGCGGGGCCGTCCTCGGCGTCGATCACCATGGCCTCGATCGCGGCCGACGCGATGTCGGCGGCGACCCCACGGGCCCGGTCGAGCGCGCCGAGGTCGCCGGTGGCTCGTCCGTCGGTGATCACCACCAGCAGCGGGGCCGAGCCCTCGGCGACGGCCCGGCGGGCCGTGGCGAGCGCGGTGGCCAGTCCCTCGGCCAGGGGAGCGAGCCCGCCGGTGGGGACCTGCTCGAGCCGGCCGTGGGCGAGCTCGACGCTGGCCGTTGGGGGCAGGATCTCGCTGGCGGCGTCGCCGCGGAACGTCACCAGCGCCACCCGGTCGTTGCGCATGTGCGCATCGCCGAGCAGCCCGAGGACCGCGCCGGTGGCAGCCTCCACCCGGCGGGCCACGCCCAACGACCCGCTGGCGTCGACCGCGACGACAACGGTGCGGCCGACGGCTTGGGCCGCATTCGGCTCGTCGTTCTCCTGGCGCTCGGTCACCGCCTGCACCGTGGGGGCGACGGCGATGGCGGATTGAGTCCCGGTTGCGAGCTCAGCGTCGTCGGCTGTGGGTTCGGCGGGGTCGAGCACCTCGGGGACCTCGTCGGACCTGTCGGACTCGGGCTCCGGCTCACCCGGTTCGTCGCCGAGGTCGCCCCCCGTTCCCTGCTGCGAAATGGTTGCCCACCAACCGCTTTGCTGCACGGAACTGTCGGTGGTGTCGGTGTCGGCGTCTGCGTCCTCACCGGCGTCTCCGTCGGCGTCGGGCTGGACCTCCGCCGCCGCCAACGCCTCGCGGGCGGCGGCCAGCGCCCGCTCCAGCTCGTCGGCGGGGAGCGTGGGCGGGTCGAACGGGCGGCGCCGGTGCCCCAGGGCCAGCGGCGCGACCCGCTCGACGTCGGACTCGGTGGTGACGGAGCGTCCCTCCCAGCCGGCGAGGGCGGCGGCCGCCCGGCACAGCACGAGGTCGCCGCGCAGCCCCTCGACACCGAGGCCGACGGCCAGGTGGCTGGCGAAGTCGACCACCGACGTCGGCAGGTCGGCCGGCATGGCGGCGGCCAGCCGGGCCCGCAGCAGGATGTCGGCGTCGTACCCGTGCACCTCGCCGCCCGCGTCGTGGGTCAGGCGCCGCCGCACCACCTCTGCCCGCGTCTCGGGGTCGGCCGGCGCCTTGACCTCAACCGCCAGGCCGAACCGGTCGAGCAGCTGCGGGGGCAGCTCGCCGTCGTCGGGGTTCAGCGACGCCACCAGCACGAAGCGGGCCGGGTGCTCGTGCCACACGCCGTTCCGCTCGACCCGGTTGACGCCCGCCGCGGCCACACCGAGCAGCAGGTCGACCAGGTGCTCGGGCAGCAGGTTGACGGCGTTCACGTACAGGACCCCGCCGTGGGCCGACGCCAGCAGCCCCGCGCGGAACCGGGTCTCGCCGTCGATCGCCTCGGTCATGATGTCGAGCGAGCCGAGCACGCGGTCCTCGGTGGCGCCCACCGGCAAGTCGACGAACCGGGGGCTACCGGGGAGCAGGCCGGCGAGTCCCCGCGCCAGCGTCGAGCGCGCCGATCCCTGCGGGCCCCGCAGCAGCACGCCACCGATGGCGGGATCGATGGCGCCCAGCAGCAACGCCAGCCGCGCCTCCTCCAGCCCGACCACCGCGCTGAACGGGAACCGCCGCGCCGGGTCCACTCGCCGCGCCTCCCCCTTCATGACCACTGCACCTCCAGGTCCCCTGCTTCTAGCAGGCTGGGGCCGCCCGTGCTCAGCGATCGGCTTCCTCGACGATGCGGAACAGCATCGAGAGGTCGACATGGGCCTCGATCGCGTCGGCGATGCGGTCGAGCCGGGCCATGCGGGCGTCGGCGAACCGCAGGCCCCCGGGCCGCCAGCGCTTGCCCGACCGCTCCGCCGCCCACCCCAGCACGGCGGCCCGGAAGCCGTCGGCCTCGAACAGCCCGTGCAGCGTGGTGCCGCACACGGCCCCCGCATGCCAGCCGATGGCCTGGCCGTCGTCCGCCGTCAGCCAGGCCGCGGCCGCGCCGGCGGGCCGCACGCGACCGTGGTGGATGCGGTAGCCGGCGACCCGTTGCCCGGCACCGGGCCCGGCCACCGCCGCCCCGGCCGGCCGGTCCAGCACCTTGTCGCCTGCGAACCGGGTCGCCACCGGTAGCCATCCCAGCCCACGGTCGGTGCCGGGCGGGCCCTCGACGCCTTGGGGATCGTCGATCGGTCCGCCCGCCATCTGCACCCCGGCGCACACCGCCACGACGGCTGTGTCGCCGCCGGCCGCCGCCCGGTCCACCGCATCGGCCAGTCCGGTCGAGCGGAACCAGGCCAGGTCGCCACGGGTGTTCTTCGATCCCGGCAGCAGCACCAGGTCGGGGAGGCCCAGGTCGGCGACCGATCGCACCCAGCGGACCCGCACGTGGGGTTCGAGCCGCAGTGGATCGAGGTCGCCGGCGTTCGCCACCCGCGGCCAGCGGATCGCCGCCACGTCCAGCACGTCGGCGTCCGCCTCGACGCCCGCACCCGGAGAGGGCTCGGACACGGCGCCGAACCCGTCGAGCGTGAGGGAGTCCTCGGCGTCGAGGTCGGCGCCCGGGACGTGGGGCAGCACGCCCAGCGTCGGCACCCCGCTGCGCCGCTCGAGCTCGGCGCGGGCGTCGCCCAGCAGGGCCGGGTCGCCGCGCAGCCGGTTGATCACGAAGCCGCGCACCAAGCACCGCAGGTGGGCGGGCAGCAGCTCGACCGTGCCGTGGAGGGCCGCGAACACGCCGCCACGGTCGATGTCCCCGACCACGATGGCGGGGAGGCCGGCGGCATGGGCCAGCGGCAGGTTGACGATGTCGCGGTCGAGCAGGTTGATCTCCGCCGGGCTGCCGGCGCCCTCGCAGATCACCACGTCGTAGCGGGATCGCAGCTCGGCCAGTGCCCGAAGGACGACCGGCAGGAGATCGGGCTTGGAGCCGTGGTACTCGGCCGCCGACTGCACGCCCGCCGGCCGCCCCATGACGACCACCTGGCTGGTCCGGTCGCTGGTCGGCTTGAGGAGGACGGGGTTCATCGCCGCCTCGGGCTCGACGCCGGCCGCCATCGCCTGGACCCACTGGGCGTGGCCGATCTCGGCGCCGTCCGCGGTGACGGCGGCGTTGAGCGCCATGTTCTGCGCCTTGAACGGCGCCACCTTCACGCCCCGCCGGGCCAGGAGCCGGCACAGACCCGCCACGAAGAACGACTTGCCGGCGTCGCTGGTAGTTCCGCACACCAGCAATCCACCCTTCACGGAGCTAGCCCGCCCGTAGTCTGCGTTGCATGGCCCGCGCGCAGTCGATCGTCCTCGTCAACACCGGTCACGGGAAGGGCAAGTCGTCGGCCGCCTTCGGCGTCATGGCGCGGGGCTGGGCCCGGGGGTGGCGGGTCGGCGTTGTCCAGTTCGTCAAGGGTGGCAAGTGGAAGACCGGGGAGCGCAAGCTGGCCGACGAGCTCGGCATCGAGTGGCACACGTTGGGCGACGGCTTCACCTGGGAGTCGACCGATCTCGACCGCACCGCCGAGCTGGGCCGCCAGGCGTGGAAGGTGGCTGCCGACATGTTGACGTCGGGCGACTACGACCTGCTGATCCTCGACGAACTCACCTACCCGATGAACTACGGCTGGATCGAAGCCGACGAGGTTGCGGCGGCGATCCGTGACCGGGCCCCGCGCACCAGCGTGGTGGCGACCGGCCGCGACGCGCCCGACGAGCTGGTCGCGGTGGCCGACACCGTGACCGAGATGCGCAAGGTGAAGCACGCCTACGACGTCGGGATCTCGGCCCTCAAGGGCATCGAGTTCTGAGCGGCGTCGTCCTGCCCGCCCTCACGTGCGACCGGACGACAGGTACTCGTGCAGCGTGCCCGCCTCGGTCTCGAGCTCGCCGATGCGCGACTTGACCACGTCGCCGATGCTCACGATGCCGTTGAGCCGGCCGTCGTCGACGACGGGCACGTGGCGGATGCGGCGGTCGGTCATGACCCGCATGAGGTCGTTGACCGACGAGCGGGAGCCGCAGGTGGCGACCTCTCTCGTCATGAGGTCGGACACCTGCCGCTCGAGGATGGCCGTGTGCCCGACCGTCTCCTCGGCGAGGGCCCGCACGATGTCGCGCTCGGACAGGATGCCGCTGATGCGCGACTCGGCGTCGACCACGACCACGGCGCCGATGTTGCGCTCGCGCAGCAGCGCCACCGCGTCGGCGACCGAGGCGTCGGGACCGATCGTGGCCACGTCGTGGCCCTTGCCGTAGAGGATGTGCTCGATCAGCACCGGTCCACCTCCTTGCCTCGACCCAACTTTTCCACACTGCTCGCGCGTTGTCGCCAACTGAAGATGTCGATATGCCGACCACCATGCCGACCGCCATGCCCATAGACGTGGACCGCGCCCGTGCCGAGACGCCGGGGTGCGAGCGGGTCGCCCACTTCAACCACGCGGGCACCAGCCTGCCGCCGCAGCCGGTGCTCGACGCCCAGGTGGAGTGGCTCCAGACCGAAGCCGTGACCGGAGGCTACGAGCTGGCCGCCGACCGGGAGGCCGACCGCCTGCGCACCTACGGCGAGGTGGCGGCCCTGATCGGCGCCCGGCCCGACGAGATCGCGCTGGTGGAGAACGCCACCTTCGCCTGGCACCAGGCGTTCTGGTCACTGCCGCTGCGGCCCGGCGACCGCATCCTCACCTGCACCGTCGAGTACGCCTCCAGCTACCTGAGCTATCTCCAGGCCCAACGGCGCCGGGGCGTGACCATCGAGGTCATCCCCGACGACGAGAACGGCCAGGTCTCGGTCGAGGCGTTGGCCCGCCTGCTCGACGATGAACCCCGCTCCCACGGCCGCTCGGGCCCGGGCCAGGCGCCGGTCGGGCTGGTGGCGGTCACCCATGTGCCCACCAACGGCGGCCTGGTCAATCCGGTGGCCGAGGTGGGGGCACTGTGCCGCCGGGCCGGCGTGCCGTTCCTGCTCGACGCCTGCCAGTCGGTCGGCCAGATGTCGGTCGACGTCGAGGCCATCGGCTGCGACCTGCTGTCGGCCACCGGCCGCAAGTTCCTGCGGGCGCCGCGGGGAACCGGCTTCCTGTACGTGCGCCGCTCGCTGCTGGACAGCATGGACGGGGCCGGCGCCGAGCCGGCGTTCCTCGACCTGCTGGGCGCCGAGTGGATAGAGCCCGACCGCTACGAGCTGCGCCCGGACGCCCGACGGTTCGAGAACTGGGAGTCGAACCTGGCCGCCGTCGCCGGGCTGCGGGCTGCCGTCGCCTACGCCCGATCATGGGGGCTCGACGCCATCGGCGAGCGGGTGGGCGCCGTGGCCGAGTCGTTGCGGGAGCGGCTGGCCGAGGTCCCGGCGGTCCAGGTGCACGACCTGGGCCGGCAGCGCAGCGGGATCGTGACCTTCACCGTCGAGGGAGTCGCCGCCGACGAGGTGCGGGCCCGGTTGCGGGGGCAGGGGATCAACGTCTCGGTCTCGCCACCCGCGTCGACCCGCCTCGACAGCGAACGCCGCCAGCTCCCGCCTCTGGTACGGGCGTCGGTCCACTACGTCACCACCGACCCCGAGCTCGACCGCCTGACCGCCGCGGTCGCAGGCATCGCCGCGGCGGCGGGACGGTAACGCCCGGCGGCTCCTAGACTTTTCGTCCTTGGGCGGGACGAAGGACCACTTCCGGCACGGCTGCGGGTCCTGTCGCCTGCGGTGCGGGGCTCCGACGCTGCAGCTCCCGCTCTTGGCGGCTTCGCCGCCGGGCCGCTCGGGCCCTGGCGCCGCCGGGCGCGATGAAGCGCCGGCAGCGGCCCGCATCCTCGGCGCCACCCGCTGCCCTGCCTCCCTCTCGTACGATCGACCCGGACCGACCATTGAGGTCGGCCCGGGTCGCTTGCGGGGGCTGGGCGTAGCCCAAGCGTGGGTCCGAAGATCGTGGATCGTCGAGGCAGTCAGGGACACCGGGGAGCGGCATCGCTGGCGGGTGGTCGGCTGGCGGGCGAGCCGTGAGCACGCCGCCGATGGCCAACGCGCTGGTCCACGGCAACCAGTTGCCGGCGGTGAGCGTGACGGATGGCGCGACCGGCGCCGCGTCCTGACATCCTGCCGGAGATGAGAGACGTCCTGACCGGCACTGGCGACGCGCCAGTGGCCGACGCGGCCACGGTCGTCCTCGTGCGCGACGGGGACGCCGGGCTCGAGTGCCTCATGCTGCGCAAGACCAAGGGCCAGGCGTTCGGGGGGCTGTGGGTGTTCCCGGGCGGGCGGGTCGAGGCCGGCGACGGCGAGGGGTTCGAGGGCGTCCGCCGGGCGGCGGTGCGGGAGGCCCAGGAGGAGACCGGCCTGCTGCTCGAGCCGACCGAGCTGGTGCCGTTCGCCCACTGGTTCCCGCCGCCCGAGGCGCCCCGGCGCTTCGCCACCTGGTTCTTCCTCGCTGCGCTCCCGGCCGGGGCCGCCGAGGTGATCGTCGACGGCGGCGAGATCGGCGACCATGTCTGGACGACCCCGTCCGCCGCCCTCGACCGCCACCGGGCCGGCGAGATCAAGATGGTGCCGCCCACCTGGGTCACGCTCCATCGCCTTGTCGGGCTGCCCGACACCGCCACCGCCCTGGCCGACGCACGCAGCCGCGATCTCCAGCGCTACAGCACCCACATGGTCGACGACGACGGGGTGCTCGTGTCCCTGTGGGCGCCCGACGCCGGCTACGACTCCGGCAACCTGTCGGCCCCCGGGCCCCGGCATCGCCTGGTGATGGATCCCGCCGGCTGGCGCTACCAGCGCTCGGACTGATCCGCCTGAGGAATCCGGCCCGCCGGCTGGCACGATGGTGGGCCGTGGATGACGACGACGTGACCGCGGACGCGCGCCCGTGGTCCGTCGTCGCGACCCGGAACGGCGACGGCGACGAGGCCGCCAACGAGGGCGATGCCGAGGCCGACGCTCAGGCCGAAGCCGATCTCGCCCGCCGGCTGGGGTGGGCCAAGCAGGCGATCCTGGCCGCCGCCCTCGTGTTCCTGGGGATCGCCATCGGGTTGGTGGTCGCCCGTGACCGCCCGCCGGGTGCCGGCTCGGTCGACGTCGGGTTCCTCCAGGACATGCTGACCCATCACGACCAGGCCCTCGGCGTGGCGACGCTGGTGATCGCCAACGGCGAGGACCCGACGGTGGGCAGCTACGCCCGGGAGGTGCTCACCTTCCAGGGCTACGAGACCGGTGTGATGACGCAGATGCTCGACGAGTGGGGCCAGTCCCGGGACGATCGCTCCGACCAGGCCATGGCCTGGATGGGCATGGGCGTGCCCGTCGAGCGGATGTCCGGCCTGCTCACCGAGGAGCAGATGGACGAGCTGCGCGCCGCCCGGGGCGCCGAGCTGGACGCCCTGTTCCTCGACCACATGGCCGAGCACCACCGCGGCGGCCTGCACATGGCCGAGTACGCGGCCACAAACGCCGACGACGAGGACGTGCGCGAGCTCGCCGCCCGCACCGCCCGCAACCAGGCCGGCGAGATCAACGAGTACCGGGCCCTGGCCGAGCGCAACGGCTACGAGATCGAGATCGAGCCAGCGACTGTCCCGGCTGCCATCGCGGAGGCGGGCGAGACCGGCGGGTAATTCCTGGGTCGGAACTGGTTGCCCGGCAACCTTCGGCCCCAGGAACCGAAGACCCTTCGTTGTCACAGGGCCTGCCTAGCCTGGCGGCCGTGCCTCTGCCCATGAACCCTCCCGCCGCCCTCGGGCGGGGCGTGGTCGTCAACGCCGGTGATCCCGTGCCCGAGCCGTGGGCGGGCGCGCCGGTGGTCGCCGTGGACGAGGCCGCCCTGGCCGATCCGGCCACCGTAGTCAACGCGCTGCACGAGGCGTGGGCCGACCGGCGGCCCTTGGTCGTGGAGCTGGCCGTCGACCCCGCGCGGTTCCGGGAGCCGCCGGCGATCGAGGTGGGCGAGCCCTGGCGGCTGGACCCCGGCTTCGAGCTGTGGCACGACCGGCTGCACTTCCTGGTGTGGGCCAACACCTACGACGCCCGCGACGGCGGGCCGGTGTGGTGGTGGGGGCGTAAGGCCCAACGGCTGGGTGCGACGGTCCACTCCGACGGGGCTGACGCTGACGTCTTGCTGCCCGACGGCACCCCGGCGTGGATCGATGGCGGACCCCGGGGCGGGATCGCCCCCGAGGACCTCGGCGGGGTGGCGCTGGTCCATGCGGAGTCGGTCGAGGCGGGCCGGCTGACACCGGCGCCGCCCGGGGCTGGAGGTCGCGACCCACGCGGTACGGAGCTGGCACCCGACCAATGGCGCGCGGTCACCCACGGCGCCGGGCCCGCCCGGGTGATCGCGCCGGCCGGTTCGGGCAAGACCCGCGTGCTCACCGAGCGCCTGCGCCACCTCGTCGCCGAGCGGGGATACGAGCCCGAGGGCGTGGTGGCGGTGGCCTACAACCGCAAGGCCCGAGAGGAGATGGCCGACCGCACGCAGGGCGTGGGCGGCCGCATCCTCACGCTCAACGCCCTCGGCTACGAGCTGGTGGCCGCCGGCCTCGGGCGCCGGCCCGAGGTGCTCGACGTGCGTGAGGTGCGCCGGCTGCTCGAGCCGCTGGTCCCGCGGGGCGCCCGGCGCCTCAACACCGATCCCTTGGGCCCCTACCTCGACGCCCTGTCGGCCGTGCGGTTGGGCCTGCGCGACCCCATCGACGTCGAGGACGAGCGGGGCGACGTGCCCGGGCTCGCCGACGCCTTCCCCGCCTATCGGGCCGAGCTGCGCCGCCGCGGCGTCATCGACTTCGACGAGCAGGTGCTGTTGGCCATCGAGCTGCTGCTGGGCGACGGCGGGTTCCGCCGGGCGCAGCAGGGCCGGCACCGCCACCTGCTGGTCGACGAGTTCCAGGACCTCACGCCGGCCCACGTGCTGCTCATCCGGCTGCTGGCGGCGCCTCGCTTCGACGTGTTCGGGGTCGGCGACGACGATCAGGTCATCTACGGGCATGCTGGGGCGTCGCCGCGGTTCCTCACCGAGTTCGGTCGCAGCTTCCCCGGCGCCGCCGAGCACGCCCTCGAGGTCAACTACCGCAGCCCGCCAGCGGTGGTCGACGCCGCCCGCCACCTGCTCACGCGCAACCGCGTGCGGGTCGCCAAGCAGATCCGGGCCGGCCGCGGCGAGCCCGGTGATCCGCATGCGATCCGGGTGCGGCGCCATCTCCCTCAGGCGGGTGCCACCGAGCTGGTGGACGTGGTGCGGGGATGGCTGTCCGACGACGGTGCGCGCCCGACCGACGTCGCCGTGCTGACCCGGGTCGGATCGCTGCTGCTCGCCCCCCACGTGGCACTCGTAGAGGCCGGCGTACCCGTCGCGTCGATCCTTCGGGCCGACGTGCTGACCCGCACGGGCCTGCGCGCCGCGCTGGCCTACGTCCGGATCGCAGCCGACGCGGACCACATCGATCCCCGCGACCTACTCGAGGTCTACCGCCGCCCGAGCCGGGGCCTGCCCAACTGGATCGAGCGGTGGCTGGGGCGCTGCCGCTCGGTCGACGACGTCGAGCGGGCCGCCGGCCGCATCGACGACGTCAAGGTGTCCGGCAAGCTCGACGGTCTGGCGAGCGACCTGGCCAAGCTCGCGGCGCTGGGCCGCTCGGGCACCACCCGCGGCGTCCTGGAGCACGTCCGCGACGCCGTCGGGCTGGGCCAAGCGGTCGACCTGCTCGACGCCACGGGGATGGCCGGCGAGTCGCACCGCGACGACCTGGAGGCCCTGTTGCAGGTGGCCGACCTGCATCCCGATCCCGGCGGCTTCGAGCCGTGGCTGCGGGCCGCGCTGACCCGACCGGGTGACGACGGCGGGGTCGTCCTGTCGACCATCCACCGGGTCAAGGGCCGTGAGTGGCCCCGAGTAGCTGTGTTCGGCGCCACCGAAGGGATCATGCCCCACCGCCTGTCGCAGGGTCGGGCGGCCGTCGAGGAGGAGCGCCGGGTGTTCCACGTGGCCGTCACCCGTGCCTTCGACCGGGTGGTCGTGCTGGCCGACGCCTCGCGCCCGTCGCCGTTCCTGGACGAGCTCGACCACGACGCCACCCCCGAGGAGCTTGCGCCCGAGCCCGTGGTCGAGGAGGTACCCCGGCGCAAGGCAGACGGCGCGGCTGCGGGTCCCAGGCCACCAGGGCCCGAGCGGCCCGGCGGCGTAGCCGCCAAGAGCGGGAAACACGGCGTCGAAGCGTCGGGACCGGAGGCTGCGCGCGTCGAGGCGGCGCTGCGTGAATGGCGGCGGGCGCGCAGCCAGGCGGACGGCGTCCCCGCCTACGTGGTGATCAACGACCGGCACCTGCTGGGCATTGCCGAGCGCCGACCCACGGATCATGCGGCCCTGGCCGCCTGCCCGGGCATCGGACCCGCCAAGCTGGCCGCCTACGGCGACGAGCTGGTTGCACTGGTCCGTTCTCAAGCCGAGGACCCTCCGCTCGGCTAGAACCTGACGGTATGTCAGAACCTGCGGTGCTCGTGGAGCGTGACGGTCCCGTGGTCACGCTCACCCTCAACCGTCCCGACAAGCGCAACGCCTTCAACGCCGAGGTCCTGTGCCGGCTGAGCGACAGCTGGGACATGATCGATGCCGACGACGGCGTGCGGGTCGCCATCATGACCGGCGCCGGCGGCAACTTCTCGGCCGGTGCCGACCTCGATCGCCTGGTGGGGGCGATGATGGCCGGCAAGCCCGCCGAGGACGAGTTCGAGGAGCGCCTCCGCGCCGATCTCGGCCTCATCTACAAGGGCTTCCTCAAGGAGCACCGGCTCGCCAAGCCGATCATCGCCGCCGTCGAGGGATACTGCTACGCCGGCGGCATCGAGATCCTCCAGGCGTTCGACGTGCGGGTGGCGGCCGAGGGGTCCCGCATCGCGGTGAGCGAGGTGCAGCGGGGGCTGTTCCCCATGGCGGGATCGACGGTGCGGCTGCCCCGACAGATCCCGTGGACCGTGGCGATGGAGATGCTCATCACCGGCGAGCCGATATCCGGCCGGCGCGCCTACGAGGTGGGGCTGGTCGGCCACGTGGTTCCCGACGGCACCGCCCTCGAGCGGGCCCGGGAGATCGCCGCACGGATCGCCAGCAACGGCCCGCTCGCGGTCCGCAACATCAAGGCGTCGGTGTTGGCGGCCGATGGGGTCCCCGAGGCCGAGGCCTACGCCCGCGAGACGGAGCTGGGCATGGCCGTGATGTCGTCGAACGACGCGCGGGAGGGGCCCCGCGCCTTCCTCGAGCGGCGCGAGCCCGACTTCACGGGAACCTAGGCGGCGCTCCGCGGCGGCGGCTCGGCGGCGCAGCGTCGCCGGGCCTGGACCAGCGCCGCGGGAGGCCCGCCGGCGAAGCGCAGCGTGCCCATGAGCAGGTGCGTCGCCGGCAGCACGGTCGCCCAATCGACCAGGGTCGGATGGCGGAGCCCGAGCATGTCCCGGGCCCACGCCGGGAGCAGTCCGAGCGACGCCTGGATCACCACCTGGTGGGCACCCGACAGGAGGGGGTTGCGGGGATCGCGGCCCGGTGTGGTCAGGAACCGCACCGCGTCGCGCGCCTGCTCACCCACCTCGAGCTGGGGCCGCATCTCCCGGAAGTAGGCCCGCATGGCCGCCCGGGTCCGCGGCACCTCCCTGGCACCGAGCCGCTCGGCGATGGTGGCCATCTCGTGGTAGTAGCGGTCGGCCTGCTCGCCCCGCACGGGGAACGGCACGAATCGCTGGTGCGCCCGCAGGAAGCTGAAGACCTCGGTGGCGTGCACCCAGGTGACAAGGTTGGGATCGGACGCCGAGTAGGGCCGCCCGTCCGGGGCCGTGCCCTTCACCTTGCGGTGGACCGCCTTGATGAGCTTGATGAGCCGCTCGGCCGTCTCGGTCGAGCCATAGGTGGTGCCGGTGACGAAGGAGCCGGTGCGGCCGAGGCGGCCGAGTGGGTCCTCGCGGTAGTTGGAGTGCTCGGCGACGCCGGCCATCGCCAGCGGGTGGAGGGTCTGGAGCAGGATGGCGCTCAGCCCGCCGATCAACATCGACGGGTCGGCGTGCACCCGCCATGTCACGCTGCCCGGGCCGAACAGCCCGGGGTCGCCGGGCGGGTCGGTGTACTGCTCGAACGGCAGCCGGTCGGCGGCCAGCGTCCGGACGATCGGGGCCATGAGCTGCGCCTGTAGCGCGCCGCCGATGAACGGCACCCGGCCCAACGGCGGTATCGCGATCATCGCTCATGAGTCTGCCGCAGGATCGGCCGACTCCCGTGTTCTGGCCCACGTCACAGGTGCGCTAAGCAGGGGCAATGACCGACAGCAGGCAGCCCGTGACCACCCCCGAGCAGCTCGCCGAGCTGATCGCCGCCACCACCGACGAGCCGCTGGTCGAGGGCGATCAGCCGGTGTCGGTGTGGATGCTGGTGAAGTCCCGCGACGCCGAGGGCGACACCGTGTGGGGCGTCCGCAACGCCGGCGAGCCCTTCACGTCCGAGGAGCTGCTGGGGGCGCTGACCGGCTTCACCGAGTCGCTGAAGCGCGACCTGTCGTCCGACTGGGCGTGACGGCCTGATCAGGGGGCGCCCGGTTCCCCCGGGATGACGGCCTCGGCCGCAGCGGTGTCGGTGGCGGCGGCCTCGGCGTCGTCCAGCAGGACCACGCTGCGCAACACCTCGCCCCGCTCCATCTTCCCGAACGCCTCCTCGATGCCGCCGAGGCCGATTGTCTCGCTCACGAACGCGTCGAGCGGCAGGCGCCCCTGCAGGTGGAGGTCGACGAGGAGGGGGAAGTCCCGCGTCGGCAGGCAGTCGCCGTACCAGCTCGGTTTGAGCGCCCCGCCCCGACCGAAGAACTCGATCATCGGGATGTCGGGAAAGCGCATCTCCGGCGTCGGCACCCCGACCTGCACGACCGTGCCCGCCAGGTCTCGGGCGTAGAACGCCTGCTCCAGGACCGCCGGGCTGCCGACGGCCTCGATGCACACGTCGGCGCCGAAGCCGCCGGTGGCCTCGCGCACGGCCTCGACCGGGTCGACCTGGCCAGCGTTGACGGTGTGGGTGGCGCCGAAGCCGCGGGCCCACTCCAGCTTCCGGTCGTCGAGGTCGACGGCCACGATCGTCGTGGCCCCGGCCAGCTTGGCACCGGCGATGGCGGCGTCGCCCACGCCCCCGCAGCCGAACACCGCCACCGAGTCGCCTCGCTGGACGTTGCCAGTGAGGATGGCCGCGCCCAGTCCCGCCATCACCCCGCAGCCCAACAGCCCGGCCACCTGCGGCGGCACCGCCGGGTCGACCGGCGTGCACTGGCCGGCGGCGACCAGCGTCTTGTCGGCGAAGGCGCCGATGCCGAGCGCCGGCGACAGGGTGGTGCCATCGGTGAGCGTCATCTTCTGGGTGGCGTTGTGGGTGGCGAAGCACAGATGGGGCTTGCCCTTGCGGCAGGCGCGGCAGTGGCCGCAGACGGCCCGCCAGTTGAGCACCACGAAGTCGCCCGGCTTCACGTCCGAGACGTCGTCGCCCACGGCCTCGACGACGCCGGCGGCCTCGTGACCGAGGAGGAACGGGAAGTCGTCGTTGATGCCGCCCTGGCGGTAGTGCAGGTCGGTGTGGCAGACGCCGCACGCCTGGACGGCGACGAGCGCCTCACCGGCCCCGGGGTCGGGCACGACCACGGTGGTCAGCTCCACCGGCTCGCCCTTGCCCCGGGCGATCACCCCGCGTACCTCGTGCGCCATCGGCGTCCCCCTCGTTCGTGCCACCCTGACGCCGGCCAGTCTGGCCGATGGCGCAGGGCCCGGTCGCTGGCCCTCGGTCAGCCGCTCAGCCGTCGGGCAGGGACTGGACCTTGCGGCCGGGGAGCATCGCCCGCACGGCGTCGATCGTGTCGGCCTCGGCCGGGGACTTGTCGGGGCGGTACCGCTTGACCCGGGCGAACCGCAGGGCGACGCCGCCGGCGTAGCGGGTCGAGGACTGGACCCCGTCCAGCGCGATCTCCACCACCAGCTCGGGCCGGATGAAAACGGCGTAGTCGGTGCGGTGGGTCTCGAGCTCGGGGAAGCGCTCGGTCTGCCAGGTGAGCAGCTCGTCGGTGAGGCCCTTGAAGGTCTTGCCCACCATCACGTACTCGCCGGGGTTGTCGGGATCGCGGGCCCCCAGGTGCAGGTTGGACAGCCAGCCCCGGCGCCGGCCGCTGCCCCACTCGGCGGCGAGGACCACGAGGTCGAGGGTGTGGACGGGCTTGACCTTGCGCCAGGCGCCGCCGCGCCGCCCGGCCTCGTAGGGCGATGACGCCGACTTGACCATGACGCCCTCGTGGCCCGCCGCCAGCGCCTCGTCGAGCACCCGCTGGGCCTCGGCCGGATCGGCGGTGATGACGCCCGGGATGCGCCACCGCCCGGCCAGGCGCTCGAGGGTCGCCAGCCGCGCGCGCAGCGGCCGGTCGATCAGGTCGTCGCCGTCGAGGTGGAGGATGTCGAAGAAGCGCGACGCCAACCCGGCTCCGGCCCCGTCGGCTTGCCGGCCGAACTGGCTCATCGTGTCCTGGAACATCTGGGGCAGCTCGTCGTCACCCACGCCGATCGCCTCGCCGTCGAGCACGAAGCTGTGGGCCGGCAGCGATCGGGCCAAGTCGACGATGCCGGGGAGGCGGGCGGTCACGTCGTTGAGGTTGCGGGTGTAGATGCGCACCTCGTCGCCCACGCGGTGCAGCTGGATCCGGGCGCCGTCGAGCTTCCACTCGACCGACGCCTCGCCGGCGGGACCGCCGCCTTCGCCGGCCTCGCCGCCGTCACTGTCGCTACTGTCCCTGGCCTCGCCGCCGCCTCGAGCTTCGCCGCCGTTGTCCGCCCGGCCGCCGTCGTTGGGCGACGCAGTCAGGGCCAGCGCCTCCGTGACGTCGGCAGCCGTCTGGGCGAGCATCGGCAGGATCGGGCGCAACAGCGTCAGCCCGATCGCATCGAGGCCAGCCTCGCCTTCGGTCAGGGCGAGGTTCGCCACGCTCGGCAGGTCGCCGGCCAGCATGGCGGCGCGGCGCATCGTGGGGAGCGGCACCCCTGCGGCCTTGGCCAGGGCATCTGTGACCAGGCCCTCGAGCGCGCCGTGGCGCAGCTCGCCGACCAGCAGCCGGCGGAGCAGGTCCTGCTCGGCCTCGGTGGCCCGGGCGAGCAGCGATCGCAGCGCGGCGGTCCGGGCGGCCTGGGACCCGGTGCCCCGGAGGGCGTCGATGCGCTCGAGTGCGTCGTCGACGTCTGCGATCTCGAGCTGGGGCTCCGTGGCCGGTGGCTCCTCGATGGCGGCCACCGTGCGCCAGCCGATGCCTATGCGGCCCTGGCGCGGGGTGCCGGTGAGGATGGCGACCACGACGGGCATCTCGTCGGGGCCCAGGCGTGCGAACAGGTCCGCGAGCGCCGCGACCTTGCGCGACCGGGCCCGGGTGGCCGTCACCTCGCCGGTGGTGGCAACGACATCGGCAAACCGCACGGCGTCATCATGGCGCCTCGCTCCGGCGCCCGGGCAGCCAGCATGCCGGCGTTCCTGGCGCCGGGATGGTTGGTCAGCATCCGTGTTGGTCAGCATCCAGAAGGGCGCCAGGAACAGGATCGAGTGGCCTCGACCCGTTCAGCCCGTCGAGCCGTGGGGCCCGCCCGGTGGGGTCCCCTCGGCCGCGTCGACAGGTTCGCTCGGCTCCGCCGGCTCGCCGGCCTCTTCCGGCTCGGCCGCCGGTGCAGGAGTCGACGGACGTCGGCGGGAGTCGAAGACCAGCCATCCCACGGCGGCGACGAAGGCGATGACGCTCATCCAGATGTTCCAGCGCACGCCGAGCAACCGGGTGGCAGGGTCGATCCGCAGCGCCTCGACCCACATGCGCCCGATGGCGTAGCCGGCGACGTAGAGGGCGAACAGGCGGCCGGGCCGGGCGCCCGGTCCTCGGCGGCGTTCCCACCAGACCAGCAGGCCGGCCAGCGCGAGGTTCCAGAGGGCCTCGTAGAGGAACGTGGGGTGGAAGGTGGTGACGTCGGCGTAGCCCGCCGGCCGGTGGTCGGGGTCGATCTCGAGCCCCCAGGGCAGGTCGGTGGCGCGGCCGAACAGCTCCTGGTTGAACCAGTTGCCCAACCGCCCGATCGCCTGGGCCACCGGCAGCGCCGGAGCGACGACATCCAGCAGCTCGGCGACGGGGAGGCCACGGCGGTGGGCGATGTAGGCCCCGACCCCCACGCCGGCGATCAGTCCGCCCGGGATGCCCAGCCCGCCCTCCCACACGGCGAGCGCATGCTCCCAGCGACCCTCGAATCGCTCGTGGTCGGTGATCACGTGGTACAGCCGGGCCCCGATGAGCCCGGCGAGCACGGCCCACAGCGCGATCCGGCTGATGTCGTCGGGATCGCCGCCCCGGGCCGCCCAGCGATAGCGCGCGATCCAGACCGCGGCGATCACACCGAGGGCGATGGCGAGCCCGTAGGCGCGCAGCTCCAGCGGGCCGATGTCGATGGAGTTGTCGCTGGGGCTGGGGATGGAGGTCAGGATCGGGATCACGGCACCCGAAGGTGTAGCGCGCCGGACCGGTCCGTGCTGACACGCCCTACTGACCGCTGGGGTTCGGGAGTGGTTGGCGCCCTCGACACGCCGGCGCAGAGCCTCTGCCGCCGTGGACCTCGCGACGATGATGGCCCTCGAACCGGTCGGAGCAGAGCCGGAGCGCGCCGACGTGTGGGTGGGCGCCGGCCCGCGCTACCCGTGGGGTGGGTTGTACGGGGGCCAGATCGTGGCCCAGGCGTTGCGCTCGGCGACGTTCAGCGTCGACGCCCGCTACCGCGTCCACTCGCTGCACGCCTACTTCATTCGTCCCGGCGACCACACCGAGCCGATCCGGTTCGAGGTCGACCGGGTGCGAGACGGGGGCTCGTTCTGCACCCGGCGGGTGACCGCGCGCCAGTCGGTGGGGGTGATCCTCAACCTCGCCGCCTCCTACCAGGCCGACGAGCCCGGGCCACAGGTGCAGACCGCGGTGATGCCGGAGTTGACCCCGCCCGGTCAGCTGCCCGACAACAGCTGGAGCGAGACATTCGAGCGGCGGGTGGCGCCGCGGCTGCGGGGCGAGGTCCGGGCGTGGGCACGGCTGGCCAAGCCGGTCGGCGACGATCCGGCGCTGCAGGCCTGCGCGCTGGCCTACATCTCCGACGACTTCCCCACCGAGGCCGTCGTGTCGCTGATGCCCGACTGGGACCCGATCGCCCCCACCCGAGCAGCAGTTCTTCTCGGCCAGCCTCGACCATGCCATCTGGTTCCACCGCCGACCGGCCGTGGACGACTGGCATGTGCACGCCTCCACCTGCCACGGGCTGATCAGCTCCCGTGGGGTGAGCGTCGGGCACGTGTTCACCCAGGACGGCACGCACCTGGCCACCGTCACCCAGGAGGTGCTCCTGCGGCCTCCGCGCCCACGGTGACGAGGGGCCGGCCCACCCCGCCGTGCGGTCAGTCGCGTTTCTCCACCACGGCAACTCCCTTCCCCGGCTTCCAGGTCTTGACGTACATGACGTTGTCGGCCACCGAGACCGACGAGGCGCCCAGCAGGTCGACGTCGAAGGCGTCGAACGATCCGACCTCGAACCGGTAGCCGACCGATTCGTAGATGTCGTCGGAGAACCGCGCCAGGGTGTCGTGGTCGGTCACCTCGGTGGCGGTGCCCCACAGCTTCACGTCACCCTCGCTCACGTCCTTGTCGGCCGTGGCGGTGTGCAAGCCGAACCGGCCGTCGCGCTTGAGGTCGCGTGACTTGGTGGAGTCGACCATCATCCCGAACCAGAGCTTGTCGTCATGCAGCACGAGCCGATCGCCCGCAAGGACCGGCTCGATCGGACTGACGCGGGGGAACCCGTCGCTCCGCAGCGTTGCCAGCATCATGAGTCCGGTCGCTGCCAGCCGTCGCTCGGCCAGCTCGGCGATCTCGGGTGCTTCGTCGGCGAACTCTTTCCACGTGGCCATGATTCGACCTTACGCACAGGGTGTGACAGTGTCGGTCGTGAGACCGACGCCGTCAGGGGCGGCGGGTGGGGGTCGGGCTGGAGTGACACTTGAGACCCGCCGCACCCCCGAGGCGGCAAACCGCTCGTCCCACGCCAGACTCGTGCGGGTGACCGACGAACCCGAGCAGTTCGGCAGCCCCAACCGCCCGCCTACGAGCGCCTGGGACCCGGCGCTGGCCGTCGCCGTCGAGCAGGCGGCCGCCTATCTGGCCGGGCTGCAAGACCGGCCCGTCGCCGAGCGGGCGGGCGTCGACGAGCTGCGCAAGGCGCTGGCGGTCGCGCTGCCCGACGAACCCGTCGACGCCGCCGAGGTGGTGCGCGACCTGGCCGAGGGTGCGGAACCCGGGTTGGTTGCCACAGGCTCGCCCCGCTACTTCGGCTTCGTGATCGGCGGCGCCCTCCCGGCGGCGCTGGCGGCCGACTGGTTGGCCGCCACCTGGGACCAGAACGCCGGCCTCTACGTCGGCGGCCCGGCCGCAGCGGTGGTGGAAGAGGTGGCCGGCGGATGGGTGCTCGACCTGCTGGGCCTGCCGGCGTCGGCGTCCTTCGGTTTCGTCACCGGTGGCCAGATGGCCAACGTCACGGCACTGGCGGCCGCCCGCCACGGCGTGCTGGCACGGGCCGGCTGGGATGTCGAGAAGCGAGGCCTCAACGGCGCGCCTCCGATGCGGGTGCTGGCCAGCGACGTGCGCCACGTCACGATCGACCGGGCGCTGCGGTTCCTCGGGCTCGGCACCGACGCGGTCACCGTCGTCCCCTCGGGACCCGACGCGCGCCTGCGGGTCGATGCCCTGGCGCACGCCCTCGCCGCCGAGCCGGACCGTCCTGCGATCGTGTGCGCCCAGGCCGGGGAGGTCAACACCGGCGCCATCGATCCGCTCGCCGAGATCTGCGAGGTGGCGCACGCCGCCGGCGCCTGGGTCCACGTGGACGGGGCGTTCGGCTTGTGGGCGGGCGCCAGCCCCACCATGCGGCCCGCGCTGGCCGGTGTCGAGCGGGCCGACTCGTGGGCCACGGACTTCCACAAGTGGCTCAACGTTCCCTACGACTCGGGCTTCGTGGCGTGCGCCGATACCGCGGCGCACAGCGGCGCCATGGGGACCCGCGCCGCCTACCTGGTGCACACGGACGCCGACGCTGACTCCCACGAAGGCACCGACACCGGGACGGCGGCGCCCCGTGACCAGCTCGACTGGAACCCCGAGTTCTCGCGCCGCGCCCGTGGGTTCGCGGTCTACGCCGCGCTCCGGTCGCTCGGACGGCAAGGGGTCGCCGACCTCGTCGACCGGTGCTGCGCCCGAGCCCGCCAGTTCGCCGAACGGCTCGGCCGGATCGACGGCGTGGAGGTGCTCAACGACGTCGCGCTCGACCAGGTGCTGGTGCGGTTCCGCCAGGGGACCAACGGCGACGCGGAGGACGACGCCCTCACCCGGCGGGTCGTCGACGCGGTGCAGGCGTCGGGCGACTGCTGGATGAGCGGCACGACCTGGCGGGGCCAGGCCGCCATGCGCATCTCGGTGGTGAACTGGCAGACGACCGAGGCCGATGTCGACCGCTCGGTGGCGGCCATCCAGTCCTGCCTGAGTGACGTCCGCCAACCAGGGCCGGCCGGGCGCCGCGCCGGCACCTAGTCTTCGTCCATGAGCGAGGGCACGATCCCCGAGGTCGACGTGGACTCGATCGACCTGTCCGACCTCGACTGGTGGCTCCGACCGCTGCCCGAGCGCGAGGCGGCGTTCGCAGCGCTGCGGGCCGAGCGGCCGATCGCTCCGGGCGTCCTCGAGGCGCTGCCGCATTTGGGACTGCCCGAGTCGCCCTACTGGTCGGTCACCCGCTACGCCGACATCGTCGAGGCCAGCCGCCACCCTGAGCTGTTCTGCTCGGGGCAAGGCACCAACATCGCCGACCTGCCACCCGACTTCCTCGAGTTCTTCGGCTCGATGATCAACCTGGACGACCCCCGCCACGCCCGCATGCGGCGCATCGTGTCCCGGGGCTTCACCCCCCGGCAGCTCGAGACCATGAAGGCGGACGTCGAGGGCGTGGCCGCCGGCATCGTCGACGAGATGATCGAACGGGGCGAGTGCGACTTCGTGACCGAGGTCGCCGCCCGGCTGCCCCTGCGCATCATCGTCGACATGATGGGCATCCCCCGCAGCCAGGAGCGGTTCATCTTCGACCGCACCAACGTCATCCTCGGCTTCACCGACCCGGAGTACGTGACCGACATCGACGATGCGCCGGCCGTGACCGCGGCCATCCTCACCGCAGGGGCCGAGCTGGCGCAGATGGTCCAGGAGCTGGGCGAGGCCCGCCAGCGCGATCCGCGCAACGACCTCGTGACCGCGCTGGTGACCAGTGAGGTCGACGGCGAGCACCTGTCGCCCCAGGAGCTGGCGTCGTTCTTCATCCTGTTGGTGGTGGCCGGCAACGAGACCACCCGCAACGCCATCGCCCACGGGCTGTGGACGCTGACCGAGCATCCCGAACAGAAGGCCCGCTGGCTGGCCGACATCGACGGCATGACGCCCGGCGCCGTCGAGGAGATCGTGCGGTGGGCGTCGCCGGTCATCCACTTCCGGCGGACGGTCACCACTGACGGCGCCCGGCTCGGCGACCACGAGTTCTCCGAGGGCGAGAGGGTGGTGCTCTGGTACTGGTCGGGGAACAGGGACGAAGCCGTGTTCGACCAACCGCACAGGTTCGACATCGGCCGCAGCCCCAACGACCACATCGGGTTCGGCGGCCCCGGGCCGCACTTCTGCCTGGGCGCCCACCTGGCCCGGCGGGAGATCTCGGTCATGTTCCGCGAGCTGCTGAGGCGGATGCCGGACATCCACTCGGTGGGCGAGCCGGAGCGGCTGCGCTCGGGCTTCATCAACGGGATCAAGCACCTCCGAGCGGAGTGGACGCCGGCCGCCGCAGCCTGAGCTAGGGCCGGGGATCGGCCGCGGTGCGGCCGGGCTCCACGCCCACCTCGGGCGCCAGCGACTCGTGTGGGCCCGGCACCTCGACCACCGGATCGTCCCGGTCGTCCCACTCGGTGCGCAGCGCGCGGCTCATCGTGGCGTGCATCTCGTAGAGGCAGGTGACGTAGGTCAGCTCGAGGATCTGCTCGTCGCCCAGGTGCTCGCGCAGCGCCGCGAACACGCCGTCCGGGACGCGACCGCCGTCGAGGACCAGCGCGTCCGTGTAGGCCAGCACCGCCCGTTCCACCGGGGACCAGCAGTCGGCCACGGGCCAGGCCGGGATGGCGGCGATCTTCTCCTCGGGCATGCCCAGCGCCCGGCACGACTTGCAGTGCTGCGAGAACACGAACTGGCTGCCGCGGGCCCAGCCGGCGCGGATCTGGCCCAGCTCCCGCAGCTCGGCGGGCAGGGCCAGGTGGGGCGACCGGTACAGGGCAAAGCCGGCCACGCAGTGCTCGAGGACGTCGGGGACGAGGGCGAAGGTGGTCCACCAGTCGCCCGGCGTGCCCGTGGCGGTGCCGGGATCGGCCACCGGGTCGCGTCCGCGGCCGAACATGAAGTCGTACATGGCCGTGACGATCGGTGCCGCCGCCTCGTCACGCGGGACCTGGCGCAGTCGGGGCATGCCCTCAACGTAGATGGGCGAGGCTTCGCAGGATGTCCGACCAGTGGGTGAAGAGCAGGTAGTGGGCCGCGCTGTCGACGATGTCCAGCGTCGCCGTGCGGAGGTGGCCGGCGCACCACTCCCCGAACACCGGTGGGGTGACGGCGTCGTCGGCGCCGTACCACAGGCGGACGGGGCAGGTGACGGCCGCCAGTTCGACCTCGAGTGGACGGGCCTGCGCCTCGACGTCGGCGGCGACGCCCGCCAGCCCGTGACGCACGGCCTCGACCAGCGCGTCGGCCATGCGCTCCGCGCCGCCGGCGACGGTCGCCAGCTCGCGGGCGCCGGCGGGATCGCGGTGCTCGGCTTGGTGCTCGAGCGCCAGGGCCCGGTCGCAGGGATACGGCGCCAGCAGGGGGGCCACCGCATCGCCGAGCTCCCCGGGCGGGAGGGCGTCGGCCAGCTCCAGCGTGGCCAGCCGGTCGGCCCCGGCGTCCCGCACGGCGGGATCGTCGTAGGCCTGCCGCGGCACCAGGCCGGCCACGATGCCGAGCGCCGACACCCGCTCGGGCAGCCCGGCCGCCAGGACCAGCCCCGCGAGCGCCCCGCCCGACCACGCCAGGGCGGCGCAGCGCTCGACCGCGAGCTGGTCGAGCACGGCCCGCACGTCGCTCGCCAGCAGCCGCGGCCAGGTGCCGGGGTCGCCGCACGAGGCGCCGCCGCCGGGCAGCGGATCGCTGCCGCCGTAGCCCGGACGATCCAGCGCCAGCAGCCGCACCCCGGCGGCGGCCGCGAGGCCGTCGTCGGCCGGACGGGCCAGCCGCGAGTCGGGCGTGCCGTGGAGGTAGAGCACCGGCACACCGCCCGGGTCGCCGGCATCGTCGACGGTCATCGCCCGGCCCTCGCCCACAGCCAGCCGATGGGTCGTCATGGCGCCGGAACCTACAGTGGCTACCCCGGCGGTACCGGCAACCCGCCTCACCAAAACCGGAGGTCCCCATGCAGCCCGCCCCCTCCGTCGCGTCCGACGACCGGAGGCCGACGGTCCCGACCAGGCGCCTGGCGCCCGCCGTCACGGTCTCGCGCCTGGCCGTCGCCGCTGTCGGTGCCTACGTCGGCGCCCAGGTCATCGCCGACATCACCAGCGTCAAGATCGGGTCGACGTTCGGCCGCGCGGTCGACATGGGCACGTTCGTCTACCCGATCACGTTCACACTGCGCGACGTCGTCCACAAGGCGCTGGGCAAGCGGGCCGCCCGCACGCTGATCGTGACCGCCGCGGTCGTCAACCTGTTCATGGCGCTCTACCTGCAGTGGGCGGCGCGGGTGCCGAGCGACGAGAGCTACCCGCTGGGCGACGAGTTCCAGGCCGTGCTCGGTCCGCTGTGGCGCATCGTGGTGGCGTCGATCGTGGCCGAGGTGGTGAGCGAGCTGCTCGACACCGAGGTCTACCACTGGTTCGTGCGCCGGGTGACCACTCGCTACCAGTGGGCCCGCGTCGCCGTGAGCAACGCGGTCAGCGTCCCCGTGGACAACGCCATCTTCGCGGTGGGGGCGTTCGGGTCGCTGCCCCTCCTCACCGACCACGGGCTGACCCTGCCGTGGGCCGCCGTGTGGGACATCTTCGTCGTCAACCTCACGGTCAAGGCGTTGGTGTCGGCGGCCAGCCTGCCGCTGATCTATGCGTCGCCCGACCGCGACTGGCGCAACGACCCCGGCAACGCGTGAGAGCTCAGTCGCGGACGACTCCCGCCAGGCAGATCTTGGCGTACTCCTGGATGAAGGCCTCGCGGTCGTCGGGCCAGGGGAACTGGGGCTTGGACACCAGCAGCGACGTCAACCCGTGCACCCGTGCCCAGAACCCGATCGTCAGCGGGTAGGCGTCGGTGTACTCGGGCCGGAAGCGCCCGGCGTCGATGCACTCCTGCACGCAGCGGACCACCTGGTCGAAGGCGGCGTTGTCGCGCAGCACCACCGCCTTGTACTCCTCGGGCGTCTCGTCGGACCGGGTCATGAACATGATCCGGTAGGGCTCCGGGTTGGCCAGGCCGAAGCGCATGTAGGCCAGGCCGATCGCCCGCAACCGGTCCACGGGGTCGTCGATGCCGGCGCTGGCGCGGGCGAGGTAATCGTCGAAGGCGACGAAGTGCCGGGCGCACACCTCGAAGATCAGGTCGGTCTTGTCGGCGAAATGCCGGTAGATCGACGGCGGGGTGACACCGACCCGGTCGGCCACCGCCCGGATCGACACCGCCTCGGCGGATCCCCGCTCGAGCAGCAGCCGCTCGGTGGCGGCGAGGATCTCGTCGCGCAGCGCCGCCCCCTCGCCCTTGCGGGCGCGGGGACGGCGGGCGGCGGTGGTCGGCGATGCGGTCGTCATCGGGGCGCCAGGGCGGCGGTCTCTGCCGGCACCTCCCCAGCATCGCGCCCGGAAGCGGGCGGGACCTCCGAATCGTCCTCGGCTTGGCCATCCCCGAGGTCGACGTGCTCGCTGACGCCCCACCGGTCATGGAAACGGCGCAGCGGACCGGGCGCCCACCAGTTCCAGTCACCCGCCAGCCGCATGAACGCCGGCACCAGCGTGCCCCGGATGAGGAAGGCGTCGAGCAGCACGGCCAGGGTCAGCCCCACGCCGAACATCGTGATGAAGCTCACCCGGCTGGTGGCGAAGGCGGCCATCACCACGGCGATGAGGACGGCGGCGGCCGTGACGATGCGGCCGGTACGTTCCAGGCCTACGGCCACGGAGCGCACGCTGTCGGACCCGTTGTCGTGCTCCTCCTTGATGCGGGAGAGCAGGAAGACCTCGTAGTCCATCGACAGGCCGAAGGCCACGCAGAACATCAGGATGGGCATGGCGGCGTTGAGGCTGCCCGTGGCCGTGAAGTCGAGCAGGCCGGACAGGTTGCCGTCCTGGAAGATCCAAACCATCGACCCGAAGGTGGCGGTCAGGCTCAGCAGGTTGAGGACGATCGCCTTGGCCGGGATGACCACGCTGCCGAACATCATGAACAGCAGCACCGCAGTGATGACGGCGACCATGCCGAGGGCCCACGGCAGCCGGTCGAACAGCGACTGGTTGGTGTCGACCAGGCTGGCCGACTGGCCGGTGACCAGCACGTCCCACGGCGCGTCGGCGTCACGCACGTCGTGCACCAGGTCCTCGCCCGCCTCCGACATCGGCTCGACGGCGGGCACGACCGACACGTAGGTGGCGCCGTCGGCGCTGAAGCCGGCGTAGCGGGGCGAGCTGTCGGGCGGCAGCACCAGCTGTCCGGGCTCACAGCCCAGCTCGGCGGCGATGCCGGCGCCGCAGTAGGTGCCGGTGGCGGCGTCCACCCGGGAGACCCCGGGCAGCACCGCCAGGCTCGCTGCGTAGTCGTCGACCTGGTTCCGGAGGCCGGGGACGGCGTTGGGGACGTCGGGCGCCACGACGGAGAGCGCGCCGGCCTCCTCGGACGAGAACTCCTCGCGGATCACGTCGTGCACCTGGCGGACGTCGGCCGACTCGGGCAGGACCCGGTCGTCGGGCGACGCCAGGCGCAGCCCCAGGAACGGCGCGCCCAGCACCAACAGGAGGGCGACGACGACGGTGGCGATGGGGATGGGCCGGCGCATGACCACGGTGGCGACCCGGTGCCAGAAGCCCTCCTCGGGCGGGGTCACCGAGCGGCGCCACAGCGTGAGCGCGTTCACCCGATGGCCCAGGAGCACGAGGATGGCCGGCAGGACGACGACCGAGAACACCCCGGCGAGCAGGGCCACGGCCACGCCGGCGTAGGCGAAGCTGCGGAGGAAGGCGATGGGGAACACCAGCATGGCGCACAGCGAGGCGGCCACGGTCAGGGCGCTGAAGGCCACCGTGCGGCCTGCGGTGCGGACGGTCCGGGTGGCCGCGACCCGTGGCGCGTGCCCCGCCCGCAGCTCCTCGCGGTAGCGGGACACCACGAACAGGCTGTAGTCGATGGCGAGCCCGAGCCCGAGGGCGGTGGTCAGGTTGAGGGCGTAGATCGACACGTCGGTCAGCGCCGCCAGACCCCGCAGCACGAAGAACGTGCCGACGATCGACATCACGCCGACGACCAGCGGCAGGGAGGCGGCGACCACGCTGCCGAACACCAGGATCAACAGCACCAGCGTGATCGGCAGGGCGATCATCTCGGCGCGGACCAGGTCCTCCTCGATCGTGTCACCCACCTCGTGGAACACCTCGGCGAAGCCGCCGACCTCGACGTCGACGCCACCGTCGGCGGCGGTCCGTTCGTAGCGGGGGGCCAGCTCGGTGACCCGGTCCTCCACCTGGTCGTCGTTGCCCTCGACGCGGGCGACCACCAGGGCCCGGCTGCCGTCGTCGTTGCGCAGCGGGGAGGCGTTCCCCTCGGACCAGTAGGACACGACGTCGGCCACGCCCTCCTCGGCGGCCAGCTCCTCGGTCAGGGCTTGGCCGGCGGCGGCCACGGCCGGGTCGTCGACATCGCCGCCGGGGGCGGTGACCAGTAGCAGCAGGTTGGGCACGCCGGTGTCGAAGCGCTCGGCGAGCGCCTCGTCGGCCCGTTCCGACTCGGACGAGGGGTCCTCGAACCCGCCCGAGGTGAGGTGGTCGGCCACCCCACCGCCGATGGCGCCGGCCACGGCGAAGACCAGGACGGCGGCGATGACGACGGCTCGAGCGTGGCGGGTGGACAGTCGAGCGAACCGGGTGAGCATGGTGCGGCCTCCCGCTCCCTGGAGTTAACAACGTTACGTTATCTCGGGTATCCAACACCCCCGGCGCCGGTCCTGTCGAGCGGTCATCGGTCACACCGGGCGGGCGGGTTGCCCGGAAGTTGACCGCTGGGTCACTGTCTCCGACGTGTCAGCGCCCGCATCCATGACCGAGTCCGTCAGCTATCCCGGCGCCCGCGGCCCCGACCGCACCCGTTCGGTCGTCTCCCATGGCATCCGCCTCGCGGTGCACGAGTGGGGCGACGCCCATGCGCCGCCCGTGGTCCTCGCCCACGGCGGGTTCGACTTCGCCCGGACGTTCGACGTCTTCGCCCCGCTGCTGGCGGACGCGGGGTGGCGGGTGGTGGCGTGGGACCAGCGGGGCCACGGCGACTCCGAGCACGCCGCCCTCTACTCCTGGGACGCCGACCTGCGGGACTCGGTGGCGGTGGTCGACTCCGTGTCCCGCGACCCGGTGCCCATCGTCGGCCACTCCAAGGGCGGCGGGATCATGGTGCAGTTCGCCGCCGCGCTGCCCCACCGGGTCAGCCATCTGGTCAACCTCGACGGTCTGCCGTCGCGTCGCAGCATGCCCGACGTCTCCGACCACGAGCGCACCAAGCTGATGGCCGGCGAGCTGGGAAGCTGGCTGGACTTCCGCCGCAGCGCGCTGGGGAGGTCCCGCAAGCCCGGCACCATCGACGAGCTTGCCGACCGGCGGGGCCGGATGAACCCCCGCCTGTCCCGCGAGTGGCTGCGCTACCTGGTGACGGTGGGAGCCCGCCGGCACGCCGACGGGTGGCGCTGGAAGATCGACCCGGCGCTCCGGCTCGGCGGCTTCGGGCCCTGGCGGGCCCAGTGGGCCCTGGCCCGGCTGCCCGGGATGGGCATGCCGCTGCTGGCCGTGCTGGGGCTGCAGCCCGAGACCATGGGATCGGGGACGCAGCCGGCCGACGTCGAGCCCAACCTGCCCCCCGGCGCCCGGGTCGTGGGGTTGGAGGACGCCGGCCACTTCGTCCACATCGAACAACCGCAGCGGGTCGCCGATCTGGTGCTCGACTTCCTCGGGGCGCCGGCGTGACGTTCGCCTCGGTGACCGTTCGCCACAGCCGGATCGAGCTGGCGCTGCACGGCCTGCGCGAGGCCACGGCCGAGGGTGACGTGCGGCCACTGCTGCACCTGCACGGGCTGGGGGAACGCTCGCCCGCGGCCGTGCCCGGCCACCTGGCCGCCTGGCCGGGACCGATCTGGGCCCTCGACTTCACCGGCCACGGGAGGTCCACCGTGCCGGTGGGCGGCGGCTACTTCTGCGAGCTGTTGATGGCCGACGTCGACGCCGCCCTGGCCCACTTCGGCCCCGCCACCCTGTACGGGCGGGGCCTGGGCGCCTACGTGGCGCTGCTCACCGCGGGCGCGCGTCCGGAGCTGGTGCGGGGCGCCATCCTCGACGACGGGCCGGGGCTCACCGGCGGCGGCGGTGAGCCGACCACGCCCTACGTGCTGCCCGAGCCACTGGACACCCGCGGCCCGCCCGATCCCTACGCGCTGCTCGAGCTCAGCCAGGACGTCCGTCCGCCCGACTACGCCACGACCTACGCCCGCCAGGCGGCCACCCTGTCGGGCCTCGACGTGGCGCTGGCCGTCTGCGCCCGGGTGCGGCCGCCGTGGCTGGCGGCGGTGGCCGCCGAGCCGGGTGCCCGCGAAGTCGACCGCTCCGGGGCCGTGGCGCTGTTCGCTGCCACCTAGCCGCCGTTGGTCACAATCAAGACGATCAGGCGTCGCGGGAGGCGACGAAGCGGGCGAGGTCGACCAGCTCGTCGCGGGCCTGCGGGGCGATGTCGGCGGCGCCGATGGCGTCGATCGCCCGGATCGTGAGCCGGTCGATGAGCTGCTCGATCTCGTCGAGGGCACCGGTGTCCACCAACAGCTGCTGGATGGCGGCGACCTCGCCGTCCGACAACCCGGGCTGGCCGACGTTGTCGAGCAGACCGGTGCGCCCGTCGTTGGCCCGCTCGGCGGCCACGGCCAGAAGGGGCGTCGGCTTGCCCTCCCGCAGGTCCTGACCGACAGGCTTGCCGGTCACGGCCGGGTCGCCGAACGCGCCGAGCACGTCGTCGCGGAGCTGGAACGCCTCGCCCAGCGGATCGCCGTACGCCGACAGCGGCGCCCGTAGGTCGCCGAGCCGGCCCGCCAGCGCCGCCCCCACGTGCAGCGGGCGCTCGATCGTGTACTTGCCCGACTTGTAGCGGGCGATGCGGTGGGCGGCGGCCCGGTCGCGGTTGGCCTGGGCAGTGGCCATCAGGTCGAGGTACTGGCCCACGTTGAGCTCGAGCCGCAGCTCGTGCCACACGGCGGCGGCGTCGGCGGGGACGTCGCCGAGCAGCAGGTCGGCATACACGTGGGACAGGTCGCCGACGAGGATGGCGACGCCTTCCCCGTAGCGGCGGGCCTCGCCTCGCCAGCGCGACGCCTGGTGCTCACCGGCGAAGGTGAGGTGGGTGGTGCTGGCGCCCCGACGGGTGTCCGACCCGTCCATGACGTCGTCGTGGACCAGGGCGAAGGCGTGGAGCAGCTCGAAGGCCGCTCCGGCGCTCACGATCCGGGGATCGTCGGGGTCGCCACCCGCGCCCACGAACGCCCAGTAGCAGAACGCCGGTCGCAGCCGCTTGCCCCCGGCGTCGACCAGATGGCGCAGGGCCTCGAGGGGCTCGACGATGGCCGGGTCGACGGATCGCCAGCGGCTGATCTCGGCGTCGAACAGCCGGGCGAGCCGCTCGTCGACGCGTGCCGCGACGGCGCGCAGGCCCGGCGGCGAGGGGGCGGGCGAGCGGGAGCGCATGTGCAGCCCCCACGTTACGGCGTCGTGGATACCGTGCCGAACAGTGGCAGTTCCGCATCGCGGTCGCGGCGTGACGACGGTGGCGGCGGCGCTGCTCGCGACCGGATTGGCTGTGAGCGGTTGCGGCGGGCGCGAGCGCGAGGAGCCACGCGACGGGCTCGAGCCCGACACCGCCCGCTTCAGCTATGGCGACCGGCAGGTCGAGGTGCCGCTCACCTCGTGCGGGCTCGACGAGGACGAGGACGTGATGGTGCTCGCGGGCCGGCGGGGCGCGGTGGTGATACAGGCGGCGGCCGACCTCGGCGAGGACGGGTCGGACCGCACCGGGGTCACGGCCGATCTCGGCGCCGCGGGCATCCTCGGCGCCTTCGGCGCCGAGCTGGAGCACGGCCCCGCCGGTGAGATCGAGGATGTCCGGATCGACGGCGACCGGCTGATCGTCGAGGGCACGTGGGTGACGCTGGACGGCCAGCTCGAACCCTCGCGCGGCGCGTCCGCCGACCGGGTCACGGGCGAGCTGCGGGCCCGCTGCCCGGAGGACGGCGAAGGCGAGACCGCCGTGGCTTCAGCCGACCGGAGGCAATAGCCCACCGTGAGCCGGAGGTTGAGGAAATAGCGCACGCTGGGCGTGGGCCATTTACTCGACCTCGGCCTCAGCATCGGGAGCGGCGTCGTGATCGTCGCGGCCGGGACCCGCCGTCTCGGACTCGAGCTCGGCTACCACCTGCTCGACGTCGAACCGGGCGCTGGCGATGCGGTTGCGGCACAAGCGCAGCAGCTCTGCCGCCCGTCGCACGCGGCTGCCGAGCACGTCGACGTCGACCTCGTCGCCGTCGAGCTCTTCGAGGATGCCCTCCAGCTCGGCCAGCGCCTCCGCGTACCCGATCTCGGGCTCAGTCATCGCCCGCTCCTCGCGTGGTCGAACCCGTCACCGCGCTCCGCACCTCGCCGTCGGCCAGCGTCGTCGTCAGCTCGTCGCCCTCGGCCGCCTCGGACACGGACCGGAGCACCCGGCCGCCGGCCTCACGCGTGATCGACCAGCCGCGGGCCAGCGTGCGGGCGGGGTCGAGGGCGCGCACCTGCGCCTCCAGCCGGTCGAGGTCGTGGGCGGCGGCCGCCACCAGGCGGGGCGGTCGGTGCACCAGCCGCTGCTCGCCGACCGCCAGCGCCGACTCCTGCCCACGCAGGTGGCCCCGGGCGCTGGACGAAGCGCGGCCCGCCGACCGCTCGAGCGCCCGGGCCGACCGATCGAGCGCCCCCGTCGCGGCCCGGCGCACGCGCGGGGCGCAGGCCGCGAGGTCGCGGTCGGCGGCGGCCAGCCCCTGGCGCGTGGCCACGGCCACGTGGCGTCCGCACGTACGCAACCGCTCCGCCTCGCCCCGCAGCTCTCGCCGCACCGTCGCGGCGATGTCGTGCCACACGTCGACGGTCCGCCGCTCGAACGCTCGCACGTCGTCCACCACCGCCTGGGCGCAGGCGGTGGGTGTCTTGTAGGCGGCGTGGGCCACCTCGTCGGCGATCGTGCGGTCGATGTCGTGGCCGATGCCCGTGAGCACCGGCACGCCGAGCGTGGCGATGGCGCGGGCGATGGTCTCGCTGTCGAAGGCGGCCAGGTCGGTCGTCGCGCCGCCACCCCGCACCAGCAGCACCGCGTCGACCCCGCGAGCCGCGACGGCGGTCAGGGCCCGCACCACCGACCGCGCTGCGTTCACCCCCTGCACCCGCACGTCGGCCCGGACCACACGGAAGCCGACGCCCGAGCGCCGGAGCTCGTCGAGGACGTCGTGCTCGGCCGCGCTGCCGGCGCTGGTCACCAGCCCCAGTCGCAGCGGCACCAGCGGCGGGGGCAGCGCGGCCTGGCGGCCCAGCAGCCCCTCGGCGTCGAGCCGGCGGAGCAGCCGCTCGCGCTCGGCGGCCAGCCGACCGAGCGTGAAGTCGGGGTCGATGTCGGACATCTGGAGCTGCAGCCGTCCACCCCGCGGCCAGTAGCCCAGCCGTCCCCGGATGCGGACCTCGGTGCCGTCGATCATCCGCACGGCGTTGCCACCGGCGGCCAGGCGGGCGTTGACCCGGCGCCGGGCGTCGTCGAACAGCACCACCGGCAGCGTCGCCAGCGGCGGCTTGGACAGGTCGCCCCCCGGTGCGGGCTCGATCAGATCGAACCAAACCATGCCGGTGCGGCCCCGGCTCAGGTTGTGGATCACGCCCCGCAGCCACACCTCGTCGGGGAACGTGCGCCGCAGCGCGACCGCGACCGCTTCGCCGACCTCGGTGACCGACCAGGTCGGCTCGTCGGGGTCGTCCCACAGGGTCTGGGGCGTCGCACCACGCAGTCGCACGGGGCCGACGTTAGCGACGCCCTGTGACAACCAAGCCAACCCCCTCTAGCGTCGGAGGCAGTGCACACCGAGATCGCCCCCGGAGTCCTGCAGATCGACACGCTCCTCGGCGGCTGGCAGCAGGTCACGGCGGGCTACCTCGTCACCGGCGAGTCCCCCGTGTTGGTCGAGACCGGCAGCCAGACGTCGGTCCCCTCGCTGCTGGCCGCCCTCGGTGAGCTGGGAGTCGACGGCGCCGAGCTCGCCGGCGTTGCCGTGACCCACATCCACCTCGACCACGCCGGGGGCGTGGGCGACGTGGCCGCCGCCTTCCCGAACGCCACCATCTACGTCCACGAACGCGGCGCCCGCCACCTGGTCGACCCCACCCGGCTGGTCAACAGCGCCGCCATCGTCTACGGCGACCTGCTCGACTCGCTCTACGGCCGGCTCACCCCCACGCCGGCCGAACAGGTGCACGTGCTGGCCGACGGCGAACAGATCAGCGTGTCGTCCAACCGCACGCTCACCACGGTCGACTCGCCGGGCCACGCCAAGCACCACCTGGCGCTGCACGACTCGGACTCGGGGATCCTGTTCGCCGGCGACGCCGTGGGCGTGCGGCTGCCGGAGGTCGGCGTGCTGCGGCCGGCCACCCCCCCGCCCGACTTCGACCTCGACCAGGCGCTCACCTCGCTCCAGCGGTTCGCGGAACGGCGGCCCGCGGGCATCGCCCTGGCCCACTTCGGACTGGTGCCCGACCCGGTGGAGATCCTGGAAGAGGCTCAGCAGACGTTGCGCCGGTGGGGCGAGGTCGCCGAGGCGGCATGGCGGGAGGGCCGCGACATCGCCGAGGCGCTGTCAGAGCAGTTCGGCAAGGAGCTCGAGGGCAGCGATCCCGCCCAGCGCGAGAAGCTCGAGACCCTCAACGGCATCCACTCCAACGCCGCCGGCTTCCGCCGATGGCTCGAGACCCGCGCATCGGCCCCTGCCACGCACTCCCATCCTCATCCCCACTCCCACGACCCAAGGAGCTCCCATGCCTGACGCCGTCATCGTCTCCACGGCCCGCAGCCCCGTCGGCCGGGCCATGAAGGGATCGTTGGTCGAGTGTCGACCCGACGACCTCGCCGCCACCGTCGTCAAGGCGGCGCTGGAGAAGGTGCCGCAGCTCGATCCCCAGTCGGTGGACGACCTGCTGATGGGATGCGGCCAACCGGCGGGGGAGTCGGGCTTCAACGTCGCCCGGGTCGCGGGCATCCTGGCCGGGATGCCCGACGTGCCGGGCGTGACGGTCAACCGCTACTGCTCGTCGTCGCTGCAGACGATCCGCATGGCGGCCCACGCGATCAAGGCCGGCGAGGGCGACGTGTTCGTCAGCGCCGGCGTCGAGACGGTGAGCCGGTTCGGCAACGGCATGGCCGACAGCGGCGCGCACAACCCGCTGTTCGGCGAGGCCGAGTCCCGCACCGCCGAGCGCGCCAACGGCGCCGACGCCTGGGCGCCGCCGGACGGGCTGCCCGACATCTACATCGCCATGGGTCAGACCGCCGAGAACGTGCGGCTGGCCGAGGGCGTCGGCCGCAAGGAGATGGACGAGTTCGCCGCCCTGTCGCAGCAGCGGGCCGTGGCCAACCAGGAGAACGGCTACTGGGACGGCGAGATCACGCCCATCACCACGCCGTCCGGCACGGTGGTCAGCAAGGACGACGGCCCCCGCCCCGGCACCACCGCCGAGAGGTTGGCCGAGCTCAAGCCCGTGTTCCGCCCCGACGGCGAGGTGACGGCCGGCAACGCCTGTCCGCTCAACGACGGCGCGGCCGCCGTGATCGTCATGAGCGACACCAAGGCCGCCGAGCTGGGCATCCAGCCGCTGGCGCGGATCGTGTCGTCCGGCGTCACCGGCCTCAACCCGGAGATCATGGGCCTCGGCCCCATCGAGGCGTCACGCCAGGCGCTGGCGCGGGCGGGCATGACCATCGACGACATCGACCTCGTCGAGATCAACGAGGCGTTCGCCGCCCAGGTCATCCCCTCGGCCCGGCACCTCGGCATCCCCTGGGACAAGCTCAACGTCAAGGGCGGCGCCATCGCCCTCGGCCATCCGTTCGGCATGACCGGCGCCCGCATCATGACCACGCTCATCCACGCCCTGCAGGACGAGGACAAGACCTTCGGCCTCGAGACCATGTGCGTCGGCGGCGGTCAGGGCATGGCCATGATCATCGAGCGCCTGAAGTAGGCGGGGCGGCGTTTCCTGGCGCCGTTTCGGTTGCTCACCAACCAGTTCCGCGCCAGGAACGGCTCGAGCGATGCTCGGTCAGCTCGGGCTGGCTCACAGGTCCACGCGCCACGTCTGGCCGACCAGGTCGTGGCCGAAGCTGTGGTGCGGCTCTTCCTCCACCAACTCGAAGCCGGCGGCCTCGTAGATGCGGCGTGCCGACACGAGCACGCTGTTGGTCCACAGCACCATGGAGCGGTAGCCGGCCCCCCGGGCGAAGCGGAGGCACTCGTCGACCAGCCGGGCGCCGATGCCCAGGCCGCGGGCGGCGGGCTCGACCAGGAGGACCCGCAGCTGGGCGGTCTCATCGTCGTAGCGGGTGCACAGCACGCATCCGGCCGGCGCGCCGTCGACCTCCGCGATCCAGGCGCGCTCGCGTGCCGGGTCGCGGTGCTCGCCGTAGTCGGCGACGATGCGGGCCACCATCGCCTCGAACGTCTGGTCCCAGCCGTACTCGGCGGAGTAGATCGCGCCGTGGCGCTGGACGATCCATCCCAGCTCGCCGGGACCGGGCTCACGCAGCAGGTAGGCGCGGGGCGGCTCGGCGGCCGGCAGCGCCAGCGTGGCCTGGATGGTCGTCATCGCCGCCACCAGCCGGCGCCGCTCGGTGGCGGGGACATCGGCGAGCATGGCGGCGGTGTCCGCGTTCGCCCGCTCGTCGAGCCGGCGGAACTCGGCCCGCCCCGCCTCGGTGAGCCGGATCACCTGGCGCCGCCCGTCGTCGGGCGACCGCTCGGTGGTGACGAGGCCGGCGTCCTTGAGCCGGGCGACGATGCGGGTGAGGTACCCGGCGTCCAGCCCGAGCTCGGCGCGGAGGTCGGCCAATGACCGCGGGTCGGTCGTCAGACCGACGCCATGGGGGGTGGCGGCTGGGGGTCGGGCCGGAGACTCCGCCTGCGCCACCTCGAAGAGGACACGGGCCTCGGTCAGCGACCAGGGCGTGTCGAGCAGCCCGGCCTGGAGGACGCCGATCTGGCGGGTCCAGAACCGGTTGAAGGCCCTGACGGTGGCGAGCTCGTCGGCGACCAGCATCTCTGCCTCCCACAAGTGAATACTTGACGAAGGCAGATAATAGGCAGCGGTTCGCGCTAGGGGAGGCCGGCGTGGGGTGCGTCCACCCGGGTCGTGAGCAGCATGGCCTCGCGGGAGGTGGCGCGGTTGGACTCGAAGAAGTCCGGCGCGGCGCACGCCAGCAGGGTCTGACCGTCGTCGCCGCCGAGCATGCAGGCGTAGATGCCGAGGCCGTCGGGGGCGGGGATCTCCTCCACCACGCCCGTGTCCTCGGCTACCCGCACCAAACGGTGGCCGAGTGCGTCGGCGGCCCAGATGCAGCCCTCGGCGTCGAGGGCGCAGCCGTCCGGGGTCACGCCGTCGATCGCCGCCCACACGCGCCTGTCGATGAGGCCACCGTCGTCGCCGATCGTGAACGCGGTGTAGCGGGCGCCCATGGTCTCGCCCACGATCAGCGTCGATCCGTCGGGGGTGATGACCGACCCGTTGGGGAAGGCCAGGTCGTCGGCCGCGACGTCGACGGCGCCATCGGGGGCGACGTGGACCAGCCGGGCGGTGCAGGGCGCAGCGCCGGCCATGATGTCGAAGCCGAAGTTGCCGACGTAGGCGTGGCCGCGGGCGTCGACGACGATGTCGTTGGCGTGCCCGCCGCAGTGCTCGTCGATGTCGGCGTGGGTGCTGACGGCGCCGTCGGGCCAGCGGCGCAGCACCCGCCGGTCCTTCATCGAGACCACCAGCAGCGAGCCGTCCGGCATCCACCCCAGGCCGGACGGCTGCGCATCGACGGTGAGGACCTCGCCGGTGGTGCCGTCGGGATCGATGGCGAACACCGTGTGCCGGTAGAAGTCCGACACCCACCACCGGCCGTCGCGCCAGCGCGGTCCCTCGAAGAACCCGCCCCCGTCCGCCAGCGTTGTGAACGTGCGATCGCTCATGGGCCGGGACGGTAGTCCCCTGCGTTGGGCCTACCGGGTGCCGTAGACGGGTGCGGGGGCGGGTGCCTTGGCCAGCAGCTCGTCGACGACGGTACCCAGCTCCGCCGGATCCCAGCGGCCCCCCTTGTCGACGGCGGGGCCGTGCTGCCAACCGTCGGCCACCGACACCTTGCCGCCCTCGATCTCGAAGACCCGGCCGGTCACGTGCGCCGACTGCGCCGAGCCGAGCCACACGACCAGCGGCGCCACGTTGTCAGGGGCCATCGCGTCGAACGCCTCGGGATCGTCGGGTGGGGCCATCATGTCGGCGAAGGTGGTCTCCGTCATGCGGGTGCGCGCGGACGGGGCGATGGCGTTGGCGGTCACGCCGTAGCGGCCCAGCTCGGCCGCCTGGACCAGGGTGAGCGTGGCGATCCCGCCCTTGGCGGCGCTGTAGGCCGACTGCCCGACCGAGCCGAGCAGCCCCGCGCCCGACGACGTGTTGACGATGCGGGCGTCCACCGGCTCGCCCGCCTTGGAGCGCTCCCGCCAGTGCTCGGCGGCGAACCGGCCGACCGCGAAGTGGCCCTTGAGGTGGACCCGCACCACCGCGTCCCACTCGTCCTCGCCGGAGGACACGAACATGCGGTCGCGCACGAACCCGGCGTTGTTGACCACGACGTCGAGCCCCCCGAAGGCATCGACCGCGGTGCGGACCAGGCGCCGCGCGCCCTCCCAGTCGGCTACGTCGTCGCCGTTGACCACGGCCTCGCCGCCGGCCGCCATGATTTCGTCTGCCACCTCCCGGGCCGGCGTGGGGGAGCCGCCGGTGCCGTCGAGCTCGGCGCCGATGTCGTTGACCACGACCTTGGCGCCCTGGCGGGCGAACTCCAGCGCGTGCGCCCGGCCGATGCCCCGCGCCGCGCCGGTGACGATCACCACCCGGCCCTCGCAGATCCCCGTCATGGCGGGCATGGTGACACACGATCTGACGGGCTGTCAGAAGGCGTTCGCCTCCGCCCACGCCGGTCGGCCAGACTGCCCAGCCACCGTGGAAGCCGCCCTCCACCTCACGCCCATCGAGTACGCGGTCGCCCTCGCGGTGGTGGCACTGGGCACGGTGGTGCAGGGATCGGTGGGGTTCGGGGTCAACCTGCTGGCGGTCCCGGTGTTGGCGGTGATGGAGCCGGACGCGCTGCCCGCCACCCTGACACTGTTGGCACTGCCGCTGGGGACCGCCATGGCCCGTCGCGAGCGCCACGGCGTCGACTGGCCGGGCGTGGGCTGGTTCATGGTCGGGCGGCTGCCGGGCACCGTGCTCGGGGCGCTGGTGGTGGCGTCGGTCGCCGGGGACACGATCTCGGTGCTGGCGGGATCGGGCGTCCTGCTGGCGGTCGGCATCAGCCTCATGACCGCGACCGTGCGGATCACGCCGGGATCGACCATGGCGGCGGGCGTCGCGTCGGGCGCGATGGGCACGGCGACGTCGATCGGCGGCCCGCCGCTGGCCCTGCTCTACCAGCACCGGGAGGGGGCGGTGCTGCGGGCCACGCTGGCGGTGACGTTCGCCATCGGGACGCTGGTGTCGCTGGGGGGGCAGGCGGCGGCCGGCGCCCTGGCCGCCTGGCACGTGGGCCTGGCCCTGGCCCTGTTGCCCGCGACCGTCGCAGGGCTTTGGGTCAGCGGGCACGTGTCCCGCCGGCTCGACGGCGCCTGGTTGCGCCCGCTGGTGCTGGCGTTGGCAGCGGCCGCGGCCGTCGCCGCGGTGATCCGAGGGCTTGCGTGAGACTGCTGGATCCGCGGCCGGGCGGGCCGGGGGGCCCGAGGTCATAGGTTCCACCGCCGGGAGGGCGAGGTCATAGGTTTCAGACCTGAAACCCATGACCTCGGGCGTGGATCGGTGAAACCCATGACCTCGCCTACCGACGACGAGCGGCTGATCGACGACTACCGCGCGCTCAACGACCCCGAGCTGCGGCGGGCCGTCGAACGGCGGGGCAACTACTTCGTCGTCGAGGGGCGGCTGGCGCTCGAGGTCCTCCTCGAGTCGCCCTACCCCGTCCGGTCGGTGCTGGTCGCGGCCGGTAAGGCCGAGCCCATCGCGGCGCTGGTGGGCGATCGGGCACCCGTGGTGGTCCGGCCCGAGGCGGACCTGGCGGCGATCACCGGGTTCCCGTTCCACCGCGGCGTCCTGGCGGCGGCCGAGCGGCGACGTCCCCCGCTGTTGCGCGACCTCGTGGCCCACGCCCGCACGGTCGTGGTCCTTGAGGGCATCGGGGACCACGAGAACGTGGGAGCCCTGTTCCGCAACGCGGCGGCGTTCGGCGTCGACGCCGTGCTGCTCGACCCCACGACCGCCGATCCGTTGTACCGCCGCAGCGTGCGGGTCTCGCTGGGCCACGTCCTCCGGGTGCCGTGGGCGCGCCTCGATCCGCTGCCAGAGGGGCTCCACCAGCTCCGGGCGCAGGACCTCGAGCTGGTGGCGCTGACTCCCAACGGGGAGGCCGAGCCGATCGACAGGGTGGCGGAGCAGGTGGCGGAGCGTCGCCGGGTATCCGCCGTCCCGGTCCGGCTGGCGCTGCTGCTCGGTGCCGAGGGGCCCGGGCTCAGCGGCGCCGCCCTGGCTGCGGCCGACCGGCGGGTCCGCATCCCCATGGCTCCCGGCGTCGACTCCCTCAACGTCGCGACCGCGGCGGCGATCGCGTTCCACCGCCTCACCTAGATTGGCGCGATGCCGGCGCTGACGGGACCTGCGCTGTGCGCGGCCCTGCTGCTCGTGTTCGCGGGTGCCATGAAGGTGGTCGATCCGGCGATGACCGCGGGCGCCCTACGGGCGCTGCGGCTGCCGTCCTCGAAGCCGCTGGTGCGGGCGGGCGCCGGCTCTGAGCTCGTCCTTGGCATGCTGGCCGTGACGGCGGGCTGGCAGGTGCTGTGGTGGCTGGTGGCCGCCAGCTACCTGACCTTCGCGGCGTTCGTGGTGGCCGCCCTGCGGGCCGGGACGATGCTGGGGTCGTGCGGCTGCTTCGGCCGCGAGGACACGCCTCCGCACCCCGGCCACGTGGTGCTGAACGTCGCGTTGGCGGCCGTCGCCATGGCGGCAGCGGTCCGGGACGTGGGCTCGCCCCTCGACGCCATCCTCGACGAGCCCGGCGAGGGGGCGGTGGTCGTCGGGCTGAGCCTGCTGGCGGTGGCCCTGCTGTACACCGCCTACACCGACCTCGCGAGAGCCCTGGGCCGGCGTCCACAGCGGTCCTAGGTGAGTGAGCGGTTCGGCCCCCGGCCGGGCAGCATGGTGAACATGACGGAGCTTCCACGGGGGCTGCGCCCCCGCACCCCATCGCCGCCCGGCTCCCTGGCTTGTCGACCCAACTATCCGCCCGTCTCGCGGCGACAAGGCGAGCGGGCTCTAGTTGGGTCGATCGCACGGTCGGCCGGTCAGGAGCTGCGCTCATGACCGCCACCCACGAGGTCACCAACCAGCCACCGCCGCTTGAGGGTTACGACGTCTTCGGGGCGGATGCCGCCTTGGTCGAGGCCGTCGAGCGGGAGGGCGCGGGCTGGGCGGCCGACGACCTGCACGGGCTCGGGCGCCTGGCCGGCTCGTCCGAGGCCATCGGCTGGGGATTCGACGCCAACCGCCATCCGCCCGAGCTGCGCACCCACGACCGCTACGGCCACCGCATCGACGAGGTCGCCTACCACCCCGCCTACCACGAGCTGATGCAGGTCGCGGTGTCGCACGGGCTCCACGGCGCGCCGTGGGCCGTCGACCAGCCGGGCGCCCACGTGGCCCGGGCGGCCGGGTTCCTCGTCTGGTCCCAGGTCGACGCCGGCCACGGCTGCCCCATCTCCATGACCTACTCGATCGTCCCGGCGCTGCAGAACCAGCCCGACCTGGCCGCCGAGTGGAAGCCTCGCCTGGTGGCCCGGGCCTACGACCCGCGCAACGTGGCGGCTCGCGAGAAGTCCGGCGTCCTCGCCGGCATGGGCATGACCGAGAAGCAGGGCGGTTCCGACGTCCGCGCCAACACCACCCGGGCCGAGCCACCCGCCGACGGCGACGCGGGCGACGGCGCCTGGCGGCTCACCGGGCACAAGTGGTTCTGCTCGGCGCCGATGTGCGACCTGTTCCTGATGCTGGCGCAGGCCCCGGGCGGGCTCAGCTGCTTCCTGGTGCCCCGCTGGCTGCCCGACGGCGAGCGCAACGCCGGCTTCCGGATCGTGCGGCTCAAGGACAAGCTCGGCAACCGGTCCAACGCCTCCAGCGAGGTCGAGCTCGACGGCGCCGCCGCCTGGATGGTGGGCGAGGAGGGCCGGGGCGTCCGCACCATCATCGACATGGTCGCCCACACCCGGCTCGACTGCGTACTGGGCGCCGCCGCCACCATGCGCCAGGCGACCGCCCAGGCCCTGCACCACGCCGCCCACCGCTCTGCGTTCGGGTCGACGCTGGTCGACCAGCCGCTGATGCGGGTGGTGCTGGCCGACCTGGCCGTGGAGTCCGAGGCGGCCACGGTCACCGCGCTGCGCCTCGCCCGGGCGTTCGACGACGCCGCCCGGGGCGACGAGGGCGCCGACGCCCTGAGGCGCATCGCCACCGCCGTGGGCAAGTACTGGACCTGCAAGCGCCAGCCCACCCACGTGGGCGAGGCGCTCGAGTGCCTGGGCGGCAACGGCTACGTCGAGGAGTCGATCATGCCGCGGCTGTTCCGGGAGAGCCCGCTCAACGGCATCTGGGAGGGGTCCGGCAACGTGATCTGCCTGGACGTGCTTCGGGCGATGGCCCGGGAGCCCGTCGCCCTGGAGGCCTTCCGGACCGAGATCGACGCCGCCCGTGGCGCCGACACCCGGCTGGACGCAGCCGTTGCCCGGGTGCGCCGCGAGCTGGGCGACCTCGTGGGCATCGAGGCCCGCGCCCGGCGGGTGGTCGAGGCGATGGCCTTGGCGCTGCAGGGCAGCCTGCTGGTGCGGTACGGGCATCCCGCGGTGGCCGACGCATTCTGCGCCTCACGCCTCGCCGGGGAGGAGGGACTGGCGCTGGGCACTCTGCCACCCGGGATCGACCTGGGCACGATCATCGAGCGCGCCCGTCCCAAGGTGGGGTGAGCGAGCACGAAGTGCGAGCGAACCATAAGCACTGAGCGGGTTTCCGATTACGAGAGATCCGATTCCCGGCGGCGGCGGTAGTTCCCGGGGCGGGCTTGTCATGCCGGGAGGGAACATGCGCAAGCAGCTGGTCAGGATGGTTGTGGGCGTGGTGGCTCTGGCGGTGGTGTGGGGGGCGACCGGAGGCCCGGCGTCGGCCGGGACGGCGGCGGCGGAAAGGGTCGATGGGGGGACGCCCGCCAGCATCGCCGTCGGCGTCGTGCGGCTCGACGGGCAGCAGGAGGTCCCGCCCGCCGATCCCGACGGTCGCGGGACGTTCGCCTACGTCGCCTTCGACAGCCGGATCTGCTACGTGCTGACGGCACAGAAGATCGAACCCGCGACCATGGCCCACATCCACGTCGGTCCCGCCGGGGTCAACGGCCCGATCGTCATCGCCCTGATCGCCCCGACGGACGGATTCTCCGCCGACTGCATCGAGGCGGTGCCCGACGGTTCGGTGGAGAACACCACCGAGGTATTGCTCCAGTCCGAGTTGGACGCCATCATCGCCAACGAACCTGGTTTCTACGTCAACGTCCACAACGCCCCCTTCCCCGGTGGCGCCATCCGTGCGCAGCTGCGGTAACGGCTGACCATTGACGGCGGTCCGGGGCCGGTGGCCCGAGTTCCCTGGCGGCCGGGCCCAGCGAAACCGGCTGCTAGGAGGTGAGCGCCGTCCGCAGCCGGCGGGCGGCGCTCACGCCCAGCAATGCCGCGAACCCGGCAAGCACGGCCAGCTGGGGGACGATCGCGCCCATGCCGTCGCCGTCGAACACGAGCTTGATCCAGGCATCCATGGCCCAGGCGTGGGGCGTGACGTGGCCGAGCACCCGCATCGCCCGGGGCACGATCTCGAGCGGCCACATGCAGCCGCCCAGCATCCCCATGGCGATGGCGATGGGTGCCCCCACTGACTGGGCCTGATCGGCGTCGGAGACGATCGACCCGACCAACAGCCCGACGGCGGTGGCAACGATCGCGAACAGCGCGATGAGCAGCACCGCGCCCACCGGGTCGCCCCAGTCGACCCCGAACACCACCGCCCCGATCACCACGATGAGCGCCGACTGCGATAGCGCGAACAGCAGCTTGGCGGCCCCCAGGCCGGCAAGGATCGTGCCGGTCCCGTGGGGCGTGGCCAGGAGCCGCCGGGTGATGCCCTGTTGGCGGTCGGAGGCCAGGATGGCGCCCACCACCAGCGTGTTCACGAACACGAACAGCACCAGGTTGGCGGGCGCCGTGTAGTCGAAGCCGAACTGTCCCACGTCCGTGCCGTCGTCGTCGCCGAGCGCCTCGGTGCGCACGGTGGCCGCAGGCAGGTCGGGGGCGAGCCGGTCGGCCGTGGCTGCGGCCTCGTCGTAGCTCCCGGCCCCGTGGTCGGACGCGAAGCGGGCCGCGGCCGTGCGTCCGGCCTCGTCGGCGACCGCCGCACGGACGGTGGTCTGGACCGCAGCCGCGGCGCCGGACGTGGGGTCGGCGACCAGGTCGACGGTGACGGTCTCGCCCGCCTCGATGCCCGACCCGAATCCGGCCGGCACCACCACGCCGGCGGCCACGGTGCCGGTGCGGATGTCCCGGCGCAGGGTGTCGAGCGAGTCGTAGCGGTCGACGTTGATGCTGTCGGTGGTGTCGAGGGCGTCGACCAGGGCGTCCGACCGCTCGGATCGGTCCCGGTCGACGACGCCGACGGCGAGTGCGTCCTCGTCACTGAACGTCGACCCGATGATCACGATGATGACGATGGGGAGCGCAAAGGCGAAGAACAGCGCTGTCCGGTCCCGGGCCACGCGCCGCAGCTCGTTGGCCGCGATGGTGGCGACCGCGCTCGTGGCCCTCATCCCCGTGCTCCGATGCGCCGGGGCAGCAGCACCGCCGCCACGGCTCCGGACACCGCCGCCCACGCCAGCAGCACCAGCACATGGGGGATGACGTCGGCGGCCATGCCGCCGCCCACCGACAGCTCGGCGAAGCCCTGGACGGCCCAGCCGTTCGGGGTGAACAGCGACAGGCGGCGCAGCGGCTCGGGCAGCTCGCCGGGCGGGAGGAAGTTGCCGCCGATCAGAGCGAACACGAAGGCCACGAACGTGGCCAGCGTGTCGGCGGCCGTCTCGGTCCGGGCCAGGGCCGCCACCAGGCCGGATAGGCCGGCGATGGCGAGCGAGACGGCGATGATCAACAGCACCACGCCGGCCGGGTCGCCCCAGTCGGCGTCCAGCGCCACGCCGGTGACGATCCAGATGACGCCGAGGGTGACGAGCGCGATCGCCACCACGCTGGCCGCCTTGCCCGCCAGGATCGTGGTGTCCCGGACGGGCGCGGCCCGCACCCGGTCGAGCACCCGGAGCCGCTGCTCGGCCAGCAGGTCGCGGGCCAGCGTCCCCACCAGCAGGAACAGGAACAGCAGTGCCATGGCCGGCCCGAAGTAGGCGCCCGGTGAGACGTCGCCGCCGGTGCCGGTCTGGGCGATGTCGATCGGCAGCTCGAGGCTCGCCAGCTCGTCCTCGGGCGGGACGCCGGCGCCTTCGGCGACGGTCGTGGCCGCTGCCAGGCGGGCCGCGTTGACGCGGGCGGTGAACCCCTCGGCCACCGAGCGGGCCACGGCGGCGGAGATCTCGCTGCCCGGGTCGGTGATCACCTCGATCTCGCCCGCATCGTCGCCGCCGAGGGACGCGCCGAAGCCCTCGGGGACGACGATGGCGGCATCGAGGTCGCTGTCGTCGATCTGGGACCGAGCCTGGTCGGCGCTGTCCACGGTCTCGAACCCCAGGTCACCCGCGTCGGCGTCGGTGACGCCCTCCACGAACTGGGATGCCACCGCCGATCCGTCCTCGTCGACCAGCCCGATGGTGGCGTCGATGTCGTCGCCACCCCCGAACGCCAGGCTGATGATCGCCGCCAACGCCAGCGGGCCCCCGATCGCCTGGATGAGGAACGACCGGTTGCGGAACCGCCGCCGCAGGTCCACCTCGGCGATCAGCCGCGCGGCTGCCAGCTGGCTCAACTGCGGCTCCAAGACTGAGGCAACCCGAGGCAATACGGTCCGATGGAGCGAGCTCGAGGCAATGCGGACCGGGGGCCGGTCCCCATTGCCTCGACAGCGGGAGCGCGACCCTTATTGCCTCGGGACGAAGTTCCTGCGCACACCATCGACCGACTCAGTCGCGCAAGGCCTTGCCGGTGAGTTCGAGGAAGACGTCCTCGAGGTCGGGCTCGACCAGCTCGAGTCCGCCGATCGTCACGCCCACCCGGCCGGCGGCGTCGACGATCCCTGCGAGCGCCGCCGGACCCGCCGTGACCCGCACCGCCAATCCTCCGTCCCTACGGTCGACGCCGACCGTTCCGGGCAGCTCGGCGCAGGCGGCGGCGAGCGCGTCCAGGTCACCCGTGCCGCTCACGTCCACGCGGTCGCCGGCGCCGACCTCGGACACCAGCTCGCGGCGTGTGCCCTCGGCGACCAGCCGGCCCTCGTCGATGATGCCGACGCGGTCGCAGAGGCGCTCGGCCTCCTCCATGTAGTGGGTGGTGTAGAGCACGGACAGGCCCTCGGCGCCGAGCGCCTCCACGCTCTCGAGGATGGCGTTGCGGCTCTGGGGGTCGACGCCAACAGTCGGCTCGTCGAGCACCAGCAGCTGGGGCCGATGCAGCAGCCCGGCGGCGATGTTGGCCCGCCGCTTCATGCCCCCGGAGTAGGTGTCGATGCGGTCGTCGCCCCGGTCGGCGAGCCCCACGATGTCGAGCACCTCGGCGACTCGCTGGTCGAGCAGGCTGCCCTGCAGCCCCTGCAGCCGGCCGAAGAAGCGCAGGTTCTCGTGTGCCGTCAGGTTGTCGTAGAGGGCCACGTCCTGGGGGACGAGGCCGATGGCCGCCTTGGCGTCCGTGGCCTCGGGGCCCATCGGCCGCCCAGCGACGGTCACCTCGCCGGCGTCACGGGACAGCAGGCCGCACACCATCGAGATCGTGGTGGTCTTGCCGGCCCCGTTGGGCCCCAGAAGCCCGTACGTCTCGCCGCGGGCGATGTCGAAGCCCACGCCGTCGACCGCCACGCGCTCGCTGTAGGACTTCCTCAGCCCGCGGCACGACAGCACTGTCTCCACCGTCTGCACCATCGGCGAGCGACCGTAGTTCGGCAGGTGCGCGGATTGGCTGTGACAGGTGGTACATGCATCCGTGCCCCGCACCTCCTCGACGCGGAGGTCGAGTCCAGCTTCCGCACATGACCCTGTCCGGCGAGCTGCGGAAGACGGCAACGGCGAGAGCTCCAGCTAGAGCCGCTCGACGATGGTCACATTGGCTTGGCCGCCGCCCTCGCACATCGTCTGCAGCCCCCAGCGCCCGCCCGTGCGCTCGAGCTCGTGGAGCAGGGTGGTCATCAGGCGGGCGCCGGTGGCGCCGAGCGGGTGGCCCAGGGCGATGGCGCCGCCGTTGACGTTGACCTTGGCCGGGTCGGCGCCCGTCTCGCGCAACCAGGCGATGACCACCGAGGCGAACGCCTCGTTGATCTCCACCAGGTCGATGTCGTCGAGGCTCATGCCGGTCCTGGCCAGGGCGTGGGCCGTGGCGGGGATGGGCGCGGTCAGCATCCACACGGGATCGTCGGCCCGCACGGACAGATGGTGGATGCGGGCTCGGGGCGTGAGGCCATGGTCGGCCAGCCCCCGCTCGTTGACGATCAGCAGCGCCGCCGAAGCGTCGGAGATCTGCGACGAGCACGCCGCGGTCACCCGCCCACCCTCGGTCAGCACGGGCAACGAGCGGATCTTGTCCCAGTTCGGCTCCCGCGGCCCCTCGTCGGCCCGGCACTCGCCCAGCGGGGCGATCTCGGCGTCGAAGCGGCCGTCGTCCCGGGCCCGGATCGCCCGGGTGTGCGACTCGACCGCGAACCGCTCCATGTCGTCGCGGGAGATGTCCCACTTCTCCGCGATCATCTCCGCCGACCGGAACTGGCTCACCTCCTGCGTGCCGTAGCGGGCGACCCAGCCCGGCGACCCGGTGAAGGGGTCGTCGAAGCCCAGCGTCAGGGCTTTAGCAGCGTTCATGGCCGACGAGATGGGGATCTGCGACATCTGCTGCACGCCGCCGGCCACGACCACGTCCATCGTCCCCGACAGCACGGCCTGGGCGGCGAAGTGGATGGCCTGCTGCGACGATCCGCATTGCCGGTCGATCGTGGTGCCGGGCACGTGCTCGGGGAGCCCGGCAGCCAGCCAGCAGGTGCGGGCGATGTCGCCGGCTTGGCCGCCGATGGTGTCGACGCAGCCGAACACCACGTCCTCCACCGCGGCGGGGTCGATGCCGGCGCGATCGATCAGCGCCGTGAGGCTGTGCGCCCCCAGGTCCGCGGGATGCACGTGTGCCAGCCCGCCCCCACGCTTGCCCACCGGGGTGCGGACTGCGTCGACGATGTAGGCCTCGTCCATGGGTGGCTCCTCGGGTCGGGTGGTCAGATTCCGATGGCGGCGCCGACCCGGTCGCGGTGCCAGGCGGCGTCGCCCCACGCTGCGGCAAGCGCCCAGGTCCGCTTCAGGTACAGGTGCAGGTCGTGCTCGACGGTGTAGCCGATGGCCCCGTGGCATTGCAGGGCCCGGCGGCCGGCGAACCGGGCGGCGTCCGAGGCCATGGCCTTGGCCATCGACACGTCCCGGGCCCGGGTTTCGGCGCCGGTGGCCAGCGAGTGGGCGGCCCGGTAGACCGCCGGGCGGGCGAACGCCAGCTTCTCGAGCGCGTCGGCGAGGTGGTGCTTGACGGCCTGGAACGAGCCGACCGGCACGCCGAACTGGTGACGCTCGGCCACGTAGGCGACCGTCATGTCGAGCATCCGCTGGCCGAGCCCGACCAGCTGGGCCGCCGCCCCGAAGGCGCCCCGGTCGACGGCGAGCTCGACGGCGGCGGGGTCGTCGGTCACCAGCGTGGCGCGCGTGCGCTGCCAGTCCACGGTGGCGGCCCGCCGCGCCCGGTCGACGGTCTCGACGGCCGTGAGCCCGACCGCGGCCCGATCGACCACGTGGAGGGCGTTCGCGCCGGCGTCGTGCAACAGCAGCCGGTCGGCGTCGGCGGCACAAGCCACGTGGGGACCGCCGAGGTTGCTGGCAACCATGCCGGCGCCGGCCCCCACCAGCGGAGCCGCCACGGCCGCCGTCTCGACGATGGGATGCGGCAGTGCGGCCCGGCCGGTCTCCTCCAACACCAGCACCAGAGCCTGCTCGTCGAGCCCCAGCCCGCCGCCCGGCTCGGGCACACAGGCGGCGAGCACGCCCATGTCGGCCAGCCGGTCCCACACTCCCCGGTCGAGCGCGCCGGCGGCGGCGTCCCACGCCGCCCGCACCGCCTCGGGCGGGCACTCCTTGTCGAGCAGGTCGCGCACGGCGTCCCGAAAGGCGAGCTGCTCGTCGTCGAACCCGAAGAACACGCCCGGCCCCCGCCTACATCCTCGGGAGGCCGAGCATCCGCTCGGCGGCGATGTTGCGCTGGATCTCGTTGGTGCCGGCGTAGATCGGTCCCGCCAGCGAGAACTGCCAGCCCTTCGACCAGGGTCCCTCGATCTCGGAGCCGGGCCCGAGCAGGTCGAGGGCGATCTCGTGCAGCTCGACGTCCAGCTCCGACCACCAGAGCTTGTTGATCGAGCTGTCGGCGCCCATGCTCGCGCCGCCCGCCAGCCGGGTCACCGTGTCGAGCGTGAACAGCCGGTAGGCCTCGGCCCGCATCCAGGCCTCGACGAGCCGCTCACGCAGCCGCGGGACGGGGTCGCGCCGGTACAGCTCGATCAGCCGTCCCGCCGTGGCCAGGAACCGGCCGGGGGCGCGCAGCGTCAGCCCCCGCTCCGACCCCGTGGTGGCCATCGCCACGGACCAGCCCTTGCCGACCTCGCCCAAGACCACGCCCCCCGGTAGCGCCTCGTCGGCCACGAAGGCGCCGTCGAAGAACACCTCGGCGAAGCCCTCGTCACCGTCGAGCCGGCCGAAGCCCCGCACCGTGACGCCCGGGGTGTCGAGGGGGACGAGCAGGTAGCTGAGGCCCCGGTGGCGCCCCGACTGCGGATCGGTGCGGAACAGCCCGAACAGGTGGGTGCAGAAGGCGCCCCGGGTGGCCCAGGTCTTCTGACCGTCGAGGACCCAGCCGCCGTCGACCCGGCTGGCCCGGCAGCGGATGGCGGCCAGGTCGCTGCCCGCGTTGGGCTCGGACCAGCCCTGGCACCACAGGTCCTCGGCCGCCGCCATCCGGGGCAGGATGTGGGCCTGCTGGGCGGCCGTCCCGAACTCGAACACCGTGGGGGCCAGCAGGAAGATGCCGTTCTGGGTGATGCGGGGCGGGCAGCCGGCCCGGTAGTACTCCTCCTCGAAGATGAGCCACTCCCAGAGCGAGGCGCCGCGGCCGCCGAGCTGCTCGGGCCACGACACCGCGGCCCAGCGGCCGGCGTACAGGTCGCGTTCCCAGTCGAGGTGCTGGGCGAAGCCCGCTCGCGTGTCGCCGGAGGCGATGTTGTCCTCGCCGCCGTGGGCGTCTTGCCAGGCCGCGAGGTGCTCGGTGAGCCACGCCCGGGCCTCGTCACGGAAGGCCCGCTCGGCGTCGGTCCAGGTCAGGTCCACGTCTGGTCCACGTCGGTCCCGGTCAGGCCTGCAGGCGCTTGAGGGTGGCGGTGGCCTCGGAGACGATGCGGTCGAGCAGCTCGCCCACCGTTGGCAGCTCGTCGATCACACCCGTGACCTGTCCCGTGGGCAGCACACCCACCTCGGGCTTGCCGTCGACCAGCGCCGCCTTGATGAGCATGGGCGCATTGGCGGCCATCGCCACCTGCGACCACGACAGGCCCTGGTTCCGGCGCATGGCCAGTCCCTCGCGCACCAAGTCGGGCACGGGCGTGCCGGTCACGCGTCGGAAGGCGAGCGCCGCCCGCAGGGCCCGGGGGAGCCGGGTCAGCGGCGTGGCCAGCTCCAGCCGGTCGACGGTCTCGGTGCGGATCACCCGCTGCGGCGCTCCGTCGAGCGCGCTGGTGACCACGGTGTCGGTCACGGCCGCATCCAGGTAGCGCCGCTTGATGTCGTCCGGCACCCGGCTCTCCCGGGTGAGCAGGAACCGGGTGCCCATGGCCACCCCGTCGGCGCCCCAGGCCAGCGCGGCCACCAGGCCGCGCCCGTCGTGGAACCCGCCGGCCGCCAGCACGGGGATCTCGGCGCCCACGGTATCGACCACCTGCGGCAGCAACAGCGACGTCGGCACGGTGCCGGTGTGGCCGCCGCCCTCGCCGCCCTGGGCGATGACGGCGTCGACGCCCCACCCCAGCATCTTCTCGGCGTGGCGGCGGGCGCCCACCGTGGGCATGACGAGGACCCCGGCGTCATGGAGCCGGGCGACGGCGTCCTTGGTCGGGGCACCGGCGAAGCTGACCAGGCGGACGCCCTCGTGCACGCACAGCTCGATGCGATCGGCCAGGTCGGGCTGGTCGGCCCGGAGGTTGACGCCGAACGGCTGGCCCGTGCGCTCCTTGACCGTCGCGAGCGCCTCGGCCGTCTGCCTGGGCGTCATGGTGACGGCGGCGAGGATGCCGAACCCGCCGGCGCCGCTGGTCGCGGCCGTCAGGGAGGCGCCCGACACCCAGCCCATGCCCGTCTGCACGATGGGGTAGCGGCACCCCACCAGGTCGCAGAACCGGGTGTGGAGTGCCGGGTGGAGGCCCGAACCTGACGGCGCGTCAGACATTTGGCCCAGACTACGGGCCGGCCCGGCGAGGCTGCCAACGGCGTGACGGCCGCAACGTCCTGTGTCCGGTCGTAGCGTTGGGGGAAGCGGGCGAGTGAGTCGACAAGGAGGTGCATCCCAGTGAGCGAGCGAAAGCGAGCGAACCAGGAGCACAGGGGGATTTTCGCCGCGAAGCGGCGATTCCTGAGTCGGCGTGCCGGAGGCACGACGGCGAAGGGAGCCAACCTCGTGAAAGTCACGATCGCCGGCGCGGCGGGGGCCGGCCTCGCCTACATGTTCGACCCGGCCCGGGGACGTCGCCGCCGGGCCGAGCTCAAGGACCGGGGACGGGCGACGTTGCGCCGCCAGGTCCGGGCGGTCGAGCGCCAGGCGAGCTACGGGAAGGGACGGGCGGAGGGGACGATCCACCGGCTGCGGCACCCCCGGCCGCACGTTCCCGAGGACGACCTGACGCTCGCCGACAAGATCCGCAGCGAGGTGCTCGGACGCTTCGACGGTCCCCATCTGACGATCGACGTCAGCAGCCGGGTGGTCACCCTCCGGGGACAGGTGCGTGACGACCAGGCGATCCGGGACATCGAGCGCGAGGTGCGGGGGACGCCCGGCGTCTCAGACGTGGTCAACCTGCTGCACACGCCCGGCACGCCGGCACCCAACAAGGCCGACGCCCTCAAGTCCGAGACATAGGTCGGGCGATCCGTTCGAGGGGGAAGAACGGGGCGAAGGCGACGCCGCTCAGCTGGTACGGAAACAGGATCGCCATCAGGGCCAGCACGCCCACGTGGAACAGCCACGCCGCCACCACCCAGGCGGTGCGCCAGCGTCCGCCTGCCAGCGCGACCCAGGCCCCCAGCTCGACGGCCAAGGCCAGCACGGCCAGGGGCGGGAACAGCCAGGCCTGGCCGACCACCCGGGTGCCGATCGACGAGTAGGTGTCGCCGAGCAGGGCCTTGCGCAGGTTGTCGTGGGCCACCAAGTGGCGCAGCGTGTCGCCGTCGAGCCAGTCGAGGCCGCCGATGCGCAGCTTGGCGATCCCGGCCAGCACGTAGGCGAGCACCACGACCACCGCCGCCAGGCGCACGGGCCACCCGTAGCGACCGTCGCTCCTGCCCGGCGGGGGAGACGGCCGTCCCACCGCCAGGGTGTCGGCGGCGGGGGCGACGGCGAGGATCAGCAGGTGGAGGACGACCAGGTTCTCGGTGTGGAACACCTGGCCCCAGGCGCTGTCGAGCGTGGCCAGTGCCAGCACCGTCGACGCGAACAGCGGGCCCACGACCCGGTAGCCCCAGCCAGCGACGAACAGCAGGCCCAGCACCGGCGCCGCCAGGGCCAGCGCCGCGATCGCTCCGCCGGGCAGCGGTGTGTCGAGCGGCGCCAACATCCCGACGGGCTGCCAGCGATCGGCGAGCTGGTCGGCGTGGCCCAGGTGGGCGGGCAGACGGACTGCGGCCCACACCGTGGCGTAACCGCCGACCAGGATCCGTAGCACCGCCAGCCGCGCCGCCGGGGCCGGGGCGAGCAGCCACCCGACCAGCCCACCGGTCGTCCTGGTCGCAGCTGTGCGGTCATTCCTGCCCGACCCCCACCCGCCACCCCTTGACGGCGTCGGTCTTCGACCGACACCGCCTTCATGGCTGCGACCGGTTTGGAGGCCGGTCATCCCTCGGCCTCGCACTCGGCGACCGTGTGGCGCTCCCGGGGCTCACGGTCGCCCGCGGACCAGGCCACGGCGTCGTGCTCCTCCTCCACCACGGCCACCGTCGCCGACGCCTCGACCCTCGCCGCGACGTCGCGGCACAGGGCGGCCGCGGCGGCCGGTCCTCGGTCGATGGCCTGGCGGACGCTGACGCCCGCCTGGATCACCTGGTCGGTGCCGGCGATGGTCTCCGGCGACAGGCGCTCCACGTCGCCGTCGGGTGAGATGGCGACCACCGTGGCCAGCTCGACCACCCGGCCGGGGTCGCGGGCGAACATCGGGTAGGTCGACAGCGGGAACCCGTCGGGAGCGTCGGGCGAGGCCAGCATGCGCACGCCGGGGATGGCGACGGCCGCGACCATCGCCCCGCTCACGACCAGCGCCCGTGCACGCTCCTGCCGTCTCACAGCCGCCGAGGGTAGGGGAGTGGCACCCCCGCCACGCGGGCCCACCTAGGTTGCGGGGATGCCCGTGCGCAGGCTCGCCGCCCTCGCGATCCCGTGGGTCGTGGTCCTCGGCTTCGCCCGGGGCGTAATCGCCCTGCCCGAGCGGTGCCCACCGGCGAGCGCACCCGAGGCCCGGGCCGCGGCGCAGGAGGCGGTCGGCTGGTTCCAGCGGAACCAGCGCGACGACGGCCACTGGGTCTACCGCTACGACCGGGACGCCGACGCCGTCGACCTCCAGGACCACGTCGTCCGCCAGGCCGGGGTCACCCTGTCGCTCTACCAGGCCCATGCCGCCGGCATCGCCGGCGCCCTCGCCCCGGCCGACCGCGGGGTCGAGTGGCTGCTCGGCGAGCTCGTGCGCCACGACGACTGGGCGGCCGTCGAACGGGGCGGCCTGGCGCCGACGGGCGGCACAGCGCTGCTGGTCGCGGCGCTGTCGACCCGGCGCATCGCCACCGACGATCCGCGCTTCGACCGTGAGCTCGACGAGCTCGGCCGGTTGCTCGTGGTGATGACGGAGCCGTCGGGCGCCGTGCTCGCCAACTGGGACGTCGACGCCCGCCGGCCCGTGCCCGGCGACTACTCCAAGTTCTTCACCGGCGAGGCGTACTTCGCGCTCTCGCTGCTGGCGACGGCGGATCCCGGCGGGGGCTGGCTGCCGACAGCCGAGCGCATCGGCCGCTACCTGCCCGAGCGAGACGACGTGGAGGACCGGTTCCCCCCGACGTCCGATCACTGGGGTGCGTACGGCCTGGCGCAGCTGGCGGTCGACGTGGGCCGGCCGCTCGGCGCCGACGAGAGCGCCTGGGGCGAGCGGCTGGCCGGGCTGTTCGGTGTCGAGGTGCGCTTCGAATCCCAGCGCACGGGCGAGGGCCTCACCGAGGTCCTGCGCGGCCCGCAGATCGTGGGGGCCGGCCTCGGGACGATCGGCGAGGGGCTCGGTTCGCTGTGGCGCCTGTCCGCCGTGGACGACCGGCTGGCCGGCGAGCGGGGGGTGCTGAGCGAGCGGTTGCGGTGCGTGGCCGGGATGCTGGTCGACCGGCAGGTCGACGCCACCGAGGCCGCCGACGCGGGCCGGCCGCGGTCGGCCCGCGGCGCCTGGTTCTACAAGGGCCTGACCCAGATGGACGACCAGCAGCACTCGCTGTCGGCGCTCCTCCTGGCGGAGCGGGCGCTCGCCGAGAAGGGGTCCGCCGGCGGGGGCTCGGGCTCGTCCGACGACGACGTGTCGGCCGTGCGCGCCCTGTGGCTGGCGCTGGTGGCGCTCGCGAGCGTCAACCCCGTGCGCGTCCGGCAGCTGATCGACACGGACAGCGTGTCGTCCCGGGCGGTGGCTGTCGGCACGGCACTCGCGCTCGCCGGCTTCGTGGCCCTGGCGGCGGTCGGTGATCCGCTGTTCGACGCCATCGACGTGAGCCCGGCGACCGGCTTGCTGGCGGCGGGACTGGTCGTGGCGGTCAGCGCCCTGGTCGACGCCGTTCGCCGCCCGGTGCCGTGGGGGCCTGAGGCTGCGCCGACCGGCGCAGCCGGGGCCCGAGCGGCCCGCTGCGAAGCAGCAAGAGCGGGGAACATGCCGCGTGGAGGCGGCGCCGATGTGCGCCGGCTCATAGCCGTGGCCGGGCGGGGCGCCGTCGTACCCGTGGCGG
>OCZV010000008.1_pt1 | contig 80406 bp, 77 predicted proteins | sample 1539051 | NCBI WGS metagenome assembly OCZV01 (sample SAMEA3113581, study PRJEB22503) | soil metagenome
GCTTGAGCCCCAAAGTAGTCGAGCTCCTTAAGACGAAGTTTGACCTTGACATGAATGCAATATATCGTTTTGAGTTGCAGGAGCTGCAACTAATGGATGTCGAATCTGAGCTACCTGCTGCGTCGTCATTATCCTCTTCTCCAGGAGAAGAGGATAATGACGACGCATAATCCGAGAAGGTGCAGGCGGCACTATATATTATTACCACCTCCAAGCATTTAGGGCTGAAAATCTTTCTCGACTACAATGTGGCTTATGACGGCCAACTTCCATTCACACCCTTACCTCAAGCGACTCAAGAGAAAAACACACCAGGATAAGTCACGCACTGTGAATTGCATCTAAAGGCTGGTGCGGAACTTGCGACTTCCTATGTTGCCGGACTGACCTGGCATTTACTATGTGAATCAATTACTTGCAGGCTTCAAACAAAGACGAACCTTGCTTTGTAAAATCCAAAGCAACTTGCATTATAATGTCATAGGAAGAATTTGTGACAACTATTACCTTGCAAGGAAAACCTCAGGCGTTCTTTATAGCCAGCCCCCATCCTATTGTGTAGGGCTACTATCATTCTCCGGCTTTTTGTCTTGATTTTCTGTGATTGGCTGCCGGATGTATGGAACCGAAACTTTGTGTACAGTGATCTTCATGAGAGCGATCCAGCAAAGGACTAGCGGCACGTGGTAACTAGCTATCCTCCACGCAATAATCACGTTCAATTGTGAGTCTTTGATCACGTCTTCAAGGTTTGGTATGCCACTCAGATTTGCAAGGTATGCCCAAATGCCAAGTTCGGCAAGCCCTGAGCCCCCTATTGTTATTGGCAGGTTTGCCACTGCCGTTGATGCTGAAGTAGCCATCAACGAGTCAAATAAGCCGATTCGCGGTTCGATTGCATTGGCAAGCACCATGAATGACATGCCCTGAAAGATAAATGCAATAACGGTTATTGCTATTCCAACCGCAAATGTGCCGATTGATTTTTTGGAGTTGAAAATTTCCCGGCTCATATTACACAGGTCTGCAAAAGCAGTGTTAGATGCATTGATCAGGTTCTCGGCTCTTTTTTTTGACAAGAACTTTTCTACTATCCTCTGAGAGAATGACGGAAGGCGAAGAGTTCGTTTGGCAGAAAAGAGGATAAGTCCCAACCAGAAGGCCAAGGTTGGGATTGTTACCAGAATTACGGCCAATCCAACAACGCTTCCGCCGCGGTAAATGGCCAGCGCGCCAGCTATAAATGCCAGCACCGAGCCAACGAATACATCTGCAATTATCTCCATGGTCGTTACCCATGCGGCCCTGCCTGGCGGAACGCCATTTTTTGACAGCCATGCTATCCTGACTAATTCTCCACCTACATAAGATGGAGTAGTCTGGGTAACGAATTCACCGGCCAGCCTAGCAGCTACAGTCTTGCCTGTAGACGCAACGTCGTAACCAAGAAAATGTCTGATAAAATACTTGAATCGCAGTGCCTGCAGCAGCATTTTGATGATAGCAGCAGCTGCCGCTGCTAGAAATGGTACAAGTCCTATAGCAAGAATATCTTGAGGTGAGACATTGGCAGTAATGAACAGGATAATGAATGGTACCACGCTTGCAGGTATGGCAACAAGTCGCCAGTTCAACTACTATAACTCTGCCTTTGATACAATGCAGTACTATAATAAGGAATGTATAATCCTTTTAGGTTGTTTATGCACAATTTTAAGCAAACCCATTTGGCACATCTATAAAGTAGATACATCGTGAGATGTGATGGATATATATATACCTCGTGATGAGGTACAATAGCAGACAATCATCAATCACTTTTTATTACAACAGAGCCTGTTGACTATTTCTCTCTAATTGCCTGTTAACCTAGAATTGGGAGCCTATGATTAGGCGCTAAAGGTTATGAGATGTTATATTCTTCTAACAGTCATCAGTATACCGTACGCTGTGACATCTAGGAAAAAATAAAAGTAGAAGAAATAGAAAAGCAGTGTTCATGTCTCATAAGTAGAGCATATGTGTCCTACTGCTGTCCCGCTTCTCCAGCTTATGGTGCTACTGTTCCTCCTCCACCGTCATCTGTTGTTAATGTGTCATTCTCAAATGGAAATACTTCTCCTTGATCAGGAAATTGCGGTCCTTCTACGCCTTCGGTCTCATTAGTTGGCGGTGTTATTCCTCCGGTCTCATTAGTTGGCGGTGTTATTCCTCCGGTCTCATTAGTTGGCGGTGTTATTCCTCCGGTCTCATTAGTTGGCGGTGTTATTCCTCCGGTCTCATTAGTTGGCGGTGTTATTCCTCCGGTCTCATTAGTTGGCGGTGTTATTCCTCCGGTCTCATTAGTTGGCGGTGGGGGTGTTACTGGTCCGGTGGTTCCATTCGTTGTGACATTGTTTATTATGTTAATCACATTTTCAATGTTGGTTACCTGCGTATTCTGTATGGTGATAAACTGCTGGATTATGTTGTTTATCTCCTGCTGTTCTTGTGGACTTAAAACTCGTGTCTCAGCATCATTTAGGTCTGATGCGCAGATTACACCTACTGCAGCTGGGAGCCTAGCGTTCTCATCTTCATTTTCTACTACCGCAAACCATGTCATAAGGTCACCGGTTAAAGCTAATGCATAAGATTCCAAGACTTCCAGTTGAGAGCCACCTAGGATCTCTTGTCCAGAGTCTGCAAACTCTCCAGGTAGACAATACGCAAAGAGTATAGATAACGAGTCAGCTTCGATCCAGACAGGATTTGACCATCTTGGCGTAAAGACAACTCCATTTACCTCTTTCTCTCCTTGCTCTAAGTTTCGAGTTGTGGCAGCTATCGTATCTTGGAGTCGGTTCTGCTGCTCTAGTTCTTCTGATGTTAATGCTATTTGTTGAGCCATTGCTGACGGCGCTGCAAACAAAATGCCTGCAACTATCAGTAGCACAGTCAATGCTGACGCTTTTCCTGTTAATGATGATGATGATAGTTTATGGTGGGATGCTGTCATTTCCTTCTAGGTCCTCCTACTCTTCTTCTCTTGCTGTTCGCTGTTTTTGTTGTTGTTGTTGTTACTGCTGTTAGTATGGAATTATTCTTCTTCCTTTCATTGTTGTTGAGATTATACATGATGTCTCCTTGGCAAGCTCGAATACATTGGATAAAAGACTTCCTGCTCTCCTAGTTGGGGCAAGAGAAAAAGCAATCAGTCAGTATTCTTTTCACTATGGTGGATCTGGATGAAAGTTGAATTACAATAAATAAAAAAAGATAAAAGAGATAAACATGTAAATGTTCATATTTGATAGGAACGATTGTCGAAGCAAACTTGAGATTATTTAGCATACACCGGTATAAGGTCGGCATATCGACTTTCAGTGATTTCTTCAATTAACGACATCATGATGTGTTATCGCTCTAAGAACTATCGGTATTGCCAAATGCTATTATATACTCTCGCTCTCACTGTATAAAAAGTAGATATACAGCAGCACCATGTTTCCCTGAGGGCAATGAAGGCGATATTTATAACAGGAACTGCAGGATCTGGGAAATCCCTCCTTACATCCAGGTTACTCCAGTGGTACAGGGATAATGGCGCTTACCCCGTTACGCTTAACCTTGACCCGGGCGCAGTCAACATGCCTTATGAGCCAGATATTGATGTCCGCAACTACGTTGATATTGCCACTTTAATGGAGAGCTATGGGCTTGGCCCCAATGGCTCACTTATAATGGCAAGTGACATGATTGCGACAAAGTTGGATGAAATCCAGAAGGAGGTGGATGAGCTAAACCCAGACTACCTGATAGTGGACACTCCTGGCCAGATAGAGCTCTTCGCGTACCGAGCAAGTGGTCCATATTTTGCTGTAAACCTCCGTGCGGACAACAAGGCGACGATATTTGCCTTCGATGGGATGTTAGTGTCATCCCCGATCAACTTTGTATCTATATCGCTCCTTGCGTTATCTGTCAAACTGCGGTTGAAAATGGCTCAGATAAATGTGCTTACAAAGCGCGATCTTGTAATAGACAAGCTAAAAAATATCATGGAGTGGGCCGGCTCGAGTATGGCACTTGAACAGATTCTCAATAGCGAAAAAGATGTCGAGTATTCTCTCTTGACTAAAGATCTAGCGCGCAGCATAAGCAAAGGTGGCTTCGCCCAGAGCCTCATAGCTGTTTCTAGCATCACGATGAGTGGCATGGTCAATCTGGCTGCTGCCCTTGCACGAATTCTTAATCAGGGAGAGGATATTTAGGTGACTATGAAATCGTGTAGCGCGGCTGCCCCATGCTCAACTGCAAACTTAGGGCCAGGATACGATGTGTTTGGCCTTGCGCTAGATGCACTTGAAGACAAAGTCAAAGTAAGTAGGACATATCCTGATGGCGGAAGAATAACTATCAAGAACAGCGATCAAGCTATTCCATCAATGCCTGAATCAAACTCTGCTGGTCTTGTAGTAAAAAAGATGATGCAGGATTTTGAGATCAGTGATAGCACAGAGATCGAGGTCACAAAAGGTGTGCCCTCTGGCTATGGTGTAGGCAGCAGCGCTGCTTCAGCAGCAGCTGCTGCCATGGCATTTAACGCACTTTATGACCTAAAGATTGACTCGAACAGGCTTGTAGAATATGCCGCAGAAGGCGAGGTTGCAAGCGCTGGTACAAAGCACTATGATAACGTCTCTGCTTCTTTGCTGGGGGGGTTTGTGATTTGCCGTATTGCCAGCGATAGGCTGCGGTTCATAAGACTAGAGCCTCCCAAGGACCTCGTCCTTGTTGTTGCAGTTCCATGCTTAGAAGTGCCAAAGAAAAAGACAGAGGTGGCAAGGAGCGTCCTTCCAAAGGTGGTGCCGCTCAAAGATGTTGTTCACAATATTTCTGGCGCAGCCACAATAGTTGCGGGCTTTGCGCTAAAGGATGTGGAAACAATAACAAGAGGAATGGACGATGTTATCATCGAGTCAGCAAGAAAGCATCTAATACCCGGCTACGATAGCGTCAAACAGAATGCTATTTCTGCGGGTGCGCTTGCAGTCACAATAAGCGGTGCTGGGCCTTCCATGATAGCATTTCTGAAAACAAACAAAAATGCAAAGATGGTGGCCGCCGCCATGGCCAAAGGATTCAAAGAGACAGGCGTAGAGAGCAGGACATTTGTTTGCCGGGCTAGCAAGGGTGCCCGACTTTTGGCATAGTAGATTTTCTACTTTTTGCTCTTATTGAGGAAAGCGGACATCATTTTCTGTCTGTCTTCGTGAGCAAAGCAGAGCGCCCAACCATAGATCTCAAGCCTAAGTCCTGTCTCTAGATCTGTGTCCATTCCCCTGTTTATCAGCTTCTTGCTAACCTTGACTGCGATGAAACTATTCTTCGCTATCTCCTTTGCAAGTGCAATGCACTCATCCATCAGCTTCTTGTTTAGTATCTTGGCTATTTCACCGGCCCTTTCCTTTTCCTTCACCGTATCACCTTTTGGCGGCACTTCTGGTGGAAGTTTATCGTCAGGTCCTAGGCTGATTACCTTGTTAACAAGCCCTATCTGATAGGCCTCATCTGCCATTATCATTTTGCCCGTGAATATTAGCTCCTTTGCTTTCGCTGGACCTATTAGCCGCATCAGGCGTTGTGTTCCGCCCCATCCTGGAGGTATGCCTATTGTCACTTCGGGCTGCCCTATCTTGGCGTTGCTTGAAGCGATCCGAATGTCGCAGGCCATTGCAAGCTCACAGCCGCCGCCAAGTGCAAAGCCGTTTATTGCAGCAATGACTGGCTTTTCCAGCCGGTCTATTCTGTTTATCAAGTCCTGAGCGGAAGTAGCGTACCTTTCTGCCTGCATTGGATCGATGTTGACCATGTAAGAAATATCTGCTCCTGCACAGAATGAGCGCTCACCGGCGCCAGTAATGACTACTACTCTAATGCTGTCGTCAGCTGCAAGAATATCAATTATCTTTGAAAGCTCAGATATAACGTCCACATTCATGGCGTTGAGTGCCTCTGGTCTATTTATTCTTAGAATTGCAATGTCGCCCTGTGGTTCAAGCTGAATGTACTTCATGGTAGACATATTGTGAGAGTAGGCAGCATTCCTTTTCAATAAAATCTTATTGGTCTTGAGGAGTAAGTTATGTTTAAAAAACTAGGTTAGATATGATTGCTATAATGGTCAGGCTTCACCGCTCAAACGCTTACAGCATGAAAGACGCAGATGTGGTTGTAATAGGTGTCCCTGACGAATCCAATTCGCACGCCAAGCGGAAGGGAACGAGTAGGGCACCGGAGATATTGAGAATAGCCTCAAATGAATCTGAATTTTTTCAACGTGGCAGAAAGCTGATTCCTACTTGCCCAATGTCTGGAACTTTTGATCGAAAACGGATATTTGATGCTGGCAACATACCAAGCAAGCAGAAGCTTCGCGATATAGTGACTGACATTACTTTATGTGGGAAGCTGCCGATCATTATTGGCGGAGATCACTCTTTAACTACTGAAACGATACATGCGGTGTCTAATGCAATTGGGAAAAAACTATCACTTTTGTACTTTGATGCCCATCCCGACTTTGTTTCTTCTACTAGGAATTATTATGGCTCCGTGCTTACGGACTCGACACAGTCGCTCAACTTTAGAAAAAGTATGTTGATAGGCACAAGAGCTGCTGAGCCAGAAGAGCTTGAAAATGCAAGAAAGGCAGGTTTGATGATCGTAAACCCACTAGAGATTGTTGAGCTAGGAGTGAAAAAAATGGCGCAAATGATAAGGACTCGAACAAGCGGATCCAAGGTCTACATTTCAGTAGACCTTGACTGCCTGGATCCAGCATTTGCACCAGGTGTATCAGTTCCTTCGCCGGGAGGTTTGTCATCCATAGATCTCATCTACCTACTCAACAAGGCAATTGGTGCTGGGAATGTTGTGGCTATCGACATCGTAGAACTTGCTCCAGATTATGACATTAATGGCGCTACTGCAATGCTTGCTGCCAGAATAGTGTCAGAATGTATCGCGTCAATCTAGCATTTGTCCACCTTTTTAATTTAGTCTTCATGTTCAATGGTTTGACTTGGCCATCATCGAGCCAGTAATTGTTTGCCTTTAGTTCTGATATGTATTCCATCTCAGGTTGTATATGCATTCATGAGATGTTCCGCTATCACTTCCCGAGTAATAGATGCAACATTGTTGTCGTCAAAGTTGTCATCATATAGCAGATATTGCCCAGCCAGTAATTAAAAAACGAAAAAAGACATCTGTCTTTTTACAAGGCAGCGTATATTGGGATGTTTTTCTATATAGGATGACAGTGCTAGAATTGGCTGTCAGCATTATTTTAGTGCTTTTCACTATAACATACGATGCAGAAGAGGTCGCGTTGCATGTACAATTCTATTCTGAAAGAATGATCTAAATTAGTTACGCAGTTTGATCGTAATCTCTTCTCCCATTCCTATTGGCACAGTGACTGACTGGATGTTGGGCTTGGTGTGCACATATCGCGCATACTTTCTCATAGCCGGTCGGTAATGGTCAGGATAAAGCATATTATCTGCTGCAATTATCCCTCCAATTCTTACCATTGGTAGGACAATGTCAAAATATCTTATGATGTTCTCTTTATCTGCATCAAGGAATACAAAATCAAACTTGCCTTTGAGCTTATACAGCAAGTCAAGAGCGATGCCTTGTTTTATTTCTATCATCTTATCAAGACCGGCCTCCTTGAAATTTTTCAACGCCCGCTCTACTTTTTGCAGATTCATTTCTATCGTTATTATCCTTGTGCTATGGCTCTTGTCCATTGCGTCGGCGAACCACAGTGTGGAAAACCCTGTTGATGTACCCACTTCTAATATACATCTTGCCTTGATTGCCTTGAGAAGTACTGAAAAGAACATACCTGTATCAGCTGTAATGGCAAGCATCTCCTCATCAGGTACGACTTTTACTCTACCGCTTCTTTCACAGTTTGACTGTCGATTAAGCCTAGCTATTACACTGAGAACCTTGCTGTCCACTCCTGCGATATATGCATATACAGGATATTTTTACTTTCAACTGTTCTTTTGCTTTAAAAGTGATAAAATGTTCATTTTTTCCGCCCTGTAGTTTATCCTTGTTACTGATTCTCGCTGTCTAAGCAGTTGGTCTTTGCGGGCTTTCCAGCCTTCAATCGCACTCTTATAGTCATCTGATATTAAAGGACTCTCTGACAAGGTAAATCAACAAGCGATGGCCGGCTTTTAATCGTTGCAGGAATCAAACTACTAACTTTTTTATTGTCTGCTGTCAAGAGAAAAAGCAATGGAATTTGTTAACCTCGAGGAGCCCGATGTAAGCAAGCCAATAATGATTGCAGCCATGCAGGACATGGGAAACGTCGGAAGTATCGCTATCGATTTCATTAACAAGAGTCTCAATAGCCGGTTGTTTAGGTATGTCTTGCCGCCTTATCCAAATTATGTTGTTGATAAGGGAGGACATATTGACTTTCAACAAGAAAAGTGGGAATACCGCTACATCAAGAGCATCATCGTATTTGGAGGAGGAGTTGGGCAGCCTCAGACCAACTATGAGCTTTATGAATTGTGTCAAGATGTGATCAATATTGCCAAGTTGTACTCCGTACAATTAATTTATACCTTGGGCGCATTCCACACAGACCGAAACTATGGCAAGGACCCAATGACACTTGTTACAACGACCTCACAAGAGCTAACAGACCAAATAGTGAAAATAGGTCACAACACCACTCCTGGCTCGTCGCTGATAACGGGTTTCAATGGCCTGATACTGGGCTATGCTAAAAGAAACAACATTCAGGGTATTGGCTTGTTTGCGGAGATCGACGACCCCCAGATGCTGCAATATAGATCAGCAAAGAGTCTCGTAGTTTCGCTTGAAAAGCTGACATACCAGAGGTTCAAGGGACTAGAGGAGCTGGATGAAATGGCTGGCGCAATTGAAAGAGAGCTCGACAGGATGAAAAGGATGGGTCGCGACTCTTTATATCGTCCCTAATGAGTTGGTGTTAGTGATTTAGCCCAAACCCATCTAGGTTCTACATATTATTGTTAGAACTATATATTATGCCCGCTCTCCAATGTTTCGCTCCTTACTAGTGTATACAGTGCATCATCAACCTTCTTTATCATCTTCCTCCTCTTCCTCTATTTGCATCTTGGCGCCTGAGTGGCCGACTGCCTTCAACTGTCTTCTATAGGCAGCCAAGATCTCATCAACGGTCGTGGCATCTTCTGGCTTTTTGTCGTCCCTTATCTTGCCTGTGAATTTTGGAAAGCGTAGAGCAAGACCATAGCCCGGCCTTATTGTGTTCTTGGCAGCCGTATGCGATGGACTCATGGTGATCTCTGAAGCAATAACTTCAATAACGATCTTAGGCTCAAACCAGATGTCCATTTCCATGCCGGTATCGACCCTTGCGTGCCGCTGGCCTACTATATGCTTCTCGAGGTCTTTGTAGAATTGCTCAATGTGCACATCGGTAAAGCCAGTCCCTACCTTAGTCACGCTACGGAACATGTCAGCGTTATGATCATAAGCCGCTAACAGTAACGCTCCATATTTGCCTGCGCGCCTTCCACGACCATACAGTGCACCAACGATGACAAGATCAAGTGTATCCGCAAAATCGCTTGTGTATTCACGCTTGAGCTTCACCCAAGCATATTCTCTTGCACCTGCGCGGTACGTGCTTGAGAGATGCTTTATCATGACGCCCTCACAGCCATTCTCAATTGCAGCGGCCATGAACCTATCGATCTCATATGGCTCAGTTGCAATAGTCTGCTTGATCAAGCTTAATTTGCTATTTTGGATCCTGTCAACTATTTTCTTCAGCAGCTTTCTCCTGTCCATATATGACACTTCTGTCTTGCTCTTGCCGTCGAAGTAGAGTACATCAAAAAAGTTCATGACGACAGGATAGCTCTCCATTGCCTCCTCTACGCCATATTTCCGTCTACGATGCATCAGTTCCTGAAAGGGAAGATATTCATCTGTCTCAATGTTTATGGCCACCACTTCACCCTCAAGTATCACTTCTGATTTTATGGACTTTAATGCATTGGCAACATCTGGATAGTGGCTCGTAATCTTTTCGAGCCTCCTTGAAAACAATTCTAGTCTATCCTTGTCCTTGTGCACCTGTACGCGCTCGCCATCCAGTTTATATTCCACTGCTGCCCTGCTCCCCATACGCTCTAGTGCTTCTTCTGCTGTCCTGAGGCGCTCTGCAAGCATAGGCCTAATAGGCTTGAAGAGTGTTATCTTGATCGAGCTGACTGCTTCGAGCCCCTTGGTTGCAAGCAACCTTGCCACTGTGCCAAGGTCACTTGAGACGTTGTACGCATTTTCAAGCACCTGCCTGTTTGCCTTGTCACCAGTGAATGCGATAGCAAGAGCGTCAAGCACAGTGTAGTCAGCGATGCCCAGCCGCAGCTGTCCCATGACGAACTTAATTATATAACATCCCTCTGCAGCCGTTGCATCATTCAGCAAACTGCTTATTAGACGCAGCTTGATCTCCTGTGAGCCAACGCCAGTTGTCCGTGCAACTTTGTCAAAAGTAGAATATACGCGCTCGACCGTCATAGGCTCTGAAAATAGGGTTGATTGGCTCTTTGACTTCATTACTTCCAGTGTCGCCTCTCCAAGGTCACCTGTCTTTTGATATATTCGTCCTATTTCCGATACGTCTTTGCCAGACGAGGTTGCAATTGCCCTGAGGACCATTTTTTCTGCGACCCCCATCTCTATTCCTTCATAGTCGGGATAAAGTTTACCCTGAATTAGATAAGTCACCTTATCGATAATGTTGGCGGGCGTCCTTTTGAGAAGCGTAACAAGGTATCCAGTAAGAGCAATTCTGCTCGAGGTTTGTTCCATATGCTCAAATGTCTCTACTAAGGAATTGAAATCCAAAGCGCTTCAAATCTGTACGCTTTGAGTGGATATTAATCTATGATATGCGTTAAGGCAGCTACTGTAGCCGAAGATTAGAAACCTATATGATTGGCAATGATCCTGTAGAAAGCAAGTCAAGCATACAAGGTATTGGCTGGAGACCATACCCTAGTTCTATAAGACCAAGACGCTTATAGGCCAGCAACAACTGCAAATGATGCCTACAAAAGAAGAACTAAAGATTGTCAAATAGCAGCAGCCAGATAGTTCAACAGGGACTACATCTTCTGCAAAGCAAGTTGGCATCAGAACAGATGTACAGCAATTGATGAAGCAGCGTCCACTTATTGAGATAATGCAGCGAAAGCTCAAGCAGGCAAAATGATAAAGTTTACCGCAGGCCTAGCTAACATTATAAAGGACGGCAAGCAAATAAGTAAAATATAATGGGAGGCAACAAAAAGAAGCCGGCTGGTGCTTCAGATAAGGGTGCTCAAACAGGGCCAGGACAAACCGAGATAAAGCCGGCTGCAGAGAAGAAATCAGGCTCCAAGCCTCAGCAGAAGCAAAAGCTTGCTGTGACAATTGAAGAACCCCAAGGCATGAAGGCAATCCAGGGCATGAAGGCAATAACAACTCAAGGCGTGGCAAGGAACATAGGTGTCAAGATTTCAGTCGCCAACGCTTTCATCAAGTCACTGGAAGCAAAGGGTATAGTTAAGGCTGAAGGCGGCTACAGCGGCCATAGGGTCTACCATTTAATCAAACGCTAGCTTCTTTAACTATCATCACGTCCCCGGGGCGACTTGACTCAATAACCTCAAGGTTAGACGTGACTACACCTAGCGAATTCATCGGCTGAACTTTAGCATCCTGCACGAAGACACAAATGGAACTATTTGAAGTAAGGTAAGCGATATCACCCCGGTGAAATTGTGTTCTATATTTTTCTGGTCCGATCATAAGCCCAGTTTCAACATATACGAATTTGTCTACATACCTGTGCACTCTATCTTGCAGTGGAAGGCTTTTTAGTATGGTTCCAATGGTTAGAGGGGCAAGATGACGTACAAACTCAGCCAATGCAGAGCCTTTGTCTTGTATTTCGATTGCAATCTTTAATCTAGATACTGAACCAGCACTTCCTGGCTGCGTCATTGCTGCAAAAATAGGCATAGAATATAATGAAAATGTTTCGTATATTATTAAAAATAGATGATAAATGCTACAATTGCAAGATAAGGACAAAAGAAAGAAACAAATAATATACAGCGTAGAAAAGATGGCTGAGCCAACGAGAAGGGATAATAATACTAAACCAAATAGCAGGATAATGAAAGAATCCTAACTGCATCAAACCTCTGATGAAAATTTAAATATAAGATGCCTATCATCTTAGTTAGATAACATAGATACAGTGCGGGTTTTGAAGAATTACGGCAAAACATTTAATTAGATATCCATTATCCTTTGGATTGTTCTTGGTAGTCAAACATTCTTCCAAAAGACATGCTGCACCCAAAAAATCTGCTACTGCCAAAACGACCAAGAAGACTCGTGCTTCAAACAGAAAAGTTAGCATAAATGAAAAGCAGCAAGAAGAGCAAGGCGGCACCACCACCAAGAAATCGTCCCGCAGGGCAGACGAGGTAGTTATTTATGCGGAATTTGAATATGAGCTTAAAGAGATTGATGCTCAGGACAACAAGGTACTGATTGGTCCTGCTTGGCTTACAAGGTTTGAGAGAGCAAGGATAACAGGAGCAAGGTCACTTCAGCTGTCACTTGGCGCACCTCCACTTGTCAAAGTGCCTGAACATGCCACTAGCTCGATTGCGGTTGCAGTTGAGGAAATAGAGCAGAAAGCGCTCCCAATTTCAATAAGACGCATACTGCCAAGCGGTACATACCAAGATATTTCTATAGAGTGGCTAAAGTAGCCAGATCAGAATTTAGATTAGATTTCTTTTAGCCTGCTTTCGTCAAAGATATCAGAGCCATACCAGCGGTAGCGAAAGTAGTCAAGGCACCACTCATGAAAGGTGGGGTTGAGGCTGAAGAACATCATGTTCATATCAGTCTCCCCCTTTTGTGTTGGGAAAAGGACTGAGGCCTGTTTTTCATTCAGTATCACTGCGACCTGCACGCTTTCCACCATTCTTCTTTCTATTGCCCCTTTGCTCAAGAGTTCATTGTGACCAAGCTTTTTCAGAAGTTCCTTTCTGCCTTTTGGGATGATAACATTCTTCGGAAAGACGTAGCTATATTTTACGGCCCTTTCCTTTACTCTAGTCACTGCTGGCTCGATCAGATCTATTGGCACTTGCGGCACAATTTCATAGATGTATTGGTCAGCCTCCCGATAAATGTCCTTCCAACGCTCAAGTATTGCTACAATGCCCTTGATGAACTCGCATTTGTCAAGCGCCCCCAGTCTCATGATAAATTTGATCGGAAGCTCGCCTAAGACATGCTCTGAAAAATACTCCTTATATTTTGAAAGATAGTTGAACGTTGGGATCTGCTTAATTATAGTATTGCCAAAAGTGGTAAGCGAAAATACGCCCTCAGGGTCTTTCTCAATTAGGCCAGCGTCCTGCAGGCGACTAACATTGCGATGGACCTCCTGCATAGTGATATCGAGATCCTTGGCAAGTTGCGATATCTTGGCGCTTTTATTATTGAGCCGGAATACTATTGCTAGTCTCTGCTCACTTGCAAGCTCGAAGAAAGTCTTCTCGGTATTGGCAAATGTTGCTAGGACATCATCGGAGGCGTCAGGCATGGTATTGCATGAAACTGATCAGTGTTTTAAACATTACATGTGTACGCTAGTAGTTATGTGTATGTCCTTCTTCTGAATGCGTACGGTTTGTCCTGCGCATAGATATTATACCCAGTACAATGAAGCCCACGCCAATTGCCAAGATAAGGTAGTCAGCCAATAGTATCCTAGCCCATACAGCGTTCATGGTCGCCGCCCAAATGAACAAGAGTGCCAAAAACACTAGCGCGATGCCTGTGATGGTTTCGCCGTTGATCCATTGTTTTCCTCCGCCTCCCGTCATATATCTAATATAGCACTCCGGCAGCATTATTAAATTCTTCAATCATCATTAGGTAGAAAAATTCTTAAGGCTAGTGTTCACGAACCAAAGTACCTCTGCACTGTTCGCAGATCTGTTCATCAATGTTTGACTCAATGCTGTGGTGAACGTCGCATATAATGAGTGTATATCGCATATAGTTGCACAGACCCACGAACTTGGCAAGTGTGCTTGGAGTGTAAGCTTTGTTTGTAGAGAGATCCTTGGCAATGTCGTCTATCATACGCATGACTTCTCTAACTGATTCAAGCTTTGAAATGAGCTCTGTATCTCCTCTTGTTCCCCTCACATAGTTGCTGACGGCGGCCTGTGTAATGCCAAGATCCTTGGCAACGTCTTCTTCCTTGAGTGAATATTCCCTAATAAGCTTCTTTGCAAGAATAGCCCTGACTGCGGGAATGAGTGATTTTGCCTCTATCTCTGAAGGGAGTAGCATTTCTAAGGATAGAAATGAAATTTATTTTTTATTATTTAAAGGTTCTTGATGGATTCTATTGTTTATATTTGGCAAGAATAGAGATTAAGAAATATGAAGGCAGTCTTTATAAAAGGACATAATGCTGTTTCTGTCGATGATGTTAAGATACCAGACCTGGCTAGCGAAGGTGATGTTCTTGTCAAAATGCGCGCCTGCGGGCTATGCGGGTCAGATCTCGAAAAGATCTATGGCGAATATAGTATGGCCTCAGGCAGGCTTGGTCATGAGCCTGCCGGCGAGGTTGTAGCAATTGGCAAATCTGTCAAAGGCTTTACACGTGGCGATCGTGTCTTTATCCATCACCATGTCGCATGCTATTGTTGTCATTACTGCTTTCATGGTGACTATACGATGTGCCCTGCATATCAGATTAGCAACATCAGCCCGTGCGGTCTGGCAGAGCATTTCTTGGTGCCAGAGTGGAACGTATCAAGAGGTGGCCTGATAAAACTGCCAGACAATGTATCGTTTGATGAAGCATCACTTGTTGAGCCGCTTTCATGCTGCATTAAGGCATGGAATAAGTGCAGCTTCCAAAAGGGAGACGATATTGTGATACTTGGCGCTGGTCCAGCCGGATTGATGCACGTGCTCCTGGCTCTGGCATTTGGGGCAGGCAAGATATTTGTCATTGACACAAATGACTTTCGTTTGGACTTTGCCAAGAAATATGGTGTGCACGTGTTTAACCCTATTTCCAATTACGACTTTGCAAATAATATCAAGTTAGAAACAGGTGGAAGAGGTGCCGATATTTGCATCATTGCTACAGGGAATATGAAAGCACTACTTCAGTCATTTGACCTGACTCGGAGAGGCGGTAAGATAATGCTCTTTGGGGTCCCGCCCAAAGGGTCGCAGATATCCTTCGACACGAGTAAGCTCTACTCGAGCGAACACTCGCTCATTCCAAGCTATGCGGCATCTGAAATTGATACAAACCAAGCGCTGAAGCTGATAGCAGAAGCTCGCCTAGACATAGGATCTCTTATTACTCATAGGTTTCACATTAGCAAGGCTGCAGAGGCGGTGAAATGCGCCTATGAGGCCAATAATGCTATGAAGGTAATTATAACCACAGATTAATGAAACTATATATAATAAAAATCACCTGTCTGAGCTGATCGACCATGAACTGGGGAATGCAAAACAGACTAGCTAAGATAATTCATCCCGAAGATGGCCGTTGCCTCATGCTTGCAGTTGACCACGGCTACTTTCTTGGGCCAATAGAGCGTCTTGAGGTTCCAAGGAGAGCTATAAACCCACTTTTGCCTTATGCTGATTCTCTTATGCTCACAAGAGGCATCCTAAGGACATCAGTTGACCCCAAATGCGATGTTCCAATAGTGCTGCGTGTTTCTGGCGCAACCAGCATCATTGGCGAAGACCTTTCAAAAGAAACGATTACCACCTCAATTGAAGAAGCGATCAGGCTTAATGCATCATGCCTTGCACTATCAATATTTGTAGGCGGTAAGTATGAGCACCAGACACTTGCCAATTTAGCAAAGCTGGTAGATGAGGGCGAAAAGTATGAAATACCTGTCCTTGCAGTGACTGCAGTCGGCAAGGAGATGGGGCGTGATGCACGTTACCTTGGACTAGCATGCAGAGTTGCTGCAGAACTTGGCGCACATGTAGTGAAGACGTATTATTGTGACAACTTTGAGCAAGTGGTCGAAGGATGCCCTGTTCCACTTATAATCGCAGGTGGCAAGAAACTCGCCGAGCCAGAGGCACTGAAGCTTGCGCACGATGCAATAACGCACGGTGCTGCCGGCGTGGACATGGGAAGAAACATCTGGCAGTCAGATTGGCCCGTAGCAATGATAAAGGCAGTGCAGGCAATAGTCCATAAGAACACTGATGCCAAAGAAGCATACGGCATCTTTTTAGAGGAAAAGGAGAATGACAAGTCAAGCCACAAGGAAAGGCAGAAGGTTGTTAGGACGACAGTCAACCACTCGGTACCTTTTGACTAGCCGGCAAGTTTAGATAAATGCTGGTGAACCATCTTCCACTGATCCTTTTTGTCTTTTTTCAAGACAATGGTTACTCGAGACTTGTTGCTGACCGATGTACCACGGAAGCTGTAGTCGTCGATTATCATGCCGGTAACTTCAAGCAAAAAAGTAGCAAGTGCAACATCACCCATGACCTCAGTATTCAAGTTTTCAATCTTGAAATCATAGTCGGAGAGGCTGGCAAAATGTAACTGTTCAAGCATGAGCGCCCTTCCAAAATCACGTATATCGTAGGGTGGCGAGTCACCAAATTTCGTAAAGCGCGGATCAAGAAATTCCTCTATCTTTTCTATCTCCTTGCTTTGTGCAAGTTGAAAATATTTGTAAATAAGGTCCCTAACCTTAACGTCTGAGTGACACATTTGGCCTGATAAGGCCACCCACTTGCTTATTATTATATTATGTATATGCACGATCGGCACGCACATACTGCATGCAGCAGCCAAAAAATCAATCAACCAATCAGCCAAAATCAATCATTCTATGTCTAAAAACACTTTCAAATGCTGATTGCTTGTCTTCTCTTCTCTACCCTTCACCACTCTGTAAAAATTGAGTCTCTTTTATCCTTACGCTCTTCTTTCCGCTGCATCAAGATAAACGCCGCTTCAGCTTCTTTATGCTCTACAGCACTCTTAAACCTCGGCCACATAACACTAAGCTTATCGCCCAGTTTCGCCGGCGTGCTAGCTCTTGAGTTTGTTTCACAGATTACTTGTTCTAGAAGCTGCTGCTGCTTCTTATGTGTCATCTTATTTCGTAGTCTCATCAGCTTCTTCTCAACGTAGTCTAGTCTAATTATCAATACTAGAAGTTGTGCCTTAATAGTCATAGCTTCTTTTGATCAGAATGTTGTTGCTCTTGTTGCTGTGGTGGCTGCTATTGTTGCCATAGCAGCGGTAATTGTCGATAACTTGGGTTTATCACAATATACTACTGAAATAAAGCTGTGTCATAACTTCTTACATCTGGCCTACCTGTATGATAATGGTACAATTTGCGATAATGCAGATAATAACAGACATGAGGCATTTACAGGCTAATAATGATAATAATCGTGCATAGAAAAACGCCACTCAAAACAACTCGACTATTTGTCATATTTTTGCTGGTCATCTGTATGTCATTTCTGGCAGCAACCAACCATATTCGCTTATGGAGACATATTGAAATGCCAGGCTTTATTCCAGGTAAATTATTTCATTGTATAAATGCGCTCTTGCACAGTAAACTCTACTTGCAGGCTCTAGTTCTTGAACATATACCCACAGAGCAAACCAACATAGAGTCTATTTTACATCAGTTATATCCGTGTGTGCATTATTAATATGATCTTTTAATTCCTCTCTGTTGCGGGCTGTTAACCCACAAATGTCGCACGTCTGTTGCGTTGGTGTCAAATCCTCTGGTTCTTTTCCACTTGTAAGGTCCAAGTATTGCTCATCAGGTCCTGCAGCCTTTATTTCGGTATAGTTGTTGTTTTCTTTCTCACGATTAGTATTTTTTGTTTCCACCATATTATGCTAGTAATGATCAATAAGATTGTACAATATAAGGTAGTATATGGTTGAGATAGAATGTTAAGCATCATGTTAAGAGGAAAAAACAAACGCCTACTGACATTTATGACGATCCAAACTTTGACCATCGGCTTGACTTAGTTGTTGCCGGAGTCCAGCTGTTTGTTAGAGATCGTCTTTTAACATCACAGGAGAAAATCCTTCAATCATGAATTGAAGTCGTAGGGATAGAACCGCTATAATGTCAGCATAGAATCTGATCATTTCTGTCATAATAGTTGAATTTAGCTCCTCTCCGATGACAGGATATGTAATTGTAGGCAATACTACAACGGCTTCTGCGGCGCTACTCTCCTGAATCCATTTGCAACCCCTGAACAGATAACCGAAAGAAACACAAACAAACTTAGAAGGGTCATAACCAAAGCAGAGAACAATACAGTAGAAGGCTAGTAAGAGATAAGGTGATTTTTATTTTATTGCAACTGCGATCTATTAGGAACTATTCCCACCAATGGCAATAATGCGATTCCTTGTGATATTTATATGTCGGAGGCAACAATTACATAGTCATGCGAGTGCAATGTTTGCAGTACCTTCACTAGCAAGAGTAGGAGACTATCCAAATCATCATAAGGGTTAATAATATTATAAATGATTTTCATCGAATGTTCTCAATATTATGATAACAGACGGTTTTACAACTGCCGCCATAATAAACCACTAACTCATAAGCACAATCACCTCCAAGCTCTGCTCCAATAATAAAGAATATCGACATAGAGCTGTAAGTAGGTAATCAATAGCGAGTCACTGACTTCACTTTGCAATAATCACTAAAAATAAACTCATGGAAGATGAGATAAAAATTGCTTTTTCCTTAGTCGAGCTACACTATCGTTTCATTAGATTTTATCGTATATTTCCCATAAACTTTATAAATAATTTCCCTCCACATAAACAAAAATGCCTCGAGCTGACAGCGGATATTGTTATGGACACAACATTCATGTTCTGGTTCTGCTGAGGGTTACCTAGGGCAAACTCTGTGCTTTAGCAAGCACAGCTTATGCAAATCAATTTGGTGAGAGATAAAATTGGTTGAAATGACAGGTGCAAAAGCGTTGATTCAAGCCCTAGAGAAAGAGGGCGTAGATGTAGTCTTTGGACTACCGGGAGGAGCAAACCTGCCGATGTACGATGCATTGGTAGATGCAAACTTTAGGCATATCTTAGTAAGGCATGAACAATCGGCTGCTCATATGGCTGACGGTTATGCTAGAATAAAGAGAAAGGCAGGTGTATGCTTTGCAACCTCAGGTCCAGGTGCCACAAATCTCATAACAGGCATTGCCACTGCATATGCTGATTCTTCTCCGATTGTAGCCGTAACTGGTCAAGTGCCGGTTGCCATGATAGGCAAGGACGCCTTTCAAGAGACAGACATTATTGGTGTGGCAAATCCCTGCACAAAATACTCATTCCAACCAAGGGCTGCAGCCGAGATTCCAGAAATGATCAAAAAGGCGGTATATATTTCAGAGAGCGGCAGGCCTGGCCCAGTACTTGTTGATATTCCTAAGGACGTACAGCAGGCAACAGCCGACATGAAGTTTCCAGAGCTTATCAAGGTTAGAGGCTATAATCCAAACTTAGAGGCAGACCTCTCAGAGATGGGCAGGGCAGTCGAGCTCTTGCTCAACGCTGAGCGACCGATAATAATGGCAGGAGGTGGTGTAATCCTTTCAGGAGCTTTTTCGGAACTTCAGGCTCTTGCAGAGCTAGTCAAGATACCGGTTGTGACTACATTCAAGGGCAAGGGCGCATTCCCTGAGAACCATCCGCTTGCTATGGGACCTATAGGGATGCACGGCCACGCAGAAGCTAACAAAATAATCCTAGAGGCAGACTGCATCGTGGCTGTAGGTGCAAGGTTTTCGGACAGATCTGTTGGCAAATTTGACGAGTTTGGTAAGGGTATGAGTATAATCCACTTGGATATTGACCCGGCAGAGATAGGGAAGAACAAATCAGTAGACGTTGCGCTGGTAGGCGACGTGAAGTCCTCACTCCGCACACTTGTTAAGATGTTCTCGAAGAAGATCATTAAAAAAGACTCAGATAACCCGTGGCTAAAGCGTAGAAAAGAGCTTATACAGTATTATGCTGAAACCCTCAAGGACTACCCAAGGGAGATAACGGCTAAAAAGTCGCTCAAGAAATTGCGCGAGTTATTGCCGGCTAATGCCATAGTCACGACAGAAGTAGGTCAGTGCCAAATGTGGGCATCCTTGCACTTTGACGTGATAACACCTGGCACGTTCTTCAGCTCGACCGGCCTTGGCACTATGGGCTTTGGATTTCCCGCCTCAATAGGCGCCAAGGCCGCTAAACCAAATGTTCCTGTAGTTGATATTGCTGGTGACGGATCGTTTAACATGACTGAAAACTCACTTGCGGTGTCGGTACTTGATAAGCTGCCCGTAATAGTATTCCTCATGAACAACTACATGCTTGGAATGGTGGCCCAGTGGCAGCGCACATTTTACAACAGACGCTATAGTGGAGTACATCAGCACAACTGCCCCGACTATGTCAAGATAGCCGACGCATATGGCGCTCAGGGCATAAGAGCAGAATCGATGCATGAGCTTGAGAAAGCTATCAAAGCAGCACTCAAATCTGACGTAGCAACAGTAATAGACATCCCAATTGATCCTGAGGAAGACGTCTACCCATTTGTAGCGCCCGGCACTGGCCTAAAGGACATGATTGTAGGAGCGTGATGGAAATTGTTTGCAACTACTACCATTCAGAAAGAATCGTGGCACATTGTGTCTGCCCTTGTCGAAAACAAACCCGGCGTGCTCTTCAGAGTCACCAACCTCTTCAGGGCGCGCAGTTTTAACATCGAAAGCATTACAGTGGGATCAACTGAGCAACAGGACCTCTCTAGAATGACGATAACCACTAACAGCGATGAAAAGACACTTGATCAACTGGTAAAGCAATTGCGCAAGCTTATAGACGTTATAGAAGTAAAGGTGCTTGACACGGACAAGACAGTATATCGTGAGCTTGCGCTCATCAAGATCAAGGCTGTTGACCCAACAACAAGAAGCGAGATAGTCAATTATGCTACGATATTTCGAGGCAACATCTTAGACATTGGCAAGGAGACAATAACAGTTGAGATAACTGGCACACCTGATAAGATAGAGGCATTTAAGAATCTAGTCGAGCATTATGGAATTGCGCAGTTGTCAAGAACCGGAGTTTCAGCCCTTCCTAGAGGTGGAGTGGAGAGTTGAACGCGTCTAAAAAATCATTAAATAACACCGAAAGTGTCAAGATCTTTGATACTACCCTAAGAGACGGCGAGCAGACCCCTGGCGTGACGGTAACACCAGACCAGAAGATCCGGATCGCGATCCGGCTAGATGAACTCGGAGTCGATGCAATAGAGGCAGGGTTTCCAATAGTATCGCATGGCGAGATGCAGGCGATCAAGGCAATAGTAAAGCAAGGATTGAAGGCTGAAATTTTTGGCCTTGCTCGCGCAAGTCAGATCGATATTGATAGTGCTACCAAATGTGACTTGAAGTACATTCATACTTTCATAGCGACTTCTGACATTCATATGCAGTATAAGCTGAAGATGACACGTCAGCAGGTCTCTGAGAAGGCAATTAGCGCAGTAGAATATGCTAAAAAACATGGCTTGCACGTAGAGTTTTCAGCAGAGGATGCAACAAGATCTGACAGGCAGTTCCTGCTTAAGGTGTTCAAGGAGGTAGCAGAGGCAGGTGCGGACAGGCTGGACATACCCGATACTGTGGGCTATGCAACTCCGCAATACATTGCCGACCTTGTAAAAGAGGTCAAGCAAGCTACAAGGCTCCCAATAAGCGTCCACTGCCACGATGATTTTGGCTTTGCAGTTGCTAATTCGATAGCTGGTGTAAGCGCCGGCGCTGCATGCGCGCATGTCACCATAAATGGTCTTGGCGAGCGTGCCGGCAACGCATCTCTTGAAGAATTTGTAATGGCGCTCCAATGCTTATACGGCAAAAAGCACAACATAAAGACACAGTTGCTCTATGAAACTTCTAAATTCGTTTCAAACACGATGGGTATAATTGTACAGCCAAACAAGGCGATAATTGGCGAAAATGCTTTTGGCCACGAATCGGGAATTCATACTCATGGCATCATCAGCAATCCACTTACCTATGAGCCCATAAGCCCTGAGCTTGTGGGCAGGAAAAGGTGGCTCCAAGCTGGCAAGCATGCTGGGGCACATGGCATAAAGGCGATGCTTGAGGAATTTGGTATCAAGCCGACTGATGAGCAGCTTCATATCATAGTGGAGAAGCAAAAGAACATAGCCGACAATGGTAAGCCCATTACTACATCGGAACTATTGTCAATAGCCGGCGGGGTAATGGGTAACAACAAATTTGAAGAAAAGTTCAAGCTCTATGACTTTCACATCGTCACTGGAATGAACATCATACCGACTGCCGTGGTAAGGCTCAATGCCAACGGCAAGGATTTCATTGCATCAGACATTGGTGTTGGTCCAGTCGATGCAGCGCTAAAAGCGATACAAAAGATATCAGGAGAGATGGCAAATGTCAAGATAAGAGAATATAGGCTTGATTCAATAACGGGAGGCTCTGACGCACTTGCAGAGGTTACAGTCAAGGTCGAGGATAAGGACGGGAACATCGTATCTGCGCGCAAGTCAGGAGAAGACATCGTTGTTGCATCCGTACAAGCAATGATGGACTCAATCAACAAAGTGCTGCTAAAAAAGATCCTCTACTCCAAAAGCTAGATACTGCAGCATAACATAGGGGTATCTAATTGGCGAGATATGATATTTCCCTCATCAAGGGAGATGGCATTGGGCCAGAGCAGACAGCTGCAGCAAAAAAAATCCTTGAAACGATAAATGACAATTCCCAAACAAAATTTGACATACATGAAGTCGAATCCGGCGACAGTGCGCTTGCCAAGTTTGGCAAAGCATTACCGGAATCCGCACTAGACGTCATCAAGAAATCGCAAGCGTGCTTGAAGGGACCAGTAGGTGAGACTGCGGCCGATGTGATAATCGTTCTTCGCAGGATGTTTAATCTTTATGCAAATGTTAGGCCGGCCAAGTCATATCCTAATATTCCGAGCATCTCGAACAACGTCGACCTTGTCACCGTAAGGGAAAATACAGAGGACGTCTACCTTGGATGGGAGTTCAATACAGACGAAAACACAGTAGTGGCACTCAGAGTTACATCAGAGCAGGCCAGCAGGAGGATCGCAGAATATGCCTTCAAGACAGCGATGATGCGTAACAACAAGCTTAGAGTAGTTGCAGTGCACAAGGCCAATGTCCTACGCAAGGGAGATGGGTTGTTTTCTGCAGTGTGTGGGTCAGTTGCCAAGAACTACCCGAAGATTCAGTACAGTGAATTATATGTTGATGCAGCATCTATGAACTTAATCCGCAACCCAGAGGAATTTGATGTTATTGTCACCACTAACTTGTTTGGCGACATACTGTCTGATGAAGCTGCTCAGGTGGTTGGAGGGCTTGGCATGGGACCAGCCGCCAACATTGGAGATCAGTTTGCTCTCTTTGAGCCAGTGCATGGCGCTGCATTTGACATCGCAGGAAAGAACGCTGCCAACCCTTCCTCTATCCTTCTGTCTGCAAAGATGATGCTCGAATGGCTCTCCGATAAATATGGCGATAAGAATTTGATGACAGAAGCTAGACGGATAGAAGATTCCATTGTCAGTATACTCAAGCAGGATAAAAAAACAAAAGATATCGGCGGCAAGCTCTCTACTACCGAATTTGCAACACTTGTCGCAAAGGTGATGTATTAGCTAACCTCTTGCTATAATCTGATTGTCAAGGCCCGAATGCCGTAAGCAGACAGACAACTCCCTAATTGAAGCTACAATAGTGTGAACAGCGAGTCAAAAGTTTTATCTAACAATGACTTCAGTACAGGTAGCCTGGCCACTAGGTACCACAGATAAGATTTCAGTGCTTAGAACCGCCAATTATTATCAACACCTCTAGTGTCTCTATCTTCTTTAATCTAAGACCACCTTCAAGCGAGTGGGCTTTCCCTGATGTGCATAAGAAATATTCTCAATAGAGGTTTTTATATTTCGTGTTTAAATGCAGTACTATTAAGAGCCTCTAGGTGCCTTTTTTTGCCATGCCAGAAACATGAATATAAAAGGAATGATCATGACCGCCGTCACTATCAGGACAGGCCGGAATGCACTCGGATCGACATCTATGCCGGCGAGCTGCATAAACGGCAAAGGGAATACAGTGAAGAGCCAGAAAGCCACAATGATTCCTATGAGGTAATAATTTCTCTTCAAGAGAGTCGTGAACCTAAGCCTATCTATCTTTTTTCTGTCGCAGCTGATGCATTTAGTAGTATAGCCAGACACATCTGCTGGAACAGTGCAGGATGTACATACTCTGCTTTCACAAAAGTAGCATTTTCTCTCAGCAAACCGCGAGCCACAAATGGCACAGCGCTGTTGTTGTTGTTGGTCAGCCATTGTGCAACGATATATTACCATGAGCTTCTCAACAATATTACTCTATCCTGTGTAAAGCAAAACTTAAATTTGCTAATCTTGACAGTTGGTAAGGGTTCAAAAAATTCCTACACTTAAACATACATACACAGGATATGCTGCCAAGCTGATGCTAGAAGACGGTACTGTTTTTGATGGCATTGGCTTTGGCTATCCATCTGGAATTGCTGGCGAAGTAGTGTTCAACACTGGCATGGTCGGCTATACAGAAACTCTGACGGACCCTTCTTACAGGGGTCAGATATTGTGTCTTACCTATCCGCTTGTGGGTAACTATGGGGTCCCAAGCTATGACATAAAGGACGAGCATGGTCTGCCCAAGTTCTTTGAGTCAGATAGGATTCAGGTTAAAGGATTGCTTATTCATGATCTATCTGACGTTGCAAGCCACTGGAGCTGCATAAAGACACTCGATCAATGGCTTTACGAGGAAAAGGTGCCAGGGATCTATAATATCGACACAAGAGAGCTGACGAAAAAGTTAAGGGAGCATGGAGTCATGATGGGCGCAATTGTTGTGTCTGAAAATGCCATTAATGAATCCCTCTTGAAGAAGATGCTTGCAAGTGCCAAGTACGAGGGATTGAACTTTATGCCAGAGGTTTCGACAAAGGGGGCTCAAGAGTATGGTGACAAGGACAAGGACTGCGTCGTGGTGGTTGACACTGGTGTGAAATATAGCATTATACGCAATATCATGCGCACAGGCTATAGGGTTGTTCGGCTGCCCTGGCATGCAACGTATGAGCAGATGATGTCATATAATCCAAAGGGGGTAGTGATAAGCAATGGACCGGGCGATCCCAAGGTCTGCACTAGTACGATCAAGACTGCTTCAAAGCTGATCAATACGTCTACTCCGACTCTTGGCATCTGTCTTGGCAACCAGATCCTTGCACTTGCAGGCGGCGCAAACACTTACAAGTTAAGATTCGGCCACAGAGGTCAGAATAAGCCATGCGTGAATTTGCGCGACAACCAGGTGTACGTGACTAGCCAGAACCATGGCTATGGGATTGACCCAAAAAGCCTTGGCAAGACGGGCTTTAAGGTTTGGTTCTCAAATGCTGACGACAATACAGTTGAAGGGTTTGAGCACAAGACCAAACCGATAATTGCTGTCCAGTTTCATCCCGAAGCATCGCCGGGCCCCTATGATTGTATGTTTGTGTTCGACAGATTTAGAGAAATTATTGTCAATGGTATGAGAGACGAAGCAGATCCAGCAGAAGCTGCAGAGCTGCAGTCTGTGAAGAAAACCCCAAAGCCTTTGAAAAAATTTAAAAAAATAGGAGGGAGAAAGATCGCCGAGAAATGAAACAATAAAGAAAGTTCTTGTCCTCGGAAGCGGGGCAATCAAGATTGGAGAGGCAGGCGAAAGCCAGTAATAATAACTGGCCGCAAATTCGACTACTCCGGTTCCCAATGCCTCAAGGCACTTGCCGAGGAGAAAATAAAGAGCATCCTAATAAATCCTAACATTGCGACTATCCAGACTGACACGCGCTTTGCAGACAGAGTATACCCTCTTCCAATAAATACAAGTTATGTGGAGAGAGTTATCGAGGTAGAGCGGCCCGATTCAATAATGTTGGGCTTTGGCGGTCAAACAGCCCTCAACTGCGGAGTCTCACTGCACGAGCAGGGCATACTCCAAAAATATGGCATAACGGTTCTTGGCACCTCTATCAGAGGAATCAACATTACTGAAGACAGACAGAGGTTCAAGGAAGCCATGATAAAGAGTGATGTGCCAGTGTTGCAGAGTTTTGCAGTCAATTCGCTACAGGAAGCATTTAGGGCGGCCAACGACATTGGCTACCCCGTCATCACCAGAGTAGCGTACACGTTAGGCGGCAGAGGGGGTGGTGTTGCACACAATGAGTATGAACTGCAGGAAATTGTGCAGCGAGGTCTTAATCTCAGCATGGTTCATCAAGTTTTGATAGAGCGTTATGTCGGGCACTGGAAGCAAATTGAGTACGAGGTAATGCGCGATTACAAGGGGAACAGTGTGATCGTATGCAACATGGAAAATGTTCTTTCAATGCGTGTTCACACTGGCGATAACATCGTCATCGCGCCATCCCAGACGCTCAATAACTATGAATATCATATGCTGCGCTCAGCTGCCATTAGGGCGACTAGCTACTGTGACATTGTTGGTGAGTGCAACATCCAGTTTGCCCTTGATCCAACATCAGAACAGTTTGCCGCTATCGAAATAAATGCAAGGCTGTCTCGCTCGTCGGCACTTGCAAGCAAGGCAACCGGATACCCTCTTGCATACATGGCGGCCAAGATTGCCCTAGGGTATTCATTGCCTGAACTAATTAACAAGATCACAAAAGTCACGACTGCATGCTTTGAGCCATCGCTTGATTATGTTGTGCTCAAAATGCCCAGATGGGACTTCTCAAAGTTTGAGCTTGTTAAGCGCAAGCTTGGCAGCACAATGAAGTCGGTTGGTGAAGTCATGGCCATTGGCAGGACCTTTGAAGAAGTGGTGCAAAAGGCGATTAGGATGTGCGACATCGGCAAAGACGGCCTTGTCGCAAATGCAAATTTGTTGCCTCAGCCTACTGCTGAAGACATTGAAAGGATCGAGCTGGCGCTCATACATCCAACTGACGAGATAATATTCGCAGTCGTTGAGTCCATAAAGGCAGGCCTGACGATTGCACGCATCAACCAATTGTCAGGAATCGATCCATGGTTTTTGCTCAAAATAAAAAATATAGTCGATATGGAAGATAATATCCTCCGCAAATCCAACAGCTTTGACGAGCAGCTCATAAGGAAGGCGAAAAAGATGGGATTTTCGGACAAGCAGCTGGCGCGCTGCCTCCATCTTGAGGAGATGCAGGTTCGTAACCTTCGGCAGAAATTTAACATCAGGCCTGTCGCAAAGCAAATAGACACGCTGGCTGCAGAATGGCCAGCTAAGACCAACTATCTCTATTTGTCGTACGGCGGCGAGACTGATGATGTCAAAGTAAAGGACAGTAATAAGAGTAGGGTTATAGTGCTGGGCGCTGGGCCTTACAGGATAGGAAGTAGCGTCGAATTTGACTGGGGAACTGTCAACACAGTGTGGGGCCTCAAGGAAAATGGAATTAAGGAAATTTCAGTCATCAATTGCAACCCGGAAACAGTCTCAACGGACTATGATATCTGCGACAGGCTCTACTTTGAAGAGTTGACACTAGAACGTGTGCTGGACATCTGTGAGAAGGAAAGGCCGACTGGAGTGGTCACATGCGTCGGTGGTCAGACGGCGAACAACCTAACACCCAAGTTGGCAAAATGCGGCATCAATATTATCGGTACTAGCAGCGAAAATGTTGACAGGGCGGAAGACAGGGCCAAGTTCGGACAGTTGCTCGATTTACTTAAGATAAAGCAGCCGGCGTGGAGAAAATTCACCTCACTTGAAGAAGCTAAGGAATTTGCAGACACTGTTGGTTACCCTGTGCTTGTCAGACCATCCTATGTACTTTCAGGTGCAGCAATGAAGGTAGTATGGGGCGAGCAGCAGCTAGAGGGCTTTCTGACTGACGCAACAAACATCAGCCCAGATCATCCAGTTGTCATTAGCAAGTTCCTCCAAGAGGCTGCTGAGGTCGAAGTAGATGCAGTATCAGATGGCAACGAAGTTATCATTGGCTCCATTATTGAACACATAGACAATGCGGGTGTACACTCTGGCGACGCGATAATGAGTATACCTCCTTGGCGGCTCGATAGGAATACAATTGACACTATTACAGACTACAGCGTCAGGATAGGCAAGGCTCTCAATGTCAAAGGCCCCTTTAACATCCAATATCTGATTAAGGATGAAGAAGTACTGGTGATAGAGGCAAATGTTAGGGCATCGCGCTCTATGCCTTTTGTGTCCAAGTTCGTAGGCTATAATATTATCAACCTTGCTGCAAAAGCAATGATTGGCAAGCCGCTTCCGCCTACTGCCAGGGACCTCTGGCTCAAGACTACAGGCTTTGGGATTAAAGTACCTCAGTTCTCATTCATGCAGCTTGAAGGTTCAGACGTGGTGCTTGGAGTAGAGATGCAGTCAACTGGCGAAGTTGCATGCTTTGGCAATAGTTTCTATGATGCATTGTCCAAAGCATACATGGCGGCCGGCTATTCTCTACCACTGTCAGGATCGGCACTAATAACTGTGGGTGGACAAAAGAACAAAGAGAAATTGCTGCCTATAATATCGCTCATTACGTCCATGAACTACCGAATTATGGCTACTGAGCACACAGCAGAATTCATAAAAAACAATAACTTTAATGACATACAACTAGTCTACAAGATAAGTGAGCCGGATCGCAAGCCCAATATCGCCGACTTATTGTACGAACGCAAGATCAACTTTATCATAAACATTCCAGCCACGTCTACGATTGAAAAGTATGTGGGCATGCTCTATGACGAGTACCAGATAAGAAGAAAAGCAGTTGAAATGGGGATACCTGTTTTAACGACATTTGAAGCAGCAAGCTCGTTCATCAAGACTCTCCAGTGGCTGCGTGATAACACCCCTACCATAATGCCACTTAAAAATTACATCGGGCAGGGCTAACTAACTACAGGCGCTGGAAAAAAATTTCGATTATTACCTTATAGGGATATGATTAATTCTGGTCAACAGAACCATTTATGCCATGGGTTCAGTTTCATCTGAGGATGCATTTTCACTGTGCCACATAAGAGGGAGATTTATTTCATAAAATGTATGGAAGGAGTGCTGCATCGCCTACAATAGAGCCGTCAAGCGTAACAACGATACACTTCTTCACACCATGCTGCATTATTCGTGTGAGTATGGGCGAAAAGGACTTATGATATAGCTTCTCGCCAGTGGCATAAAGATATGGATTAAAGGTTGGTACTACTATAATGTCAAGTATTCCCTTCTCCGCAAAAATATCTTCCTTTCTTGCCTGAATATATAGCCATACCCGCTCGCCATTTATCACACTCCCTTTTTTTAAAAATACAGGATGTACATGCCCCATCACTATTCGCTTGATATGTCCTCTAACATCAGAAGGCATACTGTGGCCGTGAACCAAAAGCGTATCGTCAAGCGTCATGCCCTTGCTGGTTATCATGTTTACATTCATTGGAACCAGTCGTCCAATGTTGCCATCGTGATTGCCCGGCACAAGGTAGACATCCGTCTTGGCTGACAGCTGATTCAAGAATAGCGGCACAGTATCCCACTCTTGTCTACTTATTGAGCCAACCGTGTGCTTGATGTCGCCTAGCAATATTATGCTATCTGCATGCTCTGACTGGACAAGATCTAATAGTTCAGCAACCATGTCAGAGACAAGGCTTGGGTTAACGGTTATTCCCTTTGCTAACAGGTCTGCTTCAAGCCCGATATGCAAATCAGATACTGTAATGTATTTTCTACCTTCATCTTCTAGCAGTATCGCAGGATGAGGATGAATCGGTCGTATCTTCACACTTTTTATACCGCCGATTAGGCAAATAAGTTAGTCGTGCAGTCGAGAGTGGACTATACAGTAAGATCAGGTAGTGTCAAGCAGATGTTGTTTCTGCCAAGTGGCAAAAAATTATGGGTTGTCATAGGTAGAGATAATGAATACTGGACAGATCCCGAACTTGGCTTTTGCTCCTGCAAGGACTTTTATTTTACTACTCTGTCAGGTGGACAGGATTGCTACCATATAAAGAGTGTCAGAAAAACTATACAACAAAGAGGACTCACAGCTATTGAGTTTGATGATAGTGATTACATTCACCTATTGCAGGCAGTAGCAGATGATAACATAAGTGTGCTAAGCCGTAGTTGATACTTGAGTATTGGTAGTACTTGGCTGCGCAGTATCAGATGGTGGCTGCTGCTGATTCTGGTGAACTTCAGACTTTTCTAATGTTGTCCTTGCTTCCCCACCCTTTCTTCCAATAGTGCTATAGTACTCTGCTCCGCGCTCCTGCTTGACAGTCTCACCGCCCCGCTTGCCAATCTCACTGTAAAATTCCGCGCCATAGCGCTCCTTAACAGCTCCGCCGCCCTTCTCCCCTATTTCTCGATAAAATTCCGCGCCATAGCGCTCCTTAACGACTTCGCCGCCCCGCCTTCCTGCCTCACTGAGGCCTTCTCTATCGTTTGCCCGTGCTTCTCCACCTGCCTTCGCGACCCTTAGTCTCGTGTCCGAATTCGCCGCGGCCAGTCCCCTCTTCTGGTGCGGCGCAATACCACCTTTCCGTGCTACTCGTTGCCTTGTCTCTTCGTTGGCAGACGCAAGGCCTCGTCGAGCGCGCCCTCTATCAGATGCAGCCTGCTCTGAGCCCATGCACAGTAAACACGCATATTGCTTAAAAGGGGAAACGAAAAAAGTAAGGGAATATAATCAAACAGTTTATTAGCCGACTGTTTTTTGGCATGTTATGGTGTCTGATAACGTTCTTATTGTTGGTTTTGGGAGCAGAGAACACGCTTTTGGTTGGAAGATTGCACAGAGCAAACACGTAGGCAAGATCTATTTTGCTCCAGGCAATGGGGGTACATCTGAAAATATCGATATCAAGCACAATGACGTCGACAAGTTGGTGTCATTCGCAAAGCGTCAGAACAACCTGCTGACGGTTGTGGGTCCTGAAGAGCCTCTCTCGCTTGGAATTGTTGATGCGTTTGAAAAAGAGGGTCTGCGCATTTTTGGACCTAGGAAAGAGCCGGCTAGGCTTGAAACTAGCAAGGCTTTTGCCAAAGAATTCATGCATGATGCAGGTATCCGCACTCCTGAATTTGCAATATTCTCTGATGCACAAAAGGCCAAAGACTATGTCGTCAGGCAGAGCAGACCGCAAGTAATCAAGGCTGATGGCCTTGCAGCAGGCAAAGGTGTAGTAGTGTGTGACGGCGCCGACCAAGCTATTGCAGTGATTGACAGCATGATGATCAAGAAGGAGTTTGGCGCTGCAGGAACTAAAGTAATCATTGAAGAGCGGCTTTCTGGTGAAGAGGTATCCTTCATTGCTCTGTGCGATGGTAAAACAATAATGCCTCTTGCTCCAAGCCAAGATCACAAGCGGATATCTGATGACGACAAAGGTCCCAACACTGGTGGCATGGGAGCCTATTCCCCTACACCAGTGATTGACAGCGAACTTCATGAAAAGATAGTAAAGGACGTGATGCAGCCAGCTATGATTGCAATAAGAAAGCGCGGCACTCCATTCAAGGGCTTTCTCTATGCCGGCATAATGATTGACGAAAATACAAAAAAACCCTACGTGCTTGAATTCAACGTAAGAATGGGCGATCCAGAGTGCCAGCCCATAGTAATGAGGATGAAGCCTGACCTTTATGAGTACATCAATGCAGCAGTGGATGGGCAACTCGAGTCAATGTCGCAGATCGAATGGAAGAACCAGACGGCCGTGTGTGTGATAATGGCCGCAAGGGGATATCCGGGCAGTTACGAAAAGGGCAAAGTCATAGAGGGTCTTAACTCTGAATTTGGGCCACATGTCATGGTTTTTCATGCTGGGACAGCAAGAGACTCGCAGGGCAGGATTGTGACTAATGGCGGAAGGGTTTTAGCGGTAACTGCGCTTGGAGAGGATGCAAGAAGGGCGATAGATAATGCCTACTCAGCAGTTAGGAAAATACGATGGGGAGAAAACGATCACTATTACAGGACAGATATTGCAAGAAGGGCGATAGGCCGCTAGGCGTAATGGATGCCGTCTTCACTAGCGATTGCGTCCAATCTTTTATCATACTTGTCATGTGGTAGATTCTCAAGCAGCTGAAACGAGTACGCAAGCCCAATAGAAAACGTTCGCTTACCCGACAGTAACCTGTCATAGAATCCCTTACCGTATCCAAGGCGGTTACCCTTTTTATCAAAAGCAACACCAGGCACGATAAGTATATCGATCTCACTCATCTGCTCATAGGGGGGAGGTTCCATGATACCAAACATGCTCTTGATTAAGGATTTTGTAGATGACAATTCATAAAATGTGATCTTGTCTTCTTCGACTCGTGGCAGCGCGATCTTTTTACCCAGTATTTTTGCATGCTCGATTATCAATTCTGTAGTTACCTCAGAACCCAATGCAAAGTATGCTCCAACAATCTTGGCTGGCTGGAATTCCTTGCTTTTTATTACAAATTCTTGTATGCTTTTGCTCCTTTTTACGATCTCCTTGGAATTCAGCCTGTTGCGTCTTTCAAGCATCTCTTGTCGTATTTCTTTTTTGCTTAACAGCAGTTATTTACTCATCTCTCGTGTTATAAAAGCAGCAGCGGCTACGGTATTTTTCAAAAGCATAGCCCGGGTCATAAGGCCCACTCCGCCTGGCACCGGCGTTATCCAAGATGCTTTTTGCTTTACAGAGTCAAAGTCAAGGTCACCGGTCAGCTTGCCATTGAGTCGAGTTATCCCAACATCAATAACGACCACGTCTTCCTTTATCATGTTTGCAGTAAGCGTAAATCGCCGACGGTTGCCCACCGCAGTAACAATCAGATCTGCGCTGCGCAGCTTTTCGTTAAGATCCTTTGTCTTTGAATGGCAAATTGTCACTGTGGCATCTCGTTCTAACAACAAAATCAAAAGCGGTTTTCCCACCAAGTTACTGCGGTTTACAATGACTACATCCATCCCGGCTACATCTATTTTGTAATAGTCCAAAAGCTCCATGATGCCAGAAGGTGTACAGGGCTTAAGCACTGCTATACCACTCTGCAGCATGCCAACGTTGTATGGCGTCAAACCATCCACATCCTTTAGCGGACTTAGGGAGGAGAGTATATCAAATTCATCGATATGAGAGGGCAGAGGTAGTTGTACTAAAATGCCGTGGACTTCAGGATCATTGTTTAGGAGTTGCACGAGCTCGCGCAGCTCCTTCTGCTTGAAGGTGGCGGCAAGCCTATGATCTCTCGTGACAATACCTACCTCTTTTGCATCCTTATGCTTGCTCTCAATATAGGTTGCAGATGCAGGATCATCTCCGACCAGCACTGTTGCAAGGCAAGGCTCGACACCCATTGCCTTCAATTCTTGAACCGCCCTTATCACTCTTGATTTTATATCTACCGATACGACCTTGCCATCGATTAAGCGTGCTACCAATTCAATAGGTGGGAATTTTCTATACTATTTGCTTTTCTATATATGACACTCTCTACAGTAGAATTATACTACACAGTATAGCTGTAATTCCTTAGAACCCAAATAGAATAAGATAGTAAAAAGAGCTAAAGAAACATATACTATGCCGCTAGCAATATTCAGGCCTTGTCAAAAGACTTTATATGTTAACCTATTAGTCCTTGTCTATTTCAACCTGCTCAAGATGTTGTAGCGCTTGAACTATCTCCTTATGTAACTGCTCAATGCTTTGTTCATCAGCCTTGAACATCTTTTGCTCTATAGGAGTAACGGACTGCTGCATCTTTGACGTTTCGGCGAGTATCTTTTTCGCTTTTGCGTCAATATCATCCTGAGAAGGAGGATTTGATTTAGAAAGCTCTAATAACTTTTTGTCAAGCATGGAAATCCTGTCCTCGAGGAAGTATACAAGGTTGTTGCGGAGTTCCTTGAGATCCGAGAAGTCTGCCACGGGCTGCAGGTAAGCGACCTTTTGGTTGAGCGAATCGAGTTGCTGCTTGTATTTTAGCAATAGTTTGTCCCGCTCAAACCTGTCAATCCTGCCATCCTGAGCTGCTTCATATACCCGAGTAATCGCTTCAGCTGTAAGGTTCTTCTCAAACAGGAGTGACAAAAGTTCCGCCCGTATTGAGGCGATGGATGATGATGATGACGACGACCGTGCATGCTTTTTATTGTTACTTCTGACGCGAAAAAGATTGCCTAGAAATACTGCTGATATTACGCCGGCGATAGATGAGCCGGCGATGACGGCGATTTCTGTGGACATTATATAGGTTTGCCAAGGCTTGCTAGAAGAAAAGCTTTCTGTTGTATCAGATGACCTGTCGTTTAATCCAGTCGTACTTGCGAATTCTCGGGTCTGGATAGCCACACTTTGCGCACTGCTTACTTCGCTTATGGTATGAATTGTGGCCACACCTTCTGCATCGTATATGGGTCTTTTTACGAGTGAACTTGCCCATCGATGTAGTGCCTTTTGTCATTTCTCACTCAGCTTCTCCATATACATTACTTTGGCGGTGGTGAGATAATGACCACATTGTCCCCTCTGACAACGATAGTGCCCAATTCATTAGACTTGCCTTCTTCCAGAATTTCTACTGATTCTTCAAGTAACAGGTTCATATGCTGGTCGAAACCATGAAGGTTTCCTCTGATGACTTTGCCGCCCTTAAGTTTGATAAGTACAACTTTTCCAAGACTCTCATCGAGAACTTTCACTGCCATATCTACGGACAATTAGTATTCTACCGAAGGTAGAGCGTGATATAGGCATATATTAAAATTTGTTTGATTTATCTTCTGTTAACTTTGTGTTAGTGATGCCGGGTATTAGACACCTATCAATGAACAACAACTTAGGAGGACATGAGGACGCGAGTGCACACCCTATACAATTTTATCGAATACGTAGAGCTCGAGTATATACTACAATTTTAGTAGGATATAATAGCTATTGCAATAAGGAAGCTAGCAGAATAAAAGGGCTTTACCATGAAGGTGCTATTCCATGGCCTTTTCTTATAAATCAAAGCAACCACCAGTAATTGGCTTGCTATGTAGCAAAAGAATCATGCTCAATTCTAATAGTTTCATTGCTGGTTTCATATGCATAGAGGGCTTTGAATAGCTGCATGAGCAAATTTTCTTGCGGTATCATTACTTTGGAGATCATGATGCCATAGATCTGCATTCAATCTATATCACTAATCTAGTGAGAGCATCATTTCGCGATGATAATATAGACATGTTTTTCGTAGGTGGCAAAAAGAATGTTTATGTTCGTTCCTCTTACATTGACATCCTAATGAATATTTTCTAGAAGTCTTAAGTCTTAATAATAGAATCAGTATATCCTACTCTATTGATACGGTAACTTTGAAATAAGGCTCTATCCTGAAAAATTAGTAGTTACACTTCATAGCGCATGTTAGGTCAATTTTACCAGAGAGGGAAATCCTAATTGTTAATAAGCTGGTGTACGACGACTGTTTGTAGTGGGAATGAAGTATTCACCAAAAAGTATTACGATCTCTCTTACACTACTAATCTCAGGCCTATTATTAGTATCACCACAGGCTCTTACTTTTATTGGAGCAACGGCGCAAGAACTGCGGGAGCATATTTTGCACAACCGACCTTCTCCCTCACCAGACATAAACGATCCTAATCTCCAAGTAGAAGAGGTCTTTGAAGGTCTGGAACTTCCTACCTCAATGGCCTTTTTAGGTGAGGATGACATCTTGGTTACTGAAAAAGATTCTGGCGAAGTGCAGAGAATTGTTGATGGCGAAATGCAGGAGGAGCCTGTAATTGACGTTGAAGTTGCGAACAATGATGAAAGAGGTTTGTTAGGAATTGACATCTCCAACACTAATGGCACAGGACAATATGTTTTCCTATACTTCACAGAATCAGGTGGGGGTGAAGATGGTGATGATTGGAGTGAAGGCACTCCACCTGCCGGCACCCGTCTTTACAGATACAACGTTGTACCAGGAATCGGAGAGGATGCTCAGGTACAATTAGCAAGTGAAACATTGCTTTTAGACCTTCCAGGTACACCAGGTCCTCGCTATCATGGAGGACCGGTCGCCATTGGTCCAGACAACAATGCCTACGTGGTCATAGGCACTGTGGACCATCATGAAACACAGGCTCAAAACATTGAGGATGGCCCAGAGCCGGATGGCACTAGTGGAGTAATGAGAATAACCCAAGAAGGCGAGGTAGAAGATATTCAAGGTATAATTAGTGATGAAACTCCTCTGAATCTATACTATGCATACGGCATAAGACAGAGCTTTGGCATGGAATTTGACCCAGTAACTGGCAACCTATGGGATACAGAAAATGGGCCAAACGAATATGATGAACTAAACCTTGTCGAACCGGGCTTTAACAGTGGATGGAGAGAGGTATCAGGATTGGCTGAACGTGCAGGTGATATAGAAGAGGACTTGGTAGATTTTGACGGCAGGGGCAGCTATAGCGATCCGGAATTCACTTGGCAACAAACTGTTGCTCCAACAGGCCTAGACTTCCTCGATTCAAGTGCGCTCGGTGCTACATATCAAAATGATTTATTTGTAGGCGATTACAATAATGGTAATTTATATCATTTTGACTTAAATGCGGATAGAACACAGCTTGTCCTTGGAGGAGACTTGGCAGATAGAGCTTTGGATCCGGGAGACGAAGTCGATGACATACTATTTGGAACAGGATTCGGAGGCATCACAGACGTTGAAGTTGGACCTGATGGATACCTTTATGTGTTAACCTTCCAGGACGACGATGGCTCGATATTTAGAATAGTTCCCGCTGATCTAGATACAGACGGAGACGACACTGACGAAGCAGAAGTAGAAGTAGAAGTAGAAGAAGAAGTAGAAGTAGAAGTAGAAGAAGAACCTGCTGACGGCACCGGTGTCCCTAGCCTGGCTCAAATACTAGCGGAAAGAGTAACGTATACACCCTAAATCAATAAAATTAGCTGGGATCGACAATTAAATTCCGCATACGTAAAATTGACTGGAGTCACGAAGAAGTGGACAAGCAATAACGTGCCTCTACATCCCAGGGACAATTGTACCACAAATGCTCAAGATATAGCATAGGCCAGCAATGGCCTATATACTAAGGCGGACGGAGCTAATTTTGAATATCCCTACAGACATCTAGACATTGTGTAGCTATCATTCATGTTGACATATTAGACAAAGACGTTTTCTCAAGGTGCTGGTTGCCAAATATGCCTTTGAGAGAATCCTCCATATTAAAAGAAACTAAAGATGTACATTTAGCCTTTTTTCAATCATTATTCAGCATTCATGAAGGCTGTACACGTTGGTTGAAAGTAAGAACCAATCAACTTTCAAGCTAGCATTTTCATTAGAAGTATATTACTATATGGTATAGTCTATACCATATGGGCGCTAGACCAGCAAGGTTCCAGATGCGGCTTCAGAGTCGTAATAACTGTTTCTATTGGGGTATAAACATTTTATATTACTGATATATGAATAGACAATTAAGTACATTTCACCATATGATCTAATAAAGTAGTGCAAACCTTAAAAACCTATAACGATATGGCAAAAGGAAAATCAAAGAGTCCAGCAAAATCAAGAGCTAAGAAAGCTGCAGCTGGAAGAAAAGGAGGTAAAAAAGGTGGCCGCACATCAGCGGCAACCAGAAGAAAGCGGGTCGGCAAAAGAGAAGCATCTACCAGTGCTACAGGAACTGATGCCGTGACCACAGAAGCTACAACATAGAAAAAAGATAGTCAAAGGATGAAAGTTAGTGGGAGCATGAACCCATTTTAACTATCTAAATTTTTTAGTAGCCGCAAGTCTACTGTGTAGTATCGTCCATTCAGAATAGTTCTCATGTAAGGTATGATGCAGTAAAGATCATCAGTATCAAAGGCATTTTACTTACTATAACCTTTCAATCGGCCTTGGAGTTTTATTAAAATATATTTAAAAATAGTATCCACTCTAGCATATCGCTGTTGACTACTAATGGGCTTTTCATTGGCAGGTTCCAGCCATTCCATAAAGGGCACCTTGCCACTGTTAAATTTGCATTAGCCAGGGTCGACCAGTTGGTAATAGTAGTTGGAAGCGCGCAAAAGAGCCATGAACCCAGAAATCCATTCACTGCAGGGGAAAGGATCAGGATGATAAAAGAGTCACTTGACGCTGATGGCGAAGCAGATGTCAGGCGCATACTAATAATCCCTGTCCCAGATATTGAGGTGCACTCACTTTGGACTCATCAAGTGGACATGCTCGTACCAAAATATGATGTCGTGTTTGCAAACGACCTATTTACGCTCATGCTATTTCACGAGCAAGGCATCAGGGCAATTGAAGCGCCTCTTTACAGGCGCGAAGAGATGAGGGCTACTGAGATAAGGAAGAGGATGGCTGCGGAAGAAAATTGGGAAGATCTTGTTCCCAAGCCTGTCTCAAAAGTGATAAAGGAAATAAATGGTGTTGAAAGGGTCAGGGCAATCTCCAGAAGAGATATGCCAGGTCACATCATCTAAGTAGAAAATAATATATTTCTAGCTGATCACCATAGAATGTCACTGATGTTGTTTGGCAGTAAGAATGGTAGCAAGGAAGGAGGGCGGCCAGCTTCAAGCCTTGTTAACGAACCGTGGTATATAGACCTGCAAAAGCTAACAAATGAGGAGCTGATGCGCATGTATACTATGATATCGGATGGTCACTACCGGTTTGCCAAGAATGCTTGGTATATCCCAATTGAGAAAGACCATCGCTGTCCCATCATGGTGGCCAAAGGCTATAGGTCGCCGGATACACTAGATAGGATGGCAGAGTTTCAGGATACAGCAAAGATGCTGGAAAGCGACTTTCTCAATTTCATCGATGCTTGGGACTTTGGCTACATCACAGAGCAAGACATCGAAAAGGCGATCCTGAAGATACTAGAATCAAGGAATATCGCAATAACTGAGCATAGCTAATAATAATGCATCGCGGCCAATAGACAACGTGGATCATGTTTCTTCCACTTTTCTTACGGATCTTATCAGATCAACAATTGCACTCTTTGTAGTCATTGATCCAGTTGGAAGCGTGCCAGTGTTTATTGCACTTACACAAAAGATGGAAAGGACAGAAAGGGCACTTGTGACCAAGACTGCGATCATAACTGCAGCGGGATTGCTCTTTGTATTTGCAGTGGCAGGCACGCAAATACTATCCATCTTTAGCATCACCATATCCAGCTTCATGGTTGCCGGCGGCATCCTACTTTTTATTGTATCGATTGAGCTCCTTACACACGGCGAGTGGAGATTTGCCGGCGCAGGGACTCAGGGTGAATCGGGTGTTGTCCCGTTAGCATTTCCACTGCTCGCCGGCCCTGGCGCTATAACAGCTGTGATAATTTCATTCCAGACGGCAGGTCTAATCGTGACTGCTTTATCGATCCTGATAGTGATAGGTATTACCTATATCGTGTTAAGATATGTTGATAGGATTTATAGAGTAATTGGAAGGCGAGGGTCAATCATTGTTACTAGAGTATTTGCTGTGCTCATTGCCGCTATCGCTGTACAATTCATAGTGGATGGAGCCCGGACACTCTTTAACTAGGGAAAGATTTGTTAATATATTTAGCAATAGCTTTGAAAGCAGTGACAAACCATGACAATAGTGGCGGATATAGGGAAGAAGCAGGCCTCAAGTTATTATCAAAGCACAGTATTTCAGTTGGCGACAGCATCAAGATTACTACTGAAGATGGCGAGATAAGCGGCCTATTGATGCCACGCTATGAATCTGCTAGTAAAGAGTACATTGTCATCAAATTAAAAAGCGGATATAACACGGGCATACATGTCGGAAAAATAAAATCGATAACAAAAATACTAGGCAAGGACCAAGCTGTTGCCTCTGTCAGAATTCCTGCAGTTACTGCTAAGCATAATTTGCCAAAAGTTGCCTTGATAAGCACTGGCGGGACGATAGCAAGCAAGATAGATTACCGCACGGGGGGTGTGCACGCAGCCCTTTCTGCTGATGAATTGTATGTATCAGTGCCTGAGCTTGCCAATCATGCATCAATTGATCCCGAAGTATTGATGAGTGAGTATAGCGAGAACCTCAGGCCAGAGCATTGGACATGGATAGCAGAGAAAGTCACAGAAAAAATCAAGAGTGGCAGGTATAGCGGAATTGTGGTGTCTCATGGAACTGATACTATGCATTATACCGCAGCTGCTCTTAGTTTTGCACTCCAAAAGTTGCCTGTTCCAGTAGTCCTTGTAGGTGCACAGAGGTCATCTGATAGGCCTTCTTCTGATGCTGCATTGAATTTGCTTGGTGCAACGATATTTGCAACAGAATCAAAGTGTGCCGGCGTCTTTGTTGCTATGCATGCTTGCACTTCAGATGACATTATTGCATGCCATGTCGGGACAAGAGTAAGAAAGAACCATACAAGCAGACGTGATGCTTTTGAGTCAATTGACATGATTCCTGTAGCGTTTGTAAGGAACAACGAAATAGAAATGCAGCACAAACACCCGAATCGGCTAGAACAAAGATCCAGTGACAACCCTTTTGAAGTAAACACAAAATTTGAGGATAGAGTCATATTGCTAAAATACTATCCTGGCTTTGACCCAACGCTCATCGAGCATGCGATTAATGTAGGCTACAGAGCTATAGTTCTTGAAGGAACAGGGCTAGGTCACGTAGGCAAGGCATGCTTTCCCGCTCTCAAAAAAGCCGTTGATGCAGGTCTATTAGTATGCATGACATCGCAGTGTATCTGGGGGCGCGTAAGGATGACAGTCTATGACACTGGCAGAGACTTACTCGATATCGGGGTAATACCGCTATCTGATATGATATCTGAGACAGCTACAGTCAAAGCAATGTGGGCGCTGGCAAACAGCGAGGATGTCGAAGGAGCCAAAAAAATAATGCAAGAAAACATCGCAAATGAAATTTCACCCATCATCCCAATATCATAATAAATATAGATAGAAGGGATTCAGCAAGTAACTATTCCATTGTATGCCGAACAACAAATCCGCAAGGAAGTGCAATAAATAATAGGCCAGTGGCTTTTGTGATATGCAGAACAGACCTATGCAGAAAAAATGATATCATCCGTACAGATCAGAGGACAGATATTTTCATGGAATGGTACGTAATAATTCCCTCAAGTTACACAAAGGTACATACAGCATCATATCACGGAACGATTGGAACTATTCTCAGGCTGTGGAAAGATTTGTGCTTGTCAGGACGGATTCAGCTTCTAGTAAAGGGTCGCAGGTGAAGCGAGGTACAGAATTACAGTAGCACCAAACCACTAATCCTGAATGGATGAAAGCAAGTTAAGCTATCGTAAGAGCACTTAACAGAACTGGCAAGGCTTAATACGTGTGTTAGGAGAATTTCTAGCCAGTGGCATCTACTCTAGATCCAGCATCCTTGAACCTCAAGGTAGGCTTTGAAATACATCAGCAGCTAGCCACAAAGACTAAGCTGTTCTGCAACTGCAGCTGCGAAGAAGCAAAAGAATATGATCGTTCATTTGTACGCAAGCTGCGGCCAACTCAAAGTGAGCTTGGTGCATATGACCCAGCTGCAATCTTCGAGTTTTCCAAGATGCACACTGTTGAATATCAGGCGGCATTTGGTTCTAGTTGCCTTGTAGAGGCTGATGAGGAACCTCCACATGATGTCACCAAACAGGCACTTGAAACTGTGTTGATATTTTCACTTGCACTCCACTCTAAGGTTATGCATGAGATTCATGTCATGCGTAAGATAGTGATAGATGGCTCAAATACTACTGGTTTTCAGCGTACGATGCTTGTTGCATCTGGTGGCTACCTTGATATTGCAGGCAAGCGAATTGGAGTTCAAAGCATCTGTCTTGAAGAAGACGCAGCTAAATTAATAAGCGATGAAAAGGGAGTGCGCAAGTTTGGCCTCGACAGGCTTGGCGTGCCACTTGTAGAAATCGCCCTGGAACCGGTTACGGGCGGGCCTAGTGAAATCATGCAGGTTGCCCTCACGTTAGGTAGGCTCCTTCGAGCAAGCAAGCGGGTTGCACGTGGGCTTGGCAGCATCAGGCAAGACATCAACATTTCAGTACAGAACGGTGCCGTGGTTGAGGTCAAGGGTGTGCAGCAGCTCGATCAGTTAGTAAAAGTAATCGAGTATGAGATGCAGAGACAATACGGCTTAATAGTAATCGCGCAGAAATTGAAAGAAAAGAATGTTGACATCAAAAAAGTAGGTGACAGAATTGAAGATGTCACTGACATTCTCGGCAACAAGGCGTCTTCAAGAATTGTTAAAAAGATTCTTGAAGGCGGAGGGGTACTCATAGCGATAAAGGTGCCAGGGTTTGCAGGCATGATCGGCTTCGAGCCCTACAATGACATCAGACTTGGAAGAGAGCTTGGCAAGCTAGTCAAGTTTTATGATATAGATGGTGTATTCCATTCAGATGAGCTTCCAAATTATGGAATAACGGAGGAAGAAGTTGCAGCAGTCAAGCAAAGGCTACAAATGAATGACAATGACGCTTTCGTCATCTTAGGAGGTACAAATGACAAAGTCAAGTTCGCTTCTGACGCAATAATTCGACGGCTTAAGGCTGCAGTCGATGGTGTTCCTGCTGAAACCCGCGCGGCAACGCCCGAGGGCAATACTGTGTTCTTAAGGCCAAGGCCTGGTGTAGCAAGGATGTACCCAGAGACAGACATACTGCCGATTGCGATTACTGACTTGATGCTTGTGTCGCTTGCAGATAAGATCCCAAGACAATGGGATGAGGTTGTGGACTTGCTTGCCAAGAAATACAATCTCAACAGGAAGCTGGCAAGTCAGATCTTTGACTCTGACTACCTTAACGTGTTTGAGGAGATTGCAAGCAAGACTGAGGTACAACCTACATTTATCGCGTCTAAGTTGACAGAAGATCTCACAAGCTTGCAAAGGCAAGGATTAGATGCTTCCGTCTTGACAGATCATGTGATAAAAGATATCTTTACAAGGCTTGACAGAGGCTCCATAACAAAAGAATCAGTTGTATTGATATTTGAAAAGCTAATGAAAAGAGAGCCGGTCATATTAAAGACTGTCAATGAACAGATAAATGTAAAGGAAGATATGGAGGCAAAGATGGTTAATGCAGCAATTGAGGCTATAGGTGCGTTTTCAATAAGTGACGAAGAGCTGAGCAAAGGACTTGACAGGATAATAAGCAACAATATGGCAGTAATCAAAGAGAAAGGCGCGAATGCATTGAGCACACTTATGGGAAGAGCAATGGCAGAATACAGGGGCAAGGCCAATGGTCAAAAGGTAAATGCAATGCTGAAGGATAAGATGAACAAGATGATCAACAACTAATAATGTACAAACCCAAGTCTACGAGGGAAATTTACATTGAATCCCTTTCCATCAATTCTGCAAGCTTAGAAAAGCAGCTTGCTGACCAGTCAGTCCTATCAGAGGAGATTAAAAGCATACTAGATTTTGTTTCAAAGATGTATTGCGAAAACGTTGAGAGGATTATCACGCTCTGCGATAAGGACATGATGGCCCTGGAGTATGTGCCAAGCCCACTTAAGCTGTTCATTGATTGTCTTGCCCATGTCCAAAAATCACTTAGCCTTTCGTCACCTGCAAGCAGGCTGATCCAACGGTATCCATCAGCATGGGAAGATTGGATGTAGTAGTAGCCAGTCAGCCAGAAGCTTCTTTAATGTAACAGTCATGCTATGCCCGTTGGCATGGAGATTTACTGAAGAAAAGGCCGACTTTCACCCTAGATCATGGCTGTCCAAATACAGACGCACTTCATTAGGCTATCTCACAAAGATGTTGTTGTTTTACCACGGGATTGGCATTCTTCTGCTTCTTGCAGTTACACCTCTGATTGAGCACATTCTTCCGGACTATGAGCAGCCAAGCATCCCAAGATCACTATTGTCAGTGCTTGCCGCAGGACCATTAGAAGAGACGATATTCTTTGGCATTCCATTCTACATATTTGGAAACGTCTACTATGTCCTTGTCACCGGAGCTGTGTGGGTCGGGATACATCTTTTCAACACTGATACGCTTTCCGTTAATAGCCTTGCGTTTGGCAATCTGCTCTTTGTGCTTCCATCCCTTTTCTTTAGCCTAAGGACATGGGTCAGTGGAAAGGGTTGGTTTTCAGTGATTACACATTCTGCTTGGAATGGTATCTTCTTTGCTGCTGGTTGCTCTGTCGGGGAATTTACCTGCACAGCAATTGAGAGAGAGGTCAGCGCTAACGTAATAAGTATTGCACTGTCAGCGGGATTGCTTGGAGTAACCTATGTACTCTATAGGAGAAGAAAGACTAAAGAGTGGTAGCGATTGCGATCTAACGAATTCAATATATAGCCCGCTATTTGTGTTACAAGCGAAACAATAATGAGCCAAGCTGAAAATGACGTTAACGTCACCGTGACCATAGGCGACGTAAAGGTTGAGTTCAGCGGCTCTGCAGAGACCGTCACAGCTTCTGTAATGAACTTTCTGCATAAGCAGGTGCCTTCAATGGATCTTGCAAGAAAGATCCTACTAAACTACTCGACCCAGGAGCTCATCGAAACATATTCCCATGTCATCAAGATTACACCAGAGGGTCCTCGTGTAATTTTAGACTCGGATGTAAAGTTGTCTGATAAAGACATAGTAGCTCTGCAGCTTATAGCTGCTAGAATTGCAAAAGATCTTGGCAAGATACAAGACAACTCTATGCAGGTGTCAGACATTCATGCTGCTACGGCACTCAATCCAAAGTCCATAAGCTCAAGAATATCAGAATTGGTCAAGGTAGGTCATGTTGTGCGTGATGAAAAAGAGCCAAGCAAATACAGGATAACTACAGCAGGCATCCACTGGCTCAATTCTACGATAGCGAAGAAGATCAGGCCTGTGCAGCAGTAGTAGTGTTATTTGGTGGCCTTTTCTGAATATAGCGGTAATTCCGCATTGTTCCAATTCTTGTCAAGATGTTTTCTCGCACCATATCTGTAAGCGAATGCGAAACTGCAGTCCTATCGTAATTGTAGCCCCTCCTTGATAGCTCTTCATGTACTTCACCAAGAGACCTTTCACTAACAAAATGCCCTTCGAACCAGAGATTTTCCAAAAGACCCCTACATGTTATACCACTCTTGGTTACCACCTTCTGCTGTTGTTGTTGCTGCTGACCCTCTGGTCCAAGTTCAGTGATGGACCTAGCCTTTATGGAATCTATTTCTCGCCTCAATGCATCGATCTGATTCTGAATTTCTGGCTCTATCATCTTAGTAGTATCAAGGCTCGAGAGTACGCTTTCAACTACCTGCTTGACCCTACTCTCAATGCACACGACCTCCACTTCCCATTCACCGTGCTTTAGCCTTATCTTGACTTCCTCAGCAGCTTGGCCATTCATATTTTTGCTTAAATATAACTTTCAGCCTGCTATTGATAAAGCTGTTGCTGGCCATATTGATCATGTTGAGCAATATTAATATACTTGTGCCCGCAGATATTGTTGATCAACATGATCAATCAAAAAGCGCTTCTTTCGGACAATAATATCTTGAGTCTAAAGGATCTCGACATAGGGGAATCGGTGAGCAAGTGTCTTGCTCCAAAGCCTGATGTACTAAAAGGGAAAAAAATTGTGTTTTGCTATGACGACAAGAAAATGATGCCAGTCGATGGATGGGGTATGAGATCTAACCCTTATAGTGCAACAACTATAACTACCATTCGCCCGGTCAAAGAGAATGCACTTGTGGCGGCTATAGACTCTAGCAGCATCAAGCTAGCTGAGACAGAAGATGGAAGCCTTTATGGCATTAAGTGTGGTCTCGCTACTGCCTATGCTGGGCGTAACCTTATGCATTTCAAGATAGGTCCGGGTTTGTTCTATCTAAGCGAAAAAACAGTTCACGAATCAGAACTGGAAGAGCGACTCTCAAGGCTGGTTCTCTTAGATGATGACTTGGCAAAGCGTCTGATAAGAGTACGCGTAGAGAGAGCCGTCCAGAAAGAGATTGCAAGCCACTTTACAAATTCAATAATTCTAGTTGACGGCTCACTCAAAGCATCGATCTTTGAAGAGAGAGACTGCCGTATAAGCAAGATTTCAGAGAGCAGCATTCTCCGAAAGAACATGCTTTTAGGGATTAGTAAGAGCACTAAGCTCAAGGCGTTAGACATGGCGGCCGCTCCATTAACAAAAGTGCCAGGTCCGGCCTACATTGAAGTAGAAGATATCATCAAAAGCTTGATCAGGAACACTATTGGCAGCAACCTGATGGTTAAGCTGGAAAAGAGCAGTAGCAGTCCTATTTTGCGAGCAGACATTGTAGGCGATGTGAACCAATCACTTGGTATGCTGCTTGGAAATGACGTAGTGGCAGGTGGCTATCCTGAAACCCTCAGGCTTGCACATCACATTTCTACGTTCACAAGTACAGAGGTGACATGCCTCAGAAGCCACATACTGAACAACTATGATGTAATGGAGCTAGCTGCAGATGATATACGCAGAACTCTTTTGGGGTCGATACCAGTATGAAGATACTATCAAAGAATGGCAACGAACTGCTCTTACTTGCCATGAAGGAAGATTCGGCTGCCAAGGGAGACTACTTACTCATAGAGGACAGAAATCGGAGCATGGTTGTACAGGTCTATGATGAAGAGTACCTTTCATCTCAGGCTTTAATTGAAGACATTGTCAAAGAAGAGGTGGTCAACGCATCAAGCATGGAGAACCTACATGACCCACTTAACATTGGGAGTCTGTCTAGGCTTGTAAGGGATGCCAGAGTATTTCGCGCCAAGATAAGGGCATCAGTCAACGACGGTAAGCTTTCAAGCGATGTAACGTGGCTTCCTTCAAGAGTTGAGTCCAAGATAAGGCGGATTGCGATGAAAGAGCTTGACTCTTTGCTTGGAAGATGTGGTGTATTTCCGATCCCGATTGGCAGAGCTGGTCACGAAGAAGAGTTTGAAATTTATGCAGAAGATCTGGATGGCAAGCTGAGTGTCATTACCGGTAAGAAAGAGTCTGGCAAGTCACATCTATCCAAGATGCTTATCAAGACACTGGTACAGTATGGCGCCTTTGTGGTAGTATTTGACTTGAACAACGAGTATGGAGGCCTTGGATGGAGCCGTGCTGGTATCCCTTCTTCAATCAATCAGCAGGTCAAGGTGCTTGAGCCAGGTAAGACACTGAGGTTTACTCTTGACTACTGTGGTAAGACAGCGATATCTGGTATGCTTAAAAATGCTCTTGACATGCCTGCTGCCTCTTTGCGTGAATTTTTGCGGATCTGGGACTGGTGTGAAAGCAAGCAGTCGCTTTCAATAGATGCGATAGGTAATGCTGTCAACACTTGGAACATAAATGAGCTTGTGCGAGACGCACTAGTGTCCCGCTACCATGTCATCCAGTCCTCACGACTATTCATCAACGGTGAAGGAGGTCTGCAATTTGAGGACATAATTTCAGGCAAGAGCGGTGCAGCCATGGTAATCAGCATGGGCGAAGTTTCATCTACTGTACGCAGGATGATCGTTGAGTTAGTATTAAGCAAGATTGTCGACTTGCTAGAGCACAAGCAAATCCCGCCCATTTTCCTCTTTGCAGAAGAGGCACACATCTACATCCGCGATACATATTGGGAGGACATAATCACTCGAATGAGACACTTTGGTATTTATACCACCTTCATCACAAACCAGCCTGACGCAATAAGCGATGGTATCTATCGACAGGTGGATAACATTTTCCTGTTTAACTTTACAAACGATAACGATCTAGACAAAATATCCAAAGTATCGCTGGCAGATAATGACACCATACGATCGATAGTGAGGACGCTTCCACAACGCCACTGTCTCGCCATAGGCAAGGCAGTATGTGACCTGCCTGTCGTGATCAAAGTTGCAGCAGCTGAGGTATTGATGCTTGGAGAAACTAAAAAATTCTTTACTAAAAAATAGGCTATACTATGGCAGTCTGACCACGTTTTCTTGTTCCAATGTCAATTGCTTCAGTGACGGTGGAGACAAATATCTTGCCGTCCCCTGCAGAACCAGTGCTTGTGGTGTCTAGGATGGCTGTGATTACCTTCTCAACTTCAGGGTCATCAACTACAGCTACGACATTAGCTCTAGATGAAAATTCAGCAGAGAGTCCTCTTGTCCCCCTAGCAGCATGGATCTGCGGCTTTTCACCCTTGCCTCTTCCTTTTGCATCAAGGATAGTCGCACCGCCCACACCGGCGTTCCTTAAAGCTTCGCTAACAGCACTGACTTTCTCTGCAGATATAATCGCCTCTACACGCTTCATGGGACGATGTAAATAAGGTTACAATATAAGGTTTTCAAATAATCAGGTTGTCATAATTTAATATATCCATGAATAGCGATTGTAATGTAATTATCATAAAATTCGCACAGATAATGTCTAACTGTAATCAAAATACTGAATGTTCTACCGCAGCGTTCATAAACGTTTGCCTAAAGTACAGGTTACTTGCATTGCAGAGACAAGATAAGATCAAGAACCGAAGTAAACTTGACATAATATATGATATACTGGTGTCTGCAACAGGCGGAGTCAAAAAGACGCATATTATGTCGCATGCAAACTTAAGCTCGGAGCAGATGAACTATTACTTCAATACGTTACTATCACATAGCCTGTTGAATGCAGAAAAAGACTCAGACGACAAACTCGTTTACAAAACAACACACAAGGGTGTCAGGTTCCTTCACTGCTGCGCGCAAATAAAGTCACTTATTGCACCAGTAGCGAAGGTAAGAATGCGGAGCGATCTACTCTTCCTTTAGAAACAATAGAATTATCTTCGTATACCGTTAAACACAATACCAGCCTACCTTTGAGCGATGTCTTATTATCCGACGCAGGAAGATGAGCTTCGGACAAAGGAAGCAGAGGCAGAGGGTATTAAAAAAGCAGAAGAGGCCAAGTTCCTTTCCACATTTCAAGCAATACCAGCAAGAAATGTCGGAAGGCTGTCTGAGCTTGCAAAGGCAATAGTGAGCAACTTTAACCGGATAATGGAAGAGGCACGCCAAGAGCCATACCAGCGGCAGGAGGACATCATGGCGGGCATGAAAAAACTGTTAGAGGAGCAGATCAATGTGATCGAAGCGCGGCGCGCTTATACGATAAAGATAAACCCCTCTACTGCTTTAAGAGAAGAAAAAAAGGCCTAGCAGCCGTAGTCTTTTACCCAAGGCTCATCAGCGAACTCGCTTGTTGCGCACTGCTCCGTTTCAAGCTCGGCGTAACCATTTTCCAAAAGCTCACTGTTGAGGTTGCTTGATGAGCAGTACACTACACCTATGATACCAGAGTTGGATGTAAGCAACATGTCGTCCTGATCTACTAGCACCGTGCTCCCAAGGCAGAGGTCTCGAGTAAACGCTGTCGATTCGACAAACATTTCTTCAGTCCTTGAGGGAGCCTCGATAAGGGCAAGGTCAACCTTGTATATGGTGCTGTTTGCTCTCACATAAAGCGTATCTCCGTCCACTATTCTGGTTGCCACACCTTCGATGCAGTCTGCTGACCCAAGACATTCTACGTCTGATCCAGAATACACGCTATCAAGTATTGTACTGAGAGTGTCAGGATCATCATTGGCATTGCCCTGGGTATTTTCTTCGCTATCAAGTATAGTGCTGGAGGTGTCAGGATCATCATTGGCATTGCCCTGGGTATTTTCTACAAACTGCCACTCATTATTACCATCAGGGATCCTTTGCCAAGTACGGTCATCGTCACTCCTATCTACAAGCGAAGGTGTTCTGTCGTGAATATTGCCTGTTGTATTTCCAAGGACAAGGCTTTCACCAGTGTTTGACAGCATCGGCCTGTCGACCTCAATTACATATGTTTCGCCGGCCTCAATTACAGCATCAGGTGGTAGCTCAATTGTTGGAGCTTGAAATGAGGGAGTTATCCCAAAGTTACTGATGTTGATGTCCACATCGGTTGGATTGTACAGCTCAATCCACTCCCCCTCCTCCATGTCATTGCCACTAGGGTTGAGCTCAACTTCGTTTACCAAGATGCTGTCACCTGCTGTAACAGATGATGTGTCGTCGTCGTCGGTGTCACTCGCAACTGTAGAACTGCTCAGATCTTCTATTGCTTCTAAAGAAAGAGGAGATTCTATTTCTTCTCCTCCTGGTTGTTGTTGTTGTTCTCCTTCTCCTCCTGGTTGTTGTTGTTGTTCTCCTTCTCCTCCTGGTTGTTGTTGTTGTTCTCCTTCTCCTCCTGGTTGTTGTTGTTGTTCTCCTTCTCCTCCTGGTTGTTGTTGTTGTTCTCCTTCTCCTCCTGGTTGTTGTTGTTGTTGTTGTTGTTGTTGTTCTCCTTCTTCACTTTCTGTCACATTACCGACAAAATCAATAATGTCACTAACGGTAGTAATATTGGACAATGTATTTTGGCCGACTGCAGAGTTGGACAATGTATTTTGGCCGACTGCAGAGGGAATGCCGCTTATTATAGGTAGCAGCAATAACGCCAAAACAGTCTCCAGCTTTATTGACATTATATACTCTCTTATTAACAAGAAACGCTATAGGGAATATTAACGGTTATGCAGGCTATCTCTAGAGCGTATTTTACAGTTGAAGCTTCTTCTGAAGGTAGATTCTCTTTAATCTATCCAACGCAAGAGCCAGCACAACCACTATTAATATAGCAATTGCTGCTTGTACTGCAGATATAATTGACCTCCCGCCGTGGGGGCCAAACAAGTATAAGTATGTCTCTAGTGGTGCAACAAAAATGACTAAGAATGCCGCAGCAGCAAGTATCATTACCCACATTCCAATCACAATAAGCGCCAGAGTCATAAATGCCATCTCTCAATTACTCTACCTGAAAACGACGATGTACTGAATCGCGATTGAAGCAAATGCCAAAAGTGCAGCAACGGTTGCGAGCTTGAATATCTGGTGACCAATTTCTCTTTCGCCAAGCGGCCTGTCTACAACAATCAGCCTCACAAGTGTTGCCGGCGCCGTACTATCAGTTGATGCTCCTAGCTTGAAGTCGTCTGTCAAGATCGTAGGCCTTGTCTTTACGTCCCTGTGCTCTACTATTCGCTTTACGCTTGCAAGGAACAGGAAGGAGTTCATGACGGCTGGCAAAAGCGCAATTACACCAATTATTTCAGAACTGCCGGCGATAGCTACAGCACCATACATTGCTCCAAGCAAAAGCGTGCCTGAGTCACCGGGAAATATCCGGCTTGGAAACTTGTGGTACCTGTAAAATGCAATCGTGGCGAATAATAGTGGAAGCGCAGCAAGGAATACTTCATGACTACCAAAAATTGCGATGCTAGCCAAGAGTGGGATTGTTGCAATTATCAAAAAGCCGCTTGCTACCCCATTTAGCACGTCAATTGAATTGATAGTGTTGCCCGTAATAGGAATGATGACGAATATGAGCGGTATGTATAGTAGGGGTATATGCGCACGGCCAAATATTAGGTTAAGAGAATTCCCATGCACGTCTCCTACAAGAATGTCAAGAATAACCAGCGGAATTGCAGCTGCAAGCAGTGCTACCGGTTTAAACCATCCGGGCATTACTCTGCTGTCATCTATGTAACCTACGAGAAATGCGATCGCTGTTGTAAGAAGTATTGCAAAAACTGCAATGTTCATTGTTAGAAGGAAGAGCACGATTTCTGCTGCAGCAATGCTGATCATGATAACTGGACCTGCTGGCCGTGGAACTTGAGGCTTTTCTGGCTTGTGAGCGTCAGGAACTACCTTGCGCTTTGCAGTGAGCGATCTGATTGCTGCCGGCGTCATCAACAAGACGCCAAAGAATGATATGGCAGACACGGCTGCACCATATATTATCAGGTCAACGGCGTCCAGCATTTGATATTATTGTCCCAGCCTCTTCTTTAACTGATGCTTTAACTTTTCTGCTACAGTTGGCCCTATCTTGGGCACACTTGCAAGTTTGGCCTGTGATGCCTTAGCTATCTTGGGCACATCGGTAAAGCCGGCGTTGTACAGTGTCCTAGCTTTCACCCTTCCAATACCCTCAAGCACGACAAGTGGCAACAGCTCTTCCTTCACTCCATACTTTATCCTAGTACGTAAGTTATAAAGTTCGGACATAAGATCCTCTCGACGCAACAGTTTGGCCACTTCATAAAGCGAATAGGCAAGCCAGTTAGCCATCTCCACTATCCTGTGCATGTCACCAGGCTCAACTCCTATCTTGTCGCTCAGCACCTTCTCTGTTGTCTCTTCTATCCACAAGCATAATGCCCAAAAACTACGAGAGCAGTCATATTCGCTTATAGGGTATAAAAGTTCATTGCCACGACGTTGTATCAGAATGCTTAGTTGATCATAGTCCGTTTTGCGTAATGACAATTTTGGGTAAAAGTCAGGGCTGTCTGCTATCACGTGCAGAAAGCCAAGCTCATGTTTGGTGGCAGCAGACATGTGCTCTAGACCTTGGAGTGCATCTCTAAATTTGACTGCAGTAACTGGATTGATATAGAGGAGCGATGTTCGTCTGCCAAAATCTGTGGCGATATAGCGGTCGTTCCTAGACTTGATTAGCTCTTCTTGCTCTAGATACTCAAGGGCGGACTCGACCTTATGCTCGACAGTTGTATTCCTATACTGGTATGCAAAGAGCGTTCTTGAGAAGAGGTCATGGATCTCTGGTTTTTTCATCCCCGGTACAGTTGCAATGTTTGAGAGCAAATGAAACCTAATGGCGCTATCGTTTGACAACTGCGACCGAAGTGGCTCCGGGCTCCCAAGGACATAATGGTCATACAGCTCTTCAGCATTTGCACTAGACTCACTTACAATTATGGCCTCACCGGAAGTATCGTACTGAGGTCTGCCGGCTCTACCGCACAGCTGCTTATATTCTAGCACGCTGATAGGCAAATTTCTACCATACTCAGAGTCGTATCGCAGTATGCTTGCTATCACGACCCGTCTTGCCGGCAGGTTAACTCCAGCAGCAAGAGTCGGCGTCGCAGTTAGCAATTTGATTACACCTTTCCGAAATGAGCTTTCCACTATCTCCCTGCTTGATGGCGCAAGGCCAGCGTGATGGAATGCTACTCCTTTTGACACAAGTTTCGCTAAGGTCTTTGTGATCTCGCTATCATCCCCTCTAGTCAGTATTTCAGATGATGTCTTAACTGCCAGTTCTCTTGCTGCTTTATCTAACAGCTTATAGACACCTTCTGCGGCTTTTGCTGCAAGCGAAGCAGCGCGCTTTCTTGTTTCTGCAAATATGAGTGCCTGCCCACCTCTATCTACAGAATCAATAGCAAGGTCTACTGCAGATGAAATGCCGGAGCTGTTGACCCTAAATGTAGTGCCGTCTCCCATTCTGATTATGCCATGTTCGTAGACTCCCTCTACTAGCTTTGTTGGTCGCCAGTCGCTTTCTATAAGCTCGCAGGCAAGCCAGTCGGCTATCTCGTGGGAGTTGGCTACTGTAGCAGAAAGTGTCACTATCTGCGATTGTGGATAGTGCTTGCGGATTTTCGTAAGCATCATCTCAAGCGTTGCCCCTCTTTCTCTATCGCCTATAAGATGCACTTCATCAGACACAAACAGTCCGATGTCATCAAGCCAGTCTGCATTATGGCGGAAAAGTGTGTCCATCTTTTCATTTGTAAGAACTATGACGTCTGCTGCAGCCAATTCTTTTCCCGGCGAGTCATAGTCGCCAGTTGCGGCCATTACCTTGATCTTTCTGCCAAAATCAAGATTCTCAAGCACCTTCATATCATCATACTTTTCGCTTGCCAGAGCGCGAAGCGGTGTCAGATATACAGCTTTTCTATTCTTTTTAAGCGCTTTGTAAATGGCCATCATTGCGATAAGTGTCTTGCCACTAGCAGTTGGAGTAGTCATGAGTAGACTCTTTCCTTCCAATATGCCCTGCTTTAGTGCCATCTCCTGAGGCGGATAAAGAGAAGAATAGCCAAGATGCGAAAGAAGCGTTCTGATTGAACTGTCGGTTAAAGCAACTGGCATTTTAGAACTATAAGCAAGCCGGCTATTTTAAAAATGCATTTATGCCTTAGCCCAAAATCCGGGGCGTCTTTCAAATATTTGGCCTTCCCGATTAAACTTTTGAATATATTTCCTTGCTTCTTCGTCAGAGAATTTACCAGTCTTCATTAGCTCGTCTACAAGCACCTTATCTTCCACATCATTGTTCTCAGCGCCTGTGAGTCCTCTGAATAGTTCCATAAAGGTCTTTTCCTTTGAGACTACGCTTTGAGGCTTCCCATATAGCACACCGAGGTCCGTCTTTCCTGTATTGACGTCGACTCCAGCAGTCCTCATCATTTGATCTACAAGATAGATCGCGCGCTGAGCATCCTCTGCATCGATCATGTCTTTTAATAGCAATCTTGCGCGTGCAGACGCAAGCCTAATTAGCCCTTCAAGCTGCCTTGGAGTCACCGTTATCATCCCTTCTGACTCGATCCTTCTCATGTCCATATAATAACTGCGAACAATGTCAATTGCCTCCGGTGTTAGTGCTGGCTCGATCTGCTTTGCATATGACAGATACTTGCTGAAAAGGTCGATGTCGATCGCAGGCCTAGCCGCTTGTTCACTATCGCGGTGTATTTCCAAAATATGGCTTGCGACAAGGTTGTCCTTTTCCTTGTCAGGACTATCTCTGACTATGAATATCAAGTCAAACCTTGTCAGCAGCGGCACTGGCAGATTGACATTTTCTGTAATGTTCTTGTATGGGTCATATTTGCCGTATATGGGATTTGCTGCAGACAGGATCGACGTTCTTGCGTTCAGTGTAGCGACAATACCCCCCTTTGCCACCGAGCAAGTCTGCTGTTCCATCACTTCATGGAGTGCCGAGCGGTCTTCCGGCTTTATCTTGTCAAATTCATCGATGCATACGATTCCCTGATCGCCCAATACGACTGCACCTGCCTCTAGCATCATGATCCCTGACTTGTCACGAATGACTGCAGCTGTCAGACCTGCAGCTGTAGAACCTCTACCAGAAGTGTATAGTCCTCTTGGAGCAATCTTGGCAGTAAATTTTAGCATTTCAGATTTGGCCGTACCTGGGTCACCTACTAAAAGCAGATTGATATCGCCTCTTCTAGTAGAGCCATCCTCAAGCCTCTTTGTCACGGATCCTACAATAAGCAGCAGTATTGCTTCCTTGATCGGCTCATGGCCATAAATGTGAGGAGCAAATGAGGCGATTAGCTTTTCATAAGCATCGGGCTTACTTGCTATCGTTCTTATTTGCCGCTCGTCCTCTGTGCTTATCATTATTCTTTCAACATACCTTGTGTCCTTGCTCCCTGCCCTGCCACCAAGATACTCGATGTTGTTGCCTTCCATACGAAGCCGGAAAAGGCTAGTCTTGGCCTGCGGAGCCAGCTGCTCCTGCTCTATTCTAATTATACCTGTGAGTATGATTCTATCGCCAGGGCGGCACTGGTCTACGAGGTCGCTCATCACAGTAACTTCAATGTAATGTGGCAGTTGGCCTGCAGGTAGATCTTCAGGCAGCTCCTGCAACCGCACCATCTGAAAGTCAATAAATAGACTGTTCTCCGGATCCATTTCGAGCTCTTTTTCCGAGCACGCAGCGCATTTAACCGGCTTTCTCATGACAAGGCCTTTGAGCTGCGCCTCTGTGACCGTGTTGCAATTCATGCATTTGTATGCAACCTTCTTAGCAAGGGGCTTGACTTCTGACGAGCGCACGACCATGCCAGAGATGCTCACAAGCTTATTTATCAAATCAGCGTTTATTTCACGCAGGCCCTTTTGCACAGTGTAATTGCCTATCCTGACCCGAATCTTTTCACGGATCTCTTGCTCATAGTCAGGATGGATCTCGCGCAGGACTGATAGGACTGCTTCGTTGAATGCCTCAAGATATTCATCGGGCTTATGCGTTATCTCTTTGGCAAGGAGAGGGTTGTAAGAATCGAGATCGATATAGTCTACAATAAGCGACTGAGCACCTGACGCCATCATGTTATTTATCCTGTCAAAATACTTGTAATTGCTGTCGCGGTCTTTGAATGCTTTGAGGAACTTTTCCAGATCGTTTGCAAGCGCTGCGGCGGTCTGCTGCTCAGACAAACTTCTTTAGCACTCCTTTTTTGAATTTCGTTGAAACCTTGTTTATCAGGATGTAAAGCTCCTTTTCTTCCGCGGATAGTTTGCCTTCAAGCTCGGGGGAGAGCGATGAGGCGGCAGCTAGCTTGACTATTTTTTCAAGTCGAGAGGCTACAAATGTATTTAGGGAAACAATCAGGTTTTCTCTTTCCCGCTCCTTAAGACCTTCAAGGTAATCGTTGACCCTTACGTAAAAGTCAACATCAACGCCGGTGAGGTCATGAGGCTTTGCAATGCGCTCGCGATTCATAGTCCGTGATACGTAGCTGGTGACGTCGTGTGATTGGATTTCGACTGTACGTTGCTCGAGAAGGATCTTGGCAATCCAACGCGGCAGAGACGACATATCACCTTCTTTTGCATCAATCACGATGTTCCCGACGCTCATCTTAGCATCCTCTTTATATGTCACCCTAACCTCCTCCAGCATGTAGCCTAGCTGGTAAATGCTTTGAATAGCTTCAATCTTTGGCTCTGAGTGAGTGATACCGGCCATTGGGGAGAGCTATTAAGAACGGAGTACTTATTATATATCATATCAGCACAGCTTTTGTAAAGCTAGTAGCTAGCTACTATAGTTGTTTTATTATCATAAATTGGCAGTTTGTGAGGCAAAATAGCAACCTATTAATGGTTTAATAACTTCAGTGAAAACGCTTCGTAATGGAGTCGGCCAAAAAAACAGATCTAGCGAACCTTATGTGGTCTGAGAAATACAGGCCAAAGAAACTAAGTCAGGTAGTTGATCAGAAGGAGATAATTAAGGGCATAAGCAACCTGATTAAGAGTCCTGACATACCCCATATGCTGTTCGCCGGACCGGCAGGGGTTGGCAAGACCACCACTGCGCTGTGCATTGCAATGGAGCTGCTAGGAGAAGAGTGGAGGAAGAACACGCTCGAACTTAATGCATCAGATGAACGCGGCATCAAGATGGTGCGTGAGCGTGTAAAAGAGTTTGCTGCTTCAATTAAGCTAGCAAGTGACCGAGAGTTTGGTAGGCCCAAGATAATCATACTTGATGAAGCTGACGAGATGACTTCTGAGGCCCAGACTGCACTTAGGCGTATAATTGAAGACAGTGCAAGGACAACTCGATTTATCATTATTTGTAATTATCTATCTCAGATAATAGAGCCGATACAGAGCAGGTGTGTAGTATTTAGATTTACACGCTTACCAAAAGAAGATGTTATCAATCATCTGAAAATGATCTGCGAACAACAGAAGGTGAAATATGAAGAAAAGGCTCTTGCTCAGATATATGAGGCAACTGGTGGCGACCTACGCCACTCCATAAACATCATGCAAGCTGCAGCCAGCACGGGCTCAGTATCTGTGGCAAGTGTTACGGCAGCTATCGGTCTTTCTGGCAGGGCAAGGGTGGGCGAAGTGCTGCGCCTTGCAATGTCTGGCAGGTTCAATGACTCAAGAGCAAAGCTTCTTGAACTGACTCAGGTCTATGGCATGTCAGAGGGCGACTTTATGAAGTATGCAAACGAGGAGGCATATGAAATGAAAATCGAAAAACCTGAGGAGTTTGCAGCTATAATGGCTGAGTACGACTACAGACTTACTGCTGGTGCGCATCCAGAAATTCAGCTTTCTGCACTGCTCGCGCAACTAGGCAAGCTGGCTAAGAAGTAGCCTGTAAGTATAGTGGAAGCCTAGTAGTTACAATAGAGTTTGCTCGGCATGTCATCGTAAGGTAAACTCAATTTTGAGTCCTTCTTTTCAGAATAAATATATCATGTGACTCTCCCTACACATATCTGCAGGCACCTTTAAGAGAGAGGGAGAGAGTATCTTGTTATCTCATTTTGATAGCAATCCAAAGCTAGGCTGTCCTTATTAATGACATAGCTATCCTTAGAATGAATGCCAGATGAGGCTTTGAGAGTCAGAGCTTATTACACACAGCCAGTCGGCTAATATTCTTCGTCAAACTCTTCGCCGCCCTCTTCTTCTTCCACTTCTTCAAAGTCCTCTTCCAGCTCTTCGCGTTCTTCGGCGCTTTTGTATGGAAGATCTGCTTCGCCAGGCACGCCACACACTGGACACTTGAACTCTATCGTCTGACCCTCGAGGTCTAAAGGGAACTCTTTGGAAAAGACCTCGTCGCATTTTGAGCACACAAGTGTAGTCTGGATGTTCTCCTGGCTGAACTTGTGTGATTGCACTCTAAAGGTACCACTTGCCAAGTATTTTCGTCCTACGTACAGGAAATCTCCTTTTTTATAAGCGTTCTTTGACATCAAGTATTATTTTATAAGGAAAATTCTATTTACCCTTACAATACGAGAGTACTGCAATTATAAAGGATGCATGCATAAATACTGTCATGTCCCTAGGATGTTAAACAAGTAACACAAATTTCCTAAAGAAATGTAGATCCACACTTCTGTTTCCTGCTTCTTTCATTATAGGTGTGTGTCTCTATCTCCCACGCAAATTTCTTGCCATTTCTTGGCCAGTATGCTTGCCGATATAGAAGATTTTTAGTTGCAGTTGATTCATAGCCATTCAAATTGAAGGGGGGTGTATAGCTTCTTTCGTGCATCATCTAAGCTGCTTCGTTCAACAATTAACCCTTGTAATTTAAGCTCCTCCACTGCACTTTGCACTGTCCTCCTCGGAAGATTAGTCATATTCATGAGCTCAACCTGATCAATTGGATGCTTCGATTTCATTACAAAGTAAACAAACTTGGCTGCGGGACTTCCTCCAGGGTTCTTGCTAAGATTATATACGCTAAATGCGGCTTTTGTTGGAAATCCTCTCCTCTGCGACTCCACAGCAGATTCGGCTTCAATTCTTACTTCAGCTAAGTTGACCCGCTGACCAAACTCCGCAATCAATGCAGACTGCTGCGATTCCAAAGGAGCTTCAAAGATGAACGTGCTTGGAGGGAACTTTGCAGTCAACGCGCCAACGAAATTCCATCTTATGAAGCCCTTTTCGTCAAAAATACCAACATTTATGCCCTCATTTGCTTCAAGTACGACTTTATCGGAACCTAGATTGACTGCTTCTTCGATCTTAGCTAGAGTAACATCTAGTGGAAGCTGATGCCTTGGATCTTTCTTGCCAACCTTCCATTGAACATCAAGTTCTTTGGCGAGTATGCTTTCAGTAATCTTTCTCTTCTGTTCAAAGTTCAGATTGGAACTATTTTCTCCTATTTCTATAATGTCAAAGCCTACCTTTGCAGCTTCTCCAACGAATTTTTCAAACGCATTTTCTGCTATCATATACTCAGAAATGGTGCTTCCACTTGAAACCTCAATGTTGAGAGCATGGTAGAATTTGATCTTCTTCTTCAGTGTCTCTTCTGAGACGAGAAGTGGCAGAATTCCGTATATCTTTACAACATCAACAAATGGTGCAAGCACTTCAAGATTTTCCTTGTCCAAGCCTTCCAGCTTATCTATGGTATACGTTCTGCCTTCGTTTCTTGGTTTTTTTGCGTCTATTCTATTCTTAGCGTATTCTTCTAGCAATCTCAGTATGTATATGCAGAACCTTCATCTATTTTGAACTTTTGTCCTGAGGTAAATTAGTTAGGAAAGTAATTCTTCTAGTATCAAATTCTAGGATTAATTCATAGAGGATGGAAAAATATTTCATGTTTCTACATTTAATAATAATCGTTTAATGATCATACAATCAAGTTTGCTATGGATTCAATTCCTTTTCAGTCTTGCCTCATCTATTACCTAGCTTATCTATGCATTGCACAACATGCAAACATGTGTGACGAAAAAGTATCAGACATGATTAGAAAAATGCGGATTAGAGAATCAATCATAACGCATGGTTAATGGTCTAACTGGCATTTAGCCTGTGAATACAAAACCATTCTTCAACAAACACTTTGGTAAGGAGTAGACCATAAAGAAGATGACAAAATAAAAAATGTTTTGACGAGCGATGTCAACCAAATAGAATTGTGAGAGATGATGAAATATGCTCGGCATACTATTAAAGTAAAATTCGGCTTTTAATGAAAGGAAGACTGGGAGCTAATTTAGTGTTCTTCCATCTTTCTTTCATTTGAATGTCGCTTATTTTCTGGTTCCTGTTCACTTGTTATCCTGTGTCGCTGCTGACTAATGCATCAGTGGCATTAGTTCCTGCTTCGTCAAGTCCTGAAACGCATGGTAGGCCCTCTCTTGAAGCACTTGGTCTAGAATTGTCAGATTATAAATTCCATACACATCAGAGTTCTCTGGAAGGAATCCTAGCTTGTATGCATCATTTGCGTCCTGGAATAAGGATAGCCTTATTGGATCATATGTAAAATCGATTCTTGAAAGAGAAGCATTCAGCACATCTTCTTCTATTGTTTTTTGAGTCAGTTTTTGGAGCTCGACGTTAAATGCCTTTATTGGAGCGATTTTGTCACTATTTATCCAGTTTGTTACATCAATGTGTGCCTCAAGTAGTTTCTTTATTACGTCGGGATTATTCTGCAAATAATCTGGCCTGACAATTATATGTGCAGTCACAAATTTTCCCTCGGGCGGCCATAAGTCTCGTTCATCTGGAATATTTTGCCTCCACATTCTCTTACTAGTCTTTCTCCCCATGGCTCTGGAACCCATGCTCCATCAATTTGCCTTGTCAAAAATAAAGTCAGTATGTGGGGGTTTTTGTCATCTCGTGTATTTTTGCCACATTCTAGAGAGCATTCTCGAACAGGTCAGTGGAGGACAGCCATTAGTTTGAATTTATGACATACGCTGATATGGCACTGACCACGCATATGTGGCCACTTTACTGCACAGATTCTGCATTTTCTGCGTAAAAAGATGCAATATTATTTGTGCATGCCCTCCTATGCCATTATGAAGAATGCAATAAAATTTGGCATTGCAGCTGCAATTGCCATTGCAGTTATCACATCATCCATTACAACACCTACTCCTTCGCCAATCCTAGGTACAGATCTTTTCAGTAGTGGCACCAATATGCAGGCAAGCGAACAAAAGACTCTAAGAATCGGCTATTTTCCAAACATCAACCATGCACAGGCAGTCATAGGACTTGGTAGAGGCGATTTTCAGAAAGCTTTAGGTGACAACGTAGAAGTTACAACACAAATATTCAACGCAGGTCCATCTGCTATAGAGGCACTTTTTGCAAGCCAGATTGATGTTGTCTACATTGGTCCAAATCCTGCGATCAATGGGTATGTGCAATCAAATGGAGAAGCTTTAAGAATAATCTCCGGAGCCGCCAGTGGTGGTGCAGTGTTTGTTGTAAGAAATGACTCGGGTATTAATTCTCCTCAAGACCTCGCCAATAAGAAATTCTCATCCCCACAACTTGGAAATACACAGGATGTAGCATTGCGGAAGTATTTGCTCGATAATGGTTACAAGACCAAGGAGAATGGAGGCAATGTCGAAGTAATCCCTGCCAAAACTGCAGATATCGTATCACTGATGATAAAGAAGGATATTGATGGTGCATGGGTTCCAGAGCCATGGGGAGCTAAGCTGATCAAGGAAGCAAATGCTAAAGTATTAGTCGATGAGCGTGATTTGTGGCCAGATGGACAATTCGTCACTGCACATATCATTGCTAGAACGGACTATATTGAAAGAAATCAAGACATAATAAAGAAGCTTTTAAATGCTCACATTGACATGACCGCCTGGATAAATGATAATAGAGACGAGGCACTTCAGATATTCAATACTGAACTTAACAAGCTGATGGGACAGACTATCCCAGAGGATGAATTTAGAGAAGGAATTTCAAGGATCAAGTTGACCTATGATCCGATAAAGGAATCGCTGTTCAAGGCTGCCAATGATGCATTTGACATAGGATTCCTCGGGAAAACAAGACCCGACTTATCAGGAATATATGATATGAAAATTTTGAATGAGGTGCTTAAAGAGAGAGGACTGCAAGAGATAACATAGTAAGACTTATTCACTTTATAGTATGAGATAAATTCTCTGTCTTGAGGTCTATCACCATGATGACTTCATAATGGCATGTCTTACAGTTACCTTTTGACATCTTTTCTCTTGATTTATTCTTATTTGGAAAATCTGTAATATTAGTCTGCTTCTAGTGATTCATATACATATTGGCAGATTCTGCGTATCGACGGGTTAAAACTGCATCAAACAAGCAAATCTTGCATCTTTGAATTACATTATATCTCGTCAACAGTAAAACAGTGCTTTATATGGTATTAATTGAAACACCACATTACAATATTATAAAAAATAGCAATAACTCGCAAGAGCTACAAAATCAACAAAAACAAAAGAGCCTCGATTTCATTCCTATCGTTCATGTCAAGGATGTATACAAGTCATTTGATTACAAAAATAACAAGAACAATAATAGCAGTAGTAATACTGCCACTTATGATCGTCTTAGTGGAAAGCAGCAACAACTAGTTTCTAGAAATAGTTTGAGGGTCTCTACTTCATACGAAGTTCTCAAGGGAGTCGATCTAAAAGTAAAGGAAGGGGAGTTTGTAACAATTGTAGGACCGTCTGGATGTGGGAAAAGCACGCTGCTCAGCATAATTGCTGGACTTGATAGACCTGATTCCGGTAGTATTCTCATTAGAGGAACTATTTCTAGTGGCAATACATTGTCAACAAAAAGGATAATGATATTTCAAGAAGGTGCTTTATTTCCATGGCTCAATGTACAAGACAATGTTGAATTTGGACTAAAGATTGCAAAGATGCCGAAAGAGAAGAGCCGTCAGGTCGCTGACAAGTATATAGAAATGGTAGGATTGTCCAAGTTTTCAGAATCTTTTGTCTACCAGCTATCCGGGGGGATGAAGCAGAGAGTGGCAATAGCTCGAGCCCTTGCCTTAGAACCAGAAGTTCTACTCATGGACGAACCATTTGCCGCGCTAGACGTACAGACTCGAGATTTGCTTCACGAAGAGCTGGTTAGCATTCACAAGACAACTGGCAAGACTATCCTTTTTGTTACTCACAATATTAAGGAAGCAATACTTCTTGGGGATAGAGTAATAGTTCTATCTTCTGTGCTAAAAAATATCAAGAAAGAATTTCGAATTGACATACCACGACCTAGAGATCCTGAAACTCCTGAGCTGTATGAAATAAAAAAACAAATTCTAAGAGAATTTGAAGGTGATTTGCAGATTGCTAAAAGAAGATGATAATGATCTATCTACTGCTGCTACTACTATTGGAGCTACAGGAAAAAGCAGTCAGAGAAACGGCAGCAGAAAGATATACCGGATAGACACAACTGATGTAGCCAATGTTGTATTATTCTTGGCAGTATTTGTAGGGTTATGGCAGCTTGTGATTGTTCTCGAGGTTTGGCCAAAGACATTATTACCCTCTCCCACACAAGTTGCAATTTCTTTCAGCGAACTAATAGCAAATAACTCTCTTGTCATAGGAATTGGAACGACATTGTGGCGACTTGTAGCTGGATTTGCTATATCTATAGCAGTGGGTGGCATAGTTGGTCTTGCAATGGTAAAATTTCAGGGCTTTGGCAAGACTATGGGCTCGTTTGCAGTTGGGCTTTTGACCTTTCCAAGTATTGCATGGGTTCCTTTTTCTATACTGCTCATTGGCTTTAATAACTTTGGCATATTGTTTGTAGTTGTAATGGCATCGGTGTTTTCAGTGATGATATCGACTTATAGTGCAGTCAGAAATATACCTCCTATCTATATCCGTGCATCAAAGAACATGGGTGCTCACGGGTTTGCCCTTTTTAGACATGTGATGATTCCTGCAGCTACTCCTTCTCTGATAATAGGCATAAGACAAGCATGGTCATTTGCATGGCATGCACTAATCGGTGCCGAGATGTTGATAACCACTCTTTATGGACTGGGATATGTACTTGCAGTAGGAAGAGAATTCAATGACATGAGCCAAATAATCGCTGTCATGATTACAATCTTTGTGATTGGGCTTTTATTTGATAGAATAATCTTCCTACGCCTAGAAGAAAGAGTACGATCCAGGTGGGGATTAAATCAACATTCAGAATAGGGAAAAATATCTGTGCGTTATGCCTGTCTACGAGCATGGCCTAAATATACAGATATATGCTAAAGTATTATCATTATATCCATAAGTACTACTACTGCTTCTTCTTTTTAATGCAAAAGGTGATGCATATAAGTACGTCTTTAGGCTTCTGAAACTCTTCCACTAGGCAAAGATACTGATAATGTCCCAGCATGTACATGGATTGAAGTATCCCCCTCCTTGTTACAAGCAAAACACTTCCACTGTACAGTCTCTTTACACATAGCACACGTCCTGACAGGGTCTAACTCTTGACCGCATGACCTGCATAGCATATGGATTATTATTGTCTACACGAAGAGCCTTTTTAATAATCTCATACTCTTAGCTTAAGGTATGTTAAAGAAACTAATTCTACGTTGCTCAAATAGAAAAAAATTATATAGAAACAGTATAAAATAGTAAAAGGGTTTCCAGAAGCTCTGGCCTTATGAATAATAGATTCTAACCAATTAACAATTCACAAAGGAAAAAATTTTACCTTTATAATTAGTTATGACCCTTCATCTATATCTGTCTACGTATAATTACAAGCTTAGAGGATATTTTATTAATTCTAGTTATTGACAAAAATTGAATATTTTACCCTCAATCGAATCGTGATAGCAGGTTTGTGTTTGAGACATTGATATTAGCTATTTGTGCCGGAATGTGAAGATTCAATAGTTGCTTTTACCTTTTGAACGAAATGTTTCCTATCGATAGGTTTTCTTATGACATCTGCAGTCTTTACCCCATCCAATATGCTTACAAGCTCATCCGTCGCTTCAAGAGCAGACAAGAAGATGACCTTTACATATGGATCTACAGCTTTCAATCTCTGATACAATTGTAATCCATTTATTGTTGGCATTCTAATATCAAGAACTAGCAGATCATAATGACGAGGTTCTGATCTTGCAAAGGACTGTAATGCCATGTACGAGTCAGAAAAAGCTTCTACTTCGTAACCCTCAGAAGTTAAGTAAGTTTTAAAGATTGCAAGTATATCTGGTTCGTCGTCTACTAACATAATAGTGGGACAACTTGTTTGTTTAGGATAAGGATGAGAGATAATGTCATCTCTTGGTTGCAAAGCTTTTCGATGATAGATAGATAGTGTCTCTCCTCCGAATTTTGGTTTGGGAGTTTCTCTCTTGAAAACATTCAATGCCATATCTCTAGCTGGCACTTCATTCTTTCTTACGACTGTATATACAGGATAGGAATATTTAATTCCAATAGGTTGTTTCTTTCCTACTTTTTCAAAAGAATAATCCTTAAAGGAAAAGCGTTTCACCATTTCTTGTAAATCTCCACCTATTACTATCCCATTTGGTTCTGCCAGTGAATTTATCTTTGCACACATGTTAACGGTGGGACCAAACAAGTCTTCTGTACCTGATGTGACTGTTGTAGCAACCTCAACTCTTCCATAATCGGCGCTAATTCTATAATTGACAGGTGGTAGTGCTTCTGTTTCAAGTCTTATATTGATAAATTCATGAGCTGCTATAATTGCAGTGCAACATTCAAAGACTTCTTTGAATGCGATCATATTCTCACTATCTGATGTATCAGGAAAATAGAATAGCAGCGCATCTCCTACGTTTTTGATCACTTTGGCACCAAAATTCTTTGCCAATGCAGCCATGGCATTGAGGAATATTTCATAGTACTTTTTGATCTTGTTACCATCTGCAATTTTAGCCGTAATCTGACTAGAATTTACCATATCTACAATGCAGACGCAAAAATACCCATTTGACTGGTCTGCAAAATAGATTTCTTCGGTTCTAATATCGAAGTCAATAGGCTTTTCCTTGTCAGCTAAGGGGGAACCATTGCTGTCAGAGTCATAAGATGTATTCATACAGCAACTATCAGCATGGTGCTAGAACAAGAACTCTGCTTCGTATTCTCTCAAACAAATCATACATTAGTAAAATAATAAGGCGTGTCTTAAAGATATCATAACTAATTTTTACACGTTTTCCTGAAGAAAGTTATTAGATTTATCGCTTCACTCCAACCATAGATAGTGGCGAAAGAGTACTTGCTTAAGATATTCCTATTTCTACCATATTTTTGTTTATGCTATAGCAACGGGTGTGTAAAAAAAAGGCATCTAACGTTATTATTCAAATATCGTGTTGTCTTTGTCGAACCAATATCACCATCCGATAAATTACATGCTTTCTATAAACCAGCAAACCAGCATAATCTACGCTCAATGGAGGCAGAGAGATCTTTCATTTCACTGATATTATATAAATATGCAATTGATACTGCCAGTATATTGACCATAGATGCTGTAGAAACCAAGCCAAAGATTACTGAGGCAGTTAAAACAGTAGCTATTGACGTCGATTCCGTCCTTGCCGATGTGATGCTTGTCTGGACGGATGAATACAATAAGCGCAACAAAACACAAATCACAAAGAAAGAAATCGCCAAGTGGGATATACCTACAATACTGCCTATAACGCCTAATCGGGTATACCGATACTTCACTTATGTATGGAAGTACAGATGGCGAGAAATACCTCCTACAGAGCCCAAGATTGACGAGGTGACAAAACGCATCCATCGCAAGGGCTACAGGATATCTATAATCACAAAGCGTGAGAGGCCTACAGCTCCCTATGTATCCAAGTGGCTCGATTTCTATCGCGTCTACACCGACGAATTGTTGTTCATCTATGACGCGGTGCCAAAAGCCAACTACCCTTTTGATATATTGATAGACGACGCCCCAAAGAACCTAATAGACATTATCTCCCCCAAGTCGGCAATACTATTCAACCAGCCATGGAACAAGAATTTCAATTGGCCAATAAGAGTAAATTCCCTAAGTGAGGCAGAAAAGCTGCTCTAGGCAGTTTAATGGCAGGTGCAATACTTACCAAACAATGACCGGCTTTGAAAGTCTTATATTTGATACTTGACGATGTCTCCATAAGTATTGTCCTCTATGTATATGAGGGCCTAGGCCCTACATGACATCGTGGTTATGAACCAACACAGAGTCTCTGAATCTGATTACTAAGGCATGAAATGCATAATAGTAATATAGCTTCGAACCGGTAACAAAACAAACTCGCCAGCTAATCCCAACTGAGACCAGCTGGCGAGGATGCGATCACGCGAGCCTCGAGACCTGAGGCGCACGCAACTATTCTACTACACTTTTGAAATGTTAAGCTTTTAGAGAATTTTTATTTGTGTTGAACTTTTCTATAGTACTAGAAGGTGCTCAAGGAATCAATAGCTTTCATTATGACTGAGGGCCATCCTTCTTCTTTAGCTCACTGAAAACTTTCTATCTGTTCCTCTGATCCGCTTGAGAAATGCAACTCATTAGTTACTCTCGTCTAGTGGTACAGAGAGAAGAAGAAGAACAGGAATTAAGAGAGCATTAGAATACAGGAGTCACATAGCTGTCTTATTTTGCTGCACCAAACAAAAAACAAATTAGAAAAAAGAGTTGGTGTGGTTTCTTTTATGTATATATGTGTGTATGTGAATAATATCACTGCTGCAGTTGAGCGATCGAATTCACGTCTATATCCTCAGCTGCCGTTATCTCAGTAACACATACAGCTCGTAATCCGGCTTCTTCATTAAAGACTGGGTCTAGTCTGAATGATACGACATTAGACACATCTTCTCCCAATGTCATTGATAGGTCTTCTCCAGTTATGCTGTGCCATCCTTGAAATTCATCAGTTGATACTCCCCTTATACTAGCTATGTTATCGTTGATCTCTACCTGTCCTGGAGACTGCCAGGTAATGTCTACTACTCCTTGATCTTCTCCACACCCCGCAACCTCGCCAAGTCTTACAAAATGGTTGTGCCAGCTCGGATCCAAAACGTAATTCTGCTCTTCGCTGTCTAGTACTCCTGCGTGTGTAGTGACAACTAGGATGGCATCTCCATCGTCTGTAAGAATTCCGTAGCCAACTGCTCCTTCGCTTCCATCGATTGGAATCATTCCTTCAGTGATCAACGTTGCTTCGAGCTCACCGTTTGCGGATACTTCAGCTTTTTCTATAATGAGGAAACTCTCTAATGCTTGTGCCAGAGCAGGCGCAGCAACTGTTGTTCCAATAAACCCAGCTGCTATGAGTAGTCCCAGCATTATTTTGTCGTTCATCTCTCATTGTCTCAATAATTGTTCTTACTTATACGAACTGGGAATTGCAGCTCTCAGTTCCGACTCTATTTAATGATACCAGAACAGTGCCCGCTGTGCCATGCTTGTAAATATCGTTGTTATCTTTTCTTCTATGAAAAAAGAAGGAGTAACAGGAGTAGAAGAATTATATTATATATAACATCGGCTTGTTGTCGGATGAAGGCGGATTCTGCAGAATGGATAACGCTCGCTCTTATCTATAATCAATAAATCTCACCCACTCAGGAAACCATAGATCGTTTTCTGACACCCCGATCCCTTTTGCTAGAACAGCAGGCGAGTTGTAATATAAGGAATCTGCCCCTAGCTCTCTGGCAATGTTTTGGTTAAGCTCATTGATGGAGGATACCTTGCCCATGTACTTATTTGCAATGAGGTCGCGGTTTTGTGTATACAACCCAACCTGCCTTCCATCCACCGTCGGCACATAGCTTACGGCTACGTCAATGCGCTTTGCGCCTGCATTCTTTAGATAATATATTGTCTCCCGTGTTGTGCTGCCTGTCTGGATTGTGCCCTGCACTGTAGCTATCTTCTTTCCCTGCACTAAATTTTGGATGATAAATTTGAGTGACCTGCCGGTGGTGAGTAACTTGTTTTTGCTCACCTGCTCTGAAAAGTCGATCATATGGTCTGCGTCATCGTATCTATCTTTAATTACGCCTTCTGCAAGCTCAAACGCATTTGAATGCTTTTGATATTCAAGGCTAAAGCCTAGAGTCATTGGACGAGTATAATCAGGCTCTGCAAAGGCCAAGTCTATATCTAACTCTTTAGACAAAAAGTTGGCCTGCTCCTTGCCTATATTCTTGCGGATCTCGTAGATGCTCTTACCATTAACCGTCGCTACGACGCTTGATTCCCTTATGAACTCAAAGGGATCCATCATTAACCTTATTGTAGACTCGCTTGTGAGGACTTTGAGCCCACTATATTTGTCAATCTTCAAGAGTTGGCCAGGCTTGACGTCTGCAAATTCCATGTTAATGAGAGAGGTCCTGAGAGAGTTTTCAGACGCTACTATATTCAGGGTCTTGTCGCGGTTGGTTGCACTTACAAGTGGCTTGAACCCAGTCCTGTCGCGGTATACGTAAATTCTGTCGCCCACCTTGATCATCAGGTTCCCTCTAAGGTGCCTGTCTAGAAACTCGGCCGCGCGCTCAGGGTTTTTCTCAAAAATCAAGAGTTGAGTGAAAATATGGTAGATCTTGAAAAGTGAATCAGAGTCCCTTGCAGAACCGATGTATGGGTGCAGGTGGAGCTTTTCAGTATCTACGAAGAACCCATCAAATACAGCCCATATGCTGTCCATACTGGAAAAGGGCGGCGGCCGCTTTGAGAGGTAACCAATGCCATTGTTCCCAAGAAGCTTTTCCTTTTGTGCAATGTGCAAGATCGTTTCGTCTGCAGGAAGAGAGCCTTCTGCACCGGCGGCACCTTCGCCTACTATCATTTTCCAGTATGCCTTACCTCTGTGTTGCAACCTCCTCATGGAATGGGCAAGGTAGTAGATGATGTTGTTGTCCTTGCTATTTGAGCCGTAGCTATAAATAGCCACAATGCCAGCCAACTACCTTCGTCTTCTCTTAAGGAAGTCAGGATAAAAATCTTGTTAGTTGCTACGCAAAGCAAATATCTGCTTCTGTCTTTCATACCTTGCAATATAGTCTTCAAGCTGCAAGGTGAGCCCAATGCTGTCCAAGCCTTCAAGTAACAGTTTCTTATGAAAATTGTCTATTTCAAAATGCATGGTATGGAGGCCGGCTGTGACTTTCTGCTTTGCCAAATCAATCTCGATATAAAGATCTTCGTTACTGAACAAATAGTCTATTTCATGATCTGGAAGCCGCACAGGCAGTATTCCGTTTTTAAGGCAGTTGTTGTAGAAAATATCTGCAAATGACGGTGCAATTATCGCTTTAAACCCATAGTCAAGTATAGCCCAGACTGCATGCTCCCTTGAACTGCCACTGCCAAAGTTATCACGTGTAAGCAGTATCTGCCTGCCAGAGTATTTTGGGTTATTTAGCACAAAGTCGCTCCTTGGCTTGCCGTCTGTATCAAAGCGCCAATCGTAAAACAGGTACTTGCCAAAGCCGGCCCTATTAACTAACTTCAAAAACTGCTTAGGCACTATCTGGTCGGTATCGACATTTACTCTGTCAAGCGGTGTTGCCTTACTTCTTAGTACTATAAAAGGTTCCACTCAGAGCCACTCCCTTATATCTACAAAGTGTCCTTCGATTGCTGCTGCTGCTGCCATAATGGGACTCACAAGGTGTGTCCTTCCTCCAACTCCCTGCCTTCCTTCAAAGTTGCGGTTTGAAGTGCTTGCGCATCGCTCACCGGGTGCAAGTATATCAGGGTTCATACCAAGACACATACTGCATCCTGATTCGCGCCATTCAAAGCCGGCCTCCTTAAAAACTTTATCAAGTCCAAGTCGCTCTGCAGCAGCCTTAACTTGTTGGGAGCCTGGCACTACCATTGCACGTACCTTGGGTGAGACCTTCCTTCCCTTTAATATAAGCGACGCCTCCAGCAAATCTTCAAGCCGCGAGTTTGTACAGGATCCAATGAATACCCTGTCAACATTTATGTCTGTAATTGGTGTTCCTGGCTCTAGTGCCATGTATTTAAGTGCACGGGTCGCAGCCTTGTACTCATTCTCATTTCCCTTGGAAAATTGGTCGGGGGGCGGCACGATATCAGTAACATCTACTACCATCCCCGGATTGGTCCCCCAGCTAACCTGTGGTGCAAGCTCACTGACATTGAATGTGATGGACTTGTCAAATTTTGCATTTGGATCCGTCCTCAGGGCCTTCCAGTGTTCTACTGCTTTCTCAAACTGCTCAGCATTGGGCGCGTAGCGTCTACCCCTGATAAACTCAAAGGTTTCTTTGTCAGGTGCTATGATGCCAGCCCTTGCACCTGCCTCTATTGACATGTTGCATATTGTCATTCTGTTCTCCATAGAAAGATCGGATATTGTTTCGCCGCGGTACTCAAGCACCGTGCCGCTACCGCCGGCAGTGCCGATAGTCCTGATTATGTAGAGTATGATATCCTTGGCGGTGATGGCATGAGGGTTTTTGCGCCTCCCTTCGATATTTATTGCAAATGTCTGAGGCTTGTCCATCCATATAGTCTGCGTTGCAAGAACATGCTCCACATCGCTTGTCCCGATTCCAAGCGCAAAGGCGCCGAAGGCACCATGGGTGGAGGTGTGGCTGTCGCCACATACGATCGTGGTACCTGGTAGAGTTAGCCCAAGCTCTGGTCCAATAATATGCACAATCCCCTGATCTGGGCTGTGCATATCAAATAGCGTTATGCCAAACTCCTTGCAGTTTTGAACAAGCGTCTGGATCTGTATCGACGATATCTGATCTATAATTGGAAGCGACCTGTCGCTTGTCGGGACATTGTGGTCCATAGTGGCAAAAGTCAGATCTGGCCGCCTGACGCGTCTTTTGCTTATCCGAAGCCCATCAAAAGCCTGAGGCGATGTCACTTCGTGAATAAGATGCCGATCTATATATAACAAAGATTGACCGCCCTCCTCTGCCTCTTTTTCATATACTATATGACTGTCCCAGATCTTCTCAAATATTGTCTTTGGCTGCAAGCTACTTAGCGAAAAAATTGTATCATAAGAGGAATATAAAACAAACAGACCAATAGAGAGGCAGATAGTTTTAAATCAGGTCGCTTCACTCAATTCCATAAATGTATCCTCACGACAAGAGATATCCTGATTATATTGCAGATCAGATAAAGAAAGGAACCACCACCTGCGCCTTAATTTGCAAGGATGGCGTAGTTTTGGCTGCTGATACACGCGCAAGCGCAGGCTTCTTTATCGCCGACAGACATGTGATGAAGATTCAAAAGGTCGACCGTCATCTGGCAATGACTATAGCCGGCGGTGTAGCAGATGCACAGAACCTTGTCGACGTCATGCGTTACAATTCCAACCTCTATAGGCTCCAGAACAAGGAGCTGATGCCAATTAAGTCTGCTGCAAGGCTATGCTCAAATGTGCTTTTCAACCAGCGATTCTTCCCATACTATGTCCAGATAATAATGGCAGGCTGGACAAAAGAAGAAGGTGGCCAAATCTACAATATAGATCTGTTTGGATCAATGACGACAGAGAAGTTCATCTCGACTGGCAGTGGCTCTCCTGTTGCATACGGCTATCTAGAATCGGAGTACAAGGATGATATGAGCGTAAATGATGCTTACAAGATAGCAATGCACGCGATAGCAGCTGCTATTAGGAGAAATGCTGGAACAGGCGACAACATCAATGTTGTCATTATTGACAATGATGGCTACCGCGCGCTGACAAGGGAAGAAAAGGCCGAAGTAGGCGTAGTCTTCTAATCAGAGCTTAGAACAGCTAATGCTTGCATTTAAGTCATACAGTGCGTACGCAAGGAAAATCGCATGTCCAATGCTATGACTTTCGCATAGTCAAACTATCGTAAGCGGCATACATATCTAGTTACAAGAAATTTTCAACCATCACTGTCCATAGCAATAGACTGTTATAGTATAATAATTTCATGATGCTGCAATAACTCTATTTTTCTTTTTGGCCATAGTATCTTGACAAAATAATAACTAATCCAGAATTGCGAGCCATGATCGCATATATCTTTTTGCAGTCATTTTTGATCATAATAGACCTTTTAAGAGGAACTTTTGAACTATTTGCTTCTATGCAGTAGTTGACTTCTTTTTGAGTATAGGTCTTTTGGTACTATGCAAAGTACTACATTTCCTTGGAAGATGAAGATATAGTTATAGGCTCGTATTTACATGCTGCCAATATCTGTTAGTTCGTTCATGAATAGGCTGCTATCAAGCCTAGAAAATGTAGATAAGTTTATCGCAGCGCCTGGCTGTATTATTTCGCGAACATATTTCCCTGTTTCCACTTGTGTCCACCATTTCTCTCCGAACCTATCCTGCAGGTGACGATCAAGCTCAACAGCACGAACTGCAGCAATCAAGTAGCTTGGCACATACATTATTGCATCTGGTAGTATGTGGTGTAGCATCCAATATTCACCTGGCATTTCAAAGCCGGTATATTCCTTTATCAGTCGCGCATATAGGTCGCTTGCATTTTCTATTGACAGTTTCTTATGCCAAAACTCAGCCTTCATTAGCGAATTGGCCGTATAGAAGGTGACAAAGAACAAACCCATAAAGTTGTTCCTTGCCTCAATTTCTTCAAGAATATGGTTGTTCTTAATTCCAAGCGATGACAAATATTTCCTATTCTTAGTTAGCCGCTCTAGGAATATTGAGAATATCTCGGCTATTCCCATCGAAAAACTGTAGCGATTCCAATATTCTGCCCCAGCGCTTATTGAAGAGGCATGTAGTGCATGTCCCATTTCATGGTAACACCCTTGTAGGTCAAAATAGGGGCTTTCGCTTTTGTACAACACCCGGATATCATTTGGCACCTGTACAAAGAAACATAGTGGCGATGGATACTTATTTTTCCGTTGTTCCGTATCGATGTGGATTGAAGACAGGTTAAATTGCATTGTTGCAAGAGTATGTCTGACTTGCGCCGCAGGATTTAGACCGACAAACTCTTTCTCAAGATCGGCATATACTCTATTGCGGAAAAAATAGAAATCATCATAATATTCTGCTTTTCTACCAAGCACCTTTTTCGATATAGAGTCAAGCGCTTCTTGAAAGGGTCTTTTTGCCTGCCGTCCCATAGACTTCACAAAGTTTCTCAAATGAGAATAAGAGATCTTTTCGTTCTCGAGGTAGCCACCTAGAGGGGTTAATTTGTTGTCGGAGTACTTGTGATAAATTCCATCCATCTTGTCAAAGCGCTCCTTGATAACAGGTGAGATGTATCTTGTCTTTGAGATGAATTCATCAAATACATGTTTTCGCTTTTTCGGATCCTTCTCAATACTGTTGAACTGGCGCCATGTGCTCCAGTTAACTGGAGCTCTGGCAAACCTGTAGCGAGAAGAAATAATCTTTTCATTGCGTAAATTATACAGCTTGAGCTCAAGCTTTTTCGTTGACGAATCTGCGATGTTTTCGAGCGAGCTTAGAAACAATTCCCTTGGCTGAGAAAAGAAGTTGACAAATGTCTCTGCACTAATTGTCCTCATTTCTGCAAGCCGCCCTATCATTTGCTCGTTATAGGAGAGGCCTGCATGCTGCTTATATCGCTCATCCATTTCTGCAATGTAGATCTGCTCATCGAGCTGACACCATTGCTTTAGGTCCATATAGCTTGGGCACGCAGCTTATCCAATTTTAACTTTCAAAATACAACAGCAAAATATTCTTACATCCGATAACATTAAACGCAAGACCACAATCGACAGTAGCTGGGTAATAAGATAATAAGCTAGTAGACTGACAAGAAATTATTGGACTCAGAGTTGTGTTGAAGATTTTTCTTAGTTCTGACAAAAGACTCGAGTACCAATAAAAGTAGAATCTACAAACACTAAGGTAGCTTGAACAACTACCCACATATGCAGAGCTACTGTAATGGTAGAGCGCTTTGCTTCTGCAATATAGTGACTGTTCCTCTTGTGGCAATACAATATCCTCATTTCTATAGCCATCATGATAATTGAGTCGCTTACCTTTTACATCTAAGATTATCGTGAACACAGAATGTGTGCAATTGTTCAATACTAAAAGAAGAAAGGTGTGTATGTACCTCTCTATGCTTATGCACCAGCCATGTTGTTGCGCAGCTCTATTCCTTTATGATCGTCTGCTTGCTCTAAAGCAGCTGACTTGTGCATTTCCGACAGAGCGCAACCCATCTGGGCTTCTGGCTTACCCCTTCTCATTAAGCCTCGGTAGAGGCCTGCTTCCAGGGTCTGACCGTGAGCCTTCTCCCATTCTTCGACGGGTATGCTATACTTCTTTTGGATTCTATCGCGGTACCATTCTGGGATGACGTTGAACGCACAGAATGGGATGATTCTGAGGTCTGGAGTAAGATAATGGATGTCACACCTCTGGAGTCTTTCAAGATCCTCGTTGTACTTGTCTTGGAAGTGCATCATGCCAAGGAAGAGTGACCTTACATGCCAGGAGCCTACAGAGTCAAAATTGCGCTTGAGCAGTATGCTCGAGAACATTCTTGCCAGATCTAGGCCTCTTGGCTGCTTGTCTTTGTTGACAAATTGCTTTAGCTTACGTACGACTTCAAGTAGTGCCCAATACCTATTGGCACCTGACCTGATATCGTCAGCCTTTTCTTCAAAGTATTCAAGAACTCCCTTGATATCAACAAATGATGTGAGAGGTATCAGTTTTTTTGTATCCATGTCTTCAAATACATAGGTGCCTGCGCCGCAGGCAAAATGTATCGACAATTCATACTTTGGTTTCTTGCTGAACGCCTCAATCACATTTGTCATGGGCATGCATGAGGGAACTGGAAACCACGCGTCTTTTGAAATTTCACCATTAGTCTGCTCTTCGATTCTTTCAATGCAGTCTGGAATTGTTATTCGGTATTTTTCACGCTCTCTCTTTGTCATCCTGCCTGTAAGGGATACAGGCTGGAAGTTGACAGCGTGAACCACATCTAGGTTCTTTTGGGCGTATCCGATGATTTCACCAAGCTCATGGTCGTTGATCGACTTGATGACGGTTGGGACGAATACTACAGTCATTCCGCACTTTCTTGCCGATTCCAATGTATATGGAATTTCCCAGTGATTCTTGGGGTTTGTCCTTGGACTTACGCCATCGAATGAAAGATACAGGTTGTTGACACCTGCCATTCTTACCTGACGCATAGTTTCTGGCGACATGGCCAGTTTGATACCGTTGGTGTTAAGTTGGATATGGTCGACGCCCTCCTCCTTCATTATATTAATGATTTCAATAATATCATCCCGGAGCATCGGCTCGCCGCCTGTGACCTGAATAGAATTACCTGCAATAGGTTTTTCCGCCTTGAGGGTCTTCATCATAGCCCTTATCTGCTCCATATTTGGCTCATAGAGGTAAGCCCCTTCAAGACCCTTCTTGACATAAAAGAAGCAGTACCAGCATGTCAGATCACACCTATTGGTAATTATCATGTTGGAAAGCCCAGAATGTGAAAGGTGGTTTGTGCAAAGTCCACAGTTATTGGGGCATGAGCACTTGTCTATCATGACATTTGGCGCATGGGCACCCTTGCCATCCATCCAATAGGTACTGAACTTCTTGTACATTTCATACGAGCCAAAGTATAGCTCTTCGCACTCACCGTGCGTCGGGCATGTCTTACTCATAAAGACCTTACCCTCCCTTTCAAAGACCTCAGCATCCAGAATCATATTGCAGTCTGGACAGATGCTTTGTGTGAACCGAATTGTGCGTTTAGTGCTTACACTTTTGCTAGACATATTCGAAATTTGGATTAAGTCCATACTACTGCTACCTTTTGGACACAATCTTCGCTTTGATATAAAGCTAACTTACTAATTCCTACGGTGATGAATAGGTTTATAATCATACGTAATCTTGGAGAAAGATCAAGTTCCAAATATTGAAGGAAATATCAGTGTGAATCTCCGCTCTCTCTTTGAGACAAGAAGCTAACCTTTTTAACTCCACCGGACATGGGTATTGCCACTCTACTGACAAGCGCATACATACATTTAAAAAGCAAAGAATATACCATACTGCCCAGTCTGAGAGGAAGTGAGTATAAGCGACAGGTCAAGGAAGGCGATGGAAAACCTTGGCTTGACAGGTTATGAGATACGTGTTTACCTTTCACTGCTTGACACAGGCTCTATGACCGCCGCAGACATTTCAAAAAAATCAGGGGTTCCATACTCGAAGATCTATGAAGTCCTCAACAGCCTAGAAGAGAAAGGATGGCTTGAGTCAGGCAGCTCTAGGCCGCAAAAGTTTTTCCCCAAATCGCCCTCTACAGCTCTTGGAATCACGAGGACGCGCCATGAGAACAACTTCCGCGAGAGTCAGAGTACCATCGTAAACGAGTTGATGCCAATGTATACAAAAAGCGGTATGAAGGAGCGACCTGAGATATGGGTTGCAAGAGGAGTCTATAATATAATCGCCAAGGTCAATGAGATAATCCAGAATGTGCAGCAAGAACTGCTGGTCGCGCTACCTTTTGTTGCGGTGGACATAGCCAAGCCACTCCAGCCGGAGCTCAGAACCCTGCACGACAGGGGAGCAGTCAAGATAAACATCCTTGCGTCTGCCAAGATAAGCCCTGACACAGTTAAGACACTATCAAGGGTAGCAGATGTGAGGCTCAATGATGGTCTTTTTGGAGGCGGCATAATAGGCGATGCAAAACATGTCGTGATACTACTTGGAGAAGGCACTGGCGAGAACGGTAGCTTTGAACCAATAGCCATCTGGGCTGACCATGCAGGCCTTGCAGGCTTTGCAAAAGGTTACTTCCAGTACCTATGGGAAGACGCTGGCGAGAAGAAATATTCCAGGTAAAAACGGCGTTATACATATGCAGATAAGGTTAATACAGTTTGGCGATAACAGAATAACCACTGTGGAGTCCATCGTTGCGAGGAAAAAGCAGCAAATGACGGAAGATGAAGAGCTGTATGTCGATACAGCAGAATCTGAGCATATTGAGATGTATCTGAAAGCAATATGGTGTATCCGCGAAAGAGGTGAGGAAGTTAAGGTGAGCTCAATAGCCAAACTTCTAAATGTCACTCAGCCATCTGTTGTCCAAATGCTGCGCAAGTTAAACATATCCAAATTTGTGCGCTACAGCAAAGGCAGTGTGGAAATGACTACTGAAGGAGAACACATTGGCAAGAAGATGATGCGAAACACCAGGCTGCTTGAGGTCCTAATGAAGGACGCTCTCAAAATAGAGGTAGACGAGGAAATGATCTGTGGGATAGAACATCATATGAAGGATATGTTCACAGATGCACTGTGCACGCTTTTGAAGCACCCACAGAAGTGCCCTCACGGCCACAAAATTCCAAAGGGCAAGTGCTGTTCGTAGATTTTTATTCTTGCAGTCCCTCATTTTTAGTGTGGACAAGCGATGACTAGATAGCCCTGCTGAGTTGGTGAAGGAGATCTTGAGTGAGGAGTTTGTCCACTCTCTCGCATCTTACAAAACTTGATAAATGACTGATGGCTCTTATATATCTACATTGGTTAAAATAGAAACTACAGCTTCATTGGAGAGCTTTAGAAAGTTTATTATCATAAGCACCTGCAGGTCCTTCATACCTGAAAGTTATCTACGCGATTATGAAGTATTTCCAGAGCGAGAAGAGGGTCCTGGAGCAATCTATATTGAGGCTGCAGATAAGGTTACACTGAAGAAAATAAGGGAGATGACATTTGTAAATGCAAAGGAAATCCTTGGCATCATTTATTCATCAAAGAGCGGCAACACTCAGCTAAAGTGGAGGCAGACTCGTAGGCGAATAGGTAAGGTACAAGGCTTTGCATCGCCAAATGCCCTAGTCAACCTAGTTGAGTCAGGTGTACTGACACAAGAATGGGTTGACAATTATTTGAAATTGATCCAAAACCAACAGCAGCAAGACCAAGATCCATCGTCTGCTGTAACTGCAAGCGAAAAGACAGTATGATAGTAAAGCCAAGCGGCACGTCAAACAATGCTTTTTTTATAATCCCGGAAGATGCAGATGACCTCTTTACCTTCCGTCGTATCATAGAGAGGGGCGATCGCGTCATTGCAGACAGTACTCGTCTAGTTAAGCAAGTCAAGGAATATGGCCGGCCGGATAAGGGTGAACGCGTCAAGGTGCGTATTGCTATCAAAGTAGAGCAGAGCAAGCTCGACTCGGCGGTTGATAGGCTTAGGATATCTGGCATCATCACAGATACAGACAACGAAATGATACCAAAAGGGACTCATCACTCGCTTTCTATACATGCAGGAGACATGGCAACAATAGACAAGGGGAGAAGGTGGCGGGATGTTGAGATTAGGATGTTAAAGCGGTCTGTTAGCAGCTCCAACTTTATTCTAGTGGCAATAGATACGCAGGAAGCGGCTGTTGCCAAGGTGTCTGGCACGCATGTTAAAGTGATCCCAAACATCTATTCTGGCCAGAGCGGCAAGCGCTATCAGACGAAAAATCCTAACATTGAGACTTACTTTGTAGACATCGCCAAGACTGTTTCTTCAATAATTTGTGAAAATGACAAGGTCATCATATTTGGTCCAGGGGAAAGCAGACGTAGGTTCTTCAATATATTGGTGAGCAGGCAGTATATCCTAAAGGACAGGGTGCAGATTGTTGAAGGCATAGATGTTGCAGGCGAGGATGGGATATTTGTATTCCTGCGCTCAGCAGCAATGAAGCAGATCATGAGCACAAGCAAGCTAGCTGAGGTGTCTTCAATGTTAGACATGATAATGCTGATGGTGAACAGAGGGGAGGCAAAATTTGCGATAGGGATGAATGAAGTATCAAATGCAGCTGCATTGAAGGCAATAGAG
>OCZV010000009.1_pt1 | contig 78359 bp, 75 predicted proteins | sample 1539051 | NCBI WGS metagenome assembly OCZV01 (sample SAMEA3113581, study PRJEB22503) | soil metagenome
GACCATCAACCTTTGAATAGTTAGTCCCACTTCCTGTAAGGGATATAGTTGTATTACCCACAGCTGGACTAGGGATGCTAGCAGGGGATGAAGAGGGTGCGGTGGCGACAGTCTGTTCAAGCGTCGGCGTTGGTTGGCCAGCCTGCGCGACAGAAGAAGACTTGTTCTGCTGTTCCAGGCTCGGCACTGGTTGAGATTTTACAGCTCGAGGTGGAGTCGCTCTCATAGAAGATTCAGCCAAGATTTTTGTTCTTTTCGCAATGCAGAGCTGATTATGAATGTCCTTCATGCTTTGTAGAGTAAGAGGATTGCTATGACCTAAGAGAGACCCACAATCAGCACATATATATTCAGTAGAAGAAGGCACCACTCTTATTCAAAGTCAACCATTTATCAATTTTTGGTTTTCTACATTTCGCTGAATCGAGGTTTGACAACAGGATCATACAAATGTGATATTGGGCACGCTGCTAATGACGAATTGCAGTAGTTCAGAATTATACTAATCAATTATACTAAGCTACCTGCCGGGTCACAATAACTTCAGATGTCTAGTCAGTTTATCTAATACCTCTACCGGCCCTGGGCCGATCCCTATGCAAGTAACAGTTCCTGATGGAATTTGTGTTAGTCCGCTGTCTTGAACTCTCGCTGAGGGGAGGCCCATCATTTGGGCCTGGCTTTCAAGGTCAAGTAACTCCTTAAGGCCCTCAACCCGCAGGACAACTTTTGCCTGTCCCGTCAGTAACCAAAGCTTTAGCCAGTCCCATCTTGCTAGCCTCGTCCTCTCGACGGCCATTACGGCGGCGTGGGCGACTTGGGCAGCCAACTTTCCTCTTCCCATAACAATATCTTTTCTAACGACTATGACTTGCTTAAGCCCGCCCAAACCTTTGCCAATCATTTATTAACCTAATAAAAAGGATCCGTCATTGTCCCATGGAACAGGTCTATGACGTTATAATTGGAGGCGGTAGCATTTCGGGACTATTGGCCGCTAGGGAGATATCGTCCCGAGGCCATTCAGTACTTGTTCTAGAGAAAGATCCGGAAATAGGAACCCCAGAGCACTGCGGGGGACTGGTTAGCATGGATGCCATTAAGAATCTAGGAGTCATACCCAGAAGTAACACCATTCAAAATCAGATCAGAGCCGCAAAAATATGCTCGCCCTCTAAGGATTTTGAAATCAAAGCGACCAAACAAAGAGTGGTAGTCATCGAAAGGCGAGAGTTCGACAAACAGATCGCGCTACAATCGACAAGGGCAGGAGCTGCTATAACAACTGGATGCTCCCTATTGAACGCAAGATCTAAGCCAGACTCGCCAGACGGACGCTTTCAGATTGTGACTTCTGAAGGCAAGTTCCAATGTCGATACTTTGTGGACGCCCGAGGAATTACTTCGTTAATACAAAATTATCGTTCCGGAATTCTTGTTGCTGCTCAGTACGAAGTATATGCACCTTGGATTGAAAAAGACACAGTAATTATTGAGTTTGACAGTTTAAAGTACCCTGGCTTTTTTGCCTGGGTTATACCTATAGGTGATGGAAGAGGCAAGGTTGGACTAGCAGGTAGGAATATCAATGCCGCACGATCTATTAACTCCTTCCTGTATAGCAAGGGAGCCCAGTTTTCAGTGATTCGGAAGATACATGTCCCAGTGTGGGTTGGAGGGCCAATTGACGAATTTGTAACAGGAAGAACCATAACTATTGGAGACGCAGCAGGGCAAACTAAACCCACAACAGCTGGAGGCATTTATACATGTGGACTGGCAGGGATATATGCAGGGAAAGCTATATCTGAAGCTATAGAAAGGAAAGAGGACCGCTGCCTGCTCGACTACCAAAATGATTGGGCTAGAATATTTGAGAAGGAATTTCGGCACATGCTGCTCTTTAGGAAGGTCCTTGAGCATCTAGACAATACTGCCCTGGATAGGGTATTTTCCGGAATCAATATAGCAGACGTGGACAAAGCCTCGGAAGCCGGAGACTTCGATTTTCATTCAATATCTATTAAAAAACTTCTAAGTGTGGGCGGGCTAAAAATTTTCAAGGCGCTGCTGGACAATGAAGCTAGAAGGTTATTGTAGTAAGCAAGGTATAAATTCCTATGGCTAGACAAGAACTGTGTCTATGTCAAAACCTTTGGTTCTGCCGGTATGTACGTCATGCGGAAGGGCCGTTATGCCTAATGACCAGTGTGTAAAGTTTTACTGTCCTAGCTGTGGCTATGTAATCATATGGCGCTGTGAGAGTTGCAGAGATTTTTCCAGGCAGTACAAGTGTGTTGGTTGTGGGTTTGAGGGTCCATAAATATGTCGCGTCTCGTTGCTAGAGTAAAGATGCTACCCGCAGAGGAAGGTTCTGATGTGGAAAATGTTGTTATGACTCTAAGACAGAATCCACCAGCTGGAGTGGTTATGAAACAATCGATTAAAGAACCAATCGCCTTTGGACTAAATGCAATTGTCGCAGATTTTCTTCTAGATGATGCTGAAGGTGAAATGGATAGACTAGAGGCTTCACTCAAAGGTATTGCTGGCGTCGGTGAAGTCGAAGTAGTCTTCGTGAGCAGGCAGTCTGTTAACATAAAGTGATTAGGACAATGACGATCTAGATCCAATATTAGAGGGAAGCACTATTGAAAAAATCTCGTCTCAGCAGTGGCGAGGCCCACCCAAAGATTAAGTTACGAGTGGCAGAGGCGAAGTATCGCGATGTGGGCAAAAGGCGTGCCCGTATCGATTCGCTGTCGATGGCCAAACTTGCCATCAAACCGGGTGAAATAGCAGAGCTTATAGGCAAGCGGAGCACTTCTGTTACCGTATGGCTAGCTGAGTCTCAGGAGAGCGGCAGGGAGATAATCAGAATTGACGGCCAAACCCGTAAGAACGTAGGGGTAGGGCTCAACGACCTGCTAACAGTACGCAAGGTCCGTTCAAAGGCAGCGAAATCCGTTTTATTATTGCCACTAGGACACAACGCAATGAGCATCGACGACCAATTTTGCGCCTTTGTGAGAAACAAACTCACGGGATATCCTATCAACGAGGGTGATGAAATATCGGTAAGAGTTCTGGGTAACTCAATAGATTTTGTTATCAAGAAAATAATACCTAGAACTATTTCAAGAATCGAGAGATCGACCAAAGTCAACGTAGTTGCGCCGACAACTGTTGACGAACGACCTAGAATCACCTACGACGAAATTGGAGGGCTGAAGGAACAGATCAATAGGCTTAGAGAAATCGTCGAATTGCCACTACGGAATCCAGAAGTGTTTGCTAAGCTTGGAATTGAACCACATAGCGGGATTCTCATGTATGGCTCTCCGGGATGCGGAAAGACGCTAATAGCCAAGGCGCTAGCATCTGAGTCATCTGCCAATTTTTATATCATAAATGGTCCGGAGATTGTAAATAAATACTACGGAGAAACAGAAGCGCGCTTGAGAGACATTTTTAAGGAAGCAAAGGAGACAGCGCCAAGTATTATCTTCATAGATGAAATAGATGCAATTGCACCAAAGAGAGAAGAGGCTTTTGGTGATGTAGAGAAGAGGGTTGTTGCTCAGCTTTTGTCTTTAATGGATGGAATGTCGGATCGCGGAAATGTAATTGTACTTGGTGCAACGAACAGGCCAGAAAGCATCGATCCTGCGTTGAGAAGGCCGGGTCGGTTCGATAGGGAGATTGAGATTGGTGTCCCAAATGCTCAAGGACGGTTCGAGATTTTGGGCATTCACACCAGGGGAATGCCGCTGGCTCAAGACATAGATCTCCAGGAGTTGGCCTTGGAACTAAATGGGTATACCGGCGCAGACATCAAAGCCTTATGCAGGGAAGCAGCCATGAAGGCACTACGACGATACATTCCAGAGATCGATTCGGGAACGGGCAAGGTTTCGCCCGACACACTAAGAGTTATGGATATCAGAAGCAGGGACTTTAGAGAAGGGATGAAAGAAATTATTCCTACAGCTATGAGAGAATTCTACGTAGAAGTCTCGCGCATAAAATGGGAAGACGTAGGAGGGCTGCATAATGTTAAGAGAATATTACACGATAATTTGATAATGTCCATCAAGGAGCCTGTAAATTTTTCTAGGATGGGAATAAGGGCCCCCCGAGGTGCTCTATTGTTTGGTCCCCCAGGGTGCGGAAAGACATTAATTGCGAAATCACTTGCGACGATAAGCTCTGCAAATATAATAGTTGTTCGCGGACCTGAGGTACTCTCGAAGTGGGTGGGAGAATCTGAGAAGGCAATAAGGGAGATATTTCGTAAGGCGAAGTCGTCGTCACCGTGCGTAATTGTTTTTGATGAACTTGACTCATTAGCTCGTCCAAGGGGCCAAGATGATATTTCGGGAAACGAAAGAGTGCTCTCACAATTGTTGACAGAGATGGACGACTCAGGAAGTTCAGGTATCATTATTATTGGCATTACCAGCAGACCAGATTTGATAGACACGTCGCTCATTAGGCCCGGAAGACTTGATTTAATAGTGTATGTCGAATCCCCTGATGAAAAAGCAAGAAACGAAATCATTGGAAAACTGACTTCAGAAATGCCACTTTCAAAGGACGTGGACCTGGCCCAAATAGCGGCCAGAACCAAAGGCTTTAGTGGAGCGGATCTGGTGGCTCTGTGTAGAGAGGCGGCGATCAACGCGATACGTAACAAGGTAAGGATAGTTAACAACTCTGATTTTGAAAAGAGCTTACAATTCGTAAAACCATCGATAACAAAAGACGTCGAGGATTGGTACGAGTCAATTAGGAGGAATCTTACCTATGCCATTCCAAAACCTCTGGATAGGACCTTTTACAGCTAATTGTTAGGCATACTAATATATGAAGGAGACACGTCATGTATCGAACCGTGCGTAGTGCACTGCAGTTAGGTCATATCGCTTCAAAGGATTAAAAACAGTGGTAGCATGAAATATCCTATTCGCAATTTCGTCTTTGAAAAGATCCAAGAATCCGAAAACCTGACCGACACGGAATTACTAAATAGTCTAACAAAGGCCGGTGTCAGCCTTAGCGAGGCTGATCTGGCAAAAACACTGATCGATCTTGAGATATATGGATTAATAAGAGTTTTCTGGATCTCAAAGGAAAAGAAACGCATAGAGCTGCGTCCCAACATGACATATTGAAAGCTGGCTAGTAGAAACTCATAACCTGTAGTAAAAGAGAGCGTCGAGGGCTAAAGCCATGAATATTATCACAAGATAAGGAGCCGTTACCTTGTACGCCTTCCAAGCAAAGGCCGGTGTTGGACACTTTATCAACATATAATGATAGATGAGCATAGCTGAACCAGCGACACCGGCTGTTATAGTATACACCAAGCCTAATCCAAAAAAATATAACGCAAGCGAGTAAGGGAGAAGAATTGCAGTGTTTAAAAAAATGTAGCCTGCTGTTTTTTCATTCCCGATTAAGACGGGAAGCATAGGAATCCTGACGCTGGCGTACTCATCTCTTGACCTTATTGCCAGGCACCAAAAATGTGGAGGCGTCCACATGAAAACCAGCCAGCCTACTAGAAAACCTGTTGCGTCGATTGAGCCAGTAGTCGACGCCCATCCCGCCATCGAAGCAGCGCTTCCTGCAAAGCCTCCTATGACTATGTTAAGGACGTTGCTACGTTTAAGCCAAATTGTATAAACAACAACATAGAAAACTATACCAATGAAAATCATTGCTGCTACGTAAGGATTGAGGAGAAACCAGGACATACCAACCGATAAGATGCACATGAACGATCCGTAAATCAAAACCCTTTTTGCCGGGATCTTGTGAGCTGGAATTGGACGTCTAGAAGTTCTTTCCATGGTTCCGTCGATATCTCGATCATAATAATGATTAAGAGCGCTTGCACCCATCGAGGCCATGGCGCCAAACAATGCAAGCAAAACTAGATCCTTGGCAGCTATATCCCAACCTACTTGAGGAGATGCATCAAACCTAGAAGCAGCCAGAGCTGAGGCTACGGCGGTTATTACCAGTACTAAAACTATTCTGGGCTTCGACACCTCCACATATGCTCTTAAGCTCACTGCTAGGTACCTTAATTGGCACAGTAGCATACTATCATTTAATTTATTCGAACTTCTCAGAACAACGGCCATTTCAATCCTTGACAGAAAGTCAATCTAGATAGCATCGTGGACTGATCGGAATCAAGTTCATGCTATCCAGAAAGGATTAATTATACGCTATCACGTCACAAGTATGTTATTATGACAGACTGGGATCTACTGACGCCAGGGATCGGTCTTTCTTCACTTGGTATTGTCACAGTTGGAATCTCCCTATCAGGAATAGCAAAGACTTTCATAGAAGGAATGCACGCAGTGGGTCTGCTTACTCTTTTCATAGGATTAATTTTTCTCGCATCAGGCCTATTTAAGGACGGGTTTCCTACAAGCGCAAGGGCAAAATCAGCCACCTTTATAACCTTAGGCTTTCTTGTCACTTTCGGCTTTGCTGCGGCAGTAACCGTTAGCACACAGGCCCCTAGCATTTTTGTTTATATCGGATTGATCATGACAATTGCTATTCCTTCTTCGGTGCTAGCTGTTGCCTCATACAGAAGGACCCCATATATCAAGGCGCTGGCCGTAATCTTCATTGGGGCAGCGGTAATCGGGGGGTCTTCTTTTTATATTTTCGGTCTTGTTACTCCAAAGGTCAGTGGTCCTGCCGCAGAAAATTCAACAGAGATAGGAGCGAAAAATACAACAAATGTAAAATTAAACGTGGTCCAGGAAGAACTTACATCGCTGGCCCTGACTGGCTTATGAATATTAATAATTTTTGCAACGATTCGGGCTTCCTTAATTTATCGCATCATTGTATCCGTTATGGTGCAAATAGTGTGCCTTAAGCTGAAAAATCCTCGGCGGCGTTGACACAGAGTTGCAGTATCGTCATGACGACTTCGACAAGGGTAACGGCGATGTTTAACTTTTATCTAGCATTGGCACTATAGGTCTCCTTGCAAAAGGTGACCATTCGTTCAGTTACATTGGACAGATTAGCCAATCTTGCGCAATCTGCTCTTCCATTTGAATCCTGTGCACTCCTAATGGGTGAAGATTTGCATGCCAGCCGCAACATTCTCGAATTGTTCGTATTGACTAACCACGACCGATCCCCGATCTCTTTTAGTGTGGACCCTGACGATCTTTTCTGTGCCTATGAACATGCAAGAAAAATGGGATTAGACATTGTCGGTATTTTTCATTCCCATCCCTCTATGCCTAGGCCATCGCGTAAAGACATAAAATTTATGCGATTAAATCCTATTGTATGGCTCATATATTCGACTTTAAGCCATACATTTTCGGCGTTCATGTACTCAGGAAGTGTAATACAAGTTCGCATGGGGTTAATTAAGGATGAAGGCGTTCGACATCCCTGGGGAATAACACAACCTCCCTGATATTTTGACAATTAGTCAATACCATCATAAATCTGTCGAAGCCTAGTCCCCACCCAGCGTGAGGAGGCATACCCCAATCGAATACTTTTAAATGGTCAGCAAAATTCTCAGGTCGGAGGCCCTTTTTCTCTAGTCCAGCCTGCAGCCTTTCTTTGTCGTGTAGTCTAGTGCCTCCAGAAGCGAGTTCCAAGTATCCATACTGTAGGTCGAACGACTCAGAAAGTTCCGGGTCCTGTCTCTTATCTTGGATATAAAATGGTTTTAATTCAGTTGGCCAGTCTGTAATAAAGTAAAGACCTGCGTGCCTCTCGCCTAGCAGACGCAATGAAGAGTCAGTAAGGTCTGCCCCGAACCCTATCTTCTCTCCGTTATTCCACAGTTCCTCTAAACACTGCTTGTATGTGAGTTTTTCGATAGACCCGTTCGACCCCAACTCCAAGTTAAGGTCACGCAAAGGGGCCAACTCATTGAATGCGCCAGATACTTTTCTCACAACGCTTTTTACAAGCCCTTCTAAAATGGACATCGTAAATTCATAGTCTACAAATGCAGCCTCAATATCAACGCTGGTGAATTCTGAAAGATGTCTAACAGTGTGTGACTTCTCGGATCTAAAGTAGGGCCCAATCTCGAAGACACGGTCGAGGCTTATTATTAATTCCTCTTTATAAAGTTGGGGACTTTGCGCCAAGTATGCCTTTTTTTTGAAATAATCAAAGCTAAAAAGATTGGCACCTCCTTCGCTGGCTGTGCCTATGATTTTGGGTGTATTAACTTCCAGAAACCCCTTTGTTAAGAGACTCTCTCTTATTGAAGAAAGTACAAGCCCTCTCAGCTTGAAAATTCCGCTGCTCGATGGATTCCTCAGGTCCAACGCTCGGGAGTCAATGCGTTTGTCCATCGATGAATTAATTCTTCCTGTTCCATCGATAGGTAGAGGATGTGCCGCCCTTGAGGCTACTATAATCTCTTCAATCCCAATTTCTATGGGAGAGTCTCTCGCATCGCTCTTCCTTATTGATCCTCCAATAACTACAGAGCTTTGCCTCGAGATTTCCTTGACTTGGTTCAGGTGCTGACCTCTGGCCACCGCCTGTATGGAGCCAGTTGAATCTCTCAAAATGACAAATACGAGCCGTCCAATATCCCTTATGTCTTCGACCCAACCTGCTACAAATACCCGTCGACCGGTCAAAGACTCGTTTAACTGAGCTATATAGTGAGATCTCTGGTTATGGTGAAGCATATCTCTTCTATTTTTTATGCTCAACAAGCAATTCGATGTCCTTAATTTTTTTCGCTATCCTTTGAACTTTGTAAAGGTCATTTCCGAGATCCGAAATCCTATTCGAATCTAGGATGGCTCTTGTCAGTTTGTTCCCATCTGGGAGCCAAATCAAATTCACAGAGAGTACTCTGAGAGGATAAAGAAGACTTTCGATGAACCGGCGATCCGATGAATCTGATTCTACCATCCAAACCCTAGCACCAAATTGCCTAGCGGTCTCGGAACGTATTGCTTCATGTGTCCTTATTAGTTGGAGATCGGATCCTCTCATGACCAGAACGAAATCAGTCTCTACCTTGAACGCTGTAACCAGGGTAATCTTATCGACCTCTGAATAACGCTGCGCCAATCTTGTGAGGACAATAGATGCGTGAACTTCATCCTGAGTTAGATCCTTAGACCTTAATCTTTCTTCACATTTAGCACAAAGGACACCAGTCTTTGCATCAAACGAACAAATAGGAGTTTTCAAAGCCATCACTTTTCCATAAGTAAAACTTATACCACACCTCTTATTTAACTCGTTATTGCAAACGGGCATGAGACTAGTACAAACAATAGAAACCGACCAATTTGCATGCTCTAGTATTAACGCTTAGAGAAAAACAACTCCAAAGACCGACCCAAAACTAGAACTGTATGGCTCGTTATGATTAAGTATCTGGTAGCCATTACGAAATATACTGTCTTTCATGGCGTCTGGAGAGTTCAAATTAATTGTGGAAAACTTGAGCGTACATTATTTCGAGGAAAAAGGAATAGTAACACGGGCGGTTAACGGGGTTAGCTTTAACATTAAAGGAACAGAGTCAATGGGTATCGCGGGTGAATCAGCATGTGGGAAGAGCACGTTGGGTTCTGCACTGATGCGAAGCCTCCCAAGTCAGGGAAGGATAGTTAGCGGTTCGGTGCTTTTAGATGGAATGGATATTGTGAAGCTGGAAGATGCTCAATATGATAAACACATCAGATGGAAAAAAATCGCCATGGTATTTCAGAGTGCGATGAACAGTCTAGATCCTGTCTTCACAGTGCACGATCAAATGGAAGAGATTTTAAGGTTCCATGGATCAAAGGGGGATAACGATGACAGAATTTTGATCTCTCTGCAAGACGTCGGTCTTGATAGTACCACTGCTAAAAAATATCCGCACGAATTAAGTGGAGGAATGAAGCAGAGAGTTGTTATCGCAATGGCGCTTCTACATGATCCCGATATATTAGTAGCCGATGAACCAACTACAGCGTTGGACGTTATTGTCCAAGCACAAATTGTGAAGCTATTAAAGTACCTTAAGGTTAAGAAAGGTCTCACAATCATCGTCATTAGTCACGACCTTGGCGTCATATTCGAAATCGCGGACCAAGTGGCAATAATGTACGCTGGCGAGATAGTCGAACTGGGCAGTAGTGATGAGGTATTAAAGAAGCCAAAGCACCCTTATACCCAACTGCTGGTCTCGTCTATCCCGAGACTATCTTCCGGAAAGAATATTGTCTTCATAAAGGGTCAGCCGCCGGACCTAAAAGATTTGTCGGAAGGCTGCAAATTTCTCAATAGATGTCCCTATGCAATGGATGAATGCAAAAAGGGACCACCCGCTGTGAAAACCGCCCTTGGCTTTGTGCTCTGTTGGTTATACAAGTAACTTCGCTGATAGCAGTCCGTTGGGAAATACCAAACAGTGCAGAAAAATCAGGTAAGGTGAGGGTAGTTCCTTTATATAATTGCATGTCGATATGCTTATTGAACCTAGGACAAAGGCAAGTAGAAGGCATGAGTAGTCAAAGGAATCAAATGGTTGATGTAGCGAGGATTAGAGAGGACTTTCCGATTCTGAAAAGAGTCCTAAGGGGGAACAGGCGGCTTGTCTACCTCGATAACGCTGCGACCACACAGAAACCAATTTCGGTTATTCAGGCGATCTCTGAATATTACATGAACTATAATTCTAACATTCATAGGGGTGTGCACCAGCTGGCTGAGGAGGCGACAATAAAATACGAATTGACAAGAGAAAAGGTCAAAAAATTTATCAATGCCGAGTCAACAGATGAAATCATTTTTACACGTAACGCTACCGAAGCAATCAACGTTGTAGCGCATTCTTGGGGTGTTAGGAATATCAGCGAAAATGATTGTATACTGATAACCGAGATGGAGCATCATAGTAACATTGTCCCTTGGCAAATTCTAGCAGAGGAAAGAGGTTGCAAGTTGGAATACGTAGTAGTCAATGAGAACGGAGATTTAGATCTTGATGATTATCGAGAGCGGCTGGATCGAAACAGGGTCAAACTTGTTTCAGTCAGTCATATGTCCAACGTCTTAGGTACGATTGTTCCCATAAATAAAATCGTTAAAATGGCACATGAGAGGGGGATCCATATCCTCGTTGATGGAGCACAGTCAGTACCTCACATGGAAGTAAATGTACAGCAAATGGATTGTGATTTCATGGCCTTCTCCGCCCATAAGATGCTGGGGCCAACGGGAGTGGGCGTGCTGTATGTAAAAAAAGATATTCTAAGAGGAATGCCCCCTTTCTTAGGAGGAGGAGACATGATCAAAGAGGTGGACAAATATTATACCAATTACAATGAGTTGCCGTACAAGTTTGAAGCTGGTACGCCAAACATAGCCGATGTTGTCGGCTTTGGAGCATCAATAGATTATTTGAACAGAATTGGTATGTCCGCAGTTAGGAATCATGAATTAGAGATGATACAGTACGCTATGCAAGCCATACAGGATGTTCAAGGGATAACAATTTTCGGACCGACACAGTCCTCCATACGGGGAGGAGTTATAGCCTTTAATTTAGCTGATATTCATCCTCATGACTTGGCCACTATAATGGATGATCGAGGAATAGCTATTCGGTCTGGTCACCATTGCGCTCAAGTCTTGATGCGAAAGCTTCAGGTTTCTGCCACCTCCAGGGTAAGTTTTTATATTTACAACACAAAAGAAGAAATAGACTCGTTTGTGCAGGCACTTCACGATGCAAGGAGGCTGTTCAGAGTATGAGCGATGATATTTATCGGGAAATTATTCTTGATCATTATAGAAACCCTCGGAATAAGGGCAAGCTTCCCGATGCTGATATAAGCACTCACGACAGCAATCCATTATGCGGAGATGAAATAGACATCCACATGAAAATCTTCGGTGACAAAATAACAGACGTCAAATTTGAAGGAAGAGGCTGCGCTATCAGCCAGGCGAGTGCTTCCATGCTCACTGAAATGGTGATGAACAAACCATTAACTAACGTAAAGGATATTGCAAAGACTGATATACTTGAAAACATAGGCCTTACCAACCTTGGGCCAGCAAGGGTAAAGTGTGCCCTGTTGGCGCTCAAAGTTATGAAGTTGGGTATGGTAAATTATCTTGCGTCAAGGGACCCAGATTCGGCCCGAACCCTTGAAGATGATTTCAAATCCCTTTAAACTTAATTTCCATTGCCTCACTACATAAGAGGATTCCAATCTAGTCCACAGGTATCTAGATTAAACCACGATAACAATCGGGGCATTAATGCACGTTTATCGTTTGCCGAGTAACTCCGCACGGTTCGAAAGATGGACATGGATCCGATCGCCACTCTTTTTGTTCTCAGTCTCCTCATTCGGCATACTATCTGCAATAGTAGCACTAGGAGCCACTTCTTCTTTCGACGAAGGGACTAGTACCATGATAAAGTTATTGCATGATAATAGTGCTATGAATATGGTAATGGTAAACCTTTCATTTTTGGGAGATACGTCCTCGTTATTGTTTTTAGCGATAGTTCTCACTATTATCAGGCGAACTAGAAGAGTTGGCATGATTTATCTTTGCTCCATACTAATTGTAGTAGTTTTGGCTATGTATATCAAGATCGTTGTAGGACGAGAACTGCCACCGTCATTTTCCTCTTCATTCCAAGATCGTTCACAGAATCAAGATATAGAGCCAGAGGCCGTTCCCCACTCAGCAAAAAACCTATCTTATCCCTCCACCCATATGGCAATTGCTGTTTGTCTTGCATACCTTGTTAGAGCAAGACTCGGCACTAGGCACAGAATTTTAGCCTTAGGGATATGGTTCTATCCTATTCTCATGGCTTTATCTAGACTTTACGTTTTACAATATTACGTGACCGACATAGCGGGAGGGTTCCTTCTTGGACTCATTATAGCAATATCGATGAGTAATATCATACAAGTCGAGACTTCGTCTAAGTGAGTGACTGACATTTAACAAAGAGCATAGCGAAAGTACGCATTAACAGGAAGGGTTCCAGTCAACTGACCGTGGAGTTAATTACATCAGTGCGTATATAATGGTGGATAGAGCTAGTATTCTGCAAGATAATGGGACAAAAAGCAACCTCTTTCCGGAGGGAAGTCAGCGCAATAAGATGTCTTGATAAGATTAAATAATTTGTTTAGTTCATCAAAAACCGCTTGCAAACATCCCTGCGAAAGGTTGGAGACTGTACAATTAGGCATTGTATTGCTTCTGATCTGCCTTCGGTAGTAGAAATAAATATTGCTTCTCTTCCTGAACATTATTCAGACTATTTTTTCGAATCTATACTGAAAGAATTGCCGGAGTCATTCATCGTTGCAGAAACAGACCAGAGGGTCGTGGGGTATATCATGTGTAAAATAGAATTTGGCTTTTCAAATTTTCGTAAGCTGGGATTCGTGAAAAAAGGTCACGTAGTGTCGATAGCCGTATTACGTGAATACCGGGGAAGAGGGATCGGCAAATCACTTATGCTAGAGGCCATAAATGGCCTGGCAGTAAGAAAAACGGATGAAATATATTTAGAGGTAAGGGTCAGCAATGACCTGGCGGTCAAGATGTATCAAAGCCTAGGGTTTCTTATAAAGTCCCGTTTGCGTTCCTATTATAGAGACGGAGAAGACGCTTACCTTATGGCATCGGAGTTTATACTGTGATGATATGAGATCCTCTGCTAAGGCCAACAAATCAGGAGGATTAGCAATACTCATTGCTTCAATATCATTTTTCGTAATTTACTCGTACTTTTTGCTCGCTTCTCAATGGGGACTACTCATTGTTCAGATTACAGTCCTTGCCGGCGTGGCCGCATTAACTGCCGTTATGGCATGGATCGGATACACAATGGCAATTGCGCCGAAAACCCGGGCAGATTAGCCTATTTAACCACGGCGACATCAGACACAATTTGATACAACCTCGGGCCAACCTCTCTTATCACTCTAGTGCAACTTATGTTATGGTTGTAGCGTTTAAACGCGTTCGTCGTTTCCATTATTCCTTTGTTAATAGCGTCCTTCTTGTTTTCTCCCCGCACGTGTGCAAAAAAGTGGACTATCCCTCCTTCATCTCGGAGACATTCAATTGCCGAGTCTAGGAACTCTTTTGCCCTCTCGGGAAGTGGCATCAGTACTCGATGGGAGATTCCTGATAAGACTCTCTTAGCTATGTAATCTGCGTCACCACAGAAAGGAAACACTCTGTCCTGGACCCTGTTAAGTCTGGCATTTATATTACATAACAAGCTTGCCCTTGGGTTTGAATCTAAACTAAATACCTTAGATTTGGAATTTCTTTTTGCTATCAATATCGAAAAAGTACCAACCCCTGCAAACATGTTGGTTACGATTTCGTAGTTCCTGACGCTAGTTGCTATCCTATGCCGCTCCGTAGACAATCGAGGAGAAAAATAAACCTGATCAATGTCAACTACAAATTGACATCCGTACTCGCGGTGTTCAGTTGTCCTCTTTTCAAGCCCGGCAAGATGTTCCAATTTCCTTAACCTAAAGTCACCTTCTACCGAAGAGGTCTGGAGAAAAACACTTTTAGCAGATTTCGTGTTCTCGAGTAGTTTTGCACCAATTGCATATTTCTTGTAGAGAAGGGACTCTGGAATCTTAATTATGATGGTATCTCCAACTGTGTCATATGACGAGAAGATGTTACATTTTTCCTCAGGGGATAAAATATCATCGAGGAGTGCTTTTAATTTACCCGACATGCGTTGGACTAGGAACCTTGTTTATGTAAGTAGTAGAATTGGCCAGCTTCTTTTTGTAATTTGTCAAGTCTCCCACCTTCTTTATTCAATCTTGGTCTGCCGGTGGTTTCATCTCGCCTATAGGTGATAGATAGGGATTCAAGAAATCTGTTCATTCCTTCCTCCTTTTTCACAGGTTCACAGGCAGCGCCTTGTATTCCCGGATTTCCCTGGAACAAAATTAAGGAATCAGCCAGAAGGTCTATTAATTGCATGTCGTGGTCTATTACTATCGCAGTTTTTCCTCTCGCCCTCACGAAGCGATGAAGAAATTTGGCCAGGGCTATTCTATCCTCGATATCAAGGAAAGCAGACGGTTCGTCCAGGGCATAGATATCGGCCTCTCGCAACAAGCAGGCAGTAACTGCTACCTTCTGTAATTCGCCTCCGCTAAGATTTTTTACTTTTTTTTCGTACAACCTCTTAATCCCAAGCGGTATAATTATCTCGTGTTCTGCAGCAGATCCTTCTACGACGTTTTGATATGCTGACAAAAGCAGGGAGATGACGTTTGAGTCAACATCACTATTCAAATATTGAGGCTTATAGGAAACTGTTGCTCCAATGTTAACACGACCCTCATCCGGTTTTTCTGCATGGGAGAGCATTTTCATGTAGGTGGTCTTACCCAAAGCATTCGCACCGACGACCCCTAGAATTTCACCTCTCCTTATGCGTCCGCTAGAAACACAAAGAGAGAAGGATTGGTAAGACTTTTTGAGTTCAGAATATTGAGCAATAAACTCGTCCGGAATTAATTCGTCGCCAGAGCTCTTTATGTCAAACCTGTAGCTTTTATCACGAAATCGTATGTTCTCCGAGGGAAGAAAACCCTCCAGAAAGCTGTTAATCCCTAGCTTTGTTCCTTGAAGAGTAGATACGATCCCATAGGCACCGGGCTCACCATACAGAATATGGATATAGTCCGACAGATAATCTAGAAGACCTATGTCATGCTCGACAACCATTACGCTACGTCCAGCCTTAGCAAGGTCTCGAATAACCCTTGCAACCGCAAGTCTTTGATAGATATCATTGTAGGAAGAGGGCTCGTCAAAGAAATAATAGTCAGCGTCCTTCAAGGCTGCCACAGCTACTGCCAGTCGTTGTAATTCGCCACCGCTGAGTTCATTAAGGTTCCGGTCCAAAGAATAACTCAAGCCTAGCTCGGATATAATTCTCTCAGAATTTCTGCGTTCGTCATATTTATTGAGAAGATCTCTGGCAGTGCCCTTGAACACCCTAGGAATCATAGAGACCATTTGTGGTTTTATAGATGCACGAACACTTCCATTGAACACTTTTTCGAAATGGAATTTTAACTCGCTCCCCTGAAATTTACTGATTACTTCATCGGTGGAGAGCACTTTATCATGACTTCCAAAGTTCGGCCTAAGGTTTCCAGACAAAATATTAACTATAGTTGATTTGCCCATCCCGTTCTTTCCAAGCAACCCCACCACTGAACCTTTTTTTGGAGAGGGCAATCGGTAAAGTCTAAAGGAATTCACGCCATACTGGTGCATTTTGTCGGATCCTAATTCTTTGGCAAGATTTACAATCACAATAGCATCAAATGGACATTTCTTTACACATATGCCGCAGCCCGTGCATAGGTCCTCAGAGATAAGCGCTTTCCCATCGCCCTCTCTCTGAACTATACACTCTCCGCCCGTCTTGTTCACCGGGCAGTAAATTATGCATTCTAGGCCACACTTGCGTGGCTGGCATAGATCCTCGTCCAGCACCGCTACTCTGTGAGTCTTTTCTGAACTCTGAACCAAATTTTAATTACTTTCAACAGTAACAGGTTAAATAGCTTGTGTGATTATGCCATACCACTATGAATCAATCACCATTGGGTTTGGCAGTTCGAACAAAGTGCACACGGCTGAATGCGTGTATCTTTTCATCCCGGCCAGATAAAAATTAAAATGGCCCTTCTAACAATCATCTAATAGCCGGTCATAGAAGCAGGGCGCGACCCGGACCCATTCCGAACCCGGAAGTCAAACCTGCTATCGCTGCTGTGTACTGACCTGCGTGAGCGGTTGGGAGACGGCAGTGCTGGCGTTTGTTAACAACCGGATCGGACTGACTTAAGCGACATGGTTGCTTCGCGATTCTTCAATGAAAAACCTTGCTATCGTACGTATCCCAAATCCCGTGGCTCCCTTGGGATTGTAACTCTTCTCCGAGGTCCCATCCTGAGTCCATGCTGTCCCAGCAATGTCGAGATGGACCCACGGCGTTGCATCTGTAAAGTTAGATAAGAAAGCCGCAGCCGTTATTGCCCCAGCTGGCCTTCCACCTATATTTTTTATATCTGCATAGTGACTCTTAATCTGCTCGTGGTATTCCTCCCAAAGTGGCAACTCCCAAATCCTTTCTCCTGTCCTTCCAGAGATCCTCTTTAGACCGCTCTTAAGATCATCATCAGTTCCAACCATGGCTGCAACATTTGCACCTAATGCTATGATACTTGCTCCAGTCAGAGTGGCAAAATCAATTACCAGCCGCGGGTTGAATAACTTTATTCCATATGCCATGGCGTCAGCTAGAATAATCCTCCCCTCGGCATCTGTATTCACTACCTCTACCGTCTTGTCATTGAACATCTTTATTATGTCCCCAGGTCGATAAGAGCTGCTCGATGGCATATTTTCCACGCAGGGAACCAGCCCTATTACTCTTATCGGTAACCTAAGCTCTGCAACGGCCCTCAAAATGCCGATAACATTGCATCCTCCGCATTTATCATATTTCATTTCATCCATCTTGTCACTTGGTTTTAATGAGATTCCGCCGGTGTCAAACGTCACCGCTTTGCCGATCAGCAGGTATGGTCTTTCTTCAGCAGTAGGGCCACAATATTCAAGGACGAGCATTTTAGGAGGATTATTACTTCCCTTTCCGACAGAGACTATCCCGTTCAAACCCATGGACTCCATCTGATAGCGCTCGAGAACCGTTGTTTGGATCTGATAGCGTACCGCCATCGCCACCGAATGCGATACTAATTGACCGGGTGAACAATCATTGGGAGGAAGGTTTCCCAAGTCTCTGGAGAAATTAACTGCATTAGTGATAACCTTTACCTGTTCGATAATTTTCTTCACCTCTTCAATATTCTCACCCTCAACAAGGATGCTCACCTTCTGAATATTGACGTTTTCTGGCTCTGAGCCTCCAGCCTTGTACCTGTCAAATTTATATAATGACAAAAAAATTCCCTCAGCCATTGCTTCGATATACTTATTCTCCTCTCCTACAAACGGGAAGATAGAGAGGTTCGGCTCGTTAATCTCTCTCGACTTTATAGCTATCTTTCCAGCTGCTATTCGGGCAGTCTCTTCTGTCAACTTTTCTGGATTACCAAGTCCTACCAAAAGTATCTTTCCTATTTTGTAATTACTACCCAGTGGTAACAATAAAATTGTTCCAATTTTTCCTGTGAATATTTTTCCTGCAAGAATTTCCTTAAGATATTCTACAGTTTTAGAATCCAGGTGTCTAGAATATTTTGCATATTCCTTACTTTCTGAGATTCCCATGATCAAAAGAGGAGGAGGATTCTCTTCGAACCTCGGCTTTTCTATGACTATTTCAACCATGCGACTCATAGGAAACACAGGTTATTTTACATTATGAGACACTTCGTGCTTTCGCCTTGATCTGAATGCAGGTCAGTATGAGCTTCGCCACTTTTAGCAAAAGATATATCTTTTTAAGTTGGGTGCTGTGCAATTCCGTTGTAATGATCCGTGTCATGCCTAACTCTCATTGCGTTGGTGTAACCCTTTGAAATGAGCCTCAAGATGCGCTATCTGAATTTGAAATGCAAAATTAGGGATATACGTATGCTCGCCATTGTAGGAATCGCGGAGGCCGGTTCAGGACATCCCGGGGCATCATTTTCCGCTGCGGAGATAATGGGTTCTCTCTATCTCAGAGTAATGAAACATAGCCCTCGCAATCCAGAGTGGTCGGATAGAGACTACTTCGTAAACTCCAAGGCTCATTCTGCTCCAGGATATTATGCTACGCTATCTGTAGCGGGATATTTCCCACCTGAGGAGATGAGCTCATTGCGCAGACTCGGATCCCGACTTCAAGGCCACCCGGTGAGATTTAGTTCCTATCAACAGAACCAAAGCGTGCCCGGAATTGAGTATTCCGGAGGCTCGGAAGGAATAGGGCTTTCGGTTGCCGTTGGTATCGCGTTAGCAAGCAAAATGGATAGAAAGAGTAACCACGTGTACGTTTTGATAGGGGATGGAGAGTCTAACGAGGGGCAAATTTGGGAAGCGGCGATGGCCGCGGCTAAATTCAAGCTAGATAATATAACAGTAATTCTAGATAGAAATCGTATACAGCAAGACGGCTTCACAGAAGAAATAATGCCGATGGATCCTGTGAGGGACAAATGGGCTGCGTTCAACTGGAATACCGAGGAGGTTAAGGGGCACAATGTGGAGGAAATAATGGATACCCTTTACAAGACGAAGCGTGTAAAGGATAGGCCATCTATAATCATAGCAAATACTATCAAAGGGAACGGAATTAAGCATATGACTAATAATCCGCAATGGCATGGTAAGGCGCCACCGAGGAAACACACCCCTGTATTGCTTGAAGAGCTCGAAAATGAATGTTTTATCGCCCCCTCTATCATAGCCGGAGAACCAGAGAACTATGAGGATAAAATAAGAAAAGCTGAACGAGGAGGAGCGGACATGATACACCTCGATATTATGGATGGTAAATTTGTCAATAATATTACGATGGGTGCTGAGACTATTAAGAAACTGAGACGGGTTACAAGCTTACCCTTTGATGCGCATTTAATGATCGAGAACCCAGTGGATCTTGTCGATGGCTTCATTGATGCCCGGTGTGATATCATCACGGTACACGCCGAAACCTGCACTGAAGAAGAGTTCTTAGCGATAGCGGAAAAACTATTGAAGAATGGCATAAGCCCGGGTATCGCTGTCAATCCGCCAACGGACCTACCGCCATGGGTCTTTTCTCATTTGGAAAAAATAGACGTGCTCATAGTAATGTCAGTAAACCCTGGCTTTTCTGGACAGCAATTCTTGCCAGAAACGTTAGAGAAGATGGCTATGCTAAACGGCAAATTGCGCAAACACGGTTTTAAAGGATATATTGAAGCGGACGGCGGTATAGATTCTAGGAGGCTTCAGGAGGTTTATGACGCTGGCGCCAAAATTATGGTGGCAGGCAATGCAGTATATGGCAGCTCCGATATACACGGCGCAATAATACAACTTAAACACAAAGCCAATGTTGCATTGGAAAAAAAATTGCTTGCTCGGTCGACATCTCTGGAAATAAGGCAAGATTGGATTAGGGCACGGAGACATATATTAATTCCACTTGCAAATGAGTTAGGAATAGAGGAGGAACTGCATGCAACTGAGTAACCTGAGAAAAACGGCTGATATGAGGGGAGCATATGGAGAAGCCCTAGTGGAACTGGGCAAGGAAAACCCAAATTTGGTATGTGTAGGGGCCGATACTACGGAATCTCTTAAAACAAAGAAATTTGGTGACAAATATCCTGACAGGTTGTTTAATCTTGGGATTGCTGAGGCCAATTTAGTCTCTGTTGCAGCTGGTCTTGCCATCGCAGGCAAAGTCGTGTTTGCAAGCACATATGCGGCATTCCTGCCGGGTAGGTGTCTCGACCAGATTCGTAACGGCATCTGTTACCCTAATTTGAATGTCAAATTGGTCGTATCGCATGCTGGTTTGACTGTAGGGGCCGATGGAGCATCCCACCAACAGAATGAAGACTTCTCAGTCATGAGGTCAATACCTAACATGAAGGTTCTAGCTCCGGCAGATGCCCTTGCCGCAAAACAACTCACCAAGTTAGTTGCCAAAACTCCTGGACCATTTTATATGAGGTTGGCTCGCCCGTCTAGCGAGATATTATACTCTGAAAGTATACGGTTTGCTTTAGGTAAGGCAAACGTATTGTCGGAGGGTAACGATGCCACCATTATTGCCTGCGGATTAATGGTTCAAAGGTCACTCGAGGCCGCAAGGCTGCTAAAGGAACAAGAAGGAATATCATGCCGTGTAATAGATATGTTTTGTATTAAACCTCTAGACCACGATCGGGTCTATGACGCCGCAAAGAAAACGGGTATTATAGTTACCGCTGAAGAGCACAATGTGATCGGAGGCTTGGGAAGTGCGGTAACAGAATCCTGTTGCGAGAGATATCCTGTCCCGGTTAAGAGAGTTGGAGTAAAGGATACTTTTGGAGAGTCTGCAAGAGATGACGAAATAGAAGATTTGTTGGTTAAATACGGCTTAACATCTTTTGATATAGCCAAGTGCGTAATTGAATTAAGGAGGGAAGCCCTTGTATGAAGATCTTTCTAGATAGTGCTAACTTGGAAAGCATAAAGATGTATAATGATATGGGAGTACTAGATGGGGTTACAACGAATCCATCTCTGCTGTCAAAGGAAAAGGGAGATCCGAGGAAAGTAATGAATGAGATAGTAAGAATAGTCAAAGGTCCGGTAAGCCTGGAGGTAATTGGAACTGACTATGAGGTTATGATTGAAGAGGCGCATAGGTTGAAAAAGTACGGGGAGAATGTGGTAGTGAAAATCCCCATGATCCCCGCTGGATTAAGGGCGGTTAAGAGATTAGCGCAGGAGGGAATATCAACTAATGTGACGCTTATTTTCTCGAGCAATCAGGCGATTTTAGCTGCAAAATCAGGAGCCTCTTATGTAAGCCCATTCATTGGCAGACTCGATGACAATGGACAAGACGGGATGAGTATTGTTAGAGAAATTACCCAGATATTCGCTAATTACAAATTTGAGACCGAGATCCTAGTAGCCAGTATTCGACATCCTATCCATGTTATCGAAGCTGGAAAGTGCGGTGCAGATATAGTCACCCTTCCACCTGAAATACTACAAAAGATGTTTACACACCCTCTAACCGATAAGGGCCTAAACGGCTTTCTTTCTGATTGGAATAAAGTGAAGGAATTAAATCCGGATCTACTTTTTTAAATTTGCATTAAAGTTATTACCTTCTCTGGAATGGCGCCAAGCTCACTCACTGCTACGCTTTTTTCGTATTCTAGAAACTGTAAATTCTGACTTATGTTGACTGCCTCGTTTAGTGTTCTTCCGAGGCCCAGTGCAACCATTCGAATACCCATCCTGCGGTAGAGTAATACCATATGTCTTACGGCATCACTATCAGAGGGCTCGCCATCAGTAAGTGTGGCAATGAGATCCGGCCTGAATGATCTGATAATTGGTTCTAACAGAGCGTAAATCTCGGCTAGGGGAGTGCCCCCTACAGCCTTGACCTGTGCTAATCGTCGTGCATGTAATCTTGTCCACGGTGCACTTGGGGGCTTAATTATCCAGCATTTGACCTGTCTGGCTTCAGTACTGAAAGCGTAGACCCCAAATCTTATTTTCAGAAACTGCAACGCTTCACATAAAGCTACAGTTGCACGCTTGTAATCCTGTTCAGATTCTTCAATACTGCTCGAGTGGTCCAAGATAATTGCGACTTTAGACCTATATGATACCTTAAAATCCGCGATGAAAGTCTTCGGTAGCCTTTCCAAGAAGGTTTCGGTGTCGAACTCGTCACCAGTTTCTTCGTGCCTTTCAATCCATCCTGTTTTCCATTGTTTGAATTTTGCTTTCGTCCTCTGTATCAAATCAACATCGTATATCTGGCTCTCATCGTAACTCATGTCTTCAGGAACGCTAAAGCCTGGTTGTAGCAAGCCCTCATTCCCTCTGCGTTCACTTCGCTTGCTTTCTTCGAGGAGTGCTTTGAATTCAGCAACCACCTCACGCCCCTCAATAATTTCTTCGGAATTTGTGGCCCCCTTGTATTCCAGATTTCTTAGTTTTACAAACTTTTCGATTTCAGAGATCAAGTTTTTCTTGTCAACGGATCTTCCCAAGCCGACTTTGCTCAAAGGTGTGATGACCGGAAAAGAACCCAAAGCATTCAGCTCCAATATCTTGAGAATTTCAGGTATGCGCTTTTCCATTGAATTTGTACCTTGATTATTAGCAATTATATCGTTTAAGACATTCTTGGCAAAATCCGCTGCGTTCTGTACTCTCCTAAGATCGTTTCCAAAAAGTTCGCCCTTCAGCGAACCGGTTAGAAAGTATTGAGAAAAAGCCTCGGCAATCTTATGTTTTCCGTAAAGCGAGTTCAGAAGAGGTCTTGAGAGCCAGGATATTCCTTCATAAAAAATAATTTCTTTTTCCATTCCATTCCAAAGGCGGAGGCCAAGGATTTCTGATCGCTTAGTTTCAAGCGTATTTAGTAGGAATCCAAAGACGTGGTCATAGCTTAAAACCTTGGTGCAATACATCATTCTCATCGACTCATACCATAGCATTACCCGCCACTGCCTGTACCTTTGGAGCTCGTTACCAGGGAACATACGTGGGCTTGGAAGGAAAATTTGTTTTTTGTCGGGTCTGGTAATCGGTATTTTTTGGTCCGTTAGCACCACTTGGATGCGCATATTACCGGTCCACCTTCTCGCCAAGAAAGTAGCAATATCAAGCAATATGTCAGTGCGGAGCAATAATGAAGATTCTGTGAACAACGATCTCACTCACCATATATTGATACAATCAAATCCATAACTTTACGAAATTCGACTTCACCCCATTGATCATAGGCATTTGCAAAAACTATTTCGGCTGCTCGTTTGGCCTGGATTTGCTTGTTTAACAGCTTCGTGTAAGCTATTGTTTCTCTTAGACTAGGACTATAATACAGCTCCTCCACAGCGGCTGCTTCTCTTAGACTTTTAGCCAGCCGGATGCCTCGCTTTATGTCATCAATCTTAGAACCTTGGATGTTAGACACATGCCTATTTATAATTTCAAGCTCGGTATCCTCGGGAGGGTATTCAAGCCTGATCCGAACTGGAAATCTGCTAAGAAGTTGGGGGGGAAGCTCCTTAGTACCAATGTGAGACAGCGGGTTTATAGTTGCAATCACGGACCAGTCCTTACTGGCCGTGATAGTTTGGCCATCAGCTTCTTTGAGCACCACTTGCCTTCTGTCGTCCAGCGCCTCATCTAATCTGAGCAAGACATCGGCCTCCGCGGCATTAAGTTCATCGAGATAAAGGAGACCCCCATCACGCATAGATTTTATTAAGATTCCTTCTACAAAATTAACTTCTCCTTTGGCAAGTGTCTTGCTTCCTATCAGATGTGACTCTCTCGTTCGCAGGCTAAAGTTAACAGAGTGTAAGTCCTTATTCATAAGGGAAGCAAATTGTCGCACGAGAGTCGTCTTGCCAGTTCCTTTCGGTCCTATTATAATACTAAAAAGTCCCGCATCGTAAGCTTTTGTCAATATGTCTAAAGAATTGTTCCAGTCCAGATATGTCTCCATCATATCCCATATTTTCAGATCAGGAGGTTATTAATAAAAACCAATGCGGAATGAAGCTCATTTCTGTAGCGGAGCAATCACCTAAGTAATTCACGCCTATTTCTCACGTAATCGGTTAGTAGCGCCTTGTCAATGTTTGAGGGATTTATGTAATACGATTTGCCTTTAACCATCTTTTCCATCTGGTTTACGTAGTCTAGCAAGGAGTCATCTTCACTTATCATTATGGTATCAATTTGTATCCCTGTGCGCATGCATTTCCTAGCCTCAGCTATTGTTCGTTGAGCAATATAGCCATCAACTTGCCTATAACGATAACATAGATATACAAGCTTTCCTGAACGAAAGTCTAGATCCAAATTCTGGAGCTCCTTAATTCTGCGAAGAGTTTCAAGGTCAGGGGTATAGAAGTGAGAGTACGGCTTTTTGGAAAGTAAATCTTCTTGATCCTTTTTATGATCAATGAAGCATGCACTTGGATGACCATCGGTGATTAGGACAATACGTTTATTTGAATAACCTTCTCTTGTTAAAATTTTGGAGGCAAGCCTAAATGCGGCCTGGTAATTAGTATAATGCATGAAATCTCCGCCAGGTTCAAAGGTCTTAAGATAAGGTATATCTATGGGAGAGACCCGTGTCGCCAACGCGCCGAATCCTATAATGGATATTGAATCAGAAGGATAATATTTTTTATTAAAAACAAAGAGACCCCAGAGTGCTTTTTTTGCTGCCTCAATTCTGCTAAGATCCCCGAACATTGATGAATATCGCATAGTAGAGCTGAGATCAATGCAGTATACCATTGAGGCCTTTACATCTCGACTTGTTTCGAACTCCTCGATATCTTCGATATCAAGTTGTAGAGGCAGATTGGCTGGTCCGTTTTGTTTCGTATTCCTTTGAAGAGCGTTTAGGAGTGATTTCGGAACATTCATCAGTTTCAAGTCGTTTCCGATCTCAAATTTCCTGCTTGAATCACGTACTAGGGAGCCCTCACCTTGAACTATTGTTTCGTGCAAGCCGATGTCTCCAGATGTTAAAGGGTTCATAATATCGACCAATATCCTCTCCCCAATAGAGGAGAAACTCCTATGCGTAAGCCATTTGCGCGAGTCCTTTAGGTATCCTCTTTCTATCAGTTCAGCTACTATTTGCTCCCCATTGGATATTCTAGTTTGTTTTGCTATCGAGGAAGGATCGAGCTGTTGAGATTGAGTTGATTGTATATCTTCGTTAGTTGAAGGACGTTTTTTAGGCCACCAGCTATCAATAAGTTGTGCAAGTTCCTGAAGATCAGGAGTGCTCTCGCGTATAATCTCTCTACCTATTTTCTTCAGGAGAACGTCAAGCCCTTCTTTGTTAATTCTGCCCTCGCGTAGGCCGCCCTTAGCAGCGGACCTGGCGTCACTGTCGTTAGCCAAAAAATACTTAATTTCAGGCATGATATCGCATCCGGGGCCGGTGCTACTCGGGTCTTGCAGTGTATTTGCCTCCCATCTTATCTAGCAAAGGCGGATCTGTCCATCTTAGGCCCTCTAGGACCAATTCAGTTACCGATGCAGTAAACTCGCTGTCCCTTTCATTAACCAATTGTACTACTCTCGAATCTATATCTAGACCAGTAGCGAGCTGAATTAAACTCAAATGTTCTTGCTTAATCTTGTTAGCTGTTTGGGTAACCAACTCATTCAAGCCAGTAAATTTATCTAGCTGGGAGATATAATCTGCACCACCACCGTGCGCGCGGCCAGGGATCGTCTGTGAAGCGATGAATTGTTTATTGCTATCAAAATCTTCTTTGATTTTCACGAGCTCGTCGGATGAAAGATTTTGGATATAACTAGCTGACACTTCTCTGATCGCACTTTCGATAATTGAGTTAAGTATCATGCTCCTGCTCTCCCGACTGTCATCAATTTCAGACAATTGGAATTTGCAGGTCTGATAGATAGAAAAGAAATCGGAAAATCGAGGAATAGAAACCATGTTGCTTTGTATAGACCTTATTCTTTCTGCCTCAGAAGCCAAGACTTCTGTTGAGTGGATTCCCATTCTTACGCTTACGCCCTTCGTGTGGTCGATTTCGGGGTGTTCTCTCGATAACTGCGCGGCTTTTGCGATGGTCTTTATAATAAAAATCGGCAATAGAACAGCCCTGTCCTTGCTAATCTGTGCCTCTTGAAGTATGATGAGCATTTCGTCAGCCACATTAGTAGGGTAATGGGTATCTATATGGCTTCGAAGCCTGTCAAAGAGAGGTTCTATAATCTTGCCTGAATGTGTGTAGTCTACAGGATTTGCGGTGGCCAACAATTTGATGTTGGGTTTGAAAATAACTGGATACGATCCTGTTGTGAATTTTCCTTCTTGCAGGACACTTAACAATGCAACTTGTTTTCGGGAATCGAGAACTGGAAGCTCGTCAATGCAAATAATGCCGTATCTTGCCTGTAATAATTGACCGGGTGAATACGATTCAATGCTGTAAAGTTCAACCCCTCTCTTAGCAATCCTTATAGCATCAATTTGTCCCATTAGGTCTTTTACAGTTATATCCGGTGTAGCCAGAACATAACGATATCTCTCTTGTCCCTCTTTCCAGTCTATTCGTGTATCCAGTTTATTGTCTCTAATTTTTTGCTCGCATTCGGGGGAAACAACAAATTCGGGAAATGTCCGCTCAGGATTTCTGTCACATAATAGACTAATCATCTCCTGGCGAGGTATCGATGTTGGTATATCATTCGTTAGCGATCCTCGAACAACAGGGATGGGGGAAAGAAGATGAACAGCAATGGACTCGGCTAGCTTTGTCTTGGCTTGACCAATTTGCCCGACGAAGAGGATCTCATGTCCTGAGAGAATAGCTCTTGTGACCGAAGGGATTACACTGTCATTGTATCCAATAATACCCTTGTAAACCTCACGCCCTGATTTCATCCTCATTACAAGATTTCCTCGTAATTGTTCCTCTACTGAAGCATGCTTGTAATTAATCTCAAATAATTGCTCTAATGTTTTGATTTCCCTATAGTTCTCAGGGACGCCTGGCATCACCTGCCGATACTCAGGTGACGAATCATAAGATCGGTTAACCAATTGTTCAACAGCTTGGGTCGCCATAGGTACAACACTCTGGAGGATATCGGAATTTAAGGATTGCACAAGTAAGAATATTCGGATTTGATATGCAATCCATTATTTCAGTCCAAAGATGCTGGGGGGAGACTTAATTTGTTCACAATGACAACTTTCGTCTGAGCCAGAACTATTGGAAAAAGTTTTTGCCAAGTATAGTTTTTATGCCGGAAGCTGAATGCCATAAATATAATTGTCTGTTGCTGAGTACAAGCATATCATTAGAATTGCAGGAAAAGACATAGAGGGTGGCAAGAAAATGGTCGTTGCCCTTAGCGAGATAAGAGGAATAGGGTTTAACCTTGCACAGGTTATACTTCAATCAATGAATCTCAATCCAGGTCTAAGGATTGGGTTTTTAACCGACAAGGAGATTGCAGAAATCGAAACTTTGATTAAAAATCCATCTCGCGTCGGAATACCGGGGTGGTACCTTAATCGACAAAAGGATATGGACACAGGAGGAGACAATCATCTTATTACTTCTGATTTAGACTTCACTATATCTAGCGATATTGAGAGAGAAAAGTCAGTCATGAGTTGGAGAGGATACAGACACATGTTTGGGCTTCGGGTTAGGGGCCAATGCACTAGGACTACTGGGAGGCGCGGCGGCGCCGTAGGCGTGAAGAAAACAGGGAAAATTCTTCCTACAGCTCCGGCAGCCCAGCCTACTGCACAACCGGCATCAGGAGGAGCATCGACATCTAAGCCGGCTGAGACTACACCGTCTCCCTCCACCACATAAAGAGTGAATTGCATTGGGTGATCCGCATAAACCAAAAAAGACTTTCCACAGACCTCGTAGGATATGGACAACAGACCAACTCAACTCCGAGCTATATACTTTGGGGGCATATGGATTAAGAAACAAACGCGAACTTTGGAAGGCAGAATCCGAAATTGCTCGAATAAGAAACCAGGCACGAGCCCTACTTGCCGTTCCAACAGAGCTTCGACGAGACAAGGAGATCAAACTATTGAATTTTCTCAATAGAATAGGTTTAGTTAAAGAATCCGCGACTCTCGATGATGTTCTAAATCTTAAGATCGAAGACATACTTGAAAGGAGGTTACAGACAATAGTGATGAGAAAGCTTGGATCAAAATCACCTATTCAGGCCAGGCAAGTCGTCTCTCACTGTCATGTAACTATCGGAGGTCGCACTATCAATTTGCCAGGATATATAGTAAGGACGGATGAGGAATCTAACATTTCCGTTAGGCAAAATTTCTTGTCACATGAGGCTCCTTCTGAATCTAGTTGAATCAGGTCGGCGATAAAAGTGCAATAATACCGTGACAATTCCAACAGGGTCTTAAAAGTGAACATCTAATCTCATTCCTCACAACGTCAGCGTATAAGGCACTCCAAAATAATCTAGTCCTTATGAGGTTAACGCAATAGTTGAAACCCGTCTGCTAAGTTGACATTTTTCTACCCGCATGCCTGAATATTTGTATGGTTTGATTAACACCGTTTGGGAAATCATTCTAAAATTGTAGTTGGTTAACTCTTCGATAAGTCTTTTAAGACGGGACGGCGGATATAACCGCTGTGTGCTCAATCATAGGGTACAAAGGAGCTTCCTACGCAGCCCCATTGATCATTGAAAGTCTACGTAGAATGGAATACAGAGGTTATGATAGCGTAGGAATTGCTACTATCGACGCGGGGAATATTTTAGTTAGTAAAGGGGTTGGAAAAGTTGCGGAGGTTAGCAGGGCACTTGGTTTCCAGAAGATGCCTGGACAAATAGGAATAGGTCATACCCGGTGGGCAACTCATGGTGGAATCACTAATGCAAACGCCCACCCTCACGAGGCGTGCACTTCTAAAGTCGCAGTTGTTCATAATGGCATAATCGAGAATTACCGAGAGTTGAAAAGAGACCTAATATCTTCTGGACATTCATTTAAGAGCGAGACGGATAGCGAAGTGATTGCCCACATGCTAGAAGAATCTCTTTCTGTGGTTCAGGATAAGGTTAAAGCTTTCGTAAAAGTCTGTAGCAAACTAAAGGGAGCATATGCCTTTGTTGCCGTTTTCAGCGATGGGACATTATGTGGTAGCAGATATGACGAACCCCTCATTGTTGGATTGTCTAATGATGGATATTTCATCTCCAGCGATGTGCTTGGATTTTTACAATATACCGATAAAGCTATTTTTTTAGATAATAAAGATATTGCAGTTGTTGCAGGTGAGAACCTGTATTTGTATGACTCGGATGGAAATGCAGTGAGACGAGAGATAACACAGGTCGCCTGGGAGCTTGGAGCGGCAGACAAGGGAGCATATGCTCACCACACCCTAAAGGAAATCCACGAGCAGAGGAAGACGGTTTTAAGCGGAATGGACCAAAATGAAAAAGACCTCATTAGTTTCTGCGACATTTTACTTCAAGCTAAAAGTGTATATATTACAGGAAGCGGGACGAGCTATCATTCGGCATTACTCGCAAAATACATCTTCGCCAAGCTGGCGAAGATCCGCACTGAACCCATCCTATCGAGTGAATTCCAATATGTTTTGGACTTTATTGACAAGGACAGTGTAATACTTGCTATTTCACAGAGCGGGGAGACCGCTGACGTATTGAATTCTGTAAAACATGCAAAAGAAACCGGCGCTAAGGTACTTTCTATCGTCAATATAAGTACCTCTTCTCTAGCCAGACTAAGCGATTCATTTCTGACTGTTAATTGTGGTCCAGAGGTGGGGGTTGCTGCTACCAAAAGTTTCACCGGCCAACTTTCAGTAATTTATGCTGTCACTGATAGATTATGCGGCTATTCTCTTGGAATTGTTAGCAAAAAACAAGCTATTGCTTCTGCGATAGAAGACGTACTCTCGTTGGAGGACAATACAATAAAGCTTGCCGATCTGTTAAAAGATTTGCGTGATATATACATTCTGGGGAAATCACTTCATTATCCTATAGCCCTGGAGGGAGCATTGAAAATTAAAGAACTTACATATCTTCATGCAGAAGGAATTGCAGCTGGAGAACTAAAACATGGACCTCTTGCCCTTATTGATGAGAATAGTATCGTTATGGTTATAAACCCACGTGATAATACATTTAATGACGTCTTATCTAATGCTCATGAAATCAAGTCTAGAGGCGCAAAAATAATCGGTATATCTACCGAACCAGATGAAGTATATGATCATTTCATCAATATACCTAACTTTGATAGCATACTCTATCCCCTTATTGAAATAGTTCCACTTCAGCTATTGGCCTATCACCTGGCCTTAAAGAAAAATGCTGATCCGGACTACCCACGAAATCTCGCAAAATCAGTTACAGTGAAGTGACTTGAAACAAATTATGCTCTCTAATTTCATGACGTGACGTATTCAATAAATTCCTGCCTGCTATGTAACCTAAGCGCAGGGTTATTTTTTTTCTCTCTGGCAATAGTAGACCACGTTGAGGATCCATAGTTGTGACCCGGGTATACTATAAGTGTCTCATCTAAACGACTGACCTTGTTATATAGGCTATCATACATCTCGTTTGCATCCCCTCCCTCTAGGTCCACCCTACCACAGCCTTCTACAAAGAGAGTATCACCAGTAAGAATGAATTTGTCATCTATTTGGAGGCAAATACTTTCCTTAGAGTGACCCGGAGTATGTAATACCTTTATCATGACCTTCCCCAGCTTGATAACCTCGCCATCGCCTACAGAGACGTGTTTGCTTTTTATACCAGATTGCTCGTGTTGTAAAACAGGAGCTCCGGTATAGGTGGCAAGTTCATCGTTCCCTAATACGTGATCGAAATGATTATGGGTATTGATGATCATCTTTACGTGCCAGTTGTTCTCTTCCAAAATTTCATAGATCTTGTAAAGATCCCATGATGGATCCACGATAGCGACGGATTTACTTTTACTATCGACAATGACATAAGTGAAATTCGCCATCTGGCCAACTTCTAGCTGTACCACACTCGCAGTCATGTTATTAAAACCCCTTCTTCTGCTTCGGTTGGAATGCCTATCGGTTCTACATGTATATATCCTGAATACTTTTTGGCTTTCTTTAGTCCAATTTTTACCCTGTGAAATGTTACAGTAGCACTTGCCTTTACACATTTATTTGAGGGTGTACCTGTGTCAGGATCGAGTCCGGATGGAACGTCGATGGCCAATACAAATGCTTTGGATTTGTTGATTTTATCAAATGCAGAAGCGTATGGTTCCTTGATGCCTCCTTTGACTCCAGTACCGATTACTCCGTCAAGAATCACATCTGCGGCTTGTATCTCTCTTTCAAAGCTAGAACCTAGACCCGCTTTTTCACCATTTGCTATTGCAACTTTCTTTATTGAGCTCATTTTGCTTATAATCCTCCAATTTGTTTTAGCTTCGTATGTACGGATTCTTTTCGGCGGTACTAAGAGAAGAGCTGTTATTTTTTCTACACCTTGTGCAGATAGGTGTCGGCACGCGACGAATGCATCCCCACCATTATTACCACTGCCACAGACAGCCACGATTTTCATGCTCTTTAAGGAGTCACCAAATCGTTGGATCAACATGTCTGCTGTTCCATGACCAGCATTTTCCATCATCAATAGTCTCTTCATTCCTAAGATTTCATGCCCGTTCTCTTCTATTTTGTACATTTGTGTGGATGTAATAGCTTTGTCATTCATCTGCAAGTAACCGGTGTCGCGGAATACGTTAGGCGGCATTGTCCTATATCTATTATGTTTTTCTGCAAGCTTACTTTTCTATTGAACAATAAATTATTAGGTGCGTGGCCTTGATAATGTTTCTCCATGTCAATAAATAGTCTACAAGAATCACTGCACAAAATAAACGGAGAGCTAAAGGGGACTGAGGAAAGACGCGAAAAGCTCCTTAAGGGAACGCGTGACGTCATTTCGTTATGCAGTAAATCCATTGTGGACCTGCACTACGGAAAGAAAGATGCAGCAAAGGAAAAATTGCATAAAGCCGGTGAGATGTTGACTGAGTTTCACGGCTATACTAAGGATGATTTGCAAAAATACCTCTTGGTTCCGGAACAAGAATTCGTGGAAGCATCTGTGTTGAGGTCATTAATCGAAGATTCAGATATCCCGAGCGCAGATGACCTTAAAGTGTCAGGACCGGCGTATGTAATGGGATTGCTTGATTGTGTTGGTGAGTGTAAGCGTAGGGTTTACGACCAAATAAGAAAGGAAAAATTCATCGAAGCTCAAAACCTATTTAGCTTTATGGAAAAGATTTACGGTTTGGTGTATCCTTTCTCAATCTATGACAACCTGGTAGGCGGGCTTAAAAGGAAGTTAGATGTTGCCAAAATGTTAATCGAAGACGTAAGATCACTGGTAACAGAGGAATCGCGACGACAGAGTTTGATGGCAGCAGTTGAGCGTTTGGAAAATCGGTTTAGATCTGCGTGAACTCTTAATGGGATTACTTTAGATTCAATTTGCTACTCTACGAGCATAGTATAGGCTAATACAGTCAGTTACCCGAATCTTGAATATGCCTCATTGAGGTAATGCATCAAAGTTTTATGCCACATTCCAAAATCTTCTGGCTCAGATGGGTAAGCACGATAGTGTTCAACCAATTTCTTATTCATGCCAGCAGTAAACTTTAAGTTATCGGCTAGCTGCCTATTAAATGAACCTCTAATAATCATCGCCATCTTGTCGAGAGAACTAAATTCTGGATGTTGTCCATCTGTTATATTGTCGATATCCATCTTTGAAAGAAAATGCTTCATTCCATAGTCTATATCTTCATTAGAGAGAGTCTGCAGCATCCTCCGAAAAACTTCTAGACCTGCTGTCTTGTAGCCATAGTCATTAACGTAATCGATGTTGTATCGCCATAATCGCCTTTGTGTCACGTCGCCTGCCTCTATTGCTTCCACGGCATCTTTTCCGGCTATTGTTGCCGCGATAATAGCAGGTCCTATGCCTCCTGCATCTAGTGGTTTTGGCATCCAAGCTGAGTCTCCTACCAACATAAATCCATCTGCCACAAGACAATCATTCTGTCTCCTCACAGAAACCTGCCATGTACCCCAACCGTTTCCGTCGTCTGTTTCTTCTTGTGCTATTTCAGGGTTCGATATCACCGGATTACTTCTCACGTAATCATCAATAAGCGCCTTGACGTCATGATGGGCTCCGTTCCTTGCATTGCGAAGACCCAATGCTTTCTGTTGCACACCAAGTCCGATATTTACCTTATTTTCTCCCTTTGGAAATACCCATGCATAACCACCCGGAGCGATTTTTTGGTCCAAGTGAATAATACAATAGCTTGGATCAAAGTATGTCTTGTCTTCTGAACCCCTGTCAAAGTTGTAGATATACCTGCCAGTCGCTTCTAGGTCAGCTCGATCGATTCGCCTTTGAATAAATGACTTTACTGACAAATTCGTCCTTAGAACAGATGCTACTCCTGTGGCATCTACCACGAGTTTAGACGTTTTTCTAAAAACCTGATTTGATAACAAATCATTTCCGACCACACCCACCACCGTATCATTTTCGACAAGCAATGAGCGTAGCGCTATGCTGCCTTTTACCTCGATGCCGAACTTAACAGCATCTTGAAGCTGTCTCTGGGGGAGCAATTTGCGATTTAGCAGATAGCCTTCTCCATCAAAGGAGACAGCGGCTTCGTGGTTGGGCGAATATGCCACGACTCCTTTGACAGGATGTTCGATTTCGGGATGTCCCCACTTTAATCCTATTCTTTCCGACATGTAATCCACTGACTTCTTTCCAACAGCGTCGCCACAAATCCAGCCTGTTATAGTCTTCTTGCCCAAAGCAGGGAGAGGATTCCTGTCTAACACAAGGATCCGCAAGGCTTGGTTCGAATAATAGGCTGCTGAAGAAGCCACAATAAGACCTGCCAAACCACCTCCGGCAACAATAAGATCATAGTCACGCTCGTTCAAATACACATTAGAAAAAACTACTGGGAGTATATGATTTTATTGTATAGATAAATTTCATTGTATCGATAATTGTATTGACAAAATGTGCCCTTCTCTACAATAGGGGCTTTAACTCTAGCGCTAGCGCTTTGAACTTTATACTTTTTGATGATTAATATAGCCAAAGGATCACTTCAACGCGTGTTGCCGGGGTCGCCTAGCCTGGGAGGGCGCAAGCCTGGAAACATTTTCCTGACAGCTTGTGACCTGCAAGGGTCCCGAGGGTTCAAATCCCTCTCCCGGCGCCTCGTCTTCTGCGAAAATGTCACAATTGAGCGTTCTGTAGTGAGTACTTGGCCCTATTTTGGAATGTCGGGTTCTTTGCATACATCGACATTTAGTAGCTCGATTTTACATGACTAATTCATTTTACTGCAGTCACTGCAGTCACTATGAGAGTTGCTGTTAAGTAGATGGCGCAAACAAAATGCCTCTCTATGGTCGGAATAAGTCGTAATCACATACATAAAGCTAAAGATGTCGGCAGGAGGAAATCGGTTACCCATCAAATAGAAGTTCTAAGGTGCCCCTTTCCTTGGATCCACTGAAGTACGCCAGACTTTGGGATATGTATTGGGTTTCATTATTATCCTTTTCATGACAAAAGCAAAACCATTGTTTTTGGTTTCAATTTCACTTGACACCATAACTGCTTCTGAGAGTCCAACAATCTCGCCTTTGATGGTATAAATTCCCACAAGTTCTCCCCTTCTCAGGTCACGTGGTATAGCAATAATTCCCGGAATCGCTAATTGTGCGCCATGGCAAAGTGCATCAACGGCAGTATCTCTAATTACCACACCGCGCAAAGCCTGAAGTGCATACTCTATTGGTCTAATTAAGTCCCTCAACTTTGTTTCATCTAAATTATCCTTATACAATTGAAACGCATCAAATACATCATGTAATCTTACAAAGCGTTCAGTTGCCTCTGAGAATCCGCTGACCATAGTTCTTCTGAGCTCTACCATAGTTGCTCCGGGGCTTAGAACTTCTCCAATATCATAGATAATTTTACGCACATAAGTGCCAGCCTGACATAATATTCTCATAAGCAGGAGCCGCTCATGTTGCTCCAAAAGGTCAAAAGAGTACACGCTTCGGATTCTAGTAGCACGTCGAACAGCCGACCTCTGAGGGGGTCTTTGATAAACATCTCCCGTAAACTCCTTTATAACTGGTTCAATCTTTTTCGCAGAAATGTAAGAATGCAATCTGGCTAAAGCATAGTATTCTTTTGGTCCTAAAGTCAGGACAGAGAGTGCTTTTGTCGCTTCGCCAAGGCCAAGTGGCAATAGACCGCTGGTTCCAGGATCCAGGGTCCCACTGTGGCCTATCTTAGAGAGGTTCAACATCTTTTTCACCCACGAAACGACCTCATGACTAGTAGGTCCAGGGGGCTTGTCGAGGAATATTAGTCCGTACTCGAATAGGGTACCAATGGGCCGTTGATCTGGAAAGTGGCCAAATGTATCGTTTGTTTCATCATCGTCAATCTTCACCAGATTTTGCAGCTGTGGTAATATCAACGGTTAACTACCAGTCATTCCGTTTTGTGCACGTCGATTTACTTGCAATCGTCTGATGATAGACTTTGAGATTTTTATCAAAGATGGCAGGCTCAACAAATCAGTATTGAGACAGAAATCGAACACCTGTAGGTCTTCGCCGAAGTTAAAATTATACAAATTGCGGTAGATACTCCTATTTTGCTTATCTCGAATTTGTATAATTTTTTTCGCAGAGCTATACGGTATATTGTCTCGATTTGCCATCCTCCTAGCGCGGTTATCTTGTGAGCCCTTTAACCAAAACTTGATAGCGTCTTCTACCAGCCATGGCAAAGTATAGCTGGTCACTACAGCGCCTTGGCTTTTCATTATTTCGATTAGCTTCTTATCTACTTGTCTATCGAAAGAAGGGTTTGACCTTCTTTCTTGCATAAATTCTTTAGCTTCCTCAGTATCCCACCAGTCATCACCAGAAGTTGAATAACCTCTACTTTCAGCCAGCATCTTGAGTATATCGCCTCCGCTATAGGTTTTTAAATCAAATTCTTTAGCTAATTCAACAGCCATGGTCGTCTTACCTACGGCAGGCCAACCAGAAATGATTATGCCCGGTTTTTTCTTGAGAGTTTTTGCTACCATGGAGGATAGTATCTCAAGTAATGCCAGGCATTGATGTTCCGGTGATTTTAGATATTATCCCGCTAAAAGCGAAGGACGTTATAAGAAACCACCCCCAGAGAAAAACTTCACCTGGAACGCTACAGGCGCCCTTGGCCTGGCCGGTTTGATCGACCTGTTGATCATTTTTGACATTATCGTCACTGCACATTAACCACGGGATTTGGATTGGTGATATCGCCGTCGTAGCCCCGAACACAGAGGGAAATACAAATATCCAAAGTAAGAAAGAAGGCATCATGTAAATCAGCATAGGTCGCATCTGCTGCTGCTGCATTTCCATTGTCATCTTATTCACATACGCTTGTTTTTTCTTTAACTCCTCTACACGGATTTTGTCTTGCTTTCTGATAGCTTCTGTATACTGTTTTCTCCATTCATTGGTTTCCTTCATAACCCTGGACATTTTGCCGATATCCGTGGTTCTTTTCCTGAGCAGCGCGAAGGCATAATTCATCCCTATTGATATCAGAGAAGCCACAATCATTGCTGACACCATGTCCGGAAATAACGGGTGTTTAGTATAGTGGGGTGCAAGTCCAGGCACCTGCATAATTAATGAGAATATTAAATTGGCTTCTAAGATCAACCGTTCTTCACCAGTATCTTGGCTATACCGTGGGCTGCCTTATCAGCCTGATCGTTATTGTTCTTAATTATTGTAAAAGGGGAACCCGTCAGATTAGCCAACGAAACGATCATCATCCTAGACAGATCAATTTCGTGTTGTATTTCTTCTTCGGACAGTAGCTCCCGATGCCTGGTAGTATCCGCCTGGCGTCTCAAGCTAATTTCCCAGGCATTTGCAATGATTAGCAACAGGTGGGTGGGTCTTATAATCTGAACAATGTTCAAGGGAATCCCAGGATAATACCACTGGGAGGTTCTTATAAAGAGATGAGTATCAATTATTATAATATTTTCATTCATTCCAGCGATCCTTTTGGCGGCATCTTCTTGCAGGTCTCTCTGCTCCCCTATCGAAAGATTCCTCATTTCATCTCTATTTTTTACATTTTTCTTGCTTGCTTCTTCAAACATCAGCGTTCCGAATACAGCGGTTGCAACCTTCAAGCCCCTCTGCCGGAGAATATTCTGAACCTGAGCGATTACCGTCGTTTTTCCGACCCCTGGAATACCCACAATTACTGCTCGTATACTATTTTCGTCCAAGAAGAGCCGCCAATTTAGGCATGTGTATATCGACCTGTTCTCTAACTAGAAGATTGTAATAATTTACTAAAATGTCAACCATCAGCAGGATTCCAATTCCTGAGCCAAATACAGTTAATACATCAGAAATTGAAGCGACAAGTCCTATTATTATGCCGCCTGCTATGGTAACTGAGGGTATATACTTGTTGAGCAGAGTCTCTACGGATCCTTCTGATCTTCTAAAACCTGGTACCTGCACATCGGCATCTAACAAGTTTTTTGCAGCCTTCCCAGCGGACAGTCCTCCAAGCTCCACCCATAATCTTCCGAAAATGGTGACAATGGTGGTCAGGAATAGGACGTATACAACAGCCCTTACGGGATCCTGTAATGCAACATCAAGGCTTCTAGGAGCCGTTATATAATATAGCACCCCCCCTGTAGGCGACTGCGGGCTGCTGGGATCAAATTGTGCTAGCCAATTGAAGGTGGGGCTGCTATTTTGGGGATTATAGTTTGCCCACAACATTTGACCCATAAAGATTGCATTTGCAAGGAGGGCCGAGGCTAGAATCACTGGAATATTGGAAGTGTACAGTAATTTTATTGGATAAACTGCAGTAAACCCTCGGTACTTGGTAGAGACTATGGGAATGTCCACGTGAATGCCTTGGATATAGACTAATACCAAAAGAACGCCGGCAGTCACAAACAACCCAAATAAACTCGGAAGCTGCCCTACCCTGAACAAAGTTTCTGCTATATCGCCATTGATGGCAGAATCAATAACAAAGGGAATAACACCTACAGGACCGTCATCTGCAGGGATAGGACTGAAGACACTCCAGAGTATGCTCTGTGCCACGCCAGCCATAATAAATAGGCTTAGGCCCGATCCCAGTCCCCAGCCCTTTTGAACAAGCTCATCAAGCATCATGACAATAAAACTCGCCGCAATCAGCTGACCCACAACCACAGGTATAAACGCGGGGCTCGCTACAAGGTTTCCGTAAACGCTTACACCATACAACGCTCCCTCTGCTACTATGACAACAATCGTCACTATCTTCGTGGCTGACGTAAAGAGAGCCCTGTCATCCGGATTTTTGAAATTTAGTTTTAGTAAATCAGAACCCTTAAGCAACTGCATCAGTAGCCCTGCTGTCACAATGGGTCCTATGCCCAGCTCCAAAAGCGTTCCTTGCTGGGCGGCGAATATTACTCTTGCAAACGCTAAGAAATCAAACCTGGGGTCGTCGGTGACACCGTAAAGTGGAATCTGCCCCATCACAAGATACAATAATACAGCAATACCCGACCAAATTAGTTTCTCCGAGAGTTGTATTTTCTTTTTTGGTTTCTCTACTTGAGGAACGTATTTGGAGATTGTTTTTACTCCTCTTCTGATTACACTTTCACTTTGTGTGGTCCTCATTTGAGATAACCTCACCTCCTGATGACTCAATTTTTTGTTTTGCAGCCCTAGAGAATTGCTTTACCTTAACGCTGATAGCGCCCTGTAACTTTCCTCCTCCCAATATCTTATCGTACCCTAACGAGGTCAAATCCAAATATGCTTTACCGTTCTCCTTGAGAGAACCATGTCGTGAAAATAGAGAATCTAGTTGCCCTACGTCAGCCCACTTCTGGACAGCCACTGTAGTTGGAGGACTAAAAGTATTATGACCGAAGTGGTCGGGTTCTTCTATAACAGTCCTGATCCAGAAGTGCTTATGTTTTCCCGCTCCTCCGACACCTCCACGTGCCCCTGACTGCCTGTGTTGGCCTACTTGACCCCAACCGCAATATCGGCTTCCTCTTTGCTTTCTGCTTTTTCTAAGTCGGGTAGCCATAGGTCTCACATTCTCCTTATTATCATTAGACTAACGGTATCGTACTTTAGATCCAAATATTACACCTTAATTAAGTCTTCCTGTACTTTAGATCATCCTTCTCATTATTTCGACCAATTGCTCATCTTCGCCCAGCACACCCTTTTGATGATATTGTGTTTTCGTTTTCCTCTTAAATCCTCCTCGCGGCGGATTTAAGGCAAACCAGGGTTTAACGATTTGCAAGCTCGAAAATCTTACCTTGTCTTCAGCCAAATCGGAAGCCAGCTCATCCAAATCATTATAGGGACCTGGATTTGGAAATTTCAGGGGTTTGGAGCCAATGGTTTTCCCCTTTTTTTCAATCAGTTCCTTAAGGAAGCTAGCGTCAGCATGACTCCAGGCTACGAAGTCCTTAATCTTTCTTAGCATACCTATGGATTCTGGCGTTTCAGGTAATATGGTTGCCCAGAATTTTTTGTATAAGCTGAGATTATTCATGGTGTACCTTGCCCAATGGGGAACATTTACTGTCCCTTTAACTCTCAGAACGACATATGCCATGATTATATCACCCCATGATGTACGTGCTTCTTATAGCGCTGAAAACGGCTTTAGTTGTAGACATCATTGTATTTGTGGATCCAAAAGACTTTGTCCATGCATCCTTCAGTCCTGCTAATTTTAATAAATTTCTAATGTTCTCTCCCGCAACCAGACCCAAACCTCTCGGCCCCGGAATAATTTCTATAGTAACACTTCCTCCTTTCCCTCGAACCTTAAAGGGGATTGAATGAAGTTCAGAACACCGACACTCCCAGCTGCCACAACCCAGTTTCACGGGTATTACATTTAGATAAGCTGCATTTGTCGCCTTATCGATTGCTATTCTCATTTGTGCTGCTTTACCTTTTCCCAAACCGAACCATCCTGCTTCATTGCCAATCGCCACCAATGCATCGAATCGTGTCATTTCGCCTGCGTCAGTTTGCTTTTGGACTATGCCAACATGAACTACCTGGGTTTTCATATCCGGAATCAAGTGCTTAACTATTTCAGCTTCGTGAATCCTCATGCCGTTTTCATAAACTTGCTCCATTGAGTTGATTTTTCCTTCTAATACTAAACTGCCCAAGGTTGTGCGAGGCTTCCATTCACTTAACTGTTCTTGGTGTTTAGAATATCGGCTCATTCTGCAGGCCTATCTCCTGAGATAGAAGAACTGGGACTCGAAGGATGTTGATTTTGATTTTTTACCTGACCTGATGGTTTTTTCTCCAAAATTCTGGATGTTATTTCCCCGACGTGAGACTGATAATTCTCAGGTACTAAGCCTTCTCTTATTAAGGAGGAAAAAAGCCTATTGTACTTATTGACGTCTTCATTCCTTGTTTTTATCGCGTAGTCAGCAATGTGTCGACCATAGAGCCGATCTTGTGAAGGGAATGTTTCTTCGGAGATTGGAATATCCATTCCAGACTCGACAATGCCTTTCATACAAGCAGCTATTCTACTTGTAAATGGCTTGTTTCCAATGTACAGTATCGCTTTTTCAATCCCTTTCTGGCGAGCCTTCTTACCAAGCAAGATCCCAAGCAGAAAGCAAGCAGGAAGACTGTTCAAAGAGCCCTTCCACCCGTGTCGTCGGAGTTCTCTACTGTGAACAGAGACCTTCACCACGTCCCCTCCAATTTCAGGTTTAAGAACCTGTGCAATCACATTTTGATTTGTAATTTTGATGGTAACGAAATTTTGCCTTCCGATAAGGAGAGCCTGCCTCTTTCGATAATTTGTTTTACGTGTTCGAATTCTTTTTAAAGTGCGAACATAACTCATGATTATACTCCATTAACAATTGAAACCCTGACAATCTAAAAGACTTATAAACGTTTTAGCTGACGATGTGTTCTTAGAAAAAAAGCTACTTTTCCACTCGTCGAAGGGATATTGTCGCAGCAAACGCGCCTGCCCCAATTCCATTATCTATATTCACCACAGCCAAACCCAATGAACAGCTTTGTAGCATTGTTCCAAGTGCAGCGACCCCATTTGAGCCAAAACCATAGCCCGAAGAAGCAGGAACTGCTATGACCGGAATATCAACAAGTGAAGATACCACGCTCGGCAAAGCTCCCTCCATTCCCGCAACGACGATGATCGCGCTCACATCGCAGGAAATCATTTCCTTCAGTATTGGAAACAATCTATGAATGCCTGCAATGCCAACATCGTATGAGGTCAATGAACTACAACCCATGGCTTTTGCCATTAGGCGTGATTCTTCTGCAACCCCTATGTCGGAAGTCCCCGCTGCTAATATACCGATTTTTGGCCTTGTTGTGTCGTTTACCTGGGACAAAATCTTTTTCGATACAAGAATTGTTGAGCTTCTGGTTCCGACTTCAATAACGAAACCTTTTCTTTTAAGCGAGGAGTATATCACAGAACGGTCGGCTTGTTTTATCCTGCTGATTACTACGACACTCTTTTTTGCAAGCACGGAGAGTGCAATACGAACCACATCCCTGGAATCTTTTCCTTCCGACAATATCACTTCCGGAGTAAATTTCCGAAGATCCCTGCCCAGATCTATTTTGGCCACGTTGTCGCCTATGGACTCGATCGAAAATATAGAAATATCTCTCTGAGCCTCAGCTACGGTGATTTCTCCTTTACTAAGTCTAACGAGAATCTCTGTTAAATTCAACTTTTTCGGGCCGAAGTTCCAAGCACAAAATAGTAATCCTAGGCTATTCCAATTGATTGTATTGCTTGCTGTACGTCCGCAACTCCCTTGGTAAATATTAGCTTTTCCTCTTCGTTGAGGGCCAGTTCAATTATTCTCTCTAAACCACCATGTCCAATCACGGCTGGAACGCCTATGCATAAATTACTAGCTCCAAATTCTCCTTCCAGGAAGGCCGAAACCGGAATGACAGATCGTTTATCTCTTAGAATTGCTTCGACAATTGTGGCTATTGCATTTCCTGGCGCATGTGTAGTCGCTCCCTTGTTAGAGATAACCTTCGCAGCTATGTTCTTTGTTTTATCCAAGAGTTCTTGTGATTGTTGCTGCGACAAAAACTCTCTCAACGGAATTCCTGATATCGATGAAAAACGAAAAAGGGGTAACATATTCTCGCCATGTTCGCCGATAACCATAGCGCTAACTGATCCCCTGGATACATTGAGCGCTTCAGAAATGAAGCTTTTGTAACGTGAAAGATCTAGCATTCCTCCCATTCCTATAACTTGCGTTCTATCAAACCGTGTTTTTTTTAATGCCACATAGGTCATAGGATCCAGAGGATTGGTTACAACCACAAGTTTGGAATTTGGAGCGTGCTTCCGAACCTGCTCAGCCACATCGCTCACAATCCCAGCATTTATCTTCAATAAGTCCATTCTGGTCATTCCGGGTTTCCTTCCGACCCCAGCAACGAGAACAACAATTTCAGATCCTTCCATCTCTTGATAATTGTTACTTCCATGGACATTGCAATCTATGCCTCTCTCGGACAGCTGGTGATTTATGTCCATGGCTTCTCCCTGAGGGAGCCCCTCGACTATGTCAAGGAGCAAGATATCATCTAATTCCCTAAGACCACAGTTAAGCGCTGCGGATGCCCCAACTTTTCCGGAGCCTATGATGGTAATTGTCATTCAAAAAGTCAGGCCTAATTTAACTTATAAGTCTTACAAATTCCCAAAAAACAAATTTTTTTTTGACGGGGATTGGATTTCCACTGTCCTAAGTTCGACCTAGAATGAAATATTCATTGCTAACCTACATCGCTTGGAATTATGGACGCATGATTCCATATAAATAACGACGCTAATCTAATTACTCAATGGGAAGAATTGCAGTAATCGATTGTCAGGCCGGCGGAATTTCCGGAGACATGTTGCTTTCTTGCTTGGTGGATGCTGGTGCAGACAAGAACCGCATCCGTGCCGCCGCATTTGAATGCCAGAATTATCTCAAAGGCAGTACAATTGATGAGCTGAGATTTGAGAAGAGACAATTCCGCGGTCAAAGGGCAATTCAAATGGTTTTCAAATATCGAGACGATGTTACGGTCCGTAAAGGGCATGAAATGTACATTTCTCTCGCGCGTTGTTGCGAACAAATCGGGATAAGCGCAAGAGCAAAGGCCTTTGCTCTGGAATCATTGCAAAGGATCGTGAGGGCAGAATCGGCTGTCCATGGCCAACAATACCGCAAAGTTACTCTCCATGAATCGTCAAGCATTGACACGTTTGTTGACCTAATTGGTTGTGCAGTGGCATTAGAGGACTTAAAGCTCTTCGGTTGTAGGATTTTTTCGACCAAGGTTGCAGTGGGTAGCGGGCAATTCAAATTTTCACACGGTCTCGTTCCTAATCCTGGTAACGCCATTCTCGAAGTCTTTAAGGGCCTACCATTTACTCTATTTGGGACTCCTGTAGAAGAAGAGCTAACAACGCCCACCGGGGCAGCAATGCTAGTAACATTGTCTGGACGCGGTCTTGATCATTATCCTGCTATCAGTCCTGAGCGAACTGGATACGGCGCAGGACAGAGATCTCAAAAAACACCCAATATTTTAAGGATTTTAATAGGCAAATCGCCACAATCTCAGGAACTCGATACTGACTCGGTATTCGTTATTGAAACTCATATTGATGACCTTTCTGGTGAAATCTTGGGTAATGTCATAGAGGAGCTTGACAAGTCGGGAGCTCTAGATATTTCTGTAGTTCAGGGTATAACAAAAAAAAATAGACCTATGTACATTGTTAAGATCATATCAGACCTGACGAACCTAAATGATATTTTAGATCTCCTTTTTGCTGAGTCTGGTACGTTGGGGGCCCGAGTCCAAGAGGTAAGGAGGATATTGATCCCTAGGGCTATCGTAACAACGTCGATGAATATCTCAGGTCGGCCATTTAATATTCGAGTCAAAATCGCAAAAGACCTGAAAGGTGATATTATCAATATCAAACCCGAGTTTGAGGATATAAAGAATATATCTCGGACTGTGGGTTTGTCAACAAAGTCAGTAATGGACCTAGTAAAAGCAGAAACGCTACAGCGATTTGGAGAAAACTGAATGGTTACAGAAGTAGAAAACCTCCACCAAGTAATCAAATGGTTCGGCGGTAAAGGTAAACCTGTCATCGTGGCTCTCTCTGGAGGAGTAGACAGCGGAGTAGTAGCTTTGGCTGCAAAGAAAGCCCTTGGTGATGACGTGGTAGCTGTCACCGCTAATTATAATACTTTGTCAAAGGATGAACTAGGTTCGGCAAAAAATGTTGCCCGTGAACTAAATATTTCTCACCGGATTGTAACTTACGATGAACTTACCAACCCACTTTTTGTAAAGAATGATAGATCGAGGTGTTATCACTGTCGGACAGAGTTGTCATCCCACCTTATAGAAGAAGCACGCAAGTTAAGTGCAAATTTAATCGTGGACGGAACACAAATCGATGACTTGCGCGATGTTAGGCCAGGGATTAAGGCGCTTAAAGAGCATGGCATTAGAAGTCCGCTTGTTGAATGTGGATTGAATAAAATACAAATTCGAGCAATAGCGCTAAGATTTAGTCTTTCTGTTTTCAATAGACCTTCAAACTCATGTTTAGCTTCCAGAATTCCAGTAGGTATGCCTGTTACATACCATGGCTTGAAAAGAATTGAGAATTCCGAAATTGCTGTGAAAGCCGTCTTTGATGTGTCTCAGGTTCGGGTAAGGGACCACGGAGACATTGCGAGGATAGAGGTTCCAAATGAAGAACTGAAAAAATTCTTCGACCCCGCCAAACTAAATATTTTAAACATTCAGATCAAGAAACACGGTTTCAAGTACGTAACCATCGATATCGGAGGTTATAGTTCTGGAAACCTTTCCATACTAGACAACTCCAGGGGAATCAAAAAAGTATGAATGTAGACAATCATAGCAGGATCTACTTAGATAATGCAGCAACAACTCCTGTTTCAGAGGAAGTCATCCGGGAGATGATCCCGTACTTAACCACTTATTATGGAAACCCGTCTTCAACACACTCGTTTGGATACGAGTCAAATAGAGGGATAAAAATAGCGAGAAAGCGTGTGTCTGCACTGATTGGTGCACATCCGTCAGAAATAATATTCACAGGGAGTGGAACAGAGGCCGACAACCTTGCCGTAAAAGGAGCGGCCTATTATACTAGAGATAGATTTCCAAATAAGAATCATATTGTTACGTCCACAATTGAGCATGACGCTGTAATTGAATCATGCAAAGATCTTGAAAAAAATGGATTCAAAGTATCATACGTGCCAGTAAATTCAGAAGGATTGGTAAATATTGCAAAGTTCGAAGAATCCATTTCAAGTGACAAAACAGCGCTTATCAGTATAATGTTAGCCAATAATGAGGTAGGAACGATCCAACCGGTACGAGAATTGGTAACGATCGCGCGTCGCAAAGCAGGAAATGTACTCTTTCATACAGATGGTATTCAGGCTCTTGGAAAGATTCCGGTTAGCTGCCTCGATCTCGGTGTAGACCTAATGGCAATTTCTTCCCATAAGATAAATGGACCAAAAGGAGTAGGTGGATTGTTTGTAAAAAAAGGGTCTGAGATCAACGCCTTAATTTCGGGGGGTGGCCAAGAAAATTACCTCCGCTCGGGAACGGAAAATGTCCCTGGAATTGTAGGATTCGGAAAAGCCTGCGATATCTCGATGCAGCAGGTCCTACGAGTCGGGATCCGCATTCGAGAAATTCGAGATCACCTTGTTGGAAAAATAAAGTCAAACATACCCGCAGCACGATACAATGGCCCTTCAGATACCAGTTACAGACTTCCTAACATCGCCCATTTTACGTTCGATGGAGTCAATGGAGAGGATCTGATCATCAAACTTGACGAACACGGAGTAGCTGCCTCTACAGGGTCTGCATGTTCGGCCAAAAAGCAAAAAGAGTCACACGTGCTGAGATCTATGGGTTTTTCCCCGCCTGAGATTTCAGGTTCACTGCGCTTAAGCTTAGGTCCGAGCAACACCATGAATGAGGTTGATGACGCCGCAGCGATTCTGAAGGTGGTAATTGAGCAGTTGAGCGAGCTTTCACCCTATTCAGAAAGCAAGTCAACTCAACCGAAATCATTATAATCAGTTCTTGCTGCCGATCTATCATGTCTAACGTTTCTTCTTTGAACGTCGAAATAGGGAAAAAGGCACCAGACTTCGAACTACCAGATATGAATATGAAAACGCACAAACTTTCCGATTACAGAGGACAAAAGGTTGTCCTTGCATTCTTTCCAGCAGCCGAATCTCCTGTGTGCTCCGTAGAGATGTGTAACTTTAGAGATTCTAATCAGGAGCTTAGTGCGATAGGTGCGCAGGTCATAGGAATCTCAGTGGATGGTCCATTCGCAAATAAAATGTTCGCGCAAAATAAACAGCTAAATTTCCCTGTGCTCAGTGATTACAAAAGAGAGATAATAAGAAAGTATGGTGTCGTCATGAAAGATCTTGCGAGCTTAAAAGACTATGATGCAGCAAAGAGGTCAATTTTTGTTCTAGATAGCGATGGAATAATCGTATACAAGTGGATTTCGGATAATCCGATGGTTGAACCTAATTACGAGGAGGTAAAGTCTAGTTTGCAAAAGCACTAGCAATAAGTATAACTGAAATTGAGGTTTGACATCGAATGTTGCAACAGTAATACGCTAATCTAATAGAGCAACGACGTCATATCTTGCTACCGTATCGCCCTGAGATACCTTAATTTGCTTCAGGTTGCCATCTCGATGAGTCTTTACTGCCACTTGCATCTTCATTGACTCCAATACTATAATTGGATCGCCTTTTTTAACAGCTGAACCCGCCTGGGCGACAATACTGACTACCCGGCCAGGTATTTGACTCTTTATATCCTTGTCCCCGCCCTCCGTTCTTTGATCTTTGGATAATGAGCTCTTAAGAATTTCTTGGATGCTAGGATTTTTCCTTATTGAAATAAGGGTTGTGTGGAGCAATAGCCGGACCTCGCGTGATCCGGATTGAACTACTTTTGCTCTGTAGTACTTTTTGTCTAGGATGAATTCAATCTCGTTACTGGTTACCTTCAACAAAGTAACTTGATGAATGCCGTCCTCCATTTCTATCAGCAAGACACCTCTGCCCAATGTCTGGACTATACTGACGTCCTGCGGTTTGTGTAGTCCGCTAATTTCTAGTTTCAATTTATGCTCCCCGATTCTTGCCTACTTTGAGACCACTCCACCCCGAGACCGCCTGAGAGGTTGACTTATGAACATCATTTGGGCTGACGTCTTGAGTAAATTCTGAATGTATTAGCAGAGCAGCCGCTGCTGCGTCAGCGTACCCCTTTATTTCATTTTCGGTAGCCTCGTTCATCTTTTCTATGATCGCGTTTCGTTCCAGATAGTCTGTTGAAAGATTTCCCCGTATGAAATTTGGCTCACTTAAGATCGTCTTGTATAGGGGAATAGTTGTGTTGATACCCTCGACTCTGAATTCATTGAGAGCTTCTCTTTCTCTAATTCGTGCTTCTTCGAAGTCCCTTCCCCATGATATGAGCTTCGCTATCAGGGAGTCGTAATAACCCGAAACAGTGCAACCGGGATAAAGATAAGAATCAACCCTAACGCCAGGACCATAGGGCAAGCTGCAGTCAGGAACAAGGCCAACCGATGGAGCAAATTCAATAAAAGGATCTTCGGCGTTGATTCTGCACTCAATCGCTGCGCCATGCATCTTGATGTCTTCCTGTCTGAAATCAATTTCTTCACCTTGGGCGATCATTATCTGGAGTTTAACTAAGTCAAATCCGGTAACCAATTCAGTTACGGGATGTTCCACCTGGAGCCTAGAGTTGATCTCAATGAAATAAAAGTTCCCCTGCATGTCACGTAAGAATTCAGCTGTCCCGGCATTAAGGTAGTCAACAGCCTGTGCTGCTCTGACGGCTATTTCGCCAACTTCCTCTCGTGTTTTTGCATCGACGACCGGGGAAGGGGAAAGTTCTATAAGCTTTTGGTGCCTTCTCTGAATAGAACATTCTCTCTCAAAAAGATGTCTACCATTTCCATGGGAGTCAAGAAGAAGTTGGAATTCAATGTGTCTTATGTTTTCTAAGTACTTCTCGACAAAAAGCGCCGACTTTCCAAATGCGGCTGTAGACTCTGCCGAAGCCATTTCAAACTCCTGCTTAAGTTGTCCCTCATTGGAAGCCATTCTAATCCCCCTTCCTCCTCCCCCGAATGCAGATTTTAATAGCACGGGGTATCCAGCTTTGGCCGCAACATCTAGTGCCTCCTGCACGCCTTTTACCGTCCCCAAACTTCCAGGGACAGTAGGCACTTTGGCCTTTTTCATTAGTGCCTTACATTTCATTTTGTCCCCTGTCAGTTCCATAGCCCTACTTCTGGGTCCAATGAACACAATATTCTCCTTCTCACACCTCTCGGCAAAGCCTTCGTTCTCGGATAAGAATCCATAACCGGGATGAATGGCGTCGGCCCCCGCCTTTTTCGATGTTTCAATAATTCTATCTATGTTCAAATAACTTTCAGAAGGGGACGGAGGGCCTATGTGGTAACATTCATCAGCGAGTTTCACATGGAGTGAACCTACATCCTCATCTGAGTAAATGGCTATTGGTTTTATTGACATATGTCTACAGGCACGTACTATCCTCAGAGCAATCTCACCTCTGTTAGCTATTAAGATTGAAGTAATTTTCTTAGCGATCTTCCCTCAGGCCTCCTAAAGATTGATGTTTCCGTGCTTTTTGGGTGGTCTAATGTCTCTTTTGTCGGCCAGGCTCTCAAGTGCACGAATGATAGATGGCCTAGTTTCCATCGGATCTATAACTACGTCAATGATGCCCTTTTCAGCAGCTATATACGGGTTAGCAAACTTGTCTCTGAATTCTTTAGCAAGCTTTTTCTTGGTCGCAAGAGCATCTGGAGACTGCTTTAGGTCCTTTCGATGGATGATAGTAATTGCAGCTTCTGGCCCTAAAACGGCAATTTCGGCAGTCGGCCATGCATAGTTGATATCAGCCCTAAGATTCTTGCTCCCCATTGCTATGTAAGCACCACCATAGGCTTTACCTATGATGCATGTTATTTTTGGAACCGTGGCCTCACAGTAAGCAAAGAGTAGCTTGCTTCCGTGTCTAATAATGCCATTGTGTTCTTGGTCGGCACCTGGGAGATAACCTGGTGTATCCACCAATGTTATAATAGGAATATTATAAGCGTCACAGAAGCGTATGAATCGTGCAGCCTTATTTGAAGAATTAATATCGAGCGCACCGGCCAAATATGATGGCTGATTGGCAACGATTCCTACTGATCTCCCATTCATCCTCCCAAAGCCAATCACAATATTCTCTGCAAATAGCTCATGAACTTCCATAAACTCTCCTGAATCAACTATGGAGTTAATTACCTGTTTCATGTCATACTGTTGATACGGATTCTCCGGCAATATATTTACGAGATTTGGGTCTATTCGATTTGGATCGTCGCTGGTTTCAACCAATGGGGGTGCTTCTGTGTTATTTTGGGGTAGGTAAGAAAGCAACTTTTTAATTTTATCCATACATTCGAATTCGTTTCTGGCAATAAAATGTGCAACGCCCGACTTGGATGCATGGGTCCGAGCACCTCCTAATTCCTCAAAGGAGACGTCCTGGCTTAGTACTTCCTTAACAACCTCTGGGCCTGTAACGAACATTTGGCCAACATTCTCAACCATGATAACAAAATCTGTCATGGCAGGAGAATATACAGCGCCGCCCGCGCATGGACCAATGCTGGCAGTAATCTGTGGAACGGCACCTGATGCAAGCGTATTATGGAAGAATATATCACCATAGCCATCTAGACTTAGTACACCTTCTTGTATTCTCGCACCGCCGGAGTCGATTATGCCTATAAGAGGTGCGCCGACCTTTAAAGCATGTTCCATTATTTTCACTATCTTTTTACCTGCCATTTCACCTAGAGAGCCTCCCAAAATTGTAAAATCGTAAGCATACAAAAATACGAGCCTACCGTCTACACGTCCAAATCCTGTTATTACTCCATCACCTGGGAATTTTTGGCTGGCGGATTCATCTCTGTGGGTCGTGTACTTGTCGATCTCTAAAAAAGTCCGGGGATCTAACAAAAGATCGATTCTTTCTCTTGCAGTAAGCTTACCTTTTGAGTGTTGTGCAGCAATCCTTTCTTCTCCTCCGCCTATTTCTGCAGCTTTTTTGAGGTCATATAGTCTCTTAATTTTTTCCTCATGCATGACGGTGTAGATACTCCTAAGAGTTAGATATATAAACTGATTAGAAGCGGAATTAATGATTCGAGTTCCTATGAGTTTATTTATTCCCTGAGCCCGCTCCTTCCTCCGCGAGCTCGACGGAAGTAATTCATGCCAAGGTTATAATTATCAAAGAGAGACTGTAAAGATTCTATCTCTTCCTGGAGCATCTGGATATCTGTAGGAGATATCTCTTGGCTATTCTTCAACTGTTCTAATTTCAGATTTTTTTCTTCGATAAGTTTTCCGACGTTACGTTCATATTCGCTTGCCAACTGAGAAGGCTCGGTTGCCATCTTTTAATATTCTTTGCTGTATTATAAGCAGTCAAGATAGTAATTCTTACCGTGGCAACGGAACTGCGCCCTGGATGGGATAACAGCAACTGTGTCAGAATCGATCCACCTTTCCGAGATGTGAAATTTCCTTCGAAAGGGCGTCCGCGGCCTTAGGCTCTAGGGCGAGTCCTTGGACGAACGGCAGGAGGTCAATCCTTTGTCGCAGTAATATTGCCAAAAGATAGGGTAGATAAATTGCTCCGAATACGCTTACCGAAGTGTGAGATTTCGCCGCGACAGTTAAGAGCAGTTCTCTCAGTGCAAGGCTTCTCGCAAATATAGGGGCAGATATTTGCCATGGCTGGCTGTACTGATTATACGATATATTCTTGTTACTTATATGGTAAAAAAGGCCATGAGAGATTATGCGATGTAGGTACCTTATTAGGTCCCAATGTCGTCTTTTGAAGACTCGGCCGATTATAAGATCACACTTCGATAATACATCAAGTGCAGCAGCCACTTCATTTATTTCAAGCCTAGATGATACTATTGTAGAAAAAACGGCAGACAAGATATCTTTCCGCCTTTGCTCTGGTGATTGACCATAATGCGGGTCATAGTAACCGCCATCGATATTCATTAAAGTCTCTCTAGCAGCTTCGATTGTTGGCGCGGCTAGAAAGTTGGTTATAGCGAGAGATATATCTATACTAAAGGACGTATCTCTCTTAGAATTATATCCTGAAATCCATGACTGGGCTGCGTTTAGCAAGGCCCTGATATCGCCGTTTGAGTTCTTTACGATCTGAAGTAGATCCTTGGTTTGGATAATCTTTCCTTCCCGTTTCATTACATAATTAAGAAAGAGAAGAAGTAAACTTGGATGGACTCTATCAAATTCGACGACTTTGCACAGCCTGTTCAGTGCTCTCAGCTTATTGTCCCTGCTGTTGGCAGCCATAATTATAGGAACTGTCGGCTCCTTTATGAGCACTGCTAGAGATTCTATCCCACCGGCGTCCTGTCTGCCAGAAATTCCGTCAATCTCATCTAAGAATAACAATGTTTTTTCTGAAATGAGAGACCTATTCTTCAAGATAGGAGCAATTGTTTCAGTTAGGATACCTCTATTCCTAGTATCACTGGCATTCATTTCAATTAAGTCATACCCAAACTGCTTGGACACAGCCTTAACAACAGTTGTCTTACCCACGCCAGGAGGACCTGCTAGGATTAATGGCTTTGTGCCGTCCACCCATCTTAGGAGCCACTTTGCAACATAACTTCTTGCTTCCTCATTACCCAGCATGTCCTGTATCCGGGTGGGCCTATAGGAATCAGACCACATCATTACGGGTATACAATACCAGTTCTAAGGTTGGGGTTATGCGTAAGACTTTCAATAACTCTACATTTTTAGAGGCAGGCTCAGATTCTTGTGTAATAGAGGGTAAAGGTCTCTTCGGTTAAGGTCGTTATACCAATATTGGTTGTAGTGGCTCACAGTTAAAAAGAGAAATTCCAAAAATGGTTTATAGTCAAAATCAGGGGGCAGCATGTCCAATGCCATTCTAGCCTCATTTAGATAGGATTCGCTTTTTTTCATTGTTAGATCAAATGACTTTTTTACATTGTTGGTGGTAACAAAAAAATATAGTGGCCAGGAGGGTGATTTGATTGCGCCATTTTTTATTGCATCCTGGATCTCGTTACCACAGCCGACAGATTCTCCTGCCTTTGCCATCCCGAAATTAAATATCTCACTTAGGGGTTTCATGTTCAGTGCCATATTTCTTCCAGTGGTCCCCATTATAGCACGATACTTTTTATAGCAACCATTCATATTCTCATCGCTTATCAACTCTGGCTTCATCTTTAGCTTAGCATCAATGGATTGACCAATTCTGGCATCTTTAAATCCCTCCTCGAATGACTTTAGCATACTATCTCCGCCCTGAGAAATTTTTTCTCTGGCTATCTCCAAAATGTAAGGATTCATTAGCTTATAGTCATCTAAATATTCCAGATCCTCATCTCTGTCTATAATTCTATCCATTGGCTCGCTAAGATCTATCGCTATTAGATGACCATCGACAATTGCATTTCGAGTTTCGCTAGGCAGGTTCTGTTTGTAATAAAGGGAAGCTGCGTCAAATAAGGCGTCTAAAACCGGAAATGTCATCTTTACGAAATTGGAGTTTAATATTCTGCTTACTCTGTCAGCTAGAAGCTCAGGCTTTGACAACCTAGCTCGGACGTCCGAGATTTTATTGTCCTCTAATGCCATTTCCCCGGATGCCGTTTCCTCTACAAACTTTTTCATCGTTAGAGCGGGATTAGGATCGGAAATCACTTGAGTGTGAAGTGAAAGAAGAAACCGCTTAGTAAAGTCCTGAAACCTTTCCTCTATGTTATTGTTATACTTATAGAACTGCTTGTACCCTTTCTCCCGAAGTATACCTTGCTTTAATATCTCTTTCCCGGATTTTGTACCCATTAACGCTGATTTTCTGAACAGAAACTCGTCCTTGCTACTCATCGATATCGTTTGAGTATATTCTCTCTTTATTTAACTTTGATTTCGGATCGAATCTCCCAACAACGCGTTGAAAGCTAATCAAATTGCCAGAGGGATTACAACGGTGTCTTTTGGTCTTATCTCGAAGACATGGCAATACGTTCCTGCTCATTCTTTTTCTTTATGGCGTAGCTTGACATGTCGTTTCCCGAGGCCAACAAGATCTCTCTTGCCAGCACCTCTTCTATTGACTGCAGACTGGAATAGGTCGACTCTCTGACCCCCTCGGCTATAAAACGCAGTGCTAGGTCTACTCTCCTTAAGGGCGCTACGTCGACAGAGACGTGATAAACGACACCGCCGTATACTATCCTAGTCGTATCCTCATTTGGCGAGGCGTTTTCAACTGCTTTTACCAGCAGTTCGACCGGGTTTTTACCGGTCTCCAAGCTCAAAATGTCAAGAGCTGCCTCGATAGTCTTATAAATTCTTGCCTTTTTACCCCCCATTCTCCCAGTATTTTTCGCATACCGCTTTCCAAAGTGCATTAGCTTATTTGCAATTCGCTCAACGATATGGACATCAGCCTTTTTCATTCGCTGATGTTCATGTCTACCAAACGTAACTGGTATTGCGACGGATGGGATGAGGGAAATTACATTTTGTAAACCTTGATCGTTTACCGCGATTTTCCGCACGTCCCACTTGTTAAATAACAGAGCAGTGGGTTGATCCCTAGCTGGCAACTCTATCTCCTCGGCTTCTCCTTTTTGCCTCTGACCAATTCATTAAGCGAAACACCATTCACCTTAAATACCTGCCATCTGACTCCAGGAATATCTCCCATCGCTCCGCCCATGGATCCTCCAATACCTTCGAGAGCGACCTCATCGTGTTCATCCACAAAATTCAGGGCACCGTCCTTCGGCAAAAATGCAGTTACAGATTTGCCATTTTTGATGAGTTGTACTCTGACACACTTTCGTACTGCAGAATTAGGTTGCTTAGATTCAATTCCAACCTTTTCTAATACTATACCCCGAGCCTGAGGAGACCCTCCCAAAGGGTTAGCTCTCTTGTCTAACATCAACATTCTTCTTTTGTAATACTTGTTAGCCCACCGCGCATGGGTCCTTTTTGATCGGAGTACCCTTCCTGCAAATAGACCCAAAGGAGACTTAGCCATTATATATTCACCTTATTGTGAATATTCGGAGATTGCTCTGGGCTCACTATAAGCACGCTGGAGATTTGGAAGTATCTCTTCGCAAGCAATCTTGCTTTCTCAGCGTTCCTTCCATCTTTTCCAACAACAACACCTTTTTTACTAGGGTCGACGATGACGATTGCTTGCTTCGTTCCGTCGGTTCTTTCAGAAATCTGAATCTCCCTGATCATCTCTGAGTTCAATATATTACTAATAAATTCAGGAGCCACATCTGAATACTCCACTAATTCAACCTTCTTCGTAACGACGTTTTGAAGCTGTTTGATGGTGTTCCCTCCCTTTCCGATTGCTAGCCCCATTTGTCCTTTATTTACAACAAAGATTACTCTTTCCATCCTATTATCGACTATACAATCTCTAGCCACTGCACCAGTAACATTCTGAAATAATGACATTAGTCTTAATTCATCTGATGTCAACTTTATTTTTTCAGTCATTCATTACTTCCTCTAAAGGGGCCACAAATAGTTTCATAATCAACATACCAAGACATCCCATGCTGAATCAACAAGTCCAATTTAAGTCTTAATGATTCTGCCCTAATCTGTGTATAAAGGTTGCCTTGTCGTATAGGGTAGGTATCATCGGCGACACGATAGCTAACTCTAGCTTATTCGCGATAATCTGACGCGGATCAACAATCGTGTATCTATAATTCTGCGAACATCACAGACGTTGTTCCGGCAGAAATCTGGGAAAAGTCTTTTGATTGATAATCAAGCGGGGCTGGTCCTGGGTTTCTCCGTCTCTTGCACAATATTATTGATATCTTCAACATTGCCTGTCTTTAGTGATATGGCCGAAATCCTATACGGTGCACCACATAACCTTGAAAGCTGCAGCGAGGTACCTCTAAAATGATACACTGGAATGTTTAAAGCATCTGCATCTCTCTCTAGCACATTCCTGAGACCACCAACCATAGAGTCAGATATGATAATTAGCTTAGAGCCTTTTACGGATTTCATGACCTCCCTAGATCCTGCTCGGTATTTGTTTAATGAAATTGCTTCCCTGGCTAATTTTTCTAATCTATTTACCATCTTCTTCTCTCACGCTCATGTATAAGTCGACCATACCTGTTCCGACTGGCACGGTAGCTCCAACGATTACGTTTTCCGTCACTCCTTTCAATGCTTCGACCTGACCTTCAAGTGAGGCCCTCGCTATTGTCGGAACTGTTATTTCAAAGGCAGCCCTTGCAAGAACCGACGTCTTAGTACCCGCTATTCCATGGCGTCCTATTTGTTGAAGATGACCCTTTGAGGTCATTAGATCTGCAACAAGCATTATGTGACGAGTGTCAACCTCTAGTCCTTGTTCTTCTAACGTATTAGTAATTTCCTTAATAAGAGCTGTGCGAGCTGCCTCAATACCTAAGGTCTGCCAAATCTCATACACATTGTTTGTAGTGGATCGCGTTGTGTCGACACCTTCGATGGGGAGAACCTTTGCAAGGTTTGATCCTGCGGTCTGGATTACCCATTCTTCATCTTGTTTTACTATCGTAACTCTTTCGATGTCAGGAACACCCTTTACCCTAGCGTTTAAAAGCTTATTCTTAAGGGTCAAAATGAGCTGTGCTTCAGGTTCCTCAGGCGTTGTCACCTTTATGAAGTTTTTCTTCTCATTCATAGAGATATCATACTTCTTCTTGGTGCCTTTCAATACTTCATAAACATCTTTGAAAGTGCAACCTCTTTCGATAAGTTTTTCCTCAGACAGATTAAAGCTAATGACTCCGGTGTAGTCAGTATCTGTTTTCTGGATCAAATCCCCAACCTTAGTAAATATGATTTGCTGTGCAACTTCAAGGGCTTTTTCTCGAGATACTCTATGCTCCTTATCCAAGTAAATATCCATCGTGGGGGTAACAGGCTTCTTGCGTGCGTCAACCAACTCGATAAGTCTCGGAAGTCCAAGCGTAACGTTTCTTTCCTTTACCCCTGCGAAGTGAAAGGTTCTAAGTGTCATCTGCGTTCCTGGTTCGCCAATGGATTGAGCAGTAACCACTCCAACGGCTTCGCCAGGCTCTGCAAGCGCCCGTCGGATCAAGTCAATCGTTTTTCTTAGCACCTTTTCAACTCCATCCTTACTCAATCTATTATGTGCGAAAGCACTGACCAGGTACTTTCTCAATTTGGGATTGAGATCTTCTGTATATCTCGATAACATATTTCCTATTTCGGCATCACTCGCTTTCCTTCCTTCGTCGACTATTGACTCACTCTCGATTAAACGCGATACATTGACGGCTTCCCCGTGGTCACTCTTTGCGGGATCGACGCCGTCCTCTCCGTACATATACTGAATAATGTTCCCGTGAGGATCGCGCACCGTATGGTCATATTCAATTTTCAAGTGCTCCAGCGCATTTATGAGTCGCCTTTGCATATACCCAGACTGCTGTGTTCTTACGGCAGTGTCCACAAGCCCTTCTCTTCCGCCCATCGCATGAAAGAAAAATTCGAGTGGACTTAGGCCGTCTCTATAATTTGACTTGATAAAGCCTTTTGAATCTGGGTTGGCGTCATTTCTCTTGAAGTGCGGCAATGATCTGTTGTGGTAACCCTTTTGGATACGTTTTCCCCTAATAGATTGTTGTCCAAGCGCAGCCGTCATTTGGCCAATATTCAACGTCGAACCTCGTGCGCCGGTTGAAGCCATAATTATGCCTGAGTTATCGTCAGGAAAGGCTCTGTCGGCAGTCCTTCCTGCTCGATCTCTTGCCCGGGAAAGCTCGTTGACAACGTAGAGCTCTAACGCCTCCTCAGGGGCAAGCCCTCTCGTAAGTGGCAGGCTTCCGTCATTGTATTGACGTATCAAGTCGTATACTTTGTCGTATGCTTTCTCAATCACGTTGCGAATTTCCTTTCTGGTTTCATCGCTTAACCACAAGTCCGAATATCCATAGGTAAAACCTCGGTGAGTTATGAATGTCTTAAGCATTACCAAAATTGAATCTAGGAATTTCCCAGCACGGTCGTTGCCATAATCCTTTACTATTCTGTGTAGCACGCTGTCAGGCTCTTCTGCCCCTATTGAAGCTTTGTCAATTACCCCACTTGTTAACCGGCCCGATTTTATAACTACATCTCTGCCCTCTTTCTTGGTGGCTTTGGTCCATTTTGAGGTAATTATGAAGTTGAAATCGCTTGGTAAGAACAGGGAGAAAAGTTGCTTACCTGAGTAAAGCCTTGTTCCATTACGATTTATCTCAGGCTCGGGAAGACTGCCCTTATAGCCTCCTATCAGTGCGAGGTTGGCAAACTCTTCTTTGCCTAAATAGGTGTCATCTCTTGTCAGGATGAATGCTCCTGTTATAAAATCCCTTATTCCACCAATTATTGGCCCTCCGTATCGTGGCGAGACAAGTTGATCTTGGACACGCATTAGCAATGCTGCCTCAGCTCTGGCCTCTTCACTTTGAGGTACATGCAAGTTCATCTCATCGCCATCAAAGTCTGCATTGTATGGGGGACAAACAGCAGGATGCAGCCGAAAGGTTCGATAAGGCAACACCCTGACATAGTGAGCCATGATGGACATTCGGTGCAATGAGGGTTGCCTATTGAATATTACAATGTCTCCGTCAGATAAGTGTCGCTCAACCATAAATCCTGGTGCAATTGAATCTGCTAATACCTTTCTGTCGTTGACATAATCTAACCTTATTTTAACTCCGTCAGGACGAATAATGTAGTTAGCACCGGGATAAGTATTTGGACCATTGACCACATGTTCCCTGAGCCTTTCAATATTCCACTGAGAAATGGTTTCCGGGATAGTTAGCTTCTTCGCTACATCCACTGGCACACCTACATTGGATATCGCAAGGTTCGGGTCAGGGGAAATTACTGTTCTGCTGGAAAAGTCGACCCTTTTGCCAGATAAGGATCCTCTGAACCTACCTTCTTTTCCCTTTAGCCTTTGGGTCAGCGTCTTCAGAGGTCTTCCCGATCTGTGATGAGCTTGTGGTATTCCTGACACTTCATTATCAAAGTATGTTGTAACGTGGTACTGAAGTAGATCAACCAGATCCTGAACAATTAGAGGGGGTGTTCCTGCCTCCTTGCTCTCCTTTAGCCTCTGGTTGACCCGTATTATATCTACAAGCTTATGGGTCAGGTCATCCTCAGATCGAATACCAGTCTCCAGAATGATCGAAGGCCGAACTGTGACCGGCGGGACAGGCAAGACTTGTAATACAAACCACTCTGGCCTTGCTGTAGTGGGGTCATAACCTAGCAAGGTAAGATCTGAATCAGGAATGTGAACCAAGCGCTCCCTTATGGTTATAGGTAATAGCCTGTTTTCTCCGGCTTCTGTCTTTTCGACAAATATCGTAGGCTTGGTAAAAATTAGGTCATACTGCTCTTTCCCGCAATGCGGACAGACCTTAACCTTCTTGGCCTTTTCTATTATTTCTTCCTTAATGCTTTCAAGAGTAATTACCGCATAAGCAGCCTTTGCATCTCGGATGCTCTTGTACTTTGCAAGCTCTTCTGGATGCAGCTTGATTTTATTGCAGCTTCTGCATGTTATTAAAAGGAGTTTGTGTATATCGTCAATGAAAGCTATATGCAATACCGGTTCCGCTAGCTCAATGTGGCCAAAATGCCCAGGACATCTTGCTGAGGTGTTTCCACAAGTAGCACATTTCTGGCCAGGTTCGAGTGTCCCCAGACGGTTATCCATTAGTCCTCCCTGAACAGGCATTCCATCTTCGTCGTATGTTTCAGGGGCAGTTACTTCGGCAACACTAAACTTGCGAACTTCGACGGGCGACCAAATGCTGAACTTTATACCGCCAAGTATTTTTACAGCTTCTTCCATTTTAGTCAGTTCCCCCGTTATACCTTCTCCCGAGCCAACAGCCGAGGAGCAACATTGAGACTCATCATTTCCTGCAAAAGGAGCTTAAATGCGTAAGCAATAACTACCGAGGAGATCTTGGACTTCTCGCCGCATACTCGGCATATGAATCGTCGTTGCTTGACGTCGTAGTATGCCAAAAGCCCGCATCTTTCACAAACATTAATTTCGGCTTTATCAGACTCCTCGAGTAGCCTATCCTTGAGCATCATAGAAGCTCCATAAGCGATCAGGCAGTCTCTTTCCATTTCACCAAATCTTAGTCCTCCTCCCCTCGCTCTCCCTTCTGTAGGCTGTTTCGTAAGCATCTGGACTTGCCCTCTCGCTCTGCTGTGAATTTTGTCGGCTACCATATGATGTAGCTTCTGATAATATACGACGCCCATATACACATCAGCTGGAAATTTCTTTCCTGTACGGCCATCGTACATTGTTTCTTTTCCGCTGTGTTTGAAACCATGTTTTTCCAGGATACCTTTTATGCTTTCAAACTTCTCTCCGAGAAAAGCGGAGCCATCAACTATCGTTCCACGAAGAGAGGCAGCTTTCCCACCCAAAGACTCCATAAATTGCCCAACTGTCATTCGCGAAGGGAAAGCGTGGGGGTTTATCATTATGTCGGGGACAACTCCAGACTCCGAGTATGGAAGATCCTCCTGATTAACTAACATCCCGATTACGCCCTTCTGGCCATGTCTTGATGCAAATTTATCGCCAATCTCGGGCACCCGCATATCGCGAACCCTTATCTTGTACATCTTACCTCCTTCAACAGACTGAGTCATTATAACAGTATCAACGACACCATTTTCCGAAGGTCTAACGCCGATAGAGGTATCCCTTCTGTATGGGCCTTTGACTTCAAACTCCTTGTACTCCTCCATGAACCTAGGAGGTGAGGTTCTGCCAATCAAAATATCTCCCCCTGTAACGACGGATTCATGCATGATTGCTCCATCATGCTCTAGTAGCCTGTATGCTTTCTCTCCTCTATAGCCCCGAATGTTTGTATCTGACTCAGGTAGTTCAAAACTATCTTTCATTCCTCCAGGGTATTGCTTAGCCTCAGCTTCATATACCCTGTAGAAAAATGTGCGTCCAAGGCCTCTTTCGACAGAGGACTTGTTGAAAACAATTGCATCCTCAATGTTGTATCCTTCAAATGGTAACACTGCCACGATACAATTTTGACCTGTAGGTCGGTCATCCAGGCCCAACAGGCTAATTGCCTTTGTACTCACTGTTGGGGTTTGAGGATAAAGCATGAAATGCTGACGAACATATGTGCTCGCATTCATCAGCGGTGTCGAAAAGCCGAGACTCTGTTTAGCCATTGCGCTCTCGTACGTATTTCTAGGTGACTGATTATGTTCGGGATATGGGATGATTGAGGCCCCAACTCCAAGAATTGCAGACGGAAAGATCTCTAAATGGGTATTGGTGCTTTCAAGTTTGTCTATGTCCATCGAAATGTAACAATTTTCTTCCTCATTAGCGTCCACAAGCTCAATAATTCCCATGTACAAAAGGTCAGACCATGAAAGGAATTTCTTGCTAATTTTTTCAATTATCTCGTTAGTAACTAGGCTTTTTCCTTCTCCAATGATTGCCAGAGGTCGAAGTACTCGGCCCGCATTGCAACTTATATAAAGTCTATTTGTCGCATTGGGGTTGCCAGACGAATAAAAATATACGCCCACGTGCGGATGGATCTTACCAGATCGTCTGAGGTTCCTTAATGTGTCAGATGTGCCTCGTCCATTTTCGGCATAACCAATCAGCTTACCATCGACAAACACCCTAGCGCCTTTCCTTCTGATATCTTCATTTGCTTCATCAACATGTTGCACTCCTAGCTCATACAGTTTTTCGATAATTTCAGCTGACGGAACACTTACGGAAATTATTGCGGATAGCGCCAAATTTTTTACGAGACCACAGTTGGAACCCTCAGGGGTTTCAGCAGGACAAATTCTTCCAAAATGAGTAGCATGAAGGTCTCTTGCTTCAAAGTTCGGTTGACTCCTGCTCAGCGGCGATTGTATTCTTCTCAAATGACTAATAGTTGACATGTAGTTAGTCCTGTCTAGCAATTGAGTTACACCAACTCTGCCCCGTCCCCAATTTCCTGTTGCTATCGCATTGTTTAGCTTGTCGGAAATTATACCAGGTCTAACTGCTGCTGCTACTGCGTTTATGCCTCGCTTCTGGCCGGACCGTTCCAATTGATATTTCATGTCCCTTATCAGATTTCTGAATGCAGTTCTAAAAAGGTCGGCAAGCATTTGCCCGGCGAATTTTATGACTTTGTTCCCGTAGTGATCTTTGTCATCTGTGTCAATCCACCCTAGTTTCAGTTCAATTAACTTGCTGGCGGCTTCTCCTAGGAACAAGGCTTTCTCATGTCTATTGTCTGGATTCTTCCCTAGGTGGGGAAGAAGCCCCCAGTCTAACAGGGTTTCTGCCCTCTTTATTTGAAACTCTTCTAGCATTCCTGGTGCAATTCTCTTGCTGATATAAACTATTGAATCTCGACTCGTAGTAATCTCTCCAATTTTCTCAAACGAAGGCTCGAGCTCATCCTGTATTGCTTCATTCAGAGAAACAGCATTTGCAATATCCCTATCAGACTCAAGACCCAGAGCACGAACCAGTGTGATTAAGGGTATGTCGACAGGAGATCCAGGGATTTTTGCCACAATTGAGCCGTCAGGTCGCATTATAAGCTCCAGTTTAGCTCTGTATCCAACAATCGAAGAATACACCTTCGCCTTATAGAGCAGGGCTCCAGTAGTTTCTTCTACATCTACGATAATTTTGTTATATGACAGGTCTTCCAGACCAACAATCACCCGTTCGGATCCATTGATAACGAAATAGCCGCCTGGGTCCCTTGGATCTTCTCCAAGTTCAACCAGCTTAGGCTCGACGAGGTTATGCAAAATACAGGCATTAGACTTGGCCATGACAGGCATGTCGCCAACGTGAATAAACCTGGATTCTAAGATTTTCCCATCTTCCACTATGCTGCATTCTAACATTACCGGGGAGGCATAAGTCAAATTCCGTAACCTGGCCTCAACAGGGGCTACATGAGTAATGGAACCATCGAGTTCCATAATTCTAGGTTGCTGCAGTTTTATTTTGCCCAATTTTATCTTATAGGGATATTCTGCAGTTTCTATTTCAATTTCTCCGACCTCATCGATGATGCTTTGAAGTCCCCTCTCCATGAACTCGTTATAGGAGTTTAGGTGTTGTCGGGCAACGCCTTCTCTTCTCAGAATATCATTAATCAACGGCCACATTGACAAATATCTCCATAGCTGGAAGTCAACCTTCTACAACGTATCGGTAATATACACTTTCACCTGAGGTAGGACTCTTGCGAGTAATCTTAACAATATCCCCAGGCCTTGGGTCAAGATCCTCAATCCCTTTATCGCTTTGAAGAATATATGGTAATTGGCTTGGTTTCGTATTAAATTTTTTGAGTACTTCTTCGGCCTTTTTCTTTGGAAGGATCTCGTGTTTTGGTTGGTATATATGATCAGTAATCTTAAGTATTTTCTTCTCAGTCGACAATTCGGCTACTCCTTGTTAGAAAAAATTATTCGTTCAGAATTCAAATTAGTCCACAGCCAGATGGAATACAACGAGCTTTTGTACATACAATACCTCGATAAATCGAACATATAAGTATACAGTATTGGCGTCAGTGGCAACCAATAATTTGTGAGCAGCAAGGACTTACTTAGTTCCTTAAAACAGTAGCTTCCTTGTCGCTGCATACAAATTACCGGAATCTCAGAGTTCTAATATGCACCGGTTAGGGTCTTTAGAGGCAATGGAGCGTGATATCGAGTCGCAGCTGGAGTTTTCGAAACTAAATTTGCCCGAACAGGTGGATTCAACAAAATGCGTCATGACGGGTTCCGGTGACTCTTACATTGCTGCTTCAATTGCGAGCTACCTGTCAAACCGCAGAGCTATATGTTGTTTTCCACCAGATCTGATTCTCAACCACCAAATCTTAGAGGGTAAAGAGTTGTATATTGTTTCTGTTTCTGGAAGGACGGCCTGTAACATTTCGGCGGCAAAAGTAGCAAAAAAAATGAATGTCAAAACCATTGCTATTACTGCCAACTCAAATAGTGAGCTGGCCCGCCTTTGCGATCGAGTTGTAAGTATAGACTATATTATACCCAAGGTCGTTACAAGTGGGTCGGCCGGTTTTCTTTCTACCATGCTTTCATGCATATCCCTATTAGCGGGTGCAAAAGTTAGCAAGAAGAACCTGCAGTTTGCTCATCAGGCTGCAAATACAGCAGTCAACAAATTAGTAAGCCAGATTTCTGATACACCCTCGTCAATTCTCTACTTAGCGGAAGGGCTGCTCTATCCTGTAGCGTGGTACGGATCTCTGAAGATTAATGAAGTCTTAGGCGTCAAGTCTTCTCCTTATTCAATTGAGGAGTACTGTCATGCTCCGTTGTTTAGCATAAAAAAAGATGATGCAATTATAATCTTGGGCGGAACGAAAAGTAAGAAAAGCGAGGCACCTGGAAACGAAATCATAAAAAGACTTGAGAAATCAAACTTCTCAGTCTTTTTACTAGATCTTTCCCAATCATCAGCCATCGGCACCTTACTTCAGGCTATCTTCTCAGTTCAGCTTCTTGCCCTTAGAAAAGCCAAGAAAATGGGACTGTCCGAATGTTTTTTCGTACAGAACCAAGATCTTCTCAACATCAGTTCTGCGTGCATATATTAGAATGCCAGGGTGTAAGGATATCCGGTAAGATTTTGCTCAAAAAACGATGCGTTGCGTATATTAAATTTCAACTTTTCTTAATCAATTCGTCAGAGGTAAGCTTCAATAAGTTGTATTTCTTTGGTTGGTATAGAGAGAAATGCCACTAGCTAAGGATGAGTTCGATGTGGGCCGCGCCAAATAACAATACCCTAAGGCTACCGATCCTTATTTTTCATCTGACTGGTCCCGGCTCTTAGGGTGCGAAAAAACAGTGGAGTCTGTAGATTTGCTTTAACAATTTCCAAGTTGTCTCATAATTGATCTCTACAGCTTATTTTGTAAATAATTTTTAAAAAAGTTATATAAACAGGTATATATATAGTTGTATTTAAAGCGACTTATATGCCGCAAACCAAGCCTATCGTCAGCATTGAAAATGTTGTTGCGTCAGCAACGGTTAATCAGAGTGTCAATCTTAATCTAATTACTCAGATTTTTCCAGACGTAGAGTATCATCCCGACCAATTCCCAGGACTAGTGTTCAGACTTAAATCTCCAAAGACGGCGACTCTTATCTTCAGCTCGGGCAAGATGGTTTGTACTGGGGCGAAATCTGAGGATCAAGCCATTAAAGCAGTCAAAAATGTAGTTCAAAAATTAAAGAAGGGGGGCATTCCTATCGAACATGAACCTATCATCGAAATCCAAAATATAGTTGCTTCTGCAAGCCTTGGAGGTAAGATACATTTAGAGTTGGCAGCTCGTGTTCTGCCTCGAAGTATGTATGAGCCCGAACAATTCCCCGGACTAATCCACCGTATGCTAGATCCAAAGACGGTTATCTTACTTTTTGCTAGCGGTAAGCTAGTTTGCACTGGAGCTAAGAAAGAGAGTGAGGTATATAGGGCGGTTCATAATCTGCACACCCTTTTGGAGGAAAAGAATCTGATGATATATGAGGCCTGACGAATGGAACTCCAAGTGCATTGTTTGGACCAGAAACTGCTAGTAATATTATTACTATTACTGTCACACAATTTTTGGAGTATGCGATTTATTGACAAATTTTCAAGCATAGTCCGCAGTCCGAACCTGACAACGTATTCCTGAATTTTTACTTACAAAATGCCTGAGATCTGGCTGGGTTATGGTACCACCGATATTGCTTTAGATATCCGATTCGAAAATCTGTATAAGGAAATAACCCCACAGGTTTTTCCCTTGCAGGAGGATCAGATAAATTACAGACTCCAAGATGTTCCGGTAAAGGATAACACTTTAATTATTGTGTTCTCATGTACGTTGGCAACAAAGCGGGTACTATCTTCACTAATAGATAAGGCAACCAACAATGGTGCAAGCGGCAAGATCATGTCCCCACCTAAACTTAAAGAATCCATTAACATAGGTAATGAAAAATGGATCTCTAATTCTTTAAGCTGTGAAGACTTTGGTACGTTAAAAGAAACAATGGACAAGTTCGATCAAACACTATTTGTGACGCACTCAGCGTACGACCCTCTTTTTGGTTTTGAAGGTACCCCAACCCATTTGTTGCGAAACTATATGAAAGACAAAATGATCGAAGCCATTTCTTCGAGGAGCAGCAACATGCCTAGTCCTGGAAATTTCTCTGAGCCCTATCGCCTTGCACTATCGTTATGTGAGGATATCGATGCAGTCTCGATTGAGCTTTTGGGAAACTCTACACAGATATCTGACATCTGCTGGGGATCAATAAATGATACCTTCAGCTACACATCTTCGAAGCTCAGTGAGAAACCCAATATAGAACCGCAGCGGGTAAAGTCAGAGATTATAAGTCCCGGCAGGGAACCATTCCATCACTCAACGCTTTCTGACTCGCTAAATTCTCTTTGGAATTGCATTGGCATACTGAGCCGAAATGGCTCGCCGATACTACTCTCAGAGTCTAGAAACGGTCTTGGGTCAAGAGCTCTGGAGATGTTCGTAGAAAAAAAACTGCCTAACTCTATGTCACCTAACGAAGGCAAATATATAGATGGTCAGGAGCATCTCATATTCCTAGAAGCGATGCGGGAGAAATTCAACCTGGGAATAGTGTCTACACTTCCAGAATACTATTTGACCACCAAACTTGGATTCCAAACATATGCCAGCCTAAAGCAAGCTCTAGCAAGCCTCCTATCCAGACATGGGAAGACTCACAAGGTCGCATTGTTTTCGGATGCTCATTTTACACTACCACTTATTGATTCAAAAGACGAAATCTAAGACATTGTAACATGCACAAAAAGCCAATCGAATTTTCTTCTTGTCCCTTCATACCTCAGTAGAAACACGATTAGAGAGGCTACATTATTAGAAAGGCTAGGGTGTCTCATGGTATTATGAGCGTAAACACGACCTCATACAGAGGGGCAGGAATCAATAGGACGACCATAAAAAACTATCATGCCAAGATTGCTCGTCTTATAGGACAGACCCATAATTATCCAACTAGGGCGAGGGTTCATTCCGTAATTGGCCATTACGCGGGTCTCATAGAGGTCGACAATGTCGTTCTCGCTTTACATTCAGACGGAGTAGGGACGAAGGTGCTTATCTCTCAAATGCTAAATAAATTCGATACTATTGGCATCGATTGCGTTGCTATGAACGTCAATGACGTTATATGCGTTGGAGCTCTGCCTGTTGCTTTTATTGACTATATTGCACTAAAGTCGTCTCGTAATCGTATCGTTAAGGAACTAATAAAAGGGTTAGTGAAGGGAGCAAGAATTTCAAGTGTCTCGATTATTGGAGGAGAAACAGCTGTCCTCCCCGATATTATCACGGGTGCTGATGAAAAAACCGCCTTTGATTTGGCCGGTACTGTATTAGGTCTAATAGAAGGTAAAAGAAGGATTATTCTTGGTAAGCAGATAAAGTTAAGAGACGTAATTCTGGGGGTGGAAAGTAGCGGACTACACTCCAACGGCTATTCTTTAGCAAGAAAAGTTCTTTTGTCAAAGTACTCAATTAGAGATCAGCCAGATTACCTTTCTCGGCCACTAGGAGAGGAAATGCTTGTCCCCACAAGGATTTATGTCAAACCCGTCATTGAGATTTTGAAAAATGAGTCCTCAATCCCAATCCATGGCTTGGCACATATAACTGGAGGAGCATTCACTAAGCTTCTACGTCTTAACGGCAGAATGAGATACAACCTCAAAAATCTGCCCTCTCCAAGCGGGATCTTCAAGCAAATAGCAGAGGACGGTCCTGTAGGGATGAAAGAAATGTACAGGACATTCAACATGGGAATTGGATTCTGTGTAATAGCACCGAGAGAATCAGTAAATTCAATATGTGGGGTGTTTCGTAAACACCGCATGTTATGCAGAGAGATAGGCGTAGTAGACAACAATAAAGGAAGAGGTGAAGTGTGCGCAACTCTCCAAGGGAAGGAGAGGATACTTGCTCGTTGAAATTGCAGTGTACATTAGTACAGGACCCGTGACTCGTCAGAGTACGTTCATCATTTGTTCTTACTGCCTCTACCATTTTCACCAATTCTCTTATTAGATCGAAACAAAATGAAATTGATAATAATACTTCTTAATCTTTATGACTTCGATCGGAAATAACGATATCCGTATTTCCTTGAGATGTGTCCGTAGAAGGTTTGTTGCAAAGTCTCCAATATTCTTATTTTCTGATTATCGTCGGTGGCTTTCATGTATATCTTTTAGAATACTAAACCGAACTCAACCAAACCAGCATCTAAAACTGGAGTTAACTCGTTGACAATAGGAAACATGGAACCCAGACAACTATATAGGAGAATTATTAGGACTATACATAGACAAAAAATGAACATTCTAGCAGAATTGTCGGTCGATGGTTATTTGATTTATTGGCATAACATAGACATGTAATTAAGGTTTGTGATTAGATACTCGAACGAAGTTTAGTTTTAAATTCCGGTGAAGATCACCAATAAACCTATTAGGGCGTCTATGCACAAATATAGAACTTTTTGGTACCCAACGCGCCGCTACTCCGCTTTTTGGGAGTATCGTTGTTCAAAATTGGAATTTTTGGCAGCACAACGAGCCAATATCCTCCTATACGCGTGTCCATTTAACAACGATATAAGAGTACTTCTTTACACTACGGTAGAAATGTCAGACGAAAACTTCATTGGATATACATAGATAAGTTAATAAAATTTCTGATTAATTACTTTTGAACAGAGTTTGGATCAGAAAACCAGTGAACATTAGCGTAAATGAATGTCTATGCACAACGCAGAATTTTGCAGCAGAATTTCGAAGTGCAGCAGATCTTAGGATCCCTAGAATATTTAGTCGAAATAACGATTAAATTATAAAATAGCATCTCTACACGTGCAAAGGGTGCTGAGTATCAATGTTTAGGCTGGCTCCAATCAAATTGTCTAGAAAAGAACCCAATTTACTGAGCCTGGTCTTCGGGACCAAGGCCTACAAAAATTAATATTCGCTCTGAAGCTTCAATTCCTAGTATTGGAGTACAAAAAGGAAGAGGCTTCTTTTCGACAAGACTCAAGAGATTTTAGATTTGAAAAAGTTTGCTCCGAAATAGCATTGGAATTAGAGGACATTCCCAATCCCAAACCTAAGGATTTCTTAGCCCTAACTAAGCAAATATGCTCCAAGTATAAGCTTTCCTCAATTCCGGGAAATGAGGATATTTTGAAACACGCCGGTCAGAACAAACAGATTAAAAAATTGCTCAAGGTCAAACCTGTTAAGACAGCATCAGGCGTAGCGGTTATTGCAATAATGCCCAAGCCATACTCTTGCCCCCATGGAAGATGCATATACTGCCCAGGAGGGGTCGTGGATAATGTACCCCTTAGCTATACCGGCACAGAACCTTGTGCGAGATACGCGCAGCGTTTTGACTTTAACCCTTTTATGCAAATACGGTCTAAGATGGATCAGCTTTCATCCAGGGGACATGGATTGGATAAAGTGGAGTTAGTAATAGTGGGGGGCACCTTTCCTTTTTTCCCATTTGAATATCAAAGGGAATTCGTCAAGCTTTGTTTTGATGCCCTAAACAGTTCAAATTCAATGAACTTAGAGGAATCGATGAAAATTAATGAAAGCACAGGAACGAGATGTGTTGGCTTCACAGTCGAGACTAAACCTGATTATTGCAAAATACCTCATGTTGATGTCATGTTGCAGCTAGGCATCACGAGGGTTGAAATAGGCGTACAGTCATTGCGTGAAGAGACTTACAACGTAGTAAATAGGGGTCACACTTTGAACGACGTGAAAGAGTCATTTCAAATTGCACGCGATGCTGGATATAAGATAGTTGCCCACATGATGCCAGGTCTTCCATCAGCTACCCCCGAAAAAGACATACAAGACTTTCATAGACTATTCAAAGACTCTTGTTTCAAACCTGATATGTTAAAAATCTATCCCACATTAGTTCTCAAAGACACAGGCTTGTACAATCTATACAAAAAGGGGAGATACAACCCTTACTCATCGGAAGATTATATTAGAATACTCTTTGAAGTAAAGAAGGCTATTCCTCCTTGGGTTAGGATAATGCGTGTTCAACGAGAAATTGAAGATAAAGAGATTGTTGCAGGGCCGAAGCAGGGAAACCTGAGACAGATGACTCTTCAAAAACTATCGGAACGAGGGCTTAGGTGTAACTGCATAAGATGCCGTGAAGCGGGGTTACAAAATCGTACTTTGCTTCGAGACAAAGAAGTCCGCTTGAGTAGGACAGACTACACTGCATCTGGAGGAACCGAGGTCTTCCTTTCCTTTGAAAGCACTGACGAACTTTCAATCTTGGGTTTTTTGAGACTTAGGGAACCAGCCTTTCCACACCGACTCGAAATCAAGGGGCAGAGTTATCCTAAGTGCGAGAGATCTGCTATAATTAGGGAACTACACGTGTATGGCGTTTCAGTCGATATAGGACATATGCCGGGGACTGACTCTTACCAGCACAAAGGATACGGGACTAGATTAATGAAGGAGGCAGAGCAGATTGTAAAGGATGAATTCGGGCTGGGAAAATTATCGGTGATAAGTGCAGTTGGAACCAGAGAATATTATAGGAGGTTAGGATATTCAAGAAATGGCCCCTATATGACTAAGACGCTGTGATGATATTTGCCGAATCCAGAGGTTGAAACCATTGGCAAAGGAACATGGATTGACAAGGTAGCTGACACTTTGGTGGATCGCGAGAAGGGCCTAGGTCGATCTACCACACTAATTAAAGTCGAGAGCGGAATAGGAGCCTCAGGTGTTCCACATATAGGGAGTATGGCAGACGCTGTCCGGGCGTATGGCGTATTATTGGCTCTTCGTAATCTAGGTTACGAGTCAGAATTAATAGTTTATTCCGACGACATGGACGGGCTGAGGAAGGTCCCCAGCGGCCTGCCCGCGTGGCTGAACGAATATTTAGCCAAGCCTGTATCAACTATACCAGATCCTAACGGAAAGTGCCATAAGTCGTTTGCCGACCACATGGCAGATTCTTTGTTAAAGGGACTTCGAAGTATCGGAATTCCATACCGCTTTCAGAGCGCGACTGATGCGTATCAAAAGGGAGCGTTCAGTTCGCAAATTGATATTATTTTGAAGAATAACGTATCGCTTGGTCGTAAAATAGCTACTCTCGTGGGTCAGGAAAAATTTCTTCAAATCCTTCCTTATTTTCCTACATGCAAATCGTGTGGGAGGCTCTACGTTGCCAGGGCAGAAAGATATTACGCTGAAGAGAAAAAAGTGTCATACTCCTGCATAGGCTCTAAGATTGGAAATACCGATATCCAGGGTTGCGGACATCGCGGTGAATCCGATGTCAGGAAAGCCGATGGCAAACTTGCCTGGAAGGTAGAATTTGCTGCCAGATGGGCCGCTTTTGATGTTAGATTTGAAGCCTTCGGAAAAGACATTATGGATTCTGTGCGTGTAAATGATTGGGTTTCTGACGAGGTTCTGGGGTATCCTCATCCATTGCACTTAAAATATGAACTCTTTTTAGATCGCAGAGGTAAAAAAATAAGCAAGTCCTCGGGCAACGTGATTACACCTCAACAATGGCTCAGATACGGGACACCAGAGTCTCTTATGCTATTATTTTTCAAGAGAATTATAGGAACGCGAACCGTAGGTCTAGAAGAGATACCCACCCTGATGAACGAATACGACCTTTATGAAGACATTTACTTTGGCAAGGTTTCAGAAGAAAATAAGGCCAAACTGGTAAAGTTAAGGGGCCTCTATGAGTACGTCAATCATTTAAGACCTCCGTCACATCCTGATATCCATATCCCTTTCGACCTTTTAGTTCAATATGGAGTCTTGTTCCCATTGGAAGAAAGGATTGAAAAGGTGTTCCAACGTCTAGTAAAGCACGATCTGGCAAAAGAGAAGACGGACGGTATAATTAGAAGAATTTCTTTGGCATCTAATTGGATAGAGGACAAAATGGTTGAAAGACACCAGATATCTAGTATATCGCTTGGCTCAAACGAAAGCCAAGCTGTGGGACAGCTGGTCAGTGCTTTGCGGTCCTACTTAGGGCAGGAAAACTATCCTGACTTACCAGAAATTGTTCAATCTAAAATTTTTGAAATTGCAAGAAACAATAACATTTTACCAAAAGATTTCTTTAAGTTGCTGTATAAAATAATACTTAACAAAGATAAAGGACCAAAATTGGGGAACTATGCAGTAGATTTGGGTATCGAACGGATGTGTGCAATCTTAATGGATCATATAAAGGGCTAGGACTGGTGAACCCTGTATTACAACACCGGGATGTTCTGCCAATTTGGATCTTAGAATAGAAAACTACTGCGATCGCAATTTAGTGGTCTGTGCTCATCCTAAAAGTAAGTTCAGGGTATAGAGGAGAATATCGACCCCATTCCTACAATAGTTAACTTGGGTCAGCGAGGAGAAGCAGGTGATGGTTTTTATCTGGTCTATGCGAAATCAATTTCACATGATATCCCTAAACGCAACAGTTTTACTATGAATGTACTAATATTTTCACATGAATCCGATCTCGATGGGCTTCTCTCTGCGGCCATTGGATTGATAAGGTACCCCCAGGCAAGAACTATATTCTTGGGAAACGGAAGGGAGACTTTTCGGACCATAGCTTACTTTGTAAATAGGCTCGCCGTTTCTTCACCACGCCGTGACAAGGGATTAATCATTATTTGTGATTTAGCACTAAGCGACGACACACCCTCAATTGACTTGGCTAAGAGTTCTTTTTCCGACGCAAGAAATGCTGGCTTTGATATAGTTTGGCTAGATCATCATCCATGGTCCGACAACTCTAGGGCCTCGATACAACCTTATGCTGAACTGAGGTTAGACGTAACCCAATCAAAGTGCGCAGCAGAGCTTATGTATGAAAAATTCCTGCACGGTAACGTGATGGCATTTACTCTCGCGAGCCTGGCTCACTCAATGGATTTTTTTAAAAGAGAACTATATCTTACACCGATATCAGAGCTTATAGTATACTATCTTAGTTCCGCTGACCGCTACGACAGAATGTCTTCGCTCGCGGCCAAGGTTTCGAGAGGTATTTTGTGGGATCTAGAGATGCAAAAAGACTACACGTCATATGCCCGGTTAAGAGACAGGGCGAAGGCAGATTCCTTTCAAACACTAGAGCTTCGACGTTTTGGTGATAAATTCAAGGCTGCGATTCTAAGGTCCTCACCCTACATACAAAATAGTTTATTTGCTCAGGAGATTTTTGAAAAAACTGGTTCAGATGTAGTGATGCTATATGGTCCCGATAATAAGGTCAGTATACGGCGAAATAACGATCAAATCTCTTGCAGAAAAATCGCCTTAAACTTTCCCGAAGGAGGCGGACATGATTTTGCCGCTGGAGCAAAATTCAGAAGTGCTATTGGTGATCACGACCAGATAGTTAAGGAACTCGAGGAAGCACTGTCAAAGGCCGTCCCTGAAGTCCATTCGCCACGCTAAGAAGTTCAATTTTCTATGTACCTCCTTCTTAGACTTGTGGAGTGAGCTTATTATATCCTATTGATAGTCTCATTGCGTAAGTTAGAAGATGGTCGGCGCAGAAAGACAAAGTTTGTCAGAATGTACCCGTCCGAGCGATATTTTAGATTGCGCTGCCGTTGTCAGAAGAGGTGGGGTAATTATCTTTCCCACAGATACTGTTTATGGAATAGGTTGCGACCCTTTCAACGATCTCGCAGTCAAACGTATTTTTGAAATCAAAAATAGAGAAGAGAACAAGCCTCTGCCGGTCCTTGCGGCAACTGTTGACAGAGTTGGAAAAATAGCGAGGATGGACACTGTAGCAAGGACTTTGGCAAGAAGGTACTGGCCAGGTCGACTTACCATTGTATGTCCACTACAAGATAGAAGAATTTCATCCCTTGTTTCTGCAAATAGCGGTAAAATAGCTGTCCGCGTTCCGGGGAATAAATGCACTCTCAAATTACTTAGAGAATGCACATATCTTACGGGGACAAGTGCTAACAGATCGGGTGAAGATTCAATGAGGGACATCTGGCAGATTATTTCATCTAGACTAGAGGGAATCGACAGGGTACTCGACGGAGGTTCTTTGACCGATAGTATGGAATCAACTGTAATTGATGTATGCAATCAAATGCATCCAATTGTCCTCAGGAGCGGCGCTGTTGCATCGGACGAGATTTTTGAAACACTTCGTAGGGAGGGGCTTATTGATAAAGCCTTTTAACATAGTAGCATCGACCTTTAGGTTCAGAGAATCTCATGCTGAAGAAGAACTAGGCGAAATTCTTAGTATATTGGGAGATCCGCTTGCGGAAATCCGTCCGACAGCAGTTAGCGGATTGCTTATCGGTAGAACCCGAATAGATCCTATGTCTATCCCGAAAATGTTAGGAGATCTTCTAAAAAGGGAACCGTGGAGATTCCGATACCTTTTGAGAATATTACCAATCGAGAAAGTTGTCGAAGCTGACTTGAATATGATGCAGGAATCTATCAGAGATCTTTCATTAAGGATACGCGCGCAGGAGACCTTTAGGGTAACGATTGAAAAACGACACAATTCGATAAGTTCAGACGATATAATTCGCGGAATGGCCTCGGAGATCTCCCGGGTCGTTGACTTATCTGACCCTGATTGGATAGTATTGGTCGAAGTGATTCAGAATGTTGCTGGATTATCCATTATCAGACCTTATCACATTTTCAGCACCGTAGTTGAAATGCGAAAACTAGGGGACGAATTCATTTAACAATAAGTGCGGACCTTTCTATAAGATACTGAGTAACAAAATTTTTGTTCTCATCTATTAAACACGTATTCTTGCCCGAACCGAGTAGCTGAAAGATGTAATCTCTACTCTCATCACTAGCCGCTAAGACGGCGTCGTCTACTACTGTAGAGAGATAACCCATAATCTTTGCTCTAGTTCGAGCCAATTTCTTTTTGTCAGTTGAATATAAGATAACAACTGCTGGAAGAAACTTTTTAAGTCCACTGCGATCGAAAGCTAAAGCAATCTGATTTGTAAATGAAAGTCGGAGCAAAAGGTCTGTTTGAGGCTTGTTAGACAAAGCAAGACTTCTTTTTTGGCATTCGAGGGTAATTTTCAAAATACCTAACAAATGATCAGATCCGTAAACAGACCTGGCGCTCACCAACTGAACTGTAACCTCGGGCAAAGAGAGGCTCTGTATGGTACTTATAAAATCTGAAACTCGCGGAGACTCGATTGTTCTTATACCAATTAAGCATACGAGAGTGTCCTCCAACTTATGGTACTTCATCGAGTTTGTCTCCCGGCTTTAAAATATAGCCATTTCAGCGATCAGTAGCTACCCACCTCGAATCGCGCATTGCCCTGCTGCATACCATTTAATAATAATACGAATAATCTTACAGTTCATCCGCCATGGATGACGGGAACAACTGTTACCAAGTCCCCATCTTGCAAAAGCTGTTCTTCAGCATTCAAGACGGAGGAATCTACTCCATTTATAACTATTAGAAAGTCATTCCGAATTGCGCTAGCTTCAGAACTCGAAGCAGCCCTGCTCACAAATGAGACGATATCATTTATCGATGCAGGATGCTTTTCATATTTCAAGGAGGAACAGCCCATTATTTTTTTGCAGTTTCCAAGAAAATTTATGGTAATCAAGAGACCGAGCCTACATAGTGCTGCGGTAAAAATACACCTTGTTCCTACGCAGCTCTTTCTGCATCAATGTCTTTATTCTGCTGATCTGAGGAATCTACTCCTGTACTTGTAATCTCCGATTCCTCACGAGTTGAATTTTTTCTGAGATATGAGGTAATATATCCTGCTATAGTATTTCGGAGCACTTTAGATCTCACCGTGGCAAGCTCATTTATCAGTTTTTTGTTTTGCTCGAAATCCGGAGCGAATTTATCCGGATATCTGGTCAGGAGCTCGGTTGATATTCTGCGGACGCGGTCCATACTGCCCGCTCTACAACAAGGCTATTTTATCTTTTGTCACAATTTGTGATTTGTAAACTGAGACCAATTCGAGCTTAGCATTTCCACAGTTTCGTCGTATGGCATGAGTAGCACTTCACCTACAGACTTTGCGACGCTTGCCAGAAAAGAACTTGGTAGAGCGGGTTGATTACCGAAACAGTGTGTGTACCTGTTCGGTCCATCTGTCTCAATCAAAATCTTATTCTTGTGGGTCTTTCCAAGCAGCACCCTTTTATCCTTAGAATACAAAAGTGGGGGACCATAAGAAACATAGTAACCTCTGTCCATGCATATTCTTAAATGCCTTTTATTACCCGAAAACCAGTGTATAAGAACTGCTGGGATATTATAAGAGCTTATAATCTCGAGTATATCATTCAGTGACTCCCTTGAATGAACCGAAATGGGTCGACTGTATTTCTCAGCAAGACGCAGCATGGTTTCAAACACTTGAAGTTGTTTGGGGTAAGGGGAAAATTCGTCCTCAGTGTAGGTTCTGTCAAGGCCAATCTCACCTATGCCATCCACAGACTGGATGTGGGCCCTTAAAAGATGTTCAAATGCACTCACGTCTTCATATTTAGCACATTGTGGGTGAACCCCAACAAATTGAGATACGATGTTATGGACGGTAGAGTCTCTGAGAAGATCAATGCTGGCCAACGAGGTTCGATTATCCACACAAACGGAACACACTTTAATTTTCATTGCTTTGAGAGTCGTAATGACTGAGTCAATATTTTCTAGGATTTCCCTATCTGTGAGATGAATATGAGCATCAACAAGGGGCATAGTCCTGTTTTGAACCCGCGCTGGTGTTCAATATAATTCTAGTAGGCAACTCAGGGCAGAGAATGTCCTTCCAAAAGTATCAGGATTTCAATCGGATGTCTATAGTTGCCATTTCTCATTGTTATCCAATTGGTTTTGAGGGGCGATGAATCTGGCCAACCTTAAAATGTGACGTACGGTGTATAGTTAAAGAAATTGCCCAATTAAGTAATGTTTAACATACACTTGGTAATATTGTCTTTGTATGTCGGCAAATCCAGAATTGGGACTTGCAGCTATGTACAGATTCATAAAAAAGGCGGGCGCAGACAGAGTTGGGGATGATGCCGCGGGCGAGCTTAGGGAGATCCTCGAGGACATCGCAACAAAGATTGCCTCACAGGCGTTAGACCTCTCCTTGCACGCGGGAAGAAAGACAATAAAGGCTGAAGATATTCGTCTTGCAGCCAAGAATATCCTAAAATTGTAAATACAACACTAGTCAAGAACTAAATCCTAATTAGCAAGACTTTTTATCTTCTCTTGCATCCTACCCTGACTAAGGATGATAATTGACGAAGGATCTTATGTTTTGCTTTTTCATACCTCAAGAAAAAAATGGCTAGTTAAGGCGACATATAATAAAGAGATGCATACCCATCTAGGGGTTATAGATATTTCGACTATAATTGGAATGGAATATGGCTCCGTGATAAAATCGACCGAAGGTAAGACAATCTACTTAATCCAACCAACATCATTTGATTTCATAATGAAGTCCGAGAGAAGAACTCAGATTATATATCCTAAGGATCTGGGTTTTATTGTTGCTCGAACAGGCATTAAAAATGGTTCAATAGTTTTAGAAGTTGGAACAGGGAGTGGAGCGCTTACTACCTTCATGGCAGGTATCGTTGAGCCCAAGGGACATGTTTATAGTTTTGACGTAAACCTTGATTTTATGACTGTGGCGCGGCGCAATCTCCAGAAGGCCGGAGTACTCGATTCCGTTACATTGCAACAACACGACCCTCACCTAGGGTTAGACCTTAAGGACGCGGATGTCGCAATTGTTGACCTAGGCGATCCATGGAGCGTTATTCCGCAGGTTTATAATTCCATCAAAAACAGCGGAGCCTTTGTTGCAATATGTCCAACGTATAACCAGTTGGAAAAAACTGCCACCGAGCTAAGAAGAAGCAATTTTGTAGATGTAGAATCAATAGAGATAATGTCAAGAACACTGGAGGCAAGGGAAGGAATGACTAGGCCTTCAAATAGGATGATCGCTCATACAACCTTCTTGATATTTGCAAGAAAAGTTATTAGCGAACAACTGGCCCCCTAGAAGAAGGAAATTCTCCCAGGGATAAAGGTTGCAAGGGCCCCATGAATCTAGTTAAACCCAGGTAGCCGCTGGATTGCGCTGGAAGTCTGAATAATTAATCGATCCCTGAAAAGGCAGAAGCAAAGACCAAGTGCTATTATACCCC